>ENA-OOYV01001234-OOYV01001234.1-human-gut-metagenome-genome-assembly--contig:-NODE-1234-length-15693-cov-2.703415_pt1 | contig 15693 bp, 10 predicted proteins | sample MGYA00241704_ERZ501380 | MGnify/ENA primary metagenome ERZ501380 (study PRJEB25962, sample SAMEA2042984) | human gut metagenome | biome: human gut; feature: human-associated habitat; material: faeces...
TCTTTCGCACTCTGCTGAACTGTCTTAAATGCATTATTTACGAGGATTGCTATAGACGGTCGTAAATTGCAGGCAAGATATGGAACATAAAAAAGTATCTGATAAGGGGGTATTAGATCATGTCTGCTTATCAGATACTTTGTTTATGCTTCTGGCTGTGTTCGTGTCATCAGTTGATTAGTTTGATATTTACGATCAATTCTCGAAAAATGTGACAGTAAAACCATCAGTTCCTATAGTTACGTCAGAAATAGTATCATTATCCCAGAGAGCATCCGTAATGACAGACTTTAAGGCTTCGTCCAGAATAAGATTAAATTCTTCTTCGATAAGTGAGAATGGAACCAATTTCTGGACTTCTGCACATTCCAGAATAAAATTAAGTATTTTTTCTTCCATGATAAATCCTCCTCGTAAAATTCCATACAGCATATATTACAATAGACAAAGCAATCTGTCCACCTTAGATTTTATTTTTGATAATTCATTATGGTACGATACAGGTGGCGGTATATGACAACCGATTAGAAATTACTTCTCCAGGAAAGCTGCCAATGGGACAAACATTCATATCGGATGTACCTTGATGGTGGAGATATATAGCTAATTATTCAGAACTTTCATAGACAAAACGGATTCCATCGTATATACTTTGAGTAGAAACGAAAAAAGAAAAGTAACTGTTCATGATAGTTTGGAGTATCTGCGTAATGAACAGCTACGGGAAAAAGGGGAACAGTTATGTTATTGGTAAAGAATGCAGAGATTTACGCACCGGAATATCTCGGTAAAAAGGATCTTTTGATTTGCGGGGGAAAGATTGAATGTATACAGGATTCCATCAGAGAATTGCCTGTGGAGTGCGAGGTGCTGGATGCAGAGGGCAAGATTCTTACTCCTGGATTTTTAGATCAACATGTACATATTACCGGAGGCGGTGGAGAGGGAAGCTTTCATACGCGGACACCGGAATTACAGATGTCAGAACTGGTAGAGAACGGTATCACAACAGTGGTGGGACTTCTGGGTACGGATGGTATCACCAGGAGTGTGGACAATCTTTATGCGAAGACCCGGGTACTCTGTGAGGAGGGCGTGAGTGCTTATATGCTCACAGGTGCTTACGGATATCCCAGCCCGACTATCACAGGTGAAACAGACAGGGACATCGTATTCGTGAATGAGATTTTGGGTGTGAAGCTGGCGATATCTGATCACCGGGCACCTAATGTGACTGGTGATCAGTTGGTTCAGATTGCAAGTAAAGCTCGTGTGGCGGGAATGCTCAGTGGAAAGCCAGGCATTGTGGTGCTTCACATGGGAGATGACAAAGATGGTCTTGCACCGGTATTCCGGGCATTGGAGGTGAGTTCTGTTCCTGTACGGATTTTCCGTCCCACTCATGTCAACCGGAATGAAAAGTTGCTGGAAGAGGGCTACGAATTTCTGAAGCGGGGAGGTTATATTGATCTGACCTGCGGTATGCACACTTCACCGGGAGAATGTGTTCTGGAGGCTAAAAAGCGGGGACTGCCCACAGAGCATATCACAATGAGCTCTGACGGACACGGAAGCTGGTCTAATTATGCTGAGGACGGCAGCCTTCTGGAGATAGGTGTATCTGGTGTGGATGCACTTTATAAAGAGTTGAAATATATGGTACAGGTTCTGGGAATGACTCTGGAGGAAGCACTGCCTTATATGACCTGTCAGGTGGCAGAGGGGCTGGATTTACTGGGAATCAAGGGAACTGTGGCAGAGGGGGCCGATGCGGATCTGTTGCTGTTTGATCAGGATCTGACGCTGGATACTTATGTAGCCAGGGGAAAGATCTTTATGAAGCATGGAGAGGTGATTCGAAAAGGCACCTATGAGAAGTAAAAAGAAAATAAAAACGAAACCGGATATATGGCTTTCTGTTGGAAACCTGTATATCCGGTTTTGTTTTTGGGCTAAAAATCAGGATGGCAAAGTGTCGATAAAAATCTGCCGTTCAGATGGTGATACACTATCGATGACAAGACAGGATGCCAGAATATTGAGCATAGCCATAGGTGCAGTCATAGAGTTATAAAACAGCTTCGTAGATGTGGGACAGAGAAGCAATAGTGTGCTGTGCGCAGCTGCCGGTGAAGTATCACTGTCTGTGATGGTCAGAATCGGTACCCCTGATTTAGCTGCTTTTTTAGCAATATTTCCAATCGGAAAATAATAGCGGGGGAAAGAGAAAAAGATTACCAGGTCACCATCCGTCAGCTGTTGGATAATCTTCTGGGTGACTTCCAGATCCGATAAATCAATCAACGCAGAATTCAAGTACAGAATTTCCAAACGGCTCTGTAAAAATTTGCCGGGAACCAGAGAAATATCATGGGCAAAGATGTAGATACGGGTGCTTTTCCGGATTTCATCAGAAGCCTTTATGACAGATTCCAGATTGATGTTGGTAATAAAATCAGAGAAAACTGCGGCCTCTGTATTGCAGATTTCATGAAGCATTTGTTCCCGCTCGGTGTCTTCGCCTGAGGTACGCTCTGGCAGAAAAAAGGAAGAAGAGGAGGCCTGCTTAATCATTTTTTGGGTATAGTCCCGAAACTGCTCCTTTAAGTCCAGAAAGTTGGAGTACCCCAGTTTTTGACAAAAACGAAGCAAAGTCAGCTCGGAGGTACCGGTCTGATGGCTTAGCTGTGCCAGTGTAATGTAGCTGATTTCCTCCGGATTAGCAATTAGATAATCTGCGATTGTTTTCTGCTTTTTTGTCAGGGCAGGATAAAGTTTTTGAAGATGCTCTAAAATATCCATAGATATTACACGATGTCCTTTCTTTGCATGGCGCATGCAATGTTTTATATTTTTTTCATAAAAATATAAGTAAAAACTTTACAAATTTATTATAGCATGTATAATGGAAAATATAAAGTAAAGTATATACTTAACAAAAAATCGAAAGAAAATCATAGTATATAGATTTTCTTTCGAAAGCAAAGGAGGAAAAAGGCTATGAAGAAACTTTTTGAGAAACACTTCGAACGGACATGGTTGATTATTTTTCTGATTATGTTTGTATTAATTATGATTCCGTTCCCGTTTTTCTACAGCGAGACGTATATTCCCGCATTTGGTGGTGTTCCACTCTATATATTCGGATGGATTGTTCACACTGCCATTACATTTGTGCTGATTATTATTTATTATCGCATGTGTATGAAGAGAAAAGAATATCACACTTATGATGAGGAGGACAAATAAATGAATGGAGCAGCAGTAATTCAGCCAGCACCAATTCCTTTCTATACAGTGTTAGTACTTTATCTTGGAATTATGGCATTTATTGGTTGGTATGCAGGACGTAAGACGAATAGCATTGGCGATTTCTTTGTATTGAGCGGAAAGGCTGGTGTATTAGTAAGTGGTATTGCATATTTCTCAACCCAGTTTTCTATGGGAACCTTTCTTGGTACACCGGGAACCATTTATGGCGTAGGCTATGCAGGAATGGCTATCTCTGTACCTGGAGCTGTGTTCTGTATGATTCTTCCGGCTCTTCTTATTGGCCGTAAGCTGATTACTCTTGGTCATAAATATGGTTTCCTGACTATGGCCGATTACCTGACAGACCGTTATCACTCCAAGAAGATGAGCGGTGTTTTGGGCGTAATGATGCTCTTCTTCCTGGTTCCGATGATGGGCGCACAGATTATCGGAGCAGGTGTTATTGTACATGTATTTACCGGACTGCCTGAATGGGTAGGTGTTGTGGGAATGGGTATTATCGTTATTCTCTACTGTATGAGCGGTGGTATGAAAGGTGCCATGATGACGGACGTTATCCAGGGATCTCTGATGATTGCTACTGCAGTGGTTACATTTATTGTATCTGTAGTAATGGGTGGAGGTTTCTCTAACATTAACCATACACTTCAGAGTATGAATGAGGCTTATCTGACCTTCCCGGGTGCTAACGGTTATATGCCTTGGACTTATTATGTATCCAACATTGTGCTATGGTCGTTCTTTACCATGGGACAGCCTCACCTGTTTACCAAGTTCTTTGCCATGAAGGATCATAAGACCATGTTCAAAGCAATTCTTCTTGGTACTGCAGGTATGTTTTTCTCTGCAACTCTGATTGAGTGGGCCGGTGTAAATGGTATTGCTTCCATTCAGAATATTGAGAAGGCAGATCAGATTATTCCTATGATTCTGCAGAGAGGCATGAATCCTTTCCTGGCTTCCATTTTCATCGCAGGTATTGTGGCAGCAGGTATGTCCACAATCGATGGTATTCTGGTAACGACTACCGGTGCTGTTACCCGTGATATTTATCAGAAGATTATCAATAAGGATGCTACAGATGAGACTGTTATGAAGTTGTCCAAGGTAGTAACTGTAATCATCGGTATCATCGTAATTTGCTTTGGTGTATTTCAGCCAGGCAGTATTTTTGAGATTAACCTGTTTGCATTCTCAGGAATGGCAATTTTTGTAGTGCCGATTCTGTTTGGAATTTACTGGAAGAAAGCAACAGCGAAGGGAGCAATCGCATCGGTTATAGTAGGTATTATTTCACTGTTGCTCTTTACACTGAATCCGTCTGTCAAGGCGTTGGCTATGGGATTCCATGCACTGTTCCCAACTACGATCATTGCTTCTATTGTAATGATTGTAGTAAGTAAATTTACAGAAACTCCGCCGCAGGAGACTATTGATCGTCATTTTACAGTATAAAAGTTAGGAGGCGTATTTAAAATGTATCTTGCAAAAATGACTACAGCACAAGCAAAAGAGGCTTTTGAGAAGGATCCGATTATTGTGATTCCGGTGGGAAGCACCGAGCAGCACGGAACACAGGGTGCGTTGGGAACGGACTTTATGGTACCGTCCTATCTGGCGGATCATGTGGAGGATGTAGATAACGTAATCGTAGCACCTACTGTTCCATACGGTGTATGTCCTTATCACTTAAGCTTTGAGGGAAGTATTAATATTGGTTATGAGGGACTGTATATGGTTCTGCATGGCATTATGGACTCTTTGATGCAGCATGGCGCAAAACGTTTTGTAGTTCTGAATGGCCATGGCGGCAATACTCCATCCATTGATCGGGCGGCTCTGGAGGTATATCACAAAGGGGGCGTATGTGCAAGTGTAGACTGGTGGAGTCTGGTGGCTCAACTTGACAAGAAATTTGATGGTGGCCATGGTGATGTTCTGGAGACCTCAGTTATGATGGCAATTGCTCCGGAATCAGTACATCTGGAGCTCAGCAAGCCTATCAATGCGCAGGATCCTTCTGAGAATATGAAAGCAGCTTATATCCAGGCAGTTAATTTCAAGGGAGGTATCGTCCGTCTTGTGAGAGATACCAAAGAAATTGCTCCAAGTGGCTGGTTCGGTCCTTTTGATCCGAAAGATTCTTCCGCAGAACTTGGACAGGAGGCCCTTGATTTGGCAGTATCCTATATCCGTGATTTTCTGGAAGAAATGAAGCAGATAGAACTGTCTTCCTGATATATATCTGAAGGGATGGGGGTGTCGTAAAATCATCAAATTAGATGATTGAGCGATGCCCTCGCTTTATATGTGTAAAAAACCGGAAAGAATCTTTTGAACTGTTAGATCTTTCTGGTTTTTTACGTACTTTAAGCAGTTAGTCTATGAAAAATAGGTTAGCTGCTTTTTTTTCGTCTCAAAAACAATTATCTTTGAATCAGTTATAATAATTTTATGAAATTCATCATATTACCGCTGGATAGTTCTATGCCAAATTGCACATTATAACATACAGAACAGGAGGAATGCTTATGACATTGGAACAGGTTGTACTGACAATGATTAATGACAAAATGCTTGATAATGGACAGATTTCCGAAAAACTGCATAGTAGTATCCAGAAAGACATTATAACCTTGAGTACATTCAATACAGTAGTCGCGAAGAATGGAGAACAGATGGACAGTTCAGGTGAATATTGCCAGCGAATCAGTTGATTGGAAAGGAATAAGATGGATATTTATGCAACACGTGAGGAACTGAAATCCCGGCAGAAAAATATATTTGATCTGAAACTGAATGTGGCGTATTATGCCCGAGTCAGTACGGATAAGGAGGAACAGAAAACCTCTATTGAGCATCAGTGGACTTTTTTTGAACAACTGATTTCAGACGTAAAGAATTGGACGCTTGTGGATGGTTATATAGACGAAGGAATCTCCGGTATTACCGTAACCCACAGAGAGGAATTCCAGAGAATGCTCCAGGATGCAAAAGCCGGGAAAATTGATCTTATCATAACTAAAGAGATTACCCGTTTTGCCCGAAACGTATTAGACAGTATACGATATACAAGAGAGCTTCTGGACTGTGGAACTGCTGTCTGGTTTAGGAATGACAATATCAATACATTAGATGAGGATTCGGAACTCAGGCTGTCAATTATGTCCGGTATTGCACAGGAAGAAAGCAGAAAACTTTCAAGTCGTGTGCGTTTCGGTCATGCAAGATCCATACAGAACGGTGTGGTTCTTGGTAATTCACATATATATGGATGGGACAAGCGAAACGGAAAATTGTTTTTGAATCCCGAAGAGGCAAAAATGGTACAGCTTATTTTTGAAAAATATGCTCTGGGAAACTGGTCTACCCATTCACTGGAACAATTTTTATGGGAATGTGGATACAGAAATTATAAAGGGGGAAGGATTGACAGCCATGTGATTGCCAATATTATCCGAAATCCTAAATATAAGGGTTACTATGTTGGTGGAAAAGTAAAAATAGTTGATCTCTTTACTAAGAAACAGAAATTCCTGCCTGAAGATGAATGGGTGATGTATAAAGACGATGGTACCCATGTCCCTGCAATTGTGGATGAAAAACTGTGGGAAGATGCAAACAGGATTCTGGAAGAAAGAAGTAAAAATATCAAGTTGAAAAAAACTTCCTATAAGCAGGACAACCTTTTTACCGGACTTATACATTGTGCGGAAGATGGAGCTGCATACTGGCTGAAAGTCAGAAATGTCCGCGGAAAAGCTGCAAAGACCTGGGTATGCAGTCATCGCATAAAACAGGGCGCAGTTTCCTGCAGATCAAAACCGGTAAAAGAAGAAATCCTGCTGGAGATGATATCGGATGTTTATAACAATCTGGCTCAAAGCAATAAAAGTATATTGCATAAGTATCTGGAACTTTATGAGAAAGAGATTAACAAAACAGAAGGAACTGAAGAAAAAATTGACAACATACAGCATGAAATAACCGTACTGGAACAGAAGAGAGATAAGCTGCTGGATTACAATATGGGCGGCTACATTTCTGATGCAGAATTTTTAAGCAGAAACAAGGTTTTTACACAGCAGATAGCAGAGACAAAAGCGAATCTGGAACAATTGAAAAGCATGAAACCTCTTTCAAAAACAGAATTGACAGATCAGATGGACAGGATATTAGACTATGCAAAGGAATATTCCTGCGTAAAACCCAAAGATATCACCAGAGCCATGATTGAAAACACAATCAATAATATAGAAATAACTCCGGTTAATGAAAAGAAAGCAGAAGTGATGATCGTATTTAAAAGTGGAAGTCTACACAGCCCTGAATCTGTTATTCCGGCACTGGGACAGGAAAAAACTTATACTACGGAGACAGGGTATGAATATGTTGTACATTCAGGAATTTCTATGTAGATATTGCACTCACATATGGAATTCTTTTGCGAAGGTTACGAAAAGTAAGAAGTAGTGAATATTTCAGTTTGAAATAATATATAAAACAGGTGTAAGACATGGCAAATACGAAAAAAAGATGGACAGCCGATGAAATCGAAATATTAAGAAAGTACTATCCCGCAGAAGGAGATCAGGTCTGTGAAAGATTATCCGGAAGAACTGCAAAAAGCTGCAGGATCCAGGCATCAAAAATGGAAATATCCAAAAACATTTCCTCTTCAGCAACTGTACAGAATGATGTTAAATATGTCAGATTATGGACAGAGGCAGAGGATAAAATACTCAGAGAGTATTATGCTGCGGAGGGCAGTAAGGTACGTTATCGCTTAAATCAGAGATCAGCAGAATCCTGCAGAGGAAGAGCTGCTGCATTAGGACTTACTTATTCCGGGGCAAACAGAAAATGGAGCAGCAGCGAAGATGAAATTCTGAGAAATTATTATCCGACAGAAGGTGCTGAAGTTCAGAAAAGACTGGAGGGAAGATCCAAAGAGGCATGTAATAAAAGAGCTGCCAAATTAGGTCTTTGCATACAGGGAAGAAAAGAATGGACTGCAGAAGAAGATGAAATTATAAGAACATATTACAAAGCGGAAGGCAGGAAGGCAGCAGAACGATTGGAAGGGAGAACTCTGACTGCCTGTCAGTCCAGAGCTAAGTACTTAAATGTCAGATCAGACAATAACAGACTTCCATGGACACAGGAAGAGGATGCGATCATTTCCCGATATTATGAAGAAAAAGGTGCCGGATATGTGCATACTCTTATTCCTGAAAGATCTCTTCAGGCATGCAAATACAGAGCGATGATTCTGGGATTAAGCAGGAAAACCAATGATCCATGGACAAAAGCCGAAGAGAAGATACTGAAGAAATACTACCCGGTTGAGGGCAGCAATGTTTATAAACGTCTGAATAACCGTACCAGAAATGCCTGCATCAGCAAGGCGGCCCAATTACATCTGCAATATGGACTTCCTATGTATAAAGGACCTGTATTGGATGAATGGATCATACTGGCAGTGAAACAGGGGATCACAAAAGTAAGACAATCTATGACATACAGTGAGATAACCTTTAAACCCGGAAAACTCCCTGAACTGCATCTGAGACTGGAATGTGATGAAACCGGAAAATTCAGGGTTTATGAGAAGTCTGTTCTTTTGGATGAAAAAGAATATGACAGGCAACGGGTTGAGAATCTCGCGGATACAATGGGGCTTCAGATAGAAGGAAACAAAATTACTTTAAACAGCAGCGAAAAAGAGATAGAAGATGATATTTTCAGACTGATAGCAGGATGTTACCTGATTTATTACCTGCATTATTTTATGGAATTGCCATAATTGCTCTATTCTGTCTTATCTTGCTGTGAAATGATAAAAATTTGTCAACAGGATACTGCTTGATTTATGAGATACTTTCTCAACAGATGCAGAATAATTCTCTTGCATTTTCACGCAGGTTAGAATATACTAACCAACAGAGTTAACCAAAGCAAACTATTGCGTGATTTGATCATTTAAACTTCCACTGAAGAACTGAGATGAATCGGAGGATTTTATCCGCTTCATCTGAAATGAGATGATACACAGATAGCTTCAAGTCAGGGACGAAATATCTTTTGCCCCTGATATCATATTACAGGAGGATAAAGAAACAGATGAAGAAAAGAATGGCAATTCTGATGTCTATGGCAATTGCGGCAAACATGATTGCTTCTGTACCGGTATGTGCAGCAGACATATTTACAGATTCAATGACTACGGATTCAGCGATCACACAGGAGGCAGATGATGATTCCTTTAGTGATGGATCGGGAACACCGGATTTTGCGGATGAGCAGGAGAATGTACAGGTGGCTCAGGATGAGGGTACACAAAGTGTGAAAGAACCGCCGGAGGTGATAGCAGAATATGAAAGTGGTTCTTTTGCGAATGTTTGTAAACTAAAAACTTCTCTTAACTCAAGGTATGTTGAGCAAATTACAGGAATATCTATTAATGGAACAGAGTGGAATGAAGTAACTTATTCGTGGGATCTTACAGGAACAACATATATTAAAAAAGACTCAGACGGTTATGTTGGACTATCTCCAGATAGACTTGAAGTGGGTAATGAGATTGTAATCACCAGTACCGGATACAAGGATCTTACTTTAAAGGTAACAGGAACCGGAAAACACTGGAACGTTGAAAAAGTAACTTCACAGTCTGAACCTGAACAGACCAAAGATGCGCCAACATTTGCGGGAGATCAAGTGGAAATTTCAGGTACAGACTACAAGATCATTAAACCAGCTGATGAAAATAATGTTTCTGATTATATCAGTAAAATCAAAGAAATATCTGTAGATGGGACAGTATGGGATAAAACAGATTATGCAATAGCATTATATGGCAGAAAAGCATATTGTCCAGACAGCAGTAATAATCGTGTTGTATTTGATTCAACTGTACTTCATACTGGAAATGTCATTACAATAAAAAGTGATGGATATAAAGAACTTTATCTTAAGGTAACTGCAGAAGGAAATGACTTCAAAGTTGTTACAGCTGATTCCGGTGAAACTAATATTAACGGTGCATCTAACGGAGTGAACACTCTTCATGTCAGATTAAAAGGATACTTCGAAAGCGCTGTTACAGGGCAGCAGAAATACGATGCAGTTTCAGGGGCATCCACTTCTGTTTCATCCAACAAAAACAGTAATGTAGTTGTGGAAGCAGCTGATCTTCCGGATGGGCAGGAACCTGTTGAAGCTGACTGGAAGGAGTTAAAAGAAACAGGTGTAAAAATTGACACAAAGAATACAAAGGTAAACATTGACAGTGAAAGTGGGATGGCAGGGATGTATTCCACATATGACAGTTCTCTGTCTCTCAGCGGAACTCCTGCTAAAATCGGTACATATCCTGTCAATGTTACAGTAACTGATGAATCAGGGCGTACAGTAACAAGTAATGAGCTTACTTTCAAGGTTTACAGTACTAAGGAAAAACTGGCAGATCATCTGAAGCTTGAAAATGCAACCAAGACTGCAGATGGAAAATACATGTATGATATGGATCCATGGGTAATTCCTGATTTTAATGATACAGATGATATTGTAACAGTCCCGGCAGAGATTAAAGCCTGGTATGGCTCTCACACCAGCGGTACATATGGAGAACTGGGATATGCTGTTTCAGAGGGAGAAGCTACAACCCAGACATTGATCATACCGGCTGGATGTGATCTTACAATGGTCAATATGAAGGTTCTCAGCAGTGTGAAGATAAAAGTAGAAAATGGCGGAACATTGAATCTGAGAGATTCTTCCATATATGGACAGATTGAAGTAGAAAATGGTGGAACAATATCTGTCAATCACGATGATTATAGCGGAAAATTCCTGACAGGTACTTCCATTAATGGACAGCTGATTCTGAATGATGGAGCGACCATAAGGAATTCCATGATCTACTCCAACACTAATTTCCTTCCCAATGGAACACAGGCACGTCACAATACATCACCTGTTGTTGTGATAAGCGGAAATGTAAAGGTAGAAGGAAAAGTATATATCAAAGGTGATGAAGCTGCCACAGGAACAGATCCTGCCACAGGAAAAAGCTACAGCGGACAGCCAGCCTTGAAAGTCAGCAGCGGAACACTTACTATTGGCGAGGGCAGCCAGCTTGCAGCATACGGCGGAGGAAACATAGCAACTACTTCAGTTGGCGGTGCAGCGGTGATTCTTGACAACGGAACGATTTCCGGAGCAGGAACGTTGATTGCTGTTGCAGGACGAGGAGATGGTGATAACGGTGGCAATGCAGTTGAGGGCACCGGAAATGTAGAAACAGCAAAAGCATATCTGGAGGGAGGTTCTGCTTATTCATTTATGAACAAAAATGCGGAGCCAGGTAAAGCGTATACTGAATCTGTCACTATATCTCCTTCTACAAAAGGAACAGCAGTAAATGGTAAAAAAATAACTTCCAACAGTGAATCTGCTCCGGATACATATTGGAGTGACATTACAGAAACACCGGATGATAAAATTCAGAACTGTACTATATCAGATACCACAATCATACAGACCGTAAATCCATCACCATCGGTAAATCCATCACCGTCGGTAAATCCGTCACCATCAGTGAATCCAACAGTAACGCCGGTACCAACTGTTACTCCGATACCGGATGCTTACCCGGAGGGAACTGAGGAAGATAGAAATGGAAACCTTGTTACACCGGAAGGAATCGTGATCAGTTCAGATGGAACTGTAACACTTCCGGATGGCACGAAGCTGACACCTGATGCAGATGGTAAAAAGCCAACTGTAAATAAAGATGAAACTGTAACAGATACAAAAGGAAATACCTACAGTACAGACGGAAGTATCACAGATTCAGACGGAAATTATACCAGACCTGCAAAAGCAGTTATAAAGAATGTATCTGTTTCCAAAAACTCCGTAAAAATGGTGCTGAATGAAGAGTGTAAGGGTGCTCTGAAATATGATTATGTGATCGGCACCTCTGAGGATATGCTCAAAACAGGACAGTATACAAAGGTCCTGAAAAATCAGGAAGAACTGAAGTCGGCATTTGCATATATGGATAAGGGAATCTGGTATGTAGCATGCCACGCATGGCTTAAGGGTGAAGATGGCAAAAAAGTATTTGGACAGTGGTCTGAGATCCATAAAGTAGATGTGAGTGCCATTACGCCACAGGCACCTGTGATCAGTAAGGTAATTGTTAAAGGCTCCACAGTGACAGTAAAATATACGAAGAGCAAAAACGCTCAGGGCTATGATGTAGTTCTCAGTGATACCCTTACCAAAACTAACGGACAGAAACGCCCTGCTGTTTCCGGAGAAAATTATTATGTAAAAAAGATAAAAGGAAATACAGTAACTGTTACATTTAAGAATGTTAAATCAGGCACTTATTATATTGGTTTACATGCATGGAACCGTACTTCTGAGGATAATTCAAAAACATTCAGCGAATGGTCAAATGTCAGAAAAGTTAAAATGAAATAAAAAATTGTGAATAATGGTTGAATAAATCAGAGGGGATACCGGCAATGCACATTATACATTGCAGTATCCCCTCTGATTTGTCAGAAATGTTGCAGAGATTTCGCTTTTAAGAAAAAAGATACCAGTTTTACTAACAGTTTATGTGGAAAACCGGAAAGAACCCTACGGAATAAAAAGTGTGTATTGGAACCGTTACTGTTCAGGGGTTAGCTGGACAGTAACTTTCCATGTTTATAGATTCGATTTTATCATAGGCGGTATGAAAGATGGTATGTTGGAAATGGCGAATGGGCATTTTTTCCGCGGGATTAGAAAAATAAACAGCAGGTCCTCACCCACTGCTTATTGCTTTTCGCAACCTCCACAGGGGAGTTACTTGATTCGGTTAAAATATATGTAAATTTTCCACCAAAATATTATTGACGTAAGAACAACCACATGGTATTTTATTTTTTGGAAAAAATGAACAATATTTTAAAGGCAAACCTGTTGAAAGGCAGGGACGCAAAGCCAGAAGGGACTAAAGTCAGAAAGTTTGACCATGTCAGCCGGTTGCCACTGTTTCCATATCATCATAATATATGGAAAAGATGTTTGAACAGAAGAGATTCCGATACCTTTTATACTATATAGATGTGTGATTTTAAAGAAATATAGTAGGGACACTGGCAGAGATTTTGGCAGGTGTCCTTTTTGTATGCAAAAATGGGTAACAAAACTAGCAGGGACAGGTTTTCTGTATACAGATAAAAGCAGGATGAAGAAGGCATAAGACGGAGAGAGGATTTTTATAAAATGAAAAATTATGAAGACAAAATATATTCTTTAGGTGAGACTGTAACGGGGCAGACACAGGCCATGTCACAGGCCGTACAGAAAACACTGGAAAATAATGGCGGGGTAGGTATAATGACAGGATCTTATGACCAAAACCTGTCTATTTTGTCTGTGAATAATCTGCTGTTGCATAGTACAGGATATACATTCGATACTTTCATGGAACAGACAAAAGGCTCATTGAGAAACTTCTTTTATGACGAGGAAGATATACTGGAGCGAGACCGTTTTTTGCAGCTTCACGGAACAGGGGAAGCACAGATCCTTGCAGCAGACGGTACAGTGAATAATGTACGGCTTTGTAAAGAGGATGCGACAGATGAGGCGGGCAGACAGATCTGGGTTATGTCCGTACAGGTCAACTGGGATCATGTAAATTTGGCACTGCTCAATGAGGCTATCTATTCCGGCTTCTGGTATTTTGACTGTGACGAAAACAGTGAGATTGTGAATGCAAACTGGAGTCATGAATTCCGAAAAATGCTTGGCTATCATGACACTCTGGACTTTCCGAATAAACTGGAATCCTGGTCAGATCTTCTGCATCCACAGGATAAAGAAAGAGTAATGGTGCAGCTTCAGGCGGCAATTAAGGATAAGACGAACCAGATAAAATACCAGGTAGAGTATCGTATGAGAATGAAGGATAATCAATACCAGTGGTTTCGGGCATCGGCAGAAGTAATACGCCGTCTGGATGGTTCTGCCAGCAGGATTGCCGGGATTTTTATTAACATTGATGGGGAGAAAAAAGAAATCATGCAGGCACAAAAATCTGCTGCTTTCCACCGGGCTTTTACGAAAGCAGATTTGTGCGAGTATTATGTGAATCTGGAAGCGAATACTTTTGATACCTTTAAGGTTGAACCGTCCCTGATGACCGTCTTTGAACAGAGTCATACATGGGATGAACTGATCCGGCATTTTGTGGATTCCTATGTTGTGGAGACAGATAAGAAGGCGGTATCCTCTTTTTACGACCGTGGTTATATTGCAGAAAGGCTGAAGGGTCTGGAAACCGAATTGGCTTTAGAGTGCCGTATCACTCTGAATGGAGAAGAACGATGGGTCCGCAATGTGGTCATACGTGGCGAAATAGAGGATTCAGAATATGCCATGATCTTTCTGCGTGATATCACAGAGGCAAAGGTAGAGAGCGCACGGCATCTGCAGATGGCAGCGGATAATGCTTCCATGGAGCAGCTGATTCAGAGTATTGTGCGTCTGGTTGACCGCTTTGTTGTCTGTGATCTGGAAAATGACAGATATGAATTCTACAATCTGAATGGACAGATGATATATAAACCTCTGGGATTTTATCATGATTTTCAGATGCAGGTTCTTGAAAAATATAAGACACTGGAACCATTGGAAGCTATAGATATCCTGATAGCCCCGGATAATATTCGGAAAAAACTGAAAAGTGAAAATGATATTTATAAGTTTGAGTATTGCAGCCTGGATGAAAAGACTTATAAAATCGCTTCTTATATTCCCTTGGAATGGAAGAATGGAAAGCTGGAAAAGGTATTGCTGGCATCCATGGATGTGACACAGGAGAAGAAAGCAGAGATTGAATCCCGTCAGGCACTGAAAGAGGCTTACCGGTCCGCAGAAAATGCAAATCGTGCGAAAACAGAATTCCTTTCCAATATGTCCCATGATATCCGGACACCAATGAATGCGATTGTGGGTCTGACGGCAATCGCAGGAGCAAATATTGAGAGCCAGGACAGAGTCATTGAATGTCTCAGCAAGATCACAGAATCAAGCCGCCATCTGCTGGGGCTGATCAATGAAGTATTGGATATGGCACGTATTGAAAGTGGAAAAATGACACTGGCACAGGAAGATTTCAATCTGTCAGAGCTGGTAGATAATCTTATTACACTTACGAAACCGGTGCTTGATGAACATAAACATAATTTTGATATACACATCAATCATATTGAACATGAGGCTGTCTGTGGTGACAGCTTGAGGATTCAGCAGGTATTTGTGAATCTGATGAGTAATGCGATCAAGTATACACCGGATGGTGGGAATATTATTTTTTCCATAGAGGAAAAGCCAAATGGATTTTCAGAG
>ENA-OOYV01001237-OOYV01001237.1-human-gut-metagenome-genome-assembly--contig:-NODE-1237-length-15652-cov-4.437969_pt1 | contig 15652 bp, 10 predicted proteins | sample MGYA00241704_ERZ501380 | MGnify/ENA primary metagenome ERZ501380 (study PRJEB25962, sample SAMEA2042984) | human gut metagenome | biome: human gut; feature: human-associated habitat; material: faeces...
GATTGCCTCACGCACCTATGGAATACTTGATTTATAGAGGAAAGATAAGAAAAATTTTGTCGGGAAGCGAAAGAATAGTAATGGATTTTGGTTACTTTTGTCTTATAAAGTCTATAAAAATGGAAAATACCAACCTGCAAACAGCTCAAATTCGCTATAAACATAAAGTATCTGTGGTAATCCTCAACTGGAACGGAGAGGGGTTCTTAAAAAAATACCTGCCTGCATTGGTAGAAAATACTCCGCAATATGCAGAGATAGTTGTAGCAGACAACGGCTCTACAGATAATTCTGTTGAGTGGATAAGGCAAAACTATACGGCAGAGCAGGTTAGGCTTATCCTTTTTGATAAGAACTACGGTTTTACAGGGGGGTATAACAGAGCTTTTAAAGAGACGGACTGCGAATATTTCATGCTACTTAATTCAGACATAAGGATTGAGAAGGGATGGTTAGAGCCTATGGTTGAGTTTATGGACTCGCACCCAAACGTTGGTGTTGTACAGCCAAAAGTTTTAGCAGAATACAGGCCGGAGTACTTTGAATACGCAGGAGCTGCAGGAGGCCTTTTGGATGTCTGGGGGTTTCCATACTGCTATGGCAGGCTTATGAACAAGGTAGAGAAAGATAATGGACAATATAATGCTTCCCGACAAATCTTCTGGGCAACCGGTGCGGCTATGTGCGTAAGATCTGATATCTATGGCAGATTGGGTGGATTGGACGAGCAGTTCTTTGCACACATGGAGGAGATAGATTTCTGCTGGAGGACGCAGATAGCCGGTTATGAGGTATGGTCTGTTCCGCAGGCTGTTGTATATCATGTTGGAGGTGGCACGCTTCCGCAAACCTCCCCTTTTAAGCTGTACCTCAATTATAGGAACAACCTCTTAATGCTGTACAAAAACTATCCGCACTCAACAAGAGGCTTGCTTTTATTTTGGCGTAAATGCTTGGACGGATTATGTGCCTGCGTATATATTCTACAGGGAAAGGGAAGTTATGTAAAGAGCGTATGGAAAGCTCACAGGGATTTTGCAAAAATGAAAAGGGCATATCCTAAAGATAAATCTCTTGAACCAGCAAAAAAGGCAATAAAAAAACGCCTCCGCGGAAGCGTTTTTTTAAAGAAATTATTTGGTTAGTCATTGTCAGCTGCAAAAAACGGCTAACATATAGACTTTACTCCTCGTCTGCATCCCAAGAGAAGGCATGCAGTCCCATGGCAGGATTGGTCTTGTCCAACACCTTAAGTGTCTTCTTTAGAGTTGCAATCCTGTCGTCCTGTCCAAAGATAAGCAGAGCTGCATTAAGTGTTGGCCAGGCATGGTCTCCAAGGTGAGGTTCCCCGTCTACGGAACCTCTGCCTCTTACAACCTCCCAGTTTGTATACCCCTTTAAGTGAGCCTGGTTCATAAGATCCAATATCTCCTCGTGGTATGCCTGATTGTATGATATAAATAATGCTTTCATCTTATTAAAATTTAATTGTTACTTGGCTGCAGCCAACTCCTTCTTAGCCTTACGGTAAACCTTTAGCTCTTTCTTTCTCTTACGTTTAATACCTCTTCCGGCAAATACGCAATACATTACAGGAACAATTACCAATGTAATCAAGGTTGATACAGAAAGTCCCCATGCAACTGTCATACCCATACCTCTCCAGACCTCTGCACCTTCGCCTGTTCCAATTGCCATAGGCACCATACCCAACACTGTGGTAAGAGTTGTCATAAGCACAGGACGCAAACGGGAATGACCTGCTGTCTGAACAGCCTGAGAAACACCCAAGCCTCTCTCACGGCAAAGGATTGTATAGTCTATAAGCACAATACCATTCTTTACCACAATACCTAACAACATCATAAGACCAATCAAAGACATTACGTTCAATGGTGTACCCGTTACAAACAATCCCCACATTACACCTACAACTGCAAACGGAATTGAGAACATAATCACAAACGGATAGGTCAAAGACTCAAACTGTGCCGCCATAACAATGAATACCAGTATTACTATCAACACCATAAGCAATGTAAGATCACCAAAGGTATCCTGCTGATCCTCGTATGAACCAGACAACTGCCATGATAGGTTGCCTGTCCAGTCCATATCTTTAAGAATGCTCTTTGTTGCTGCAACCAAATCACTCATTGCCATTCCTTTAGGCACAACCGCAGATACAGTTATCACACGTTCACGGTTCTTTCTCTCAATAGTAGGAGGTGTAAGTGTCTCAACAACCTTTCCAACATCTTTGATTCTCACACCCTTTCCTGCAGCATTGTACAACATTATATTCTCTATATCCTCTACAGACTGTCTAAACTCGCGTCCGTTCCTTACCCTTATGTCGTACTCATCTCCATCCTCTCTATAGTAAGAAGCCAAGGCTCCGTTTATCCTGTTACGCAGGTATAAAGAGGCGGTAGAGACATTAAGTCCGTTAAGAGCCAATTTCTCCCTATCAAACTCTACCTGATACTCAGGAACATAATCCTCCCTACTTATAAGTACCTGATTAGAACCGGCCTCCATAAGTTTTGCCTTTACCGCTTGTGCTCTTGCATCTGTTTCGGCAAAGTCATATCCGTAAATCTCAACATCTACGGTTGCCTCACCGCTCATTCCACCACTCTGTCCGCCGGCCAAAACCTTATAGGTTTTAATAATAGGATATTGAGCCAGATCCTTTCTCATCTCCTCGCAGATCTCAAGCAATCCCCTTTCACGCTCTGTAACACTTAATAAACTTATGTTAAAGCTTATAATATGCGTACCGTTTGTCTGGAAAGATGCCCATACGTTGTCTGTACTTGCAGAGCCCTCTGTAAAGTTAATCTTTCTTATCTCCGGATATTTGTCGGTGAAGAGTTGGTTTATCTTTAGCGCAAACTCTTTTGTTATCTCCTGTCTTGTACCAATAGGCAACTCTATTGTAATACCAATACGGGCATTATCGGCAACAGGGAAATACTCAGACTTAATTTTTGGGCCTATAAAGAGCATTGTAAGCAGGAATATTGCCAAAGCGCCCATTGCAACAATTGTTCTGTGGTGAACGCACCACCCAAGCAGTTTTGAGTATGCAGTATCCAACCAATCCAAACCTTTGTTGATTGGGACAAAAAGCAGGTTGTACAGCTTGCCATGCTTGTTATTCAGCCTAAGCATGTTTGAACAAAGCATAGGGATTAGTGACAATGCTCCAACTGTTGATACTATCATAATGATACTTACAATCCAACCCAACTGTCTGAACATTATACCGGCAATACCTTTAATCATTGTAAGCGGCATAAACACAGCCAACATTGTAAGTGTAGATGCTATAACTGAAATTGCAACCTCATTTGTAGCATAAACGGCCGCCTGCTTAGGCCGGCTACCCCTCTCTATATGCGTTGTAACGTTCTCCAAAACCACAATGGCATCGTCCACCACCATACCAATTGCAATGGAAAGCGAACTCAACGATATAATGTTCAACGTATTACCCGTTGCAAACAGATATATGAGAGATGCTAACAACGATATAGGGATTGTAAGGATAATGATAAATGTAGCTCTCCAACGCCCCAAGAAGATAAACACAACCAACATAACCAATATGAATGTTATGAAGATGGTCTCCTTTAGGGAGTCTATGGTATTAAGGATGTTATCTGATGTATCTACAATGATACCCAACTTAACGTCCGAAGGAAGCGACTCCTGAATTTCGGGGAGTTTTGCCTTAACCTGCTTTGATATATTTACAGAGTTTGCACCGGACTGCTTTTGGATGATGATCATGCCACCCTTGTGTCCGTTGTTGTAGGTCTCCTGGGATCTCTCCTCCAAACCATCCTCAACTGTAGCAACATCTTTAAGGTAGATAACCTTGTCTCCCTGATGTCCTACAACCAAATCGTTCATCTGTGAAGCATCTGTAAATTCGTGCTGCACGCGCATAGAGTAGGTGTTGGATCCAATATCTATAGATCCTGCAGGGGTATTTTTGTTCTCCTGCCCAATAACCTGTGCTATTGTCTCTATTGTAAGGTTGTATGCCTCCAGTTTGTAAGGGTCGCAATATACCTTTATCTCTCGTGTAGGAGCTCCGGAAATAGACACAGTACCTACCCCGGCAATACGTGCAAGAGGGTTGGCCACCTTGTCATCCAAGATTTTATTAAGGCCGTTGGTACTCTCCTCTGCCGTTACAGATAGCAGCAGGATAGGAATATCATCGGCTCCGAATTTAAAGATGATAGGTGTGTCTGCTTCGTCGGGAAGCGCAGAGGTGACCATATCCAACTTGTCTCGCACATCATTGGTTGCCACATCTATATCTATACCGTACTCAAACTCCAAGGTTATGATAGATACATTCTCCTTGGATTTGGATGTCATGTCCTTTAGGTTACTTACACTGTTAAGAGTGTTCTCCAAAGGCTTGGTTACGTTGTTCTCTATATCCTGGGCACTGGCACCGCTATAGGTTGTCATAACCATAATGGTGTTTGTGTCAATGTCGGGATACAGGTTTATAGGTATCTGTATTAGGGAGAAGATACCAAAGATTGCTATACCCACAAAAATAAGGGCTGTGGTTATAGGTTTCTTTACTGCTGATTGATATAAACTCATAAATTAAATTCCAAAATTACAGTTGTTATTTAACCACCTCTACATTGCATCCATTAGAGAGCCTTGCATGTCCCTCTGTAACAACATCATCACCTGTATTAAGACCGCTTATAATCTCATACTCGGTACCCATTCTTCTACCAAGTTCAACCTTTTTGAACACAGCCTTTCCGTTTTCTACAACATATACGTATCTGTCGCCGGAACCGCTCTGCTTAAGAACGGCTTTGTCGGGAACTACAACATGCTTTGCTGTTCCGTAAACAAAATATGCTCTTGCAAACATACCCGGTCTTACAGACTGGTCTGCATTTGCTATAACCAACTCAACAGGGAAAGTTCTTGTAGCGGCGTCTATCGTAGGGTACACCAAATTAACCTTTGCTTTAAATACTCTGTCTCCGTAAACATCACATTTTACATCAACAGACATACCTTTCTTTATATCCTTAAATAAACCCTCAGAAACATTTACAACAAGTTTCACCGGGGTAATCTGTTCAACCACATACAGAGGCTGCGACATTGTGAACATATCACCCTGATCATAATTTCTTGCAGTAACAATACCGTTGATAGGGCTTCTTAGAATTGTATTCTCAACGAGGTTGTCGTAGTTGGTCTTTGAGATTGTGTATGCGAGAATCTTTCCATCCAACTCAGACTTTGAGTTGCCGCCAACCTCATACAACTGCCTGGCACGGCTCAACTCAATAGAGTCATTCTGCATCTGGCTCTTTGCCTGAACAAGGCTTGTAGCCTCCATCTTTGCAAGAATCTGGCCTCTCTGAACCATGTCTCCAACCTCAACAAAAATCTTCTCTATTCTTGAGCTCATCTTTGGAGATATGTTGTTTGTTGTATTAGCTATTACAGAAGCTGAATAGACCTCCTCCTGATCTACATCCTCCTCAAATACTTTTTCAACTTTCACTTGAACAGCAGCTGCATTCTCTACATTCTGAGCAGCTACCAAAGCAGCCTCTGCATCTTTTGTCTCCCTTTTGCTTTTGCATGAGGATAGCGAAAGGACAAATGCGCAGAGCATAAGACCGCCTACGATAATTCTACTTTTCTTCATCTTTGTTATGTTATTTTAAAATTATTATCACTATTATTTTTCTTCCCGACAAATTGGCTTTAGCCTTGGCATTTGCTTTAGCTAATTTAATTATGATAGCCAACGCTAACGCCAATGCATTTCTCTATACACTATAAACCATACACTTTCAACTAAATTAAGGCTAACGCTAACGCCAATGCTACAAATTATCCGCGCTTATGCCAAGAATCTTATCCAAAGAGGATTTGGTAACAAGATAATTGTAGATTGAGCTGTTAAGATTCAACCTCGACTGCATAAGAGCAAGCTGTGAATTCTGCATCTCCAAGAGTGTTCCACTACCAATCTCATATCTCTTGTGAGCTATGCTGTTACCCTTCTCTGCACTCTCTATGCTCTTTTTAGCTGCAGTATACTGCTTTGCAGAGGTGTTAAGGCTGCTGAGACTTTGAGTAATGGAAACCTCCAAATTCTTTCTTGTCTCCTCTATCTGGAGTGCCATCTGCTCTCTCTGCACCTTTGTCTGTTTGAGCGTGTAGTAACGCTGTCCTCCGGAAAAGATTGGAATAGTAAGGGATATACCTGCAACTGAATAAGGAGTCCAGTTAAACTGATTGAATCTGAATGTATTTGTCATAGCATTCCAGTTATAAGAAATAGAGCCTGCAAGTGTGGGATAATATTTTGCAAGCTGAGACTGATAGGTCTTGTGCAACTGCTCATCCTGAATCTCCAACTGCTTTAACGTACTGTTCTTATCTAAAGAAAGTGTGTCTGCAGCAGCCATTGGATCCTCCTCTGAGACCCTTGCAAGTTCATACTCATAATCTTTGAGGTTTCCATCACATGCAATCTCATTGTTAAGATCCAATCCCAAAACAGCTTTAAGCTGCCATTGCGTAACAACAATATTCCCCTGTGCATTGTACATGTTCGGTTCTGCATTCCTTACCGCAACTTCTGCCGTAAGAAGGTCATATTGAGATGTTTTGCCGGCATCATACTTATCCTTTACAACATTGTAGTTATCTACAGCCGTATTATAGTTCTCTTTATACACCTCGTACGAATCCTTTGCCAAAAGAACAGCAAAGAAGGATTGCTTTACCTGCTCTATAAGATCTATCTTGCTGCCTCTCGCCTTCTCAACAGCAAGCTCCACATCCTGTCCTGTAATCTGTATGCTCTTCCAAAGAGGAACATTTACCAACGGCATAGAGGCGCCGAAACCTGTGCTCCAGGTATTGTCTGTACCAATTGCAAAAGACTGGTCACCCATAACTAGCACCTGTTTCTTAATGGTTCTCTGGTAGTTTGTACTAAAATCTATCTGTGGGAAAAGTGAGGCGTATGTACCCTTTCTGGCATAACCTTTCTTTACAACCTCCATCTCTGCAATCTTTAACGTACGGTTTTCAGACAATGCAATTTTAAGTGCGTCATCCAATGTAAGATGCAAAGTATCCTGCGCAAAAGCCTGCACGCTCATAGCTCCGGCGCAGACCGTTAAAATTAATTTTAAAATACCTTTTCTCATAAACTTATATATCTTCTTTTTCTATTCTCTTTAAAACCTCTCTCCCCTTTGGGGTTGAGTAGCCCTTCATAATTGTAATAAGAGTTATCTTGCAAATCTCATCAGGCCTATACTTATTGGTTAACTCCTCAATACTCAAATTGTTTATTATCTGACTTTTGGTAAGAGGTCCCAATATTTCGTAATTCTCATCCTCTCTAAGCTCCCCCTCTTTTATCCCTTCACTTATAAGTCCCATAATAAGGGATTTCATCTTATTAAACCAGCTCTCACCAACCTCTCGTAGTGCCGGTGTATTGGCAATATCATTAAAGAAATGTTCACAGATATTACTAAAAAACCTAAAGCTCTGCATATCTAACCTCAATATTTTCTCCAACGGGGTTCCATATCCGCATGCTATCTCCTCTGCCTTAGCTAATTGCTCTCTCTGCTTATAAATAAAAGCCTCCTTTGTAAACTCATCCTTGCCGGAGAAGAACTCGTAAATAGTCTTCTTTGATATTTTAAGTTTTTGCGCAATATCGTCCACGCTAACACGTTTAACCCCGTATTTAGCGTATTCCCTGAATGCCGTTTCTAATATCTGTTCCCGTTTCATCTATAAAATTTGGAAACCATTTTAGTGTTTGCGGTTTCCGGAGCGCAAAGATAATGCCTAACTAACATCCGCCAAAAAGATTTAAAAGAATATTTCAGTAATCTGTGTTTTGGAATATAATTAGAGAATAGTGAAACAACCTCTATAGGCGTTGGCGTTAGCTTTAGCGTTGGCTATTAAAATTAAATTAGCAAAATAAAAGTTAATAGTTGAAAGTTCATAGTGTATAGACAGTTTTTAAGTTAATAGCAGTAAAGCTTAAAGTAAGAAACTTTAAGCTTAAAAACAATAAACTAATTAACTGACTATAAACTATAAACTTAATAGGCCAAAACCAAAGCTATAAACTTATAAAGGGGGTAACTCGTCTACAAAAACTGAATTATTTTCTCAAGGTGGGTGCCATGAGACCCCTTTATTAGGAATGTCTTCCCCGCGGGTTTTTCCCGTTTAAGATACAATGCCAACTCGTCTGAATTTTTAAAAGTAATCACATGGCTTTTTATTCTTCTATCAAGCCCTTTGTAAGCCTTGATAAACTCGCTACCAACAAGAATTATTGCATTAGGGTTGATAGAATCCGCCTTAGCTATAATACTGCCATGCTCGAAAAGGGAATCGCTGCCCAATTCCAACATATCTCCCAATATGAGAATTTTGTTTTCCATCTCCAATTTTGCAAAATTATCCAAAGAGGCTCCCATGCTGGTTGGATTGGCATTATAGGCATCTATGATAAGCGTATTTCTCTCTGTCCTGCATAATTGAGATCTGTTGTTGGATGGGATATAATTTGAAATTGCCGCTATCGCCTTTTGTGTAGGTACTGCAAAATAGGTTGCAACACATAGAGCTGCAAGCACATTGTCTACATTGTAATCACCTATAAGATGCGTCCTTACAACTATACGCGATGGCTGTTCCAATGATGACGGATTTGCAATCTCAACATTAAGGTACGGAGAGCTATCCTCTCTTACTATCCGAGCATCCATCGGTTTCACTCCGTACGGCACAATCTGCAATGATGGCCGCATGCTCTGCATCCGGCAGAGATATTCATTATCTGTGTTGATAAATGCGATCTTTTTGTGCTCCACAAGGTTATCATACAGTTCACCTTTTGTTTTCATTACACCATCAAATGAACCAAACCCTAACAGGTGCGCTTTTCCAACATTGGTTATAAGACCAAAGGTAGGACAGACAATCCACGAAAGATGCTCTATCTCTCCGGGGGCACTTGCTCCCATCTCTATTACCGCAATCTGGGTATCCTCATTCAAGCCAAGAAGTGTTAGTGGTACACCTATATAGTTATTTAGGTTTCCTTTTGTACTAACTACATTGTATGTTGTTGCAAGAGTCGCCGTTATAAGTTCCTTGGTTGTTGTTTTTCCGTTTGTTCCCGTGAGCGCTATTACGGGTATCTTAAAACTTAGTCTGTGGTGACGTGCTATACGCTGAAGGGTATCCAACACATCCTCAACAAGGATAATACTGTTATCGCCTCTGCCTCCAAACTTCTCATAAAGGGACAAATCGTCCATTATCACCTTGTCGGCCCCCTTTTCAAGCGCCTGTTTTGCAAACTCGTTGCCGTTAAAATTTTCCCCTTTAAGGGCAAAGAACATGCAATGTTCTTTAATCTGCCGAGTATCTGTACATACACCGCCGCTACACCCTTTGTATATATTGTATAAACTCTCTATTTCCATTGGTACAAAATTAATGAACACCTGTTGATCCAAAACCGCCGCTATTGCGTTCGGTTTCGTCCAACTCTTCACTCTCACACCATTCAACTTTGCCGTGTCTTGCAACAACCATCTGAGCAATTCTCACACCCGGCTCAATTACAAACTTATCTTTTGAAAGATTGACAAGTATAACCTTTATCTCCCCCCTATAGTCTGCATCTATTGTTCCGGGGCTGTTAAGCACAGTTATACCATGTTTTGCAGCTAATCCGCTTCTTGGCCTTATCTGCGCCTCATACCCTTTAGGCAGTGATATGTAAAGCCCTGTTGGCACAAGCACTCTTTGAAGACTGTCTATCTCAATAGGTTCATTAATTGAAGCTCTCAAGTCCATACCGGCAGAAAGCTCTGTTGCGTATACAGGTAATTGAGTACCACTCTTGTTAATAACTTTTACAATTATCTTCTCTGTCTTATTCATGATTCAAATTTAATCTCATCTTCCAAGCCTTGCTTTAATTACGGAATATAACCCCGTTTCTCTTAAGCAGTACAAAAGGAAGACAATTAAAAGTATTGTATTAAATATTATCTTTATCAACTCCACCGCAGCATCTCTCGCAGAGATTGAACTCCACACAAAGGTACTCATTAAACAGGAAACTCCATAAAGAACTAAACCCACGCCTATATATTTGCATATAATACCCCATCTATACGGGATAGGATAATACCGATTCCCCAATTTTACGCTATAAACCAGCATACATGTCACACTAAGCAGATGAGCGAACACAGATGCCCAGTATGAAAAATATGGCATAAAGACAACATTTATCACAAACGTAACAGCCAACCCTGCAAGTGTAATTGTTACAGCATATTTTGTCTGCCCGCTAAGTTTGTACCACATGCTTACATTAAACAGCATTCCCAATCCCATATAAGAGAGCAACATTACAGGCACCGTTCCAACAGCCCCTCTGAAATCCTTACCCAATATAAGCTCTATAACATCCATATAGAACATTATACCAAGAAAGATAATCATACCGAAAGCAACAAAATATTCCATCACTTGGGCAAGTAGCTCTCTGTTTTTTCCTCTTGCAAAGAAGAACGGCTCTGCAGCATATCTGAACATCTGAATAAACAGATTCATTATTACCGCTAATTTGAGTGCGGCTCCATAGATACCAAGTTCAGCCCTCCATATTGCACCTTCGGGGGCAAAATATCTAAAAAGTATTCTGTCCAAGCTCTCATTTACTATTCCCGGTAAACCGGCAATCATAAGCGGCAACGAATATACAAGAAGTTTCTTTAGCAGCTTACCGTTAAATCTGAGTTTAAGGTGAAGAATATCCGGCACAAACAGTAATGTACACACAATACAACTTAAAAATACGGCAAAAACTATATATGAAAAATCTGGTTGTGCAGGTATGAATGCCGTAAGCAGACTTTGCGGATGCTGCACAAGATATTTTGGCACAACAAAAAACAGAAGAAGATTAAAGCCTAATTCAGACACAATCTTTATTGTCTTGAACACTGCAAATTTAAGAGCTTTTTCCCTATACCTGAGCTGCGCAAACATTATTGCAGTAACCGAATCCAATGCTAAAATTCCACCTGTATATATTATCATCTGCCTGTAACCGGCATATCCAATCATCCCCGCCAATGGCTCTGCAAAAAGCACAAGCGACAGCCAAAAGAGGGCAGATGTTCCAAGTATTGTTATAAAAGAGGTTGCAAACGGGTCTTTGGGTGTCATACCTTCGTACTCATGCGTGGAGTTCTTTATACTGTTTGCAAACTTAAAGCATCCTGTTTCCAAACCAAGTATAAGGACAACTTGCAACACAGCTATATAAGACATTATCTCTGTATACGAGCCGTAATTCTCCTGGGTAAGAACCCTTGTATATATTGGGACAAAGAAGAAATTTATCATACGGGCTAGTATTGTACTCAACCCGTATATAGCGGTCTCCGACGCTAATTTTTTTATTGGACTAAAGTTAGACATTATCTGAACATTCTTTTCTTAAACAGCAGCATCCCTATATTCAATTGAGTATACCAGTGCCTCCCATCTGCTTTTGAGTAGTATGTAGCCGCCAAAGATACCGGTCCTATAGGACTCTGCCATACGAGAGCGGCATTTCCAATAAGGCCGCCGTGAGGCAACCGACCGCTATACTCATATAGGCCATTGCCTAAATGGTTTATCATCTCCCAAGGCTGGAAATATGCTGCAGTTGTATGCAGATACAGCGAGTTTGCAAATGTAACTATCGGAGACACCGAAACGCCCAAATATGTGTTTGCCCTGTATCTCTCCATCATAAGGGTATTACTGTGCGGTACAGGCTGGAACACGGGCATATACAGCAGTGTGGCATAATAATTACCTTTATCTTGTCTTGTAGAGAAGGTAAAATCCAACATGACACCTAATCTTAACCATCGGTTTATCCTGTAGTAACTGTCTGAATAGAACCTTCCCAAAACGGTATGTCTAAAGCTGTTTTTAAACTCTTTGCTTCCCGACAAATCTCCATTTACCATATATGGTATCGCCCTCCTGCTGCTGCGATAGGTCTCTCTGCCGAATATATATCTTGCCCCTATAAACAGTCTCTGTCCCTCTGTGGGGTAAAAGTCGTAGTTAAGGGAGTTTCTCTCTATGCTCGCCTCCGGGTAGACAACATCTATATAGGTTCTGTTGGGCTTGTCTTTTGCTCCATAGCTACCATCAAAAAAATATCGGTAATCCAATCTGCCTGTTCCAACAGAGATCTTTCCAACAATGTTCCTCTTGATTGAGAGGGCTGTTCCAAGCGATACTTTTGCGTATGTCTCCCTCTCCTGGACATTATCAGGCAATTTGTCGGGAGTAAAAAAAGACTGATTACCTCCGTAATAATCAAACTGGTGAAGGACAAAATCTCCGGAGATAAAAGCCATAGGTTTGATACCTATGGCATATCTGAACCCTATATTCCCCCCTTTGTAAAAGCGTCCTATGTTCATTCCAAGCCCTACCTTACATGGATGAAGCCCCATTTTTGAATAGCTTACGCCCAAATATCCCTGGTTAAGTGACGAAGATGATATGTTACCGCCAATGGATATTCTTACAGGGGCTGTCTTTGTAGCCTTTATATTAATATGGTAGAGCGAATCATCCGTTAATTTGTACGACGGATAAAACGTCCTTACTGTGTTGGTTGCAATAACCCTGTAGTAGCCTCGCTTAAAGGTCTCGAATTTTATATCGCCCTTTTTATCGTTTCTTAAAGTTCTTGATATAAAAATCTTGTCCCCTTTGTGCATATTTGGAGATATGTCTATATCATCTGCAATGACCATAGGCTTGCATTTTTCCTTGAACAATCGTCTCCGCATAGCAAGCTGCTCAGGGGTTCTTTGGCTTTTAATCCTCTCTTTTATGCTTTTTATGTATGGCTGTGCATTCTGATACCCCATCTCCACAATCTCATTCACCTTCTTGAAATCCATAACACCATACGGGTAGACCCTGCTTATTATCACCCCTTTGTCCGGAGGGATGTTATAATCTGTCTGTGAGACAAGCATCCCTATAACTTGTGAGGCTATCTCCTCCTCATCTAAGTTGTTCTCGCCTGTAACGCATTTTGCTCCTATTATAAAATCAGGAGAATAGTTTTCCTCCATTATCTCCCATGGAAAGTTGTTGTAGAATCCACCATCAAAGAGCAATGTCGAGTCTATTGTTATGGGTTTAAAAAAAAACGGATATGTCATTGATGCTCTCACCGCTGCAGAGAGATCCCCTTTTCTTGATACAAACTCCCTCTTTCTTGCAATATCAGATGATACGCAGAAGAACGGAACCATAAGGGAATCAAAATCGTACTTGGAAGCCTTTGCTGCAGGTGCAAAGATTCTCATAAACTCTAAATCCATGGGGTATGGCTTTACAAAGCTCACCGGCAGGTCTAACTTTACCCTCTTCTTTGAACCTACCTGGCCGTTTTTGTCGGGAAGCGGATTCTTATTCTCCTTTGTTCCTATTCCAAAACTAAACATGGTGGGGGTAGGTTCGTCCCTATAAAAGAAACTGCCATATTCATATTCGGGCTCCCCTCTGGACCAGGAATCAAACTCCTTACCGGCAAACAGCTCTATCATCTCATCTGTGGTATAGCCAATTGCGTAAAGTCCGCCTACGATGGCCCCCATCGATGTACCGCAAATGTAGTCTATAGGTATATTGTTCTCCTCCAAAGCCTTTATAACGCCAATGTGGGAGAGTCCCTTTGCGCCTCCTCCGCTTAAAACAAGCCCTACCCTCTGAGTTTTGTTTACCGTTGAATCAGATATAGAGAATGCTGTTGCACCTGCATATTGAAATACAGACACAACTAAAAGTAAAGTAATCCAAACGGATTTCAGATAACTTTTTGATAATCTCTTCATTTTTTCAATTGAGACATGGCATTGTGCCTCAAAGATAGAAAGAAGTAGCGTAAAAACATTATTTTTGTCTATATTTGGACTTCATTTGAAAATATATCATTATCATGAAACTTAGATTTTTAACTGTTTTAGGCATTGCGGCATTGGCTTTTGCAGGCTGTAACGGCGGTAGTAAAAACAACAAGAGCGCAGATGAATCTGCAGAGACAAAAAAAGAGAATATGGAGGTAAAAACAGAACAGAAATTGGCTTTCTGCCCGGATTCGGTAGCAGAGGAGCCTGTATTTGACATTGTTACCAATATGGGTACAATAAGAATAAAACTTTACAAAGATACCCCTCAGCACAGAGACAATTTTGTAAAACTTGCATCGGAGAGATTTTTTGACGGCATTCTTTTCCATAGGGTTATAAAGGATTTTATGATTCAGGCCGGAGACCCGTATTCAAAGGACACTACAATGAGAAGCAGATGGGGACAGGGTGGCCTCGGATATACAATTCCTGCGGAGATTGTAGGTACCCACACACACAAGAAAGGGGCTCTTGCCGCTGCACGTAAAGGTGACACATCAAATCCTATGAAGGAATCGTCGGGATCTCAGTTCTATATTGTTTCATCTCCGGAGAACTGTGCTCACTTAGACGGGGCATATACCATCTTTGGAGAGACATTGAGCGGTCTTAATGTTGTTGACGCCATCTCCAATGTTCCGGTAGGTGCAAAGGATGTTCCTCAGACACCTGTTGTAATTGAGAGGGTTGAACTTGTAAAGGAGTAGATACAATATGAAGGTATTGGACCTTATAAAAAAGAGCAGAAGCTACAGACGGTTTGATGAGAGCAAGCCCATTAAGGATGAGGAGCTTAATCTCATGATAGAGGCTGCAAGATTCTCTCCGTCGTCGAGGAACATACAGCCTATTAAATACGTTGTAAGCAACTCGGCAGAGATGAACTCTAAGATCTTCTCTACCTTGGGATGGGCGGGATACCTCACAGACTGGGACGGTCCGGCTGAGGGTGAAAGGCCTGCCGCATATATCATTCAGGTACTGGATACAGAGATAGCAGGCAACTGCTCTTGCGACAATGGAATTACCGCACAAAGCATATTGCTGCAGGCTGTTGAACTTGGGTACGGCGGCTGCATAATAGCTTCAGTAAAGAGGGAAGGCCTCTCCAATATTCTTGGTCTTGAGCCACGATATTCAATAATTCAGGTTATCGCTTTTGGTGTGCCTGTAGAGAAGGTTGTGGTGGATGATATGGAGAACAATAATTTTAAATATTGGAGAGAGGAGAACGGGACTCATCATGTACCTAAAAGGACGGTTGAGGAATTAATATTGAAAAGATTTTAGCACAATTGCGTTGGCTTTAGCTTTGACGTTGGCGTTGGCTTTTTTAGGGTAAAGAGAGGAAAGAGGTTTATTAGAAATAGTATCAACTATTTAGAACAAAGAGTTTTTTCAATTGCTTAAAAATAATCTAAAAAAACAACTAAATATTAATCTGTGGCACAGTGTTTGAAATAAACTAAGACAAATAGTTTTTTCATAGGTTAGATTTAGGTTAATAGTAAATAAAGAGGCTGACCCAAAAGGGTTGGTCTCTTTTTTATATAGGGTGTCGTAGAGTT
>ENA-OOYV01001260-OOYV01001260.1-human-gut-metagenome-genome-assembly--contig:-NODE-1260-length-15474-cov-2.362669_pt1 | contig 15474 bp, 8 predicted proteins | sample MGYA00241704_ERZ501380 | MGnify/ENA primary metagenome ERZ501380 (study PRJEB25962, sample SAMEA2042984) | human gut metagenome | biome: human gut; feature: human-associated habitat; material: faeces...
AGCGTCACGTTTGATAGCAGCGTAGATATCGGGTTCACTTTCCTTATCCAAGTTGATAACTTTAGCATAGCAACCACCTTCGTAGTTGAATACACCTTCGTCATCCCATCCGTGTTCGTCGTCACCGATCAACTTACGTTTCGGGTCAGTAGACAAAGTAGTCTTACCAGTACCGGACAGACCGAAGAAGATAGCAGAGTCAGTGCCTTCCATGTTAGTGTTGGCAGAGCAGTGCATAGAAGCGATACCACGCAACGGGTTCTTGTAGTTCATGATAGAGAACATACCCTTCTTCATTTCACCACCGTACCAAGTGTTCAAGATAACCTGTTCGTTGGTCTTCAAGTTGAATACAGTAGCTGTTTCAGAGTTCAGACCCAGTTCCTTGTAGTTGTCAACTTTTGCCTTAGAAGCGTTGAATGATACGAAATCGGGTTCTCCGTAGTTAGCCAGTTCTTCAGCAGTCGGGCGGATGAACATGTTAGTTACGAAGTGAGCCTGCCATGCCACTTCCATGATGAAACGTACTTTCATACGAGTAGCGGGGTTGGCACCACAGAAGGTATCAACAACAAACAGACGCTTGCCGCTCAGCTGCTTAACAGCTTTAGCTTTCAAGTCAGCCCAAGCTTCTTCAGAGCAAGGTTTGTTGTCGTTTTTGTATTCTTCAGAAGTCCACCATACAGAATCCTTGCTGGCTTCATTCATTACGAAGAATTTATCTTTAGGAGAACGACCGGTATAGATACCTGTCATTACATTTACAGCACCCAGTTCAGTTACCTGACCTTTTTCAAAACCTTCCAAACCTGGTTTGGTTTCTTCTGCGAACAGTACATCGTAAGACGGGTTGTGGATAATTTCCTTCACGTCTTGGATACCGTACTTGCTTAAATCTAAATTTGCCATTTCTTTTAATGATTTAAAATGTTGGTATTTGGTTTATAATCTCTTTCCTTAATCTCTTTTTACCTTTGATTTACAAGGGAAAACGGGTGTAGAAAAGCTCTTTTTTTCCTGCTTTTCAGCAGGTCCCTTGTTTTTCGCCTACAAAAGTAATACTTTCTTTTTAAAGAAAAGCTCTATTAGAGAAATTTTTCTCTAATAGGAAATCTTTTATAAAACCATAACAATATCTGCTAACTGAATGTTGCAAATTGAGTGAAATTCGTTTACTTTGCAGCAGATTTTAATGTGCTAATGTGCTGATATGCCAATGTGCTAATTGCCATGCGGCATTACGTACACCACATTTGCACATTAGCATATTTGCACATTAGCACATTTATAGTTATGAAGGTTATCAACTTTGCCGAGACAAATTCTGTCTTGAACCAATACGTGGCGGAAATTCGTGATGTAGCAGTCCAGGGCGACCGTATGCGTTTCCGCCGTAATATTGAACGCATTGGAGAGATAATGGCGTATGAAATGAGTAAGGAACTGACGTATTCTGTCAAGCAGGTACAGACTCCCTTGGGAGTGGCGTCGGTCAGCACACCCGATGACGAGGTGGTGATTGCCACTGTTTTCCGTGCTGGGCTGCCCTTGCATACTGGGTTTTTGAATATGTTCGACCATGCCGGGAACGCTTTTGTTTCCGCTTACCGTTATTATAAGGATAAGGAATGCCGTACGGTGGATGTACACATCGAATACATCGCTACTCCGGATTTGTCCAAGAAGACATTATTGATTGTAGACCCGATGCTTGCCACGGGAGAAAGTATGGAATTGGCCTGGAAGGCCTTCATTACCAAGGGGATGCCAGCCAAGTTGCAGATAGCTTGTGTCATAGCCAGCCAGCAGGGCGTAGAGCATCTGGAAAAGCTGTTCCCTGGAGATGAAGTGACCTTGTGGTGTGCAGCAATCGACCCGGAGATGAACGAGCATTCCTATATCGTTCCCGGGCTGGGAGATGCCGGAGATTTGGCGTTCGGTGACAAGATATAAGGTTCATATATCTTTTCCATCAGCCTTTTTCCAAGTGCGGGCCTATAATGCCCCGGTTCATAATAATTGTGGATGTCTTCCGTGTATTCGTTGATACCGGTGAAATCAAATACATTCCGTTTTCCGAAGAAGCGCTTCAGTGTCTTTACGTCGGCAGGGTTTATGTTGACTTGCAGGTAGTCGGGACTGATAATGATTTTTACATCGGTATCATGTTTCCGGCAAATCCACTTTATTTCCTGCAACAAGCTGACTTGTTTTTCCCTGAGCACTTGGGGGGCTTCCCGGTATTTCCCGTCTCTATAATTCTTCATTTTCTCTTTGGTGAATTCTCCTTTCCGGTTTTCCCAGTACTTATCTCCCTCTTCCTTTATCATTTCCTCCCTGGGATTCAGCACATCATTGGTTACCGGGTTTCGGGTGGAGCCATAGGGATTTATCACCCCTTTCATGTAAGGGCGATAGGTGTGGAACAGCTTGTAGTCCAGATAGGGGAGGAGAAAGTTCGGGTAGAAGAAGGCTTGGCAGAATTCCTTCTGGAACTTGAAGTTGCTTATTCCCGATATGGCGGGCGGCAGAATGTTGGAATGTCCGGTCAGGCAGCGGTCGTTGTGCAATGATTCCTTGTCGATAATCAGCAGCAGGTTCTTGATTGTTGCACCTGCCTTGTCCAGTGCCTTCAGCTTTAGGCAGACGGCGGCAAGGCTTTCGGCATTTCCGAATAACCGTACGGCTCTTCCACCGTGGAGGTATTTTTCCCATTCATGGCATTGATAAGCCATAGTGCAGGAGTTTCCCATGATATAGGAGTCGATGGGGATAGTATCCCGGTTGTTCAGATACATCTGCCACCCCACGTGCCCTTCGTTTAGTACAACCGGGGTTTGGTCGTATCGTTCATAGTTCTTCAGGACCATGAAAGGGTCGTCCAGGAAATAGACTGCCAGTAGGGCTATAAAAGGGATAAAAAGGATAAATAGCTTTTTCATGAAACGTATGGCTGCGTTCCGTTCGCTGTTTTTCTTCATCATGTGTCTTTATTGTCAAAATTGTAAATATATGAAGCTGTCCGAGTTGAACTGTCCCAGTGTGAAGAGTATTATGGCGAGCAGATAATAGATACTCCATCTTACGGCTGTCGGCTGTCGTCCGAGGGCTTCCAGCAAATCATGCTTGGACATGAAATATTCGTAAACCAATATCAGTACGAGTGCGCTTCCTGCCACAATGCTGTTGTGGTCCGGCATTCCGATGTTCATTTCCTTCCAGCTGTAATGCACATCGAAGGAGAGGTGGCTGATGTAGTGGAACGCTTCGGCCATGGAGCCCGCCCGGAAGAATATCAGAGAGACGGCAAAAAGCAGGTAGGTCCTTACGACGGATAGTGTGGCATATAAGCGGCTCCCCAATTGGGCTTTCAGTCTGCGGTGAAATGCTGTGGTCTTCATCTCGTAGAAGATGATGACACCTTGAATTAGTCCGTAGACAGCGAAGTTCCATCCGGCACCATGCCAGATACCCAGTCCCGTGAAGGTCAGCGCCAGACTTAGAAATACGCCCCATTGTCCCCATCCACGCAGGCTCGAGGACAACGGGAGGTACAGATAGTCGCGTACCCAGAATGAAAGCGACATGTGCCATCGGCGCCAGAAGTCGGCAGTGGTCTGTGCAATGAACGGCCGGTTGAAGTTTGGGCTGAGCTTGAATCCCAGCATGCGCGCTCCTCCCAATGCGATGTCGGTATATCCGGAGAAGTCGGCATACAGCTCTATCGGATATAGGAGGCATGCCATCAGCAATTGCACGCCCGAGGCTGTGTATACCGACCCGAAGACACCGTCTATGTATGGGGCGATGGAGTCGGCCAGTATCAGTTTCTTTATCAGTCCCACGACAATCAGTCTCATTCCGTAGACCATGGATGCATAGTCCGTAGCTTTGCAGGACTTCAGTTGGGGGAGCATGTCACCTGCCCTTTCTATGGGACCGGAAAGGAACTTCATGAAGAAGAGCATGTATATCATGAAGTCGGGCAGGCTCTTTTCCGGTTCTTCTTCTTGCCAATAGATTTCTGTCAGGTACGAAATGGCCTGGAAAGTATAGAAAGAGATTCCCAGCGGAAAAAGGATGTGGCAGTCTGTAAGCCGGTCGGCATACCGGAATGCCAACCAGCTCACGACCAGAAAACACACACCTGAAAAATAAATTCCCTTCATGCTGCTTTCCCGCTTGGTCTGTCCTATCCATTTGCCAAGGTAGAAGGTGGTAAGCGTGAGGATGAGGGCCGTTATCAGAAAAGTGAGGTGGTAGAAGCCTATGAAGAGGCAGCTGGCTGTCAGTAAGGTCGCTTTTCTGAATCGTGAAGGAAGCGTATGGTATAGAATGAAAGTACACGCAAACAGTACGACGAAGTTCAGGGATATGAATGACATTTCCTAGTTGGTTTTGGTTAAAATGGCATGGCAGATGTCTCCCACGTTTTTGAGTTTTACAATATCTCTGAAGGTGAAGCGTACATTGAATTTCTTCTCTATCTTGTTTATCAGTTGCATGTTGGTCAGTGAATCCCATCCTTCCACATTCTGGGCGGTGGTCTCATTGTCAAGTACAATGTTCTCTCTTTTCAGTACCTCCCGAAAGATGAGGCTCATTTCATTCAAAATAGTCTGTGTATCCATTGTCAAGTTTAAATTAGTTCTTGTATTTTCTTTCTGTCTGTTTTGCTACTGGTGTTCAGCGGAAACTGTTCCAGGCAATGCATATGCTTGGGAATCATGTAGTAGGGAAGCCTGCTATACAGATATTCCTCTATCTGCTGTTTGTCGAGCTGTTTCTTCTCTACGACGAGATGTAGTTCGCACTGATTGCCGTTGTCGTATTTGGGAATGACGACTACACGGCATTCACCGTTGAAAAAGTTTTTTGCCACATGTTCAATCTCGCTCAGCTCGATGCGAAATCCTTGTATCTTTATCTGTGAGTCTTTTCGTCCGCAATAGATGATGTCACCGTCGGCATCCATCCGGCAGAGGTCTCCCGTCTTGTAGTATACTTTTCCATTGGCGGTCTCTACGAGGCATTCCCCGTTTTTTTCGGGAGCATTCCAGTATCCACCCATCACTTGATTGCCGCTAATCCATAGTTCGCCGGTTTCTCCGGTAGGCAGCGGGCGACCGTCGTTATCCATAATTAGGGCATCGATGCCTTCGAAAGGCCTTCCGATAGCGGTCATGCCGTTGTGATGCTTGCAGGAGGTGACGGGTATCCGGTAGGCAGTGCAGTAGATGGTTCCCTCTGTCGGTCCGTATAGGTTTATGAAAGAGGCATTGGGGACACATTTTCTGAAAGCATCCAACAGCTCCGCGTCAGAAGCCTCGGCAGTAACCACTAGATATCTAAGTGCGGGGAGGTGTATCTCCGGAAAATAGGGACGTAGCAGCTGGAGCAGTGAAGGGGCCACGGCAGCGAAGGTCAGGTCGTATTTTTCCAGAGTTTCAATTACGTTGATGTATTTCACGCCTTCCGGAGAAACGGTGTATATGCAAGCACCCAGCGTCAGCGGATATAGAAAGGATACGATGGAAACGTCGAAAGTGAGTTCGAACATCTGCAGCATCCGGTCGTTTTCGTCCAGTTGCCAGTCGAGGCGGTGGTAGGCGGTATAGAAAGCATTCAGGTTACGGCGGGAGATGGGTACTCCTTTGGGTTCGCCCGTGCTTCCAGAGGTAAAGATGATGTAGGCATTTTCCTCTTCTGCCGTATGGAGGATGTCTTCTGCGGCATGGAACGTGGCGGAGTTCTCTGCCTGCTCTATTTCGGAGGTACATATCAGTTCCAGATTCCGGGTGTCGAGGTTCAAGACATGGATATTCTCGGTATGCAGCACGAGGCGAATGCCTGCCGAGTCGGCAATTCTGTCGTTCCTATGTTTGGGGTAGGAAGGATGGAGGATGACGTATGTCTTTCCGCAAATCAGTGCAGATAGTATGGATGCGTATGTTTCCAGTCTGTTTTCTGCGACGATGCCGATAATTTTGTCTTCTCTGTCCTTGAATAGGGAGGATATTTTCTGTACGCAAGTTGCCAGCTCTCCATAAGTGCAGGCCGTGTCTTCGATGACGAATGCCGGTCGGTTGGCATATTTGCCGAAGGCTTTCATGATGTCGCCAATCAAGTCATTTGGATACTTTTTCATTTAGTCCGTTATGTTATAGTTCAGTTTTTGCGGAAGCGATGTTTGTCCGTCGTTCATTAAAGACAGTGGTTTCCCGCAATCTCCCTACCGGGAAATCCTTAAGATTTCTAAAAAAGGAGGGATACTGTTCGGAATAAAAGAAACAGAGGGGGCAAATACATACTCACCACAGGATAGCACGGATTAACACTGCTAAAAGCTCTTTATTATCAGAACTCCTAAGGCAATCTGTGTTAATCTGTGTTATTCTGTGGTGAGTATGATATACTCTTCGGGCAAAATGGGTTTGCAAACAAAGTCCTTATTTTGCCCAGAACAGTTTGTGGTAGTAAGTGTCTTCGGCCGACACCTCTTTATAGTAGGGATTGTAGTTGACTTCCGTATTCGGGTATCTCCAGCGGTTCGGCACATTTGTGATGGTACCGGCTACTTCGGGGAAGACCAGGCCGGACGGATAGCCGGTACGTCGGATGTCACTCCATGCCTCGCGACTGGCCAGGAAACCGAAATGCAGCCACTTTTGGGTAATGATAGCATCCAGCTTGTCTGCATATTCCGTGCTGTTCCATTTGGCAGCAGCGAAAGAGGCTGTTTCTTCGGCAGTGGGGGCATTATACCGGCGTGCGTTTTCACCCGTACTTACCGAGTCGTAATAGTAGTAAAGCGTGATGGACTGGCTGACAGCCTTTTTGAACTCTTCTTCCGCTTTTGCTTCATTCTTTGCCACTCCATACCCCATTTCATAGGCTTCCGCTTTCAGGAAATGGATTTCGGGTGAGGCCATTATCAGCATGTCGAATTTGTCGTTTTCCCAAAAGAAACCTTTCTGCGTGATTTGTGAGAAACCGGTGTTGCTGGTATTGACTTCGTCTTGTGCCTGCGAGTTGTAATATTCCGTCAGCTCATCTGCCACGGTAAGGTCTGTGCCCAGATAACGGTGTTCGTCCAATTGACCGGTGTTCTGGTTGGTAATCTTCACGGGATTGAAGTTGAGTAGGATGCGCGGGTCGTCTTCTCCTTTCACATAAACGCCGCTCAGTGGGTCATTGCAGGTCATATCGTAGTTGCCATGGCCCAGCATGCGGTCGATGATGGCGCCCGAAGCGAGTCGGTTGGTTACCCAGTCACCCAGTCCGTGGCCTGCGGTGAAGTTCAGTTGCCCAGACTTCTGGTTGACAATGAGGATGTTGTTTTCTTGTTCCTCTATCAACGGATAGGCTGACGGATTTTCCAGGATTTCCTTGATGGCGGTACGGCCTTCCGTCTGCAAGTCTCCTTGCGCGGCTACGCGCATGGCAAGGCGCAGTCGCAAGGAGTTTGCATAACGTTCCCATTTGTCCATGTCCCCGTTGTTGATAAAGTCTTGTGTATTGAAGTTCCTCGGTGTGGGGATGGAGCGGAATCGCGGAGCAATTTCTTTGAGCTCGTCAAGAATGGTTTTATATATATTCTCGGCCTTGTCATAGTGAGCATACGATTTACCTACATCGTTGGTAAGCGGTAGTGTGCAAGCTTCCGAAAAAGGCATATCCCCGAAAATGTCCACTGTGGCGGCGAAAAAATCGTACAGCTGTACTTTGGCGGCAAGATAGAATGCCTCATCCTGTGCTTGCTCTGCCGCGCTTTCTTCTTTGTAGAGAGATTCCAGCTTGCGGAACTGGGCCAGTGCCGAATACACATTGTCCCACTGTCCGTCAATGGCGGGTATATAGCCGGGGGTATACATATCCGTAGTGTTGGAGTAGCCGAAGGTTTGTGCATACTTGCCCGTAAACTGTGAATCGAATCCGAAGAACCGGTTGTATTCGTAAACATCATAGTCCTTTACTTTTTGGAAGACTCCTACCATCAGATTACTGATGGTGACTTGGGTTACTTTGGAGGGGTCTTCGTATTTGCTGTCGAAGTCATAATCCGTACAGCCTAATGTTGTCAGGAGGAATGCTCCCAATGAAACAAGAGATAATATCTTTGTCTTTTTCATACTCTTTTTTGTTTTTTGGATGGTTGTTTTGTCAGAAACTTGCACGAAGTGAAACACCGAAACTGCGGGTAGCTGTGGTAGAACTTCCCACGGTAGCCTGGTTGGCCCAGGATGTTCCGACGGACGACTCCGCATCGTAGTTTTTCAGTGCTTTGTAGAAATAGAAGAGGTTACGTCCGAAGACCGACACACTCAGCCGGCCCAGTCCCAGTTTGGAAATCATCTTTTCGGGAAACTGGTAGCCGATGGTCAATTCACGCAGTTTGACATAAGAATTGTCGAATACCGAATGGCGGTATGTCAGCTGTTCGGCCTCCGTTCCCCAATTATAGGTGGTGTTGTAGTAATAGCCTGCCGGAATGATACGTGTGTTTCTTTCGCCAGTGGAGGCCACTACACCCGGAAGGATGATGCCGTCGTGGTAGATTATCTCTCCGTTGGGGCCGGCACCCGTGGAAGGGTCTACTTGTACCGGAATTCCGCTGGAATTGTTGTCGCCCGGATAGTAATAGGATAGTCCGCCGTGTTCCGTATCACGGTACTTCAGGGATTCGGGTGTCAGACCCACTGCGGTGGCATATTGGTTCATTTCGTTGATGACATCTCCTCCGATGCGGAAGTCGATACTGAAATCGAGGAATACATTCTTGTAGGAGAAAGAGTTGAATAGACCTCCTACGCCTGCCGGATTGATGTTGCCGACTTTCTGCAATTCGGTTTGGTTGAGGTAAAGACCTTTATCGGAAACGAGGTACTCACCGTTTTCGTTCACCTGGGGAACCTGTGCATAGATGTCACCCATTGGCTGGCCTTCCACAGCTTGTATTTTTATTCCGCTGCCTCCGGAGTTGAGTATTTCCAGATAGGGCACTCCATCGGCCAGTTTCACTACTTTGTTCTTATATACACCATAGTTGGCTGTCAGGTCCCAGCGGAAATCTCTGGTCAGTATGGGAGTGGCACTGATTGATATATCCCAGCCGTGGTTGGCTACCTCGCCCACATTCATCAACACATTCTTTACGCCTGATGTGGAAGGTTGCGGCGTGGAGAGTATCTGGTCCTTTACACGGTTGTTGTAGTAGGATATATCTATACCCAACCGGTTGTTTAAGAACTTGCTTTCCAGACCTATCTCGTATTCGTACTTCTTTTCCGGACGGATATCTGCATTCCCCCATGAAGAGGGAATGGTGTTCCAGGTGAATCCGTTGTCTGAACCTTGCTCGTAGACGATATTGGCGGTATAGGTTTCAGGAGCATTTCCTACGATACCGTATGAGAGGCGCAGTTTTCCATAGTTCCACCATGACGGCATGTGGAAGGCTTGGGTGAAGAGGAAACTCAGATTAGCGGAAGGATAGAAAAAGCTCTGGTCTTTTAGGGTAGACGAGCGTTCCTGGCGTCCGGTCAGTTCAAGGAATAGATAGTTGTCCCATCCCAGGCTCAGTGTACCCATATAGCCGGTTTTCAGTAGTTCCATACGTTGCAGGGTACTGCTTGGCGTGTAGCGGCTGGCATTGAGGTCGAACCAGTTTTCCGTGACAAGCCCGCCATTGGTGGAGACCCTGATATTGTTCATATTTTCGTAGCGTCCGGTCCAGCCTACGGTGGCGGCAATGTCGAAGCGGTTGATATTATAGTTGAAGTTCAACATAACATCTCCATAGACAATGTCGTAACGGCGGTTGATGGACTGGAAGCTACCGTTGGGGTCGTATAGGGAATTGGGTTGTTCGCTTTCATATTTCAGTGTTTGCTTCACATCTGTGATATCAGTTGAAACCTGGGCGCGCAGACTCAGCCAGTTGGTTATCTGCCAGGTGGGGCGAATCATACCGATGAGCCGGTTCTCTGTCTCGTCGCTATGGTGATGGTACATATTCCACAGCATGTTGTTCACTCCGGTGGCGTAACTGGGGTCGTAGGCCCATGATTCCTCAGGAGTCAGCGTGGCGTTTCCTCCGACAAAGGTATTACGGTATCCCAGACTGGTGACGTAGCTTTGTTTCAGATAGGGAATGTCCAGGAAGGTGGAGAACATGTTGCCGAAACCGCTGTATAGGTTGAGCGAGGTTTGCGGGCGGTCTTCTACATTCTGTACGATGTAGTTAAGGGAGTATTCCAGTTTCAGCGGTTTCGCCAGTTGATACGAACCGGTCAGCTTGAAGTTGTGTTTGGTGAAGCTTCCGGTCAAGGCATTGGGAATCTCGTCCATGAATGTGTAGGAGAAGCGGTTGCTGGTGGTTTCCGTCCCTTGTGAGATGGCGAGATTGTAAGTCTGGGTCCAGCCGGTGCGAAACAACTCTTTCCACGGGTTGTCGGTCAGTGCCTGGTAGGGGCGCATCTTCCCGTCCCAGTAAAGTACCTCGCTACCGTCGTATTTCGGGCCGAAGGACAAGGTGGTGGAACGGAGGCTTTTGTAGCTTTGTCCGTTTAGGGTTCTCTGATAGAAGCCTCCCGTCTGTTTCTCATAATCGCTGTATGCGGTGTTGTAGGTTCCCGGCCCGTATACGGTCTGTACTTTTGGCAGATAAGCCGGTAAGTTTGCCATGACTTGGGCATTGAAGTCCACCGTCAGCTTGCCACTTTTGGCGCGTTTGCTGGTGATGACTACCGCACCGTTTGCAGCCTCCGAGCCGTAGAGAGCTGTGGCGGAAGCTCCTTTCAGAATACTGAGGCTCTCGATGTCCTCTGGGTTGATGTCTACCAGACCATTGGAACGGATTTGTCCGTCGTTGCCAAATTCAGCGAAGTCCGTGCTTTTGCCCGTGCCGCCGTTGCGGATGGGTACCCCGTCCAGAATGATGAGTGGCTGGTTATTTCCAGTGATAGAGGTCAGGCCGCGTACGTTGATGGAGACAGCTCCGGCAGAACCGCCCTGTGTTTGTGTAATGCGGACTCCCGGTGCTTTACCGTACATGGCAGAGGCAAAATTGGGTGCTCCTGCCTTTACCAATTCGTCTGCACTGATGGTACTGATGGCATAACCGACACGTTTCGTATCTTTTTTGATACCCATTGCCGTTACTACGACTTCTTTCAGTTGCTGGGTATCTTCGCTGAGTGTAATCTTCAGGTCGCCTTGCTTTTTTCGTTTTGCCAGGTTTATCTCCCGGGTGGCATAGCCCATGTAAGCGATAGAGAGTGTTGCATCTGCAGGAACGGTCAGTGTGAAGTTGCCGTCCACATCGGTAATGACGCCGTTGTTGGTACCTTTCTGTATGACGCTGGCACCGATAAGCGGTTCTCCTGTTACATCTCTCACAATGCCTTTAATGGTTCGGTTTTCTTGTGCGAAGGCTGTTCCGGTGAAAAGAAATGCTAATAACCAACTTGCAATAATCAAACTTTTTTGGAAGTGCGACACTGAATGTGGAATGTCACACCGTTTTCTCATCCTGATTTTCATACTACTGAAAAATAATTGATTTATCTTATTATAAATATTACGTCCTTTCGGCGGATATTTTAGCAAGAGATATGCCAAACGAAAGGCAAGCTATCCTTTCAAGGATGAATAATGTTGATAATCAATCGTTTATTTTTAATTGGGAAAAGGGAAGTTCGGGTGTTTGTGGTGTGGAGATGTGGAAAAAATCCACAGTAGGTATTCCACAATTTCCCTCTCTTCCCTTGAAGTCTTGTTGTCGACCCTTATTGGTAGCCTTGTTCGTCGGAGGTATGTTCTATCGCTGTAATAAAATCTGGTGCAGTTGCAGTGGTTGCATTTTCTTTTCAGGGTGGGAGTGCTTTTGACCTTTATCTGGGAAGGATTACTCGAACGAAGGAACCATCAGCCTGCGGTTTGTGAGAGAAAGGATAGGTAGGTACTCTTACTTTTGGGAAATTAATATCATGTTTGCACCTTATTTGTTTCGTGCAAACATAATATTAATAAGAAATGATACAAGCTATTAATATTGCAACTCAAAAGTGTGGAAGCAAAATGCGCTTCCATACTTTTGAGTTGCTTCCACAGCATCTGAAATGCCGTTGGATAAGAAATTTCGGCAGATGAGTGGAAGTGTGGAAGCAACTTATGCAAAAATCTTAGTGGTTTATTTTACTTCCCACGTATCGTTCGTCATCAATAACTCCTCGAAGTTGTGATACTTCTTCTTGGCAGACACCTCTTCGATTTGTTCATGAACAGCATCGTCGTAAGTAGGAGCTTCCACATCGCGGATAACACCGAGTGCAATCGGGAAGTCGGGACCTTCCATTAGGGCAAGCTTTAGTTGCAGGGTGTTGTCCATGCAGTGGGCATCGTGGATGAGGATATCCTTCTCTGTAATGCCGTTCTCACCGAGTTTCACGACTTTCAGACCAAAGCCTTCCTGCATCAGGCCGTATTCGTTGTTCTCGCCGAAGAACATCGGTTCGCCATGTTTCAGGTAGATGGCATTCTTGGAGCGGTCTTCCTTTTTGGCTACGGAGTCATGCGTACCGTTATTGAAGATAACGCAGTTTTGCAGAATCTCGCAAACGGAAGCCCCTTTGTGAGCCATGGCTGCCTTCAATATTTCCACTGTCCCCGGAGCATCGGTAGCTACCGCGCGGGCAAAGAAACGGCCACGGGCACCGAAACAAAGCTCTGCCGGGTGGAATGGATCTTCTACCGTACCATAGGGAGACGACTTGCTGACGAAACCACGCGGAGAGGTCGGGGAATATTGACCTTTGGTCAGACCGTAGATGCGGTTGTTCAGCAGAATCATGTTCAGGTCGATGTTACGGCGTACGGCGTGGATGAAGTGATTACCGCCGATGGCCAGACCGTCACCGTCGCCGGAGATTTGCCATACCGTCAGGTTGGGATTGGCAACCTTGGCACCTGTAGAGATGGCAGCAGCACGTCCGTGGATGGTCTGCATCGCATACGTATTCATATAATAGGGCAGACGGCTGGAGCAGCCGATACCTGAGATGACGGCATTCTCCCAAGGAGCTTTGCCGATTTCTGCCATTGCTTTGTGCAGTGAGGCCAGAAAGAAGTGGTCACCACAACCCGGACACCAACGAGGTTGTCCTTTTTTATAGTCTTTTGCTGTATATTCGCACATAATCTTTTTAAATTGATAGTTGATAATTGATAGTTGATAATTGGTGGTTGGTCATTGATAATCCGCATATTACGCATGGTTATTATCAATAGTTAACAGTCAATTGTCAATTAATTTATTGAACGCTGCCACCAGCTCGGCAACGACGAACGGCTGTCCTTTGACTTCGTTGAACTGGTACGGGGTGAAGTTGTCTATCTTCATACGTAGATAACCGGCAAATTGTCCGAGGTTTTGTTCGGCAACTACCACCTTCTTGTACTTCTTCAGAACAGCCTCCGTGTTCTTGGGGAGTGGGTTTAGATAAGTGAAGTGGGCGAGGGCAACCTTCTTGCCTGCCTTGTTCATCTCTTCCATGGCCGAATACAAGTGGCCGTATGTACCGCCGAAACCGACAATCAGCAAATCGGCATCGTCTGCACAGCCTTGCACTTCTACATCAGGTACGGGGATTTTGGCCACCTTCTCGGCACGTAGGTGGCACATCAAGTTATGGTTTTCGGGATCGGTGGAGATGGCACCGGTATTGCTGTCTTTCTCCAGACCTCCGAGGATGTGCATATAGCCTTCTTGTCCAGGGATGGCCCAGTAGCGGACACCCGTTTCAGGATTGCGTTTGTACGGAGTATAGTTGTCCTTCATTTCGGGAGTCACATAGGGAGGAGTGATGGCGGGATAGTCTGCCAGTTTGGGCAGCTTCCAGGCGCCGGAACCATTGGCAACAAAGCCGTCGGTCAGCAATACGACCGGAGTCATGTGTTCCAATGCAATCTTGCTTGCCATGTAGGCTGCATCGAAACAGTTTGTGGGTGAAGAGGCAGCGATGACGGGCATTGGGCTTTCACCGTTGCGGCCGAACAGTGCTTGTAACAAGTCTGTCTGCTCTGACTTGGTGGGCAGACCGGTAGAAGGGCCGCCACGTTGCACGTCGAGCACAACCAGCGGAAGTTCTGTAATGACTGCCAGGTTCATGGCTTCCGATTTCAGACAGACACCGGGACCTGAAGTGGAGGTCACAGCCAGCGCACCTGCAAAAGCGGCGCCGATAGAAGTGGCGCAACCGGAAATTTCGTCTTCACACTGCACGGTCATCACGCCCAGAGACTTGTGCTTAGAGAGTTCGTGCAGTACATCGGTTGCCGGAGTAATGGGATAGGAGCCGAGGAACAGCTTCAGGCCAGCCTTTTCAGCTGCGGCGATGAAACCGTAAGCAGTAGCTTTGTTACCCGTGATATCCATGTATCTGCCGGGAACGGTGGTTTTACTTTCAATCTTATATGTGTGGGCTACGGAAGCATGGGTGTTGTGTCCGTAATCATATCCTGCATGTATAACCTTGATGTTTGCCTCGGCAATTTCGGGCTTTTTGGCGAATTTCTCGCGGATGAAATCTTCGGCTATCTTTAGGTCGCGGTTGAACAGCCAACACACCAACCCCACTGCGAACATATTGCGGCATTTCAGCATGGATTTGTTGTCCATACCAGTGTCGGCAAGGCAGTCTTTTACCATTTTGGAGATAGGAGCGGCAATGACATCCTGCTTGATTCCCATTTCTTCAATGGGATCGTCTGTCTTGAAAGCCGCCTTTTCCAAATCCGACTTTTGGAATGCATCTGTATCAATGATGATACATGCGGTAGATTTGGCAAACTTATATTGCGTTTTCAATGCTGCAGCGTTCATAGCTACCAGCACATCGCATTTGTCACCGGGGGTATAGACTTTCTTTGCACCGATGTGCACCTGAAAACCGGATACGCCTGTCAGCGAACCTTGCGGTGCGCGGATGTCTGCCGGATAGTCAGGGAATGTGCTGATGTCATTACCTACCGTAGCCGAAACTGTTGAAAAGATGTTGCCGGCGAGCTGCATACCATCGCCGGAGTCTCCGGAGAAGCGGACTACCACTTGCTCCAGTTCTTTGACCATCATGTCGTTTGCCATAACTTACGAATTACTATAGATTAATTTTTGGGGGTTACTGTATTCTATCACTGACCGACAAATTTCGTAAAGTTAATCGGATTAACAAAACTTTTTTCGGAAAATCGACAGAATACATTATCTTTGCATTCGCAATCTACTGCAATATGCAGAATCTATGCAAAAGGTCTTGTAGTTCAACGGATAGAATAGAAGTTTCCTAAACTTTAGATCCGGGTTCGATTCCCGGCGAGACTACAAAAAAGGAGGAAATCCATTTCGGATTTCCTCCTTTTTTAGTTTATAGTTTTTTGTCTAAATTCTTATTTGGCTACTTCTACAGCTGCTTC
>ENA-OOYV01001263-OOYV01001263.1-human-gut-metagenome-genome-assembly--contig:-NODE-1263-length-15430-cov-8.488520_pt1 | contig 15430 bp, 11 predicted proteins | sample MGYA00241704_ERZ501380 | MGnify/ENA primary metagenome ERZ501380 (study PRJEB25962, sample SAMEA2042984) | human gut metagenome | biome: human gut; feature: human-associated habitat; material: faeces...
GAGAGTTTAATGACTTCACAATGATATAAAAGCCGATCAAGTATGGCAGAGGCCAGCACTTCATCATCCAGTGTTTTTGCCCACTCAGTCGGCGCCTTGTTTGTTGTGATTATCAAGGAAGCTTTCTCATGGAGAGTGTTGATTAGGTTAAAGAAGCCCGCTGCATCTTCTTTTTTCACGGGGAACAGCATGATATCATCAATGGCAACGAGGTCAGCTTTCAGTAGGCGGTTGTAGGCAGTCATGGCAGATGGCATCAGTGTTTTCATTTTAATGGTGTTTATAACATCTTCCATTGTGACCATGTATGCCTTGTAACCTTGCGATACCGCTTCATAGACAAGTCCTGCCGCAATAAATGTTTTCCCGGTACCGGATGGTCCCATGAGTATCAGATTGTAATTCTGTTCAAGCCACCCGAGATGCCTTAATTCACGCAGTCTTGGTGCGGTTATGCCTTGCGAGTAATTATGATCGAAGAGGTTCAGGTCGTGTCTTGATGGCAGGGAAGCTGCCTTTAGTCGCCGTTGCAAGTCTTTGCTATCCCTTTCCTGTACTTCTCTGGCAAGCAAGTCATGCAAAAATTCAATATAGATCTTGCCCTGTTCCCGTGCAATATGGGCTTCGGATTCCAATAACCTCGGAAGGGCATACAAGCGTAAACGCGAGCATAAATTTTTAATCTGTTCGTTCTTTATCATATAAAAAAGGTATTGAATGTTGATATGTCTGTTTTATCGGGAACCATGGAAGAGGTATCGGAGGTAGGAACCGGATCTGTTTCTACGGGGACTTCCACAAGGGCTTCTCCTTTGTGGATTCTGATACTTTCGGCTACTTTCATCAGGCTACATCCATTAAAGACCTTCACTTCTAAACATTTTGTAAAGGCTTCTATCAACGTGGGTTCTGTGTAGAATGGATATCGGAGAAGTATGAACTGCAGGTTGTCTCTATAGTTACGATTCTTATGAATACGTAGTTCAGACAAATAGGTATCTATGACCGTATTTCCGGGAAGTCTTTTACGGACAGTAGCCTCGTAATCATCCAAGGCTGCTTCACGGTCTCGTCGGTGTGAGGTATTGCTTATTAACTGTCCCTTGTCTTTGCAGATTTTGTGTACCGCTATATTTTTTCCTGTTTCAAGGCTGTAAATATACAGCATCTCTTCTTTCTCTTCCAGATAAACCTGTGTCCGGTGCCCCTGGTAGGTACCTGTCGGGACACTGTAATAGTTCCCCTTGTAGGTAATTACGTTATCCTTCCTGACATGATGGGGCAAAAGCTTTGGGTAAGGGATTGTCGGAACTCCCCGATAAGGCATGAGATGGGGTCTTTCCACCTCGAACTCCACTGATGGGATACGGTGTATGCCATGGTGCTCCATGCCGTTAGCTGTACGTTTCAACCATGCTTGAACCTCCTCGTTGAGCTGCTCTATGGAGGTAAATTCGCGGCCTCGGAGAAAATTGTACTTTACGTACTTCACTACGTTCTCTATCTTTCCTTTGCTCTCCGGATCTGACTTACGACAAAACACAGGATTGAACCCATGTTCATGAACCAAGGCTCGGAAGCCGTGGGTAAGTATCAGGTCTCCCAGGTTCTCCTTGACGAGAAAAACCTTGTCCTGGTCATAAACTATTTTCCGAGGCACTCCCGAGAAATATTCAAAGGCAAGTTCGTGGGCATAAACTGCAAGCTCGGTAGTAAACGGCGTACGGCTGAAATAAATTTATAACGGCTACGGCTAAGACTCATTGCAAAAAAATACACTTTCAATGGAATGCCTTGCGAAGTCTTCATCCAGCGTTCACCAAAATCGCATTGGGCATATTGACCATAAGGTGTTTCCGGTTGCTTCTCATAAGGACGGTAACTCTTTTCCGATTCTTTGGGCAGGTTATGGTTCAAACGTACACGATTGACAAAGTTGGATACCGTTTTAGCAGTGACCTGGGGAAGGTCCTGAAAATGTTCTCGTAAACGGTCATGGAGTTGTGGGGAGGACAAGAATGGCCATTTGCGTAACTCTCCGATAACATAAGCTTCATAATCGTCAAGCTTATGGCTGTAACGGCGCTCGTAACTTTGACTGTGCTTAAACTCTTCTTCTGTCATTGACAGATACTTGGACACCGTTTGACGGTGAAGGCCTAAGGATATACCTATTTGACTCTTGTTTAGGCCATTTGAAAATAATTCTTTAACTTTGTACCACATCAGATACTTCTGTAATTTGGAAGTCTCACTCATAGCATTGTGATTAGTTGTTGTCTACTCTAATTTACAATGCTATTTTCTTTTATTCTATTGTCGATTTTACTTTTCCGATTTTTGACGATACAAAATTACCGATTACAATAGCACACCGATATTTCCACCGAACAGTTTTGCTGTATGGCGCACGCTGATGTCCTGTACAACTTCGTGCTGATGGTCGCTAAGTTTGTCAAGATAGCGATAGATTTTTGAAAGGTCCACATCCTCGTCAAAGTGGTTTTTCAGATATTCCACCGTAGCAGCCTTACTCGTTGGATATGCCAAACGGGCCTTTACAAGCTTGCGGAACACTTCATCGTCAATACGATTGAAACCAATCCTATCAAAAATGCGGTCCAATATCAAGTCGCATCCGTTGAGAAGGATGTTGCTGACATTGGACAGAACACGGCGGACTTCTTCTCGCTCACGGTCACACGCCTCACGCTCCTCACCATACAAATCGAGTTGTGGATGGCGTCGGGATTCTTCCTTGGAAATCCATTCACGTCCATCATTTACTAGACTATCAATATCGTTAGCATCTTTGGCAATACCTATGGTAACCAACTCTTTATAATTGCCTTTTGTCTTTTCCGCAACTACAATACTTGTTGTTCCGGAGCGATTCTTCTTTTTTTTGACAAACATAGTTAAAAAACCTTTTGCGTACCCCAAAACAAGGGTACGCAAAGATACAAAATATTGTTTATCAATCAGTTATAAAATACGTATTTTTTCCTGTTTTCCGCACTTTTTGACGTTCTCTTTGTAAATCTGCCCTACAACTGTGTGAGAGGCTGATTGAAACTTCAATTTGGGTGTCCCGCGGCAAATTGCTACCTTCGTAGTATGTTTGTCCGGAGGAAACATAACAAGAGCGGAACTACATCGATACAGGTCGTGGCCAAGGCCGACGGTAGGTATCGCGTGGAGAAGTCCTTTGGCAGCAGCCGTTACGAGGCCATACTGGCATCACTTGAGGAGAAGGCCAAACAGTGGGCCAACGAGCACGAGTTCGGAGAGGGACTGTTCGCACCAGAAGGAGCCGCTGAATACGACGCGATGATGGCCGGCATCGGCCAGGACCAGCTTCGACTGGTAGGGCCAGACCTCATCTACGGCCGTCTTTTCGACAAAATCGGGTTCAACACCGTACGTACATCCGATAACGATATCTTCAAGAGCCTGGTTGTAACACGTCTGTACCGACCCGGAAGTAAGCTCAAAACGCTACGCTACATGGCGTACTTCATGAATAAGTACTACAACGAGGACAAGATCTACCGCTATCTGGACGAGCTCTGCTGGAGGCCGGAAGCCAAGAGGAAATCCAAGGCGTACGATGTCAAGCTCGACGTGGAGCAGGTTACATACGAACAGACCAAACGCGTCTTGGGTGGTACAGTTGTCGTGGTCTTCTACGACACCACCACGATGTACTTCGAGTCCCATGAGGACGATGTCCGCATCCCCGGCTGGTCCAAGGATGGCAAGAACGCCAATCCGCAAGTAGTGCTTGGCCTTCTGGTTGGTCCCGGAGGCAATCCTATTGGATACGAGATTCACCCTGGCAACACCTACGAAGGCCATACGATGATCCCCATCATCGAGAAGTTGCAGAAACGCTTCGGCTTCCCGAAGCCCATCGTAGTGGCAGATGCCGGCCTCCTGAGCAAGGAGAACATCCGTGACATGGAAGACGGCGGATACGAATACATCCTCGGGGCAAGGATACGCTCCCAGAGTGAAGAGTTCAAGGAACAGATAGCTTCACTAAACTTGTCCAATGGACAGAGTGCAAGCATTGAGCTTACGAAAACTAGACGAATGGTTGTGACAATGAGCGACGCCCGGGCAAGTAAGAATGCCGCTGACCGCGAAAGGGGCCTCAAACGACTTGAAAAGCGCTTCAGAAGCGACAAACTTACGAAGGACAAGCTGAACAACCGCGGATACAACCGCTTCCTCACTATGAGCGGCGATGCCACCATCGAGATTGACTACGACAAGGTCGCCAAGGATGAACGGCTGGACGGGTACAAAGGTTATACAACCAACAGCACGTTGTCTGATGACAGGGTAATCGAGGAGTACAGATACCTGTTCATGATAGAGCGAGCCTTCCGCTTCTGCAAGACAGACCTGGACATCCGTCCGATGTATCACCGGCTCTTCAACAGAATCGAGGCGCATGTCTGCATCTGCTTCGTGGCTTACACGATAATGCTGGAACTTGAACGTATCCTAAAGGCTGCCGAGTCCAAGATATCGCTGGAAAGAGCTCGCTTCCTAGCGGAGAAGATATACCAAATCGACTATGTCAACCCGTATGACGGCAAACATAAATCAGTACTCCTGCACACCCGTGAAGAGCCTGAAGTCACCGAACTACTTGACATCATCTCAGCAAACTGCTGAAATGGGTGTCCCATTGCGGAAAACAGGAGGGTACGCAAAGATACAAAATATTGTTTATCAATCAGTTATAAAATACGTATTTTTTCCTGTTTTCCGCACTTTTTGACGTTCTCTTTGTAAATCTGCCCTACAACTGTGTGAGAGGCTGATTGAAACTTCAATTTGGGTGTCCCGCGGCAAATTGCTACCTTCGTAGTATGTTTGTCCGGAGGAAACATAACAAGAGCGGAACTACATCGATACAGGTCGTGGCCAAGGCCGACGGTAGGTATCGCGTGGAGAAGTCCTTTGGCAGCAGCCGTTACGAGGCCATACTGGCATCACTTGAGGAGAAGGCCAAACAGTGGGCCAACGAGCACGAGTTCGGAGAGGGACTGTTCGCACCAGAAGGAGCCGCTGAATACGACGCGATGATGGCCGGCATCGGCCAGGACCAGCTTCGACTGGTAGGGCCAGACCTCATCTACGGCCGTCTTTTCGACAAAATCGGGTTCAACACCGTACGTACATCCGATAACGATATCTTCAAGAGCCTGGTTGTAACACGTCTGTACCGACCCGGAAGTAAGCTCAAAACGCTACGCTACATGGCGTACTTCATGAATAAGTACTACAACGAGGACAAGATCTACCGCTATCTGGACGAGCTCTGCTGGAGGCCGGAAGCCAAGAGGAAATCCAAGGCGTACGATGTCAAGCTCGACGTGGAGCAGGTTACATACGAACAGACCAAACGCGTCTTGGGTGGTACAGTTGTCGTGGTCTTCTACGACACCACCACGATGTACTTCGAGTCCCATGAGGACGATGTCCGCATCCCCGGCTGGTCCAAGGATGGCAAGAACGCCAATCCGCAAGTAGTGCTTGGCCTTCTGGTTGGTCCCGGAGGCAATCCTATTGGATACGAGATTCACCCTGGCAACACCTACGAAGGCCATACGATGATCCCCATCATCGAGAAGTTGCAGAAACGCTTCGGCTTCCCGAAGCCCATCGTAGTGGCAGATGCCGGCCTCCTGAGCAAGGAGAACATCCGTGACATGGAAGACGGCGGATACGAATACATCCTCGGGGCAAGGATACGCTCCCAGAGTGAAGAGTTCAAGGAACAGATAGCTTCACTAAACTTGTCCAATGGACAGAGTGCAAGCATTGAGCTTACGAAAACTAGACGAATGGTTGTGACAATGAGCGACGCCCGGGCAAGTAAGAATGCCGCTGACCGCGAAAGGGGCCTCAAACGACTTGAAAAGCGCTTCAGAAGCGACAAACTTACGAAGGACAAGCTGAACAACCGCGGATACAACCGCTTCCTCACTATGAGCGGCGATGCCACCATCGAGATTGACTACGACAAGGTCGCCAAGGATGAACGGCTGGACGGGTACAAAGGTTATACAACCAACAGCACGTTGTCTGATGACAGGGTAATCGAGGAGTACAGATACCTGTTCATGATAGAGCGAGCCTTCCGCTTCTGCAAGACAGACCTGGACATCCGTCCGATGTATCACCGGCTCTTCAACAGAATCGAGGCGCATGTCTGCATCTGCTTCGTGGCTTACACGATAATGCTGGAACTTGAACGTATCCTAAAGGCTGCCGAGTCCAAGATATCGCTGGAAAGAGCTCGCTTCCTAGCGGAGAAGATATACCAAATCGACTATGTCAACCCGTATGACGGCAAACATAAATCAGTACTCCTGCACACCCGTGAAGAGCCTGAAGTCACCGAACTACTTGACATCATCTCAGCAAACTGCTGAAATGGGTGTCCCATTGCGGAAAACAGGAAAAAGGATGGCCTAAACCATCCTTTTTTATTTAGCTTTATAACTTATCCAAAAATTATATAAAACATATTACCATTTTATATGATTTTTAATTAGGAGCCAAAGTTATCGTACATAACATTCTCCGCAGGAACGCCCAAATTATCCAACATCTTAACAACAGATGAGGTCATCATAGGAGGACCGCACAAGTAGTATTCAATATCCTCAGGAGCCTCGTGGTTCTTAAGGTAGTTGTCATACAATACCTGATGTATGAATCCTGTAGGACCATCCCAATTGTCCCCAGGCTGAGGATCTGACAATGCAATGTGGAATGTGAAGTTAGGGAACTCACGTGCAATCTCTTCAAAGTCTGCCTCATAGAAGATCTCCTTACGGCTTCTTGCACCATACCAGAAGCTAACCTTGCGGGTTGTCTTAAGTGTCTTGAACAGATGGAAGATGTGTGAACGCATAGGAGCCATACCTGCACCACCTCCAACAAAGACAATCTCGTTATTAGTATCTTTAAGGAAGAACTCTCCATAAGGACCGGATATTGTAACCTTGTCGCCAGGTTTCCTTGAGAAAATATATGATGAGCTGATACCAGGGTTAACAGCTTTGAAACCACCTGTAGCTCTGTCAAACGGAGGGGTTGCAATACGTATGTTAAGCATAATTATATTGCCCTCTGCAGGATGGTTGGCCATTGAGTATGCTCTGAAAGTTGGTGTAGGGTTAACCATTTTAAGGTCGAACATCTTCATCTTCTCCCAGTCCTCTCTGTATTCAGGCTCAACATCTATATTCTTGTAATCAACCTCGCAGGCTGGAATATCTATCTGGATATATCCGCCTGAACGGAATTTAAGGTTCTCGCCCTCAGGAAGTTTTACAACAAACTCTTTAATGAATGTTGCAACGTTATGGTTGCTTACAACCTCGCACTCCCACTTCTTAATACCAAGGATCTCCTCAGGTACAGCTATCTTAAGGTTGTCTTTAACCTTTACCTGACAACCAAGACGCCAATTATTCTGAATCTGCTTTCTTGAGAAGAAACCTACCTCTGTAGGAAGAATCTCCCCACCACCGCTAAGAACACGGCATTTGCACATACCGCAGGTTCCACCGCCACCGCAGGCAGACGGAAGGAATATCTTCTGGCTTGCAAGTGTTGCCAACAAAGATGAGCCGGTTTCAACATCCAAAACCTTGTCACCATTATTAATATCTATTTTAACATTACCGCTTGGGGTAAGCTTAGCCTTTGCCCAAAGCAGAAGGCCAACTAAGATTAGGGTAAGCGCTAAAAAAGCTACTACCGAAATAATTATCAATTTAACCATATCCTAACTTTTTTAGCAATTACAATGTTATACCCATAAAACTCATAAATGCCATTCCCATAAGACCGGTAACAATAAATGTGATACCAAGGCCTTTTAGAGGGGCAGGTACATTTGAGTATTTTAATTTTTCTCTAATGGCTGCAAGTGCAACAATCGCCAACAGCCAGCCTATGCCGGAACCAAGTCCGAACACAGTAGCCTCTGCAAGGCTTGAGTAACCCCTCTCCTGCATGAAAAGGGATGCTCCAAGAATAGCGCAGTTAACTGCAATCAAAGGAAGGAAAATACCAAGCTGTGCATATAGCGATGGAGAGAACTTCTCAACAGCCATCTCAACTATCTGAGTTATGCTGGCTATAACAGCTATAAAGATGATAAAGCTAAGGAAGCTGAGGTCCACATCCTTAAACTCTTCTCCCATCCAAGATAGAGAACCTGCAGAAAGCACGTATGTGTTAAGCAGATAATTTATAGGAAGAGTAACGCCTAAAACGAATACTACGGCAATACCCAATCCCATAGCTGTCTTAACATTTTTTGATACTGCCAAGAATGAACACATTCCCAAAAAGAAGGCAAATATCATATTGTCCACAAAAATGGACTTTACAAACAAACTGATTAAATCTTGCATAATGGTATCCGTTTAATTATTTCTCCTGTAAGTTTTTCTGAATACTTCTCTGTACCCAAATGATACATCCAACCAAAATCAAGGCCATTGGAGGCATAATGAACAGACCGTTGTTCATGTACCATCCGCCATTTACAGCGTACCAGCTTTCCGGAATGATCTGTACCCCAAATAATGTCCCTGAGCCTATCAACTCACGGAAGAATGCAATAACAATAAGTACCAATCCGTAGCCAAGGCCATTTGCCAAGCCATCAACAAAAGATGGAATAGGTTTGTTACCAAGAGCAAAAGCCTCAATTCTACCCATAATGATACAGTTGGTAATGATAAGACCAACGAACACAGAGAGCTGCTTGCTTACATCATATGCAAAAGCTTTAAGGAACTGGTCTATAAGAATAACGAACAGAGCAACTACAACCAACTGAACTATAATTCTAATTCGGTTTGGAATAGTATTTCTTATCATTGAAACAAGCATGCTTGAAAACCCTGTGACAAGCATAACAGATATTGCCATTACGCAGGCAGGTTCCATTTTTGCGGTTACCGCAAGAGAGGAACATATACCCAATACCAATACGGTTACCGGGTTACCATTAAATATAGGATTTAAAAATATCTTCTTATCCATTGTCTTTCCTATTTAGTAGAGTTTTCTTCCTGTTCAACAACCTCTTCTGTATTCTCATCTGCCATATCGTTTGCTACAACAGGAACGTTGCTTTTCATAAGATATGGTGTATAGTGTCCCAACCACATCCTGATTGTTGCATCAAGAGATTTACTGGTTATTGTACCACCTGAGATAGCATCAACCTCATGCATATTGCCCGGAGTAGCACCACCCTTAACAATATTCACAGAGGTAAACTCACCGTTTTCAAAAATCTGTTTGCCAACAAACTGGCCGCTGAATTTTGGAGTGGCAATCTCCGCTCCAAGTCCCGGGGTCTCACTTTTATGATCGAATATGGCTCCCGACAATGTATTGTTGTCGTCGCTTACTGCAAGATAACCCCAAATTGCTCCCCAAAGACCGGCTCCGTAACAAGAGAGAATCTTTACAACTTTTCCATCGGGCATGGTGCAGATGAAAACAGGAAGCTGTAACTTCTGCAGATCTGCATCTGCACCGGTTGAAGCAATCTTTTTCATAAGGTCGTACTGAGTTTTAAGATCAACTGTAAAAGCATCCCCTTCAACCCTGTCTCCGTTATAATTTACAATGTATGAGTCTGTTATATATTTGTTGAACTCACCCTTTATGTACGCAAGTTTGTTCGGTGCAGAACCGCTCTCTTGAGCAAGTCCTACAGATGAGAGGATACTCAACTGCTTTTCACCGTCTATGTTAAGTTGCTGTTTATCCTTAAGACTTTGTGAAACAAAAGCCAAAACAGCAGCAACAACAATTACCAATACAGCTGCGTATATTATTGTGTATGAATTTTTATTTGTATTCATTTCTGTTACTCTTAATTTGTTTTAGCTCTTTTTAGTCTTCTCTTTATATTACCCTCAATTACATAGTAATCGATTAGAGGTGCAAATGTATTGAGAAGCAGGATGGCAAGCATCATTCCCTCCGGATAGCCTGGGTTGAACAATCTTATTATAACTGCCATTGCTCCAACAAGGAAACCGTAGATCCACTTGCCTTTCTCTGTCTGTGCAGATGTAACAGGATCTGTTGCCATGAAAACTGCTCCAAATGCAAATCCACCCATTACAAGGTGATAATAAGCAGGAACTGAAGCTGCAGTGCCGGGCTCTGCAAAAGCATTTGCCAAGAATCCAACTGCAAGGCATCCAACAACGCTGGAAACCATTATCTTCCAGCTTGCTACTCCTGTAAAGATGAGGATAGCGGCACCAATAAGAATAGCCACTGTAGATGTTTCACCAATTGAACCAGGGATGAAACCGTAGAACATATCCATGAATCCTGTAGAGCCAAGACCCTCAACACCGTTTGATATAAGTGAAAGAGGTGTTGCTCCCGAAAAACCGTCTACAACAGGCTGAGTCTTTGCTGTAAGACCGTTAATCCAGATTGTATCTCCGGAAATCGTAGATGGGTAAGCAAAGAATACAAAGGCACGTGCAATAAGTGCAGGGTTCCATATATTCATACCTGTACCGCCAAATACCTCTTTGCCAATGATAACTGCAAATGCAACTGCAATGGCAAGAATCCATAAAGGAATGTCTACAGGCATTATAAGAGGAATAATCATACCTGATACAAGGTATCCCTCATTAACCTCGTGACCTCTTAACTGTGCAGAGATAAACTCAATACCCAATCCAACTACATACGAAACTATAATAAGAGGTAAAACCTTTAGGAATCCAAACCAGAATTTACCCCAAAATGTCATATCCAAACCAAAAGCAAGCGAGTGCTGGTGTCCAACATTCCACATACCGAACAACATGGCAGGTATAAGTGCAAAGACAACAACAGACATGACCCTTTTGAGGTCTACGCAGTCTCTAACCTGTGCACCCTTTGTCGTAACTGTATTTGGAACAAATAAGAAGGTTTCAAAGGCATCAAATGTAGAGTGCAGGAAACCTAATTTGCCACCTTTGCTAAAGGTTGGCTTCATTTTGTTAACAAGTTTTAATAATCCTTTCATACTCTATATTACTATGCCATTTCTTTAATCATAATATCAATACCCTTTGCAACTATCTGCTGTACATCTATTTTAGAAGGACATACATATTCGCAGAGCGCAAGATCTTCCGGAACAACCTCATATATTCCAAGCTGCTCCATCTTGTCTATATCCTCTGCAAGTATGGCCTTTAACAGATATACAGGATAGATATCCATAGGAAGTACCTTTTCGTACAGACCTGTAACAACAAAAGCCCTGTGGCCGCCGTTGAGATTTGAGTCTGCATCATACTTTTTACCAGGTGTAAGCCAAGAGAAGTATGAGTGAGAGAAGCTGAACTTCTTAGGTCTGAAGATTTTGGCCCAACCAAGACACTCGTAGTAATCTCCCTCTGAGATTAGGGTTATCTGCGAGTCATAGAAACCAAGATAGCCGTTGTGACCTACATTCTCTCCGCTAAGTACGTTTCCGCTAATGTATCTTATGTCGCAAGGTTGTCCGTAAAGTTCCTCTTTGGCAGGACCTGCCATAAAGTCTATTTCCTTTATAGCCATACCGGGAACGGTTTTTATGTACGCATTCTTTGATGCCCTGTTTCCTGTGACTGCAACAAGCCTGCTTACATCATAAACCCCTTTTGAGAAAAGTTTGCCTATTGCAGCAAGTGCAACTGCATCAACGGTCCATACAACATCCCCCTTTGAAACAGGATCTATGTGGTGAATCTGTACACCAACATTACCTGCGGGGTGCGGACCATCGAATGTTGCAAATTCTACATTCTTAAGTTTGTAGAAAGGAGATGATTCATAACCTTTGGCTTTGAGACCTACATGTACCTTACCCTTTGTAAGTTTTGAAAGGGCATCTACGGCAACCTGCATGAAAGCAACCTCATCCTTAAGGATGAAATCGTAATCCGGCGCTAACGGTGCTGAATCAAAAGCAGAGATGAAAATTGCTTTAGGTTCGTTTACAGGGTTTGCAATAATACCGTATGGTCTTTGTTTTACAGATGCCCATAACCCGCTCTCAAGAAGTAGTTTGGAAATCTCCTCTTTCGATGCCTTGTTTACATCTGTTTTATTGAATTGCAGATAATCGGTATCTTTATCTGCCTGTACCAGAATCTGAAGAAGTTTACGCTTTTCGCCGCGTACAACCTCCTTTACAGTTCCGCTGCATGGAGAAGTAAAGCATACTTCCGGATGGTATTTGTCTATAAATAACACACTACCGGCTTTAACAGCGTCACCCTCCCTTATCATAAGTTTGGGAGTTACGCCTTTAAAATCGGTTGGCTTCACAGCAACAACGTCCGGAATAATACTTTTTTCTACATTTAGCTCGGCCATTCCTTTTAGCGGAATATCCAAGCCTCTGTGTAATCGAATATGTTTTAGCATTATTTCAGAAATTTTGCGCAAATATAAACATTTTATATTGTTATAACGCATATTTTATACCTATTTATAATATAAGAGGATTTGACAAAAGTCAGCTTTAGCCTTCTTTACTCTCCATACTTTTTCTACCCTCTTTACCATTAAAAAAAAGCCAACGCTAACGCTAAAGCCAATGCTAATGCTAACGCCAATGCCAATTAAGCAAAGCATTAAATTTTGTTTTGAATTATACCTTTTGAGCAGTAGCTTTGCACCGTTATGGAACAGGATTACAGTAAGATTTTTGAGGGCCTTAATCCGGCTCAGAACGAAGCAGTTAGAAATATATATGGACCATCGCTCATAATTGCCGGCGCGGGAAGTGGAAAAACAAGGGTGCTTACCTGTCGTATTGCTAATATGCTGGCATGCGGAGAGGATCCGTCATCCATATTGGCTCTCACCTTTACCAATAAGGCTGCAAAGGAGATGAGGGAGAGAATAACAGGTATGGTAGGCTATAAGATGGCGCGTAAACTTACAATGGGCACTTTTCACTCTGTATTCAGACAGTTCCTATGTGAGGAGGCTGAACTTTTGGGCTATCCAAAAACCTTTACCATATATGATACATCTGATTCGCGAGGGGTAATAAAGCAGTGTCTTAAAGAGTTGCAATTAGATGAAAAGGTGTACAAACCTGCAGAGGTATATTCGCGTATCTCCATGGCAAAGAATAATTTGGTTACAGCTTCTGCATACAAGAAAAATGCAACTCTTATTCAAAATGATACCATAGCAAAAAAACCGCTGCTATGGCAGATATATGAAAAATATGAGCAAAAATGCAAGGTGGCCGGTGCAATGGATTTTGACGACCTGCTGCTTAACACAAATATCCTGTTCAGAGATTTTCCGCAAGCATTGGACAGAATAAGAGAACGTTTTAAGTTCATATTGGTAGACGAGTATCAGGATACCAACTTTTCGCAGTATCTTATAATTAAAAAATTAGCTCAGTCTCACGGTAATATATCTGTTGTAGGGGATGACGCGCAGAGCATTTACAGCTTCCGTGGTGCAAGGATAGAGAACATCCTTAACTTCAAAAAGGATTATCCTCAGGCAAAGGAGTTTAGGTTAGAGCAGAACTATCGCTCAACCCAGACAATTGTGAATGCAGCGAACACCCTTATCGGGAAGAATAAAATGCAACTTAAGAAAAAATGTTTTTCCGAGCAGGAGATAGGGGAGAAGATAGAACTTATTAATGCGTTTACAGAGCAGGAGGAGGGGCTTTTGGTTGCTTCGTCTATTGTTGGCAAGGTGAATGAGACAAAGGAACCGTACAGCAGTTTTGCCGTTCTGTACAGAACCAATGCGCAGTCTCGTGTTATTGAGGAATCGCTTAGAAGAAAAAATATCCCGTACAGAATATATTCGGGAAAATCTTTTTACGAGAGAGCGGAGGTAAAGTTGTTTCTCTCTTACCTTAAATTGGTTGCAAATGAGAGAGATGACGAGTCTTTCCTAAGGATAATAAATGTGCCGGCAAGGGGATTGGGAGATGTGTCATTGCAGAAATTGAGTAATGCTGCAACAGACAAAAGGGTCTCTTTGAGCGAAGCAGTAAAGCTGCCAAATTTGGAGGAGTACGGCCTTAGAAGTGCGGTAGTTGAGAAGTTCAGGAAGTTTGTGCAGGCCATAGAGTCTGTAAGGGAGGCTTTCTGGAGCGATGATGCCTACCATATGGCACTAAGGGTTAACGGACAGTTTGGCATAATAGAGGCATTCAAACAGGAGAATACAATTGAGTCGCTGAGCCGTGTAGAAAACCTTGAGGAGCTGCTTAATTCAATTAAACAATATGTTGAGGATAAGGAGGTTGAGTATGCAGACGAGAATCAGGAGGCAATGGAGAACGGCGAGGCTGTACCGCTTATTACGTTAGATGAATATCTTGCCAATGTCACATTGCTTGCCGATGTGGATATAAAGGATGAAGAGGGTGACAGCAACAAGGTCTCGTTGATGACTGTTCACTCATCTAAGGGTTTGGAATTTCCGTACGTTTATGTTATTGGAATGGAGGAAAACCTGTTTCCGTCGCGCAGTAGCGATTTTATTTCGGAACAGGACTTGGAGGAGGAGAGGCGTCTCTTTTATGTTGCAATTACCCGTGCCGGTAAGGCTGTAAAGCTCTCTTTTGCTCATTCTCGAATGAAGTGGGGGCAACATGTAAGCAACAAGCCGAGCCGTTTTATAAAGGAGATAGATAAAAGGTATATACTCAATCCGTTAGACAGTGATAATGATGAGCAGGAGAGCCTTTTTAAACAATTTTCCGCTTCCCGACAAAACTGCGATTATCAGCGCAGAGGTCCAAACTTGCGGCCGGTTGGCTCATTGCCGCAACAGAGAGGAGCTGTAGTACGCCCACTTGCCTCTTCTACTGCAGAACGAGTTACCTCTGTTTTTACCACAGATATATCTGCTGATTTGAGAGCCGGTATGAAAATTGAGCATGAAAGGTTTGGCTTTGGCAGAATTGTCTCTTTAGATGGAATTGGCAGTAGCAGCAAGGCGGTTGTTGAGTTTGATGATGGTAGTAGGAAGACATTGATGCTTAAATATGCTAAAATTAGGGTTGTTGATAGATGATTTGTAAAAGAAAAATAAGTTTTGGCACGGTGTTTGTTACTACCTTGATGAAGTTTTTCATAGTTTAAGTTTAGGTTAAGTAGCGAGGCCATTGGTGTTCTGCCATGACCTCGCGAATTGTATATATACATACATCTTTGATTATAATGTGTATCTTTTTCTAATTACCCTCTCTACTCTCTATGCTATAAATAGCCAATGCCAAAGCTTATCTAAATAATTAGAAAAACAGTTTCTCTCTCCGTATCACTCAACTGCTGCTGCCTTCAATCAGCTTGAAACGGCTGAGTTGTCCTTTTTA
>ENA-OOYV01001272-OOYV01001272.1-human-gut-metagenome-genome-assembly--contig:-NODE-1272-length-15356-cov-3.538265_pt1 | contig 15356 bp, 13 predicted proteins | sample MGYA00241704_ERZ501380 | MGnify/ENA primary metagenome ERZ501380 (study PRJEB25962, sample SAMEA2042984) | human gut metagenome | biome: human gut; feature: human-associated habitat; material: faeces...
CTGCCGCACGGCGTCCTCCCCTGCTGTTGCCAGAAAGCCTTTAGGAAAGGTGCACAGTTCGTAACGCCCCGCCCATTGCTGCATCACGCGGGAACCTACAAAGCCGCCTGCACCGGTTACAAGGATCTTCTTCATTTTGTTCTCCCGCTATAAGGCATCAGATAAAAAATTCCAGCACGAACACCACGGCGCAGCAGCCCGCAGGAACAGAACAAGAAGGACCAGCAGAATCCGCAGCCACCTGAAACAGGCTTGCGCCAAACCATGCGGCGGCAATACCAACTACCAGTGCAACAGCACCTGCTGCCGGGCTTTGCGTTGCCTGAATGATGGCCGGAAAGGTCATCACAGCCAGCGTTACATAGGGCACATAGTACAAAAACGACTGGATGAAGCGGTTTTTGATCGGTTTGCGGATCAGCGTCAGCGGCAGGATGCGGATGGCATAGGACACCAGCGCCATGACCGCAATATAGATATAATTGTTATGCGTCATCTTCGTTTTCCTCCTGCCTGACCGGGAACAGCACCGCTGCTGCACCGGAGATCGCCACTGTCAAAAGGATGGTGCGGGTGCCTTCGGAGAGTGCCGAGATGCCCGGCAGATAGCTGCACAGAAAACTCAGCGCAAAGCTGATGACGACCAGCACCGCAACGATCCGATCCTTGCGGGCCGGCGGGATGATGATGGCCAGAAACATTCCGTAAAGTGCCACGCTCAGGGCGCTGACTACCCGCAGCGGCAGCAGGTTGCCCGCTATAATGCCCAGCGCCGTACCACAAGCCCAAGCCGGCGCTGCCAGCAGGATAGCGCCATAGGTATAGTACGGGTTCAGGTTGCCCGGGCGGGCGATAGTAATGCCGAACAGTTCGTCCGTGACATCATAGCCGATGAGCAGCCGATGCCAGAAGGGCGTTTCCGGAGCAAAGCGCTGTGCCAGTGCACAGCTCATCAGCAGATACCGCGCATTGGCGATTAAAGTAATGACCGCCACCTCAAAATAGGTGGCGTTTGCCATGATCAACGCAAATGCGGCATATTCTCCTGCGGAGGCATTGTTCAGCAGGCTGACAAGAAACCCCTGAAACGGCGTAAAACCCGCCTTGCGCGCCGCGATGCCCAACGAAAACGATACCGCAAAATAGCCCAGTGCAATGGGCACACCGTCCCGCATTCCGTCACAGAACACCTTACGGCTGAACTGATCTGCCCTTCCTGTTTGGACGAGCTGCGGCTCCAAAAGCCTCTGCTTCGATTCCATAGTTGATACTTCCCCTTTCCTATTTTGCAAACAACAGAATCTATTATACTCCCCTGCAGGCAGAGAAGAAAGAGGTTTCGGACTTTTTGTGTAAAATACTGCGTTCAAAAGACTTCGGGGGAGCGCTGATATAGGAGACGCTTTGAACGTTATGGCTTGTTTGATCGTGCCGAAAGATAAAAACACCCCGGAGGTTCCGTTTTCACGGACCCCTCCGGGGTGATGGCGCTATTGGAAATTACTCGAGCTCGGTAAGTCCGGATTCTTACTAAACAAATCTGTTTAGTGAATTTATCCTTGGATGTTCACTTTTCCATGAGATTGCCGTGGTAGATGTGGCTTGCCGATTTTTTAGTATCAGGATAGTATCACACAACCAGCGGGATCTCTGTGAATATTATAGCAGATATTTTTCCTAATATCAAATATTATTTGCTATCATCCCCTGCCATTGAACTTCCGCCAATCCCAAAGAACTTATCAAAGAAGCTCTTCAGCTTATCGATTACACCCTGTTTCTTCTGCGCACGGCCACCGCCGCCAAAGCGGGAAACAGGTGGCATCAGCTTGTCAATATCCGTGCCAACAGTCTTGATCTCACCGTCACGGAACGCATTGGCCAGATACTTGCGTGTCTCTGGCTCCTTCAGCTTTTCCTCTTGGATGATCTTTGCAAGCTCTTTCTCCCGCTGTTCGGACACATAGGTGTTCCACTCTGCCATCACGTCATCCACATCGTTGACCCCTGCAATAAAGGTTTCAATCAGTTGCTTTTTGCTGCGCAGTTCCGGGCTGGCATCAATCGCCTTGCGAATCGTGATGAGCACTTCTTTATCATCGCAATGGGTGTCATGGTACTTTTTGACCAGCATCAGAATGTAGTCAATGTTAATTTCGACCTGCCGAATCAGTTCCACCTCGAACACCACATCATCCGTGATGTCCTCTTTGGTTTCATCGTGCTTCTTGTTACGCCATTCATCCCGCAAATCCTGATAGCGGCCCAAATAGTCCTGTAAATCCCGTTCAGAGATCAGTTCGTTGCCCTTGAAATCATCAAAGGAAGACAGCCGGTTCCGCATCCGCAGCAGTGCACCAAACAGCACGATAAAATCTTTCTGGTTCTGCTCCCCGATGATTTGCGGCTCTGTCAGCGGGAACTTCTGCGTCAGGTCATCGATCATGCCTGTATAACCCTGATGGTATTTTCCCTGCTCGTCCATATAACCGTGGTAGTAGTCCGCATATTTGCGCAACAGAACGATGCCGCCCGCATTTTTATCTCCAAACAGCGAAATTGCCGCATCCACCCGCTTTTGCAGGTTGCGGAAGCAGACGATATTGCCAAAGGTCTTGATGCTGTTCAAGATACGGTTCGTCCGGCTGAACGCCTGAATCAGACCGTGCATCTTCAGGTTCTTGTCCACCCAAAGGGTGTTCAGGGTCGTGACATCGAAGCCCGTCAGGAACATATTGACCACGATCAGCAGGTCGAGCTCTTTATTCTTCATGCGGAGCGATACATCTTTATAGTAATTCTGGAACCGTTCGCCATCGGTCGAGTAGTTCGTGTGGAACATCTCGTTGTAATCTTGAATGGCTGCGTCCAGAAAATCCCGGCTGCTCTGGTCGAGGTTGGAGGTATCTTCCGGGCTTTCCTCGTCCAAAATACCGTCTGTTTCTGCTTCATTGGCTCCATAGCTGTAAATGGTAGCAATGCGCAGCCGCTTGGTTGGATCTGCCGCCATCTGTTTTTTGAACTCCTGATAATACAGCTTTGCCATCGGCACAGATGCCACGCAGAAAATCGAATTAAAACCGCTGACGCGCTGTTTTTGCTTAATTTCCTCCAACGCACCACGCTGGGCAGAGGCCACCTCTGCCACATTCGTCAGCAGATTAAACTCATACGATTTGTCTCCCCGATAGGTTTTCTGGTCGAAGTGGTCGAGGATGTACTTTGTCACCAGAGAAATACGCTTGGGTGCCATGAACGCCTTTTCCCGGTCGATATCCCAAACCTGTTTATCGTCCATGTCTGGCTCTGTGTCCATCGTCTTGATGTAATCCACACGGAATGGCAGCACATTCTTGTCGTTGATGGCATCAACGATGGTGTAGGTGTGCAGTTGGTCGCCGAACGTCTGTGCCGTGGTGAAATAGCGTGGATCAGTGGAGCTTCCTGCGTTGACTGCAAAAATCGGCGTTCCTGTAAAGCCGAACAGGTGGTACTTTTTGAAATTGTGAACAATGGCCTTGTGCATATCACCGAACTGGCTGCGGTGGCACTCGTCAAAGATGATCACAACGTGCTTCTGGTAGACCTCATGCCCCGGATTCTTCTTGATGAAGGTCGCCAGCTTCTGGATCGTGGTAATGATGATATGTGCTTCCGGGTTTTCCAACTGGCGTTTCAGAATCGTGGTGCTGGTGTTGGAGTTTGCCGCTCCCTTCTCGAAGCGGTCATACTCTTTCATAGTCTGGTAGTCCAAATCCTTGCGGTCTACCACAAACAGCACCTTGTCGATATAGGGCAGCTGCGATGCCAGCCGTGCCGTTTTGAAGGAGGTCAGCGTCTTGCCGGAGCCAGTGGTGTGCCAGATGTAGCCGCCGCCCTCGATGCTGCCATACTTTTTGTAGTTGTTGGCGATTTCGATGCGGTTCAATATCCTCTCGGTTGCCGTGATCTGATATGGGCGCATCACCATCAGCATCTTTTCTGAGGTAAAGATGCAATACCGGGTCAGCACGCTCAGGATCGTGTGCTTTGCAAAGAATGTCCGGGTAAAGTCGATCAGATCCGTCAGCACGCGGTTGTTCGCATCAGCCCAGTAGGAGGTAAATTCAAAGCTATTGCTGGTCTTTTCCTTTTTCGTCTTGCCGTGTTTGGCGTCCTTGATGGCATTGTAGCGGGTGCTGTTGGAGTAGTACTTGGTATTTGTGCCGTTGGAGATCACAAAAATCTGCACATACTCATACAAGCCGCAGCCCGCCCAGAACGAATCCCGCTGATAGCGGTTGATTTGGTTAAATGCCTCCCGGATGGCCACCCCGCGCCGCTTCAGTTCCACATGAACCAGCGGAAAGCCGTTGACCAGAATCGTCACATCATAGCGGTTATCATGCCGTGCACCGTCTGCCTGTTTTACCTCGTATTGATTGATGACCTGCAGGCGGTTGTTGTGGATGTTCTTCTTGTCGATCAGTGTGATGTTTTTGGAACTTCCATCATCCCGGTGCAATACCTGCACATTGTCTTCCTGAATCTTCCGGGTCTTTTCGGGAATATGCTCGTTGGGGTTGGCAATCACATCACTAAAGAACTGCCGCCACTCCGTATCGGAAAACTGGTAGTGGTTCAGCTCTTCCAGTTGACTGCGGAGGTTGGCAATCAGTTCATCCTCGGTATGCAGCGGCAGATAGGTATAGCCCTGCTCACACAATAGCCGGATAAATTCTTTCTCCAGTTCTGCCTCACTCTGGTAGCTGTCAGAGCTCACCTTGGAGGGTTCATAGGCAGCAACAACAGTATCTTCGTTGGTAGCCGCAACGATATTGAAAAAGGACATTTCAAATTCCTCCTGCAATAATATCTATTTTTTGTTCTGCGCTTCTTGTTCACACGCTATACGAACTAATAGTTTTATTTCCTCATTCCCCATCTGTGACACATCTATTTTCACCCACTTATAACCACAGTCCTTATAAAAAGCATCTGCTTGCTTTAGGCCGAACATTTGTTCACCTTCATCCGCATACTGATTTAAGCCAGAAAAAATCTTTTGTATCTGATAGTCAGCACCACTGTACTTTGGCTTAGTGACCTGCAATATCTGTTCCAGATAATTATTTAGACCATCAGTATCCAACGATTCAACAAACGTAACAATTTGGGAAATTGCGGATTCTATTTTTGATTGGTACGCACGAATCTGCAATCTATTTTCTTCCAAAGTGCTTTGCACTTCTAACAAGGGAATCAACTCACAAAGTCTCGTATCTTCGTGCCTGCTTTTCATAATAGCATCTGCCGATTTTAACGTATCTATCGGAGTTGCACTGATTTGAATTTTTTGTTTCTTCCACTCTTGCTTTTTCTTTTCAATAATTTGTTTAAGTTTCTCTGTTCCAAGTGATAAAAGCTGATATCTTGAGCTTATATATCCGATGATTCTGGCATAAGGAATATTCAAATGCTTTATATCGGGAAATGCGGTTGAATATATCATTATATCAACTGTTGATTCTGCATTTAATGGCAAAAAAATGGGGTTCACATTTGGAGTAACTGTTGGCGAATACTGTATCTCATCTTTTTCAAGAAACTTTGGGCGGCTTGTCTTAAATGGGTGTGCAAAGGACAGCGAGCGAAGATATTCCCATACTTTATCATCAGTTGGTATTTTTCCATCCGAAAGTATCAAACTGTTTTCTTCGCAAATATCTGCAAAGTAACTATACGTAATCTGGGCATCTTGTGTATATGGATTTTCTACTTTTAACAGCTGAAGCACCAATTTAGTCGCATCTACCACCATAGAACCATAAACCATTAAAAGAATAAACTCTTCCTCCGATTTTGGTGGCATCGTATGTGCATTAACGTATCCTGCACATTTCTCCATTCTGTCCAAAAGTGCGTATCCAAGATTATACAACTCCACATACTCTCTTTCACACTCAAACACATTCGTTGCATTGAAGTTTTTCCTGAACTCTTGATAAATTTTTTCATCAATTGGATAATCCATCTTCGTGTTCCTTAAAGCTCAATAGCTTATCACGATAATACTCGTACTGCTTCTGCCGTGCTTCAATTTCAGCGGGCAAACCAATGTTGAGGTCAGAGCAAATCTTCTCAAAGTTGTCCAGTACATTTACAATACGGTTTTGGACATCGAGGGGCGGAACGGGCACAGGGAAAGCATTCAGCATAGGTCTACGAATAGACGCAACCGAACCTTGGAACATCGTTTTCTGGATATACGGTAGGAATTTTGCTTTCATGTAATGGAAATAATATTTAGGCATAACTTCTGGCGTATTGATGTGAATACGGTATGCACGCTGGTGTAGGGCATACCTCCCTTTGACATAATGATATACCTTTCCGACGCCTACGCCATCACCCGCCGTTATAATTGCCGCTTCGTCATACTCAAAATCGTTTTTTCGCAACGGTTCCTGGGAGCGAACAAAGAACGGATATTTACCATCTTCCACCGCCTCGTTCGTATTGCTATTACCTGTACTAATGTCCGCAATTTCGCAGAGCATCCTCCATTGGAAATCAATTGTCCCCCCCCTGAGGACATCAAAAGTCAGCAACTTATCCCGATAGAATTCATACTGCTTTTGGCGAGCTGTAATCTCAGCCGTAAGCTGATTTTGTAATTTCACAATATTTTCCGTATAATCATCTAAAATGCGAACAATCTCGCGCTGAATTTCTATCGGTGGAATCGGCACTTTAATTTCGCGAATAGCAGGAACACTTGAATGAACAACTTTGCTTTTAACTTTTCCCTTACTCTTTTGTTGCCGTGCATCTGTTGTTGCTAATACGTAGCTCAAATATTTAGGGTCCTGATTATGCTTCAATACAACAATATCTCCACCTGCCAAACATTTCTCATGCCCTATGTACGCGCAACATTTCGCAATATCGTCTACGCTTTCTCCTGTAATTGCAAACAGAACATCTCCATATTCAAAGTATTTCTTGCTTGTCAATTTTGCTTCATCTGTATGTGATACACATTTATCAAACCATACACCATAGGTCGTATATATTTCACCATATCGCACACAAGACGTTCCTTCAACAGTTACTTGGTCACGTGTTATTCCAGCGCCTCTATAAATATCGACTGCAATTTCACCCAATGTTTTGTATTCCACACCATCCGGGCAAAGCTCGCGAATCAATTCATCCAGTTTACTCATTCTTCAACTTCATCTCCCCAACGCATCATGTATTCATCGGCACGTTTTTTAAGGAATGTCGGACTACCATCTATCACTATCGGATAAAACCACTTTTCCCCTTCTATGCACGATTTTCTCCATCGTTTCACATTATCTCTTAAAAGAGTCATAGTAAAAAGCGTTCCACCTGTCAATGCATAATCCTTGCTTGTTTCCTCGCATTCTAATGCACATTTACTTGAAAGCAAGAAACGTTCCATTTTATCATCTCGTGGTGTTTCTTTTACTGATAGCTCCACAGAGAACTTTTCTTCATCTTCTTGACAAACAACGTGTGCCACCGATTCCTTGTGATTCAATTCAAAAGGTTCTAAGTCCATATCATCGCCAACATAACTGAATATTTTTTGTCTCTGTCTTTGCAGATTTGCTCTGAAGTTTTTAGTTGGCACATAAACAACTTCATGGATACCGTTTTCCAATGTTTCTGACAAATAGAATACAATAAAATTCACCTTTCGGGCATCGCAGTTTTCTTCTATCCATTGAACCAGCTCCTCAAAGAATAGCATCAGCCCGTTTTTTGCTTTCTCCGTCTTGCCATCATGTGATAAATACAAATGTCCAAAATCACTATGAACTTCCATTAAGAAACCCATTTGAATATTATATTTTCCAGTGCCCTTTTTATTGAACTCCTGCAAATAGTCGTTCACATTACTCAAATGCTTTTCCATTGAGTAAATAAACGATTCCATGAAGTTTCTATACGTTGCCCTTTGAATATTGTTTACCATGCTCTCTAACAGTTTCGCCATTCCATCAAAAAGTCCGTCTGGCATTTCTGGCGATGCCATAATCTTTTCATGGTATCTATCATAAAACGCATTAACATTTTTTTGTTCTACTATGCCAATAGAAGCAACCTGTTTACTATCATTTCCTTTTTTGTACTGTTTCTGTGTCACTAAATGGTCAACTCGAAAGTGCTCGATTCCCAAAAGCGTTCTCTTACCATTTTGCTCTTGCGGAGTTAATATCACAAAATCAGGTCGTTCACCATCAAGTATCGATTCTTTGTCTTTTAACCCTGCTTCTACAGCCTTAAAAAACGTTTTTGTTCGTCCTCTTTTCCGAAGCCCCAATGTTACCGCCTGTCGCAAACAATCCAGCTCCTTGCTTTTCTTTTCCATTGTGGCCTCCCTCCTATGGACATCTTACAAATTCTCTTCCAAATACCTGTCAAAATCGCTCTGGTACAGCCGATCTTGCACCACACGGTACTTTTCAAACTCCGTTTCGGCGTGCATCTTTGCAAGCTGCGCCGAGATTTTGCCTGCGTCCTTCAGCACTTCCAGATCATCCGCCTGCAAATAGATGTCCAGCCGCTTGGCCCAGTCCTCCATGGTCATGGGAATATGACGGCGGGCACGGTTCTCGGCAAGGTCGAGGTATGCCGAAACGATCAGCTCCATGGACTTCATTTCATCTTCAGTCAGGTAGTTTTTCGCCACCGAAACATCGCTCTTTTTAATTTTGCCGTTGGGAGCATCCTTCCATGTGTAAAGCCCCATGTGCGGCTTTTCGGCATCGGCACGCTCATAGATCAGTTCTGCCGCCGTATGGCGATGCACGGCATAGTGCATCTTATTCTGTACCTTCGCAAAAAACTCTTTTGTGGTCAGTGCATTGCGGTCATAATCCAGCGAAGTAGCGTAAATGTCGGTAAGTTTCTGGTAGAAGTTGCGCTCCGAAATACGAATTTCCCGGATACGCTCCAACTGCTCTTCAAAGTATTTCTTGGTCAGGACTGTGCCGCCGTTTTTCAGGCGCTCCTCATCCATTGCCCACCCCTTGATGGTGTACTGCTCCACGATCTGATTTGCCCAGACACGGAACCGCACCGCCCGCTGGTTGTTCACCTTGAAGCCAACCGCAATAATCATTTGCAGATTATAGTGGTTCACACTGCGAGTAACCTGTCGGCCACCCTCATTTTGAACTATTCGGAATTTCCGAATAGTTGCCGCCTCGTCCTGCTCATGGTCAGCATAAATCTTTTTGATATGCTCATTGATGGTCGGAAGCCCCACATCGTAAAGGGTCGCCATCATCTTTTGCGTCAGCCAGATGTTTTCATCCTCGTAGCGCATCTCAATGCTGTCCTTGTCCTCGCCCGTAGAGGCAACAAAGGTCAGGTATTCCGCCGCAGAAGAACGTACCAATGCAGAATCTTTCTTTTCGTTTTCCATCTCAGCCCTCGATTTCTGCCACGATCTGGTCAATGGCGGCCCTCAGTTCGTTTTCTCGTGCTACGATTTGCGCAATTTCAGCGTTCAGCTTCACAATATCGATCTTCTCGCGGGTATCCTTGGCTTCCACATAAGTGGAAACCGACAGGTTATAGTCATTTTCCTGCACCTCGGAATACTCTGCCAGATGGGAGAAGTGTGCTTCTTCTGTCCGCTGTGCAAAGGTGTCCACTATTTTGTTAATGTTCTCCGGGGTGAGTTTGTTGTTGTTCGTCACCTTGACGCACTCGGAAGAAGCATCAATGAACAGCACCTTATTGTCCGTTTTACCCTTTTTCAGCACCATGATGCAGGTGGCAATACTGGTACCAAAGAACAGGTTGCTCGGCAACTGGATGATGCAGTCAATGAAGTTGTTGTCCACCAGATATTTGCGGATTTTCTGTTCTGCGCCGCCACGGTACATGATGCCGGGAAAACAGACGATTGCAGCCGTACCGTTGGAAGCCAGCCATGCCAGCGAGTGCATAATAAAGGCCAAGTCTGCCTTGCTTTTCGGAGCCAGAACACCAGCCGGGGCAAAGCGCGGGTCATTGATGAGCAGCGGATTCTCGTCACCGGCCCACTTGATGGAGTACGGCGGATTCGATACGATCAGCTCAAAAGGTTCATCATCCCAGTGCTGCGGATTTGTCAGCGTGTCCTCACAGGCAATGTCGAATTTGTCAAATTCGATGTCGTGCAGAAACATATTGATGCGGCACAGGTTGTACGTTGTGATGTTGATTTCCTGTCCAAAGAAGCCGTTGCGGACAGCGTCCCGTCCCAGCACCTTTTCTGCCTTCAGCAGCAGCGAACCGGAACCGCAGGCAGGATCATAGACCTTGTTGATTTCCTTCTTGCCTACCGTACCCAGCCGGGTCAGCAGCTCCGAAACATCGGCAGGCGTAAAGAACTCGCCGCCGGACTTGCCCGCATTGCTGGCGTACATGGTCATCAGGTATTCGTAGGCATCGCCAAAAGCATCAATGTCATGCTCTTTCACATCGCCAAGGTTCATATCTGCCACGCCGTTCAGCAGTTTCACGAGCTTCTCATTGCGCTTGGCAACAGTCGCACCCAGCTTATTGCTGTTGACATCGTAATCATCGAACAACCCTGCAAACTGCCCCTCGGAGGAGCTGCCCTTTGCGGATTCCTCAATGTGCCGGAAGACTGTTTCCAGCGTTTCGTTGAGGTTTTCGTCGCTGGCCGCTTTTGCCCGTACATTGCAGAACAGCTCACTGGGCAGGATGAAGAACCCTTTTTCCTGTACCAGCCCTTCCCGTGCCTGCTCTGCCTCTGCATCAGACATATCCTCATAGCGGAAGTCCGGGTTGCCTGCATCAATTTCGCCCTGATTGATATAGCTGGCAATGTTCTCCGAAATATAACGGTAGAACATCGTACCGAGAACGTAGCTCTTGAAATCCCATCCGTCCACTGCGCCGCGCAGATCATCCGCAATCGCCCAGATTGCACGGTGCAGCTCTTCGCGTTCTTGCTCTTTTTTGGTGTCTACCATTTTTATTTCCTCCATCAAATGCGGATTTCCGCATTGTTTTCTTTCATTTTAACATAGTAAATGTACCACTATTGGTACACCATGGTGTTTTTCCCAGAAAGGATATACTTTCCCTTTATACTATCCTAGTAAAGCGTACCACAGCTTTTCCGTGATTGCAAGCCGATAAAAATTTCTATTGCTTTTTCGGGGTCGAATTATCACTTATATGTACAGACCCCCGCCAACATCCGCTAGCGGGGGTCTACTACGCTTACAGTTCTACGCTGTTCTGCCTGTTCTTCTTCTGGCTCTTATCTGCGGTCTGCTCCTGCTCCCTCATAAGCCCAATGACCTGCTGCATCTTTTCGGCACCGAAATAGTTCCATACTCGCCTGAAATCACGTTTCATCGCATAGAGCTGCGAATTCTCAGCTTTCACCTGTTCCAGCTGCTGGCTCAAATGACGGGTAGCCTTCATCTCGTCCTGATAGAAATACTGGTACTTATCCCTCTCGTTCTTAACCTCCCAGTACTTCCGATGGAGGGCAAAGAGTACCTTCACCAACTTCTGGATCAGCGGCATGGCCTTCTTCTCCTGATAGCTCTTGGCGGTCTCAAATGTGGCTGCTTCTGGCACCCATTCTTCTGGCCGCCGGGAGTACTGCGCTGACAGGTTTTCCAGCCCCTCCATGATGGGAGCCAGCTTGTTCAGCTTCTGGCTCTGCTTCTGGTAGGTCAGCTCTGCTTTCTGTACCCGCTGTTCAGCGGCTTCTACGGCTGTCTGCGCTGTTTCCAGCTGTTCCTGCATCTCGGTCAGGTCGGTCTGGCACTCCTGCTTGGCAGCTTCCAGAGCCGCTACCTCTTTACTACGCTCCTGCTTTTTGAAGTCCAGCACAGACAGGTGCTCTTCGTGGGTGCCTTTCTGTTCCCACTCGATGCCGTGCCGCTCCATCACGGCAGCAAGCTGCTCTTTTTCGGCGTTGATCCACTGGTTCAACTCGGATTCCCGTTTGGAGCCGCCTGCAAAGCCCAAGGCCTTCAGAGCCTGCTTCAGGGAGACCTTGGTGTCCAGTCCTTTGCCTTTCCAGCCGGACACATACGGCACGAAGTCGATGTGCAGATGGGGCGTAGCTTCATCCATGTGGAGGAATGCTCCGAACACCCGCAGTGTCGGGTTACGTTCTTGGAAGCCCTGCATATACTCGTCCAGCAGTTCCTTTGCCAGTGCGCCGTTCTCGGTCAAGACACCCATATCATCTTTGTTGCCGATCTGGACGATCAACTCATGGAAGAGCTTTTCCTGCTTGCCTGTCCGCAGGTGCTCATAGTAGTCGTTGATACAGCGGTCCTTGCGCTTCTGCTTGGCGTTGTAGCGGTTCACTGCCTCGTCAAAAAGTTCGTGGTACACCTTCTGAATCGGTTCATCCCGGTACATAACATTCAGGCTGCTGCGCTTCGGGTCTACGTTTTCAGCGGTGAAACTTCTCCGGTTATGGTTGAGGGAGCCGGGGCCCCGCATTGCGGAAATGGTTCTTTTCAATCGCACGTCCTTTCTCTGTGGAAGTAACTGGTGCCGGACACGGCAAAGGCTTTGTTACTTTCGTCGAAAGTAACGCAAAAGCACTTTTGACAGACGTTTCGTCCATCAAAAGATGTCTTTGCGCCCTGCCGGGGGCCTCCGTCTGCGGACGAGGTTTCGCTGCACCCAACAGACCGTTGGTGCCGGAGATCATATCAAAGCTGTCCTCGGCTTCCATCTTCCGGGTGTGATGAACCACCAGCAGGCAAATGCCGTACCTGTCGCTGAAAGTTTTCAGTTTGGTCACGATCTCGTAGTCGCTGGCATAGCTGTATCGGTCACCGCCGATCTCCCGCACCTTCTGCAGGGTGTCGATGATGATGAGCCGTACATCCGGGTGCTCCCGGATGAATCCTTCCAACTGCTGGTCAAGTCCCTCGCTCACGGACTTAGCTTGCGTTGCGAAGTAGAGATTGCTGGTCTCCTCTACCCCGAACATCCGGGAGAGCCGCCGCTGCAACCGGGCGTAATCGTCCTCCAACGCCAGATAGAGGACGGTGCCTTGATGCACCTCGTACTCCCACAGCGGAAGCCCCATCGCCACATGGTAGGCAAGCTGCCCCATGAAGAAGGACTTGCCCACCTTGGGCGCTCCTACAAAGAGGTAGGTGCCACTGTACAGCAGGTCGTTCACGATGGGCTTCCGGGGTGGATACACCGTGTCGTACAGCTCGGTCATTGATACCGTGTTCAGTCCGAAATTGTTTGACTTTTTCGCGGCTTGCAGATTGATTTGCTTGCCCGAATTTGTTATAATATTGGTGGTAATTTTATCAGACGACTGTACCGCATCTGCGCCAACAGATGCACCCGGTACGGTCGTTTTTCTATTGTCCGTCATTCGCATTCCTCCTTAAGTCCGTTCAACGTCAGGGCTGCCATTTGCAGGGTCTCCAGCAAGTCCGGCGGGACTTCTTCATCCACGGCCAGCCGCTGCAATTCCTGATAGATCAGCTCCATCTGGCCTCGTAGGGCTTTGTAGACCCTTGGGTTGCCTACCACGGTGATCTCCCGGTCAGTCAGGCGGCGGATGATATACTCCTGTTTGGTCAACCCGGAGAGCTTTACTTTGGCTTCCAGAACCTCGTCCTCTTCCGGGGACATTCGGAAGGCCACCACCTTGTTCCGCCAGCGGCCTTGCTGGTCGAGTACTCGTTCCATCTTCATCCCTCCCTTCGCTCCATGTCCAGCTTCTGCGCCATCTCCTGCTGCTTTGAGGGGAAGAGGTGGGCGTACTTATAGGTGATGTCCACGCTCTCATGCCCCACCCGGTCTGCGATTGCCAGAGCCGAGAAGCCCATCTCGATCAGCAGCGACACATGGGAGTGCCGCAGGTCGTGGATTCGTATCCGCTTCACCCCGGCTGCCTTGGCTCCCCTGTCCATCTCGTGGTGCAGGTAGCTCTTGGTCACCTCAAAGATCCGCTGGTCTGGCTGGACTTTGTAGAGGGATTTCAGATAGTCCCTGATCTCGTCCGTCAGAAACTGCGGCATCTGGATGACCCGGACGCTCTTGGGTGTTTTCGGGTCGGTGATCACATCCCGGCCTTTCAGCCTTTGATAGGATTTGGTGATGGAGAGCAGCCCCTTGTCCAAGTCGAAGTCTGCCGGGGTCAGAGCCAGCAGCTCGCCCTCCCGGATGCCACACCAGTAGAGGACCTCAAAAGCGTAATAGGACTGCGGCTTGTCCATCATCGCTTCCGCGAACTTGAGGTACTCCTCCTTCGTCCAGAAGAGCATCTCCTTGTGCTTTTCCGACCCCATGCACCCGGCTGTGGCCGCTGCGTTTGATTTCAGCCCGTAGAACCGGACGGCGTGGTTCAGAATGGCACTGAGCTGTCCATGGAGCGTCTTGAGGTAGGTCGGCGAGTAGGCCTTGCCGTTTTTGTCCCGGTAGTTCAGCATCTCGTTCTGCCATGCGATCACATCCCGTGGCTTTATCTCGCTGAGCCGTTTTTCTTTGAAATACGGTAAGATTTTCGTTCGGATGATGTGCTCTTTGGTAGACCAGGTGTTTTCCCGGAGCCGCTTTTTCTTGTCCGTGATATAAATTTCCACAAAGGCTTCAAAGGTCATGGTCAGGTCTGCTGCCTGCTGAAGAAGAAACTCACGCTCCCACGCCAGAGCGTCTTTCTTGGTGGCAAACCCCCGTTTCAGCTTCTTCTGCTTCACACCTTGCCAGTTTTCGAAGTAGAAGGAAGCGTACCATGTGCCCTGTTTGCTGTCCTTGTAGGCTGGCATCCTATCACTCCTCCCCTGCCCCGTAGATTTTCTCCTGATAGTACCTCCTGCTTACCCGGCCTCCTACGGTCGTGTAGCCTTTGGCCTTCACACCGACCCGGACCTCCCGGAAAAGCATATGGCAGTCAGCTTCCGCTATCGCCTGCTGGATGAGTTCTTAAAGGAGTGGCAACTCCGCAAGAAGCAGCTCCGGGAGGGCGAGATCACCAAGGAAGAGTATCTGGAATGGAAGCTCAACTGGCCTCAGACTGCCGACGGTTGCGGCCGGTACGAGCCGAAGAAAAAGTGGCGTAAAGAATAAAAGACACAAAAATGCCCTCTGAAAAACTTACCGTTTCTCAGAGGGCATTCTCATGTCTCTCTTTGTGAATAATCGCCTGATAGTATCAAAGCAGTATCACAGAGCCTTTTGACTCTCAAAATATTGCATTGCATCAATACTTTTCAGGGTTTGCAGATTACTCGAGCTCGATAGTTGCAGGCGGCTTACCGGTGCAATCGTAGAACACGCGGTTGACGTGCTTGACCTCGTTAACGATGCGGCTGGGG
>ENA-OOYV01001283-OOYV01001283.1-human-gut-metagenome-genome-assembly--contig:-NODE-1283-length-15275-cov-14.717148_pt1 | contig 15275 bp, 13 predicted proteins | sample MGYA00241704_ERZ501380 | MGnify/ENA primary metagenome ERZ501380 (study PRJEB25962, sample SAMEA2042984) | human gut metagenome | biome: human gut; feature: human-associated habitat; material: faeces...
GTCACAAGATTTGCCCGCCATTGTCAACCCGTTCTCCCGGGCATATTGCAAGTAATACTTACGGCTCTTTACGGCTCCTTTCTTGTCCATGTCATACTGTGCACAGATTTCCGGATGTGCCAGCTGCAAGGCTGCTCCATGGAACAAATCTCCTATTACCAACAGTTTTCCCACTTGGAACACCGTGTGTCCGGGCGTATGTCCCACCGCATTCATGGCCATTACATTTTCCGGGAGCGTATCCCCGAAAACAAAGAGATGCAAACGGTCCTTGTAAGCCTTCATGGTTTTCTCCACCTGTGCTTTCTGGTCGGCCGGCATCTTCATCCACGCATCGTATTCCAGCTGGGAAGCATACACTTCCGCACGCGGAAAAACCACACTGTCGTTTTTCATCATACCACCGATGTGATCTCCATGAAAATGGGTTATGAACAAGTAGTTGATATCTTCCGGATGGATGTGCAAAGCTTTCAAACCCTCGAGCAACCGGCTATCGGGCGCCCCCATTCCGGTATCAAAAAGCATGCGCACGCTATCCTTTTCAACCAAGAAGGTGCTGATAGAAGCAGGTACCCCATTCTGTAAAGAAAGACTGTCTATCTGAGCGTCACTGGCATCGGGAAACAAGGTACGCGGCATCAGACGTGGCTGAACGTTGTCACGAATCCATGTCACCTTCATTCCGTCCAGTGTCAGTGTAGCCAACATACTGTCTTTCTGCATCTGAACCTCGCCGTATGCCACGGTTGTACTATCTGTATTCATCTCACTTTCTGCTTTTTGTTTAGATTGTCCACCACAACTCACAAAGAACAATGCCGCAACCATACCTGCGACATAACTCCACCTACTGTTTTTCATTGTCATTTCATTTTAGTTATTTAATACACTACTCCAAGCTTTTCCACAAAAATATATATTTATAGAAAATAATGAAAGACCTGATCACCGGAAAACAATATAAGTGGAAAAACAACAGCGTACACGCTTACCTACAAAAGGCAGTCTGTATACGCTGTTTCCTATATATAAACTGATGTTAGGGGTTTTCTCTGATAATTGATTTATAATCAGTATATTTAGCCTTATAAATATCCGATTTTCCTCTAGGAACCAGAATTTCCGTTATATCTTCTAAAAAAGGAAGCGAACTATTTTCCAAATCAGGAGCTTCATTACTTTCAAATCTAATTTTTTTTATCTTATGATTTGTCCGTAATCCATACTCTCCAATCTTCTTGACAGATTTGGGAAGTACAATCTCCTGCAAATTAGTACACTCAATGAATATTCCTTTCTGCAATTCCGTTATACTTTGCGGAAGTACAATGCGTTTTAAAGCTTGACAACCGTCGAAAGCAGCATCTTCCACAATTCCTCCAGCCGAAATCATCCGTCCGATAGATTTCACCTCTTCCAACTGAGCACAAGCATAAAAAGCCATATCACCGATTTTCTGTATGCCATTAGGAAGGGAAATCGATTTCAACGTGGCAATGTCTCTAAAAGCCTCACCTTCTATTTCCTGCAATCCTTCAGGAAATTCCACGTTAACCAGTTGAGTTCCCAAAAAAGCCTGGGATGCTATTTTTTTCAAGGAAGAAGAAAAAGTTACCTTCTTCAATCCAGTATCACGGAACGCGCTGGAACCTATCTCTTCTAGGTTCGCTTTAGACAGATTGATCTCGGCCAAAGCCGTACAATCTTCAAAAGCATGTTCCCCAATTTTTTTCAAGGAAGCAGGAAAGGTCACAGAAGTCAAATTTTGACTTTTAGCAAAGGCTTGCACTCCTATGAACTCTAACCCTTCATTCAATACCAAAGATTCAATTTTTGACTTCCAAAAAGCTCCTGGAGCAATACTTTTCACATTGGCTGGCAGTACAACACGAGTTAAAGAAGGATCTTTCAACCCAACCAATACGCCATTCTCTATAACCAACTTACTTTCCTCAGTGGAATGCTCCGGACTTTCTGCTATTTTACGATCGATTTCGATTCTAAAAGTATGTTTCTTCCCGGCAGTAATAGTACCTCCTCTACTCCACCATTTATAATTACCAGCATTAACTGCATCAAGAACCACAAACATGAATTCTCTGGAACTTATTCCAGAAAACCATTTTTTGTTTTCCAATATGAAATTTACTTTTCCATTTTTATCTGTTGTAAGTTCCCATAATGCTTTCGTCGTATGATTTTCTTTAAAAATCTCATAAGTAGCTTCGTCATACATCTTGACGACCTGATTTTCCAAAAGTTCCCCCTTTGAATTACATACGGTAATTTCTACAATAGAAGAATCGCTATTCACAGAGGGATTCTCTTTCTTACATCCTCCAAAAAGCAGGCACACACTTAATAGAATAAAGGATAAAAATTTAAACATGTTCATTGGGTTATATAAATTCATAACTAAATAATTCCATCAAACGATAAAGGCATACTCTCTCCTCTTAAAACAGACAATGATTTTTTTCATCTACAGCAGGTTAAAAACTTTACCTTTAACAAGGGATTGCAAAATTACGACAAATAATGAATATATATAGAAGAAATATACAATTCATATTGTTTTTTAGGATTTGTTTTGATCTTGTCTCAAAATAATCTTTCCTTCTAGGCTATTTTTCAGAAACAAAGTTACTGATTTGAATGCTGAATTAAAATTCTATTCTTGGGTAATTGTACAAAACTTCCACATCAAAATGGGAATAAATTACCCATTTTAATATAATACCACCTCGACAAGAAAATCATAAATAACTGGTAATCTGTAATTTGAAAAAATCCTTTCACTTTGGCATCCCATTTGGACTACAGTCAGTGTAAAACTTATTTACTAACCATTTAAATTAAAAGCAATATGAAAAAGTTATTTGTAGCAGTAGCATTGGTAATGGGATTAGGAACTTCAGTAGTATTTGCTGAAAACTTTCACACAAACGTAGACAGCGTAGCCCTTATCAACGAATTCAAACCAATTGACGTAAAAGATCTTCCGCAGGCCGTACAGGATGCCATTACAAAAGACTATGCAGAATGGACTCTCAAAGAAGCATACATGGAAGAAACAGACGGAGTGAAAACCTACAAGGTAGTATTAGTCGACCAGGAAGAAAACACCGCTACTCTGGTATACAATGAAAAAGGCGAAGTACTCGAATAAGCAACATGAATAAGCATTAACTGTATTTTGAGTTCTGAAGGATACCTGTTGTGATGAATCACCAGGTATCCTTTTTTTATATCCTTACTTCCACAACATCACCATGCTGCCGCAAGTAATTAGTATGGCTCCAACAATAACTCGAAGACTGACAGGCTCTCTCAAAAACAGAAAAGACAAACAAATTGTAATCACTACGCTAAGTTTGTCAATAGGAGCTACACGCGACACATCTCCTGCCTGCAAAGCCTTAAAATAAAACAACCATGACAATCCGGTAGCTGCACCAGATAAAATCAGAAACAACCAGGTATGCGCATCTACTTCTTTTACATTTGCGGCTTGCCGCTCCGAAAAGACAATTCCCCACGTAATAAGTAGAATGATGCTGGTACGGATAGCTGTGGCCAAATCAGAGTTAATGTTCTTTACTCCTATTTTCGCAAAAATAGCTGTCAATGCAGCAAAAAAGGCCGACAATAAAGCATAATATTTCCACATAACTCTTTTTTTAATTCCGAAAAACTCAAAAACAAAAGAGCTCTGATTCTTTTCTGAATCAGAGCTCCCTATTCTGCGGTGCGTACGGGACTCGAACCCGTGACCCCATGCGTGACAGGCATGTATTCTAACCAACTGAACTAACGCACCATTAAGTTTTTCTTTCGTTGCTTTCTCTCTCGATTGCGGTTGCAAAGGTAGTGCATTTTTTGAAACCCACAAACATTTCGAGCATTTTTTTTCATCTTTTTTCGGTGAAAAATCACAAACAGCTGATTATCAATCATATTTTAAGATGCTTTTTTTATAATAAAAATTGAAGTAATCAGTTACATCCACTCGTCTTTATCCATACACTCCCGAAAAATTTAAAAATGCTCTTACATAGAGGAAACAAATCCCTTGTGATTTTTATGTTTTTCTGATGGAAAACTTAGATTTTCCTGGGCGGAAACCTACAGTTCTCTTACCGGAAACATAAGGTTCAGGGCAGGAAAACATAAAAAGTAACGATAAATTTTCAACTTATTGACCTTGTGATAGAGCATTTATTCTTCACTCTATACAAAGAAAGAAACGTACGGACATAAAAAAAGGAGTTCCGCTGAACTCCAACCTTTGTTAACCTTAAATCTAATACTATGAAAAACACAGTGCAAAGGTAAGGACTTTCTGGATATCTACAAATTATTCTTTTTAAAATCTATGCTATATAACATGTTTTAAGAAGATCCGTCTCGCTATTAAAAGCCCTTAACAAAAAAGTTGAGACTGTGTATCACAGTCCCAACTTTGCAGATATTTCAAGCATTTTCTGGATAGGCTTTATGGCTTCTTTTGCCACTGCTTCATCCACCTTCACCTCCGGCCATTCATATTTCAGCGTATTATACAGTTTTTCCAGTGTGTTCAAACGCATGAAGTTGCATTCGTTGCAAGCGCAGGTACTGTCTTCCGGCGGAGCTGGAATAAAGTGTTTGTCCGGACATTTCTTGCGCATTTCATACAAAATACCGCTTTCTGTAGCCACAATGAAGTTCTTCTTGTCACTGGCCATGGCATATTTCAGCAATCCTGCCGTCGAGCCGATTTTGTCGGCCAGTTTCGCTACGGCTCCCTTGCATTCCGGATGAACCAGAATTTCTGCGTCCGGATACTGTTTCTTCACCTCCAGAATCTTCTCTACAGAGAATTTCTCGTGCACATGGCAGGCACCGTCCCAAAGCAACATCTGACGCCCGGTAATGGAATTGATGTAATTTCCCAAGTTCTTGTCGGGACCGAAAATCAGCTTTTCATCTTCCGGGAAGCTTTCCACAATCTGGCGGGCGTTGGTAGAAGTTACCACCACATCCGTCACCGCTTTGACTGCCGCACTGGTATTGACGTACGAAATGACTTTGTATCCCGGATGTGCCTTCACAAATTCGGCAAACTTGTCGGCCGGACAACTGTCGGCCAGTGAGCAACCGGCATTCAAATCGGGAATCAGCACTTTCTTGTCTGGACAAAGGATTTTTGCAGTTTCACCCATGAAGTGAACTCCACACATCACAATGATTTTCGCATCTGTTTTGGCAGCCCATTGCGCCAGTGCCAGACTGTCGCCGATAAAGTCGGCAATCTCCTGTATTTCGTCCGCTTGGTAGAAGTGTCCTAAAATGACCGCTTCTTTTTCACGACATAACTTTTTAATCTCAGCCTTCAGGTCAAGATTCTTTTCCACGGGTTCATCCACATAACCCTTTTTCAACCATTCTTCTTTATTCATTATTAGATTTATATTTTTTCTTCTTTTAAAAAGAAAATATGATACTGATAATATCCCGTTAATAATGTTAGTAAAAATAATACCCTTTTTTTTGTTTTTTCGTTATCATCTTGAAGAGGAAGGATATCAATAATTCATAAACATGCTTACTTATTGATATCTTAGCTTTTACTAATCCTATTAACAAATTGTTGATACGTTGCAAAGTTAAAAACTTTTCGGTTATTCATTTCTGAAAATTCAATAAGAATGTGTTTAAACTGTCAGTGATAATTATTTCTAAGTTTTTTGGATTGTTGGTTTTAAGTCTGCTATAATTGATTTGTGGAATCTTGCAAGAAATAATTTTCATTTTCTATGCCCTCGTTTTTTACACGTTTTCCACTGTTTTCAACAGGGTTATGAATATAGTTTTTATCTTTGCAGCCGAACGTATTTCAAATGTAGGAATTATGTCTGAATTAAGAAAATTGAAGGTGACCGAGATGAACCGTCTGACGGTGGAGGAGTTTAAAGAAGCAGATAAGCTGCCGTTGGTGGTTGTATTGGATGAAGTGCGTAGTTTGCACAATATTGGAGCGGTATTCCGTACATCGGATGCTTTTTTGGTGAATTGCATTTATCTCTGTGGCATTACGGCAACTCCTCCTCATCCGGAAATGCATAAAACGGCGCTGGGAGCAGAATATACGGTAGACTGGAAATATTTTAAGAAAACACAAGATGCTGTAAATGAGCTTCATGAGAAGGGATATACCGTATTGGCCATTGAACAGTGTGCAGGCAGTACGTTACTTGATGAACTGGTATTGGAAAAAGGAAAGAAATATGCCATTGTGTTGGGAAATGAAGTAAAAGGGGTGCAGCAAGAGGTTGTAGACATGTCCGATGGTTGCATCGAAATACCTCAGTATGGCACCAAACATTCATTGAACGTATCTGTGACAGCAGGAATTATGATATGGGAATTTGCTCATAAGTTGTTCAAATTACGTTGAACAACTCTTGTGAATATCTTATTTATATCTTGTTAATTTATTGATTTACATAGTTATAGCTGGCCGTTTTCAACCAGTGTAACGACTCTTTCTACCATCTTGTCGTCATCTTCAGGATGGTATTCTTTTTTCAGGCTAGCTCCAAACAATGTGGCAAAGGCTTGATAAAATCCAGCTTTTAAAGGTCCCATGAAAGCTTTGACCAGTTGATAGGACGATTGGTTGCATTCACGGTTGACCAACTTGATCAGCAGTTTACCTTGTGAAAATGTCAGTTTCTTCATGCGGGCGGTGTACTGCTGTTTCAACCCTTTTTCCACCAGTTTCATGTGTTGCTCTCTGGCTTTCTGATTGGGTAGGGTTTCCATATACTCATACGTTTCAATCACCGCTCTTTTGATTTCCTTGGCAAGAGGAAGGGTTTTTTTCACATCTCTGACCAGTTTATAGTAATATCTTTCCTGTCTTTTGTTTTTAAAGTGCAATTTGGGGTAGACGTATATGTTTCTCAACGTTATACAAGGTATAGTGTCTCCTTTATAAATGCATACAGGAACCTTGTGACCTTGAATGGAAGTCGGTGATAATTGTTGAGCATAAGTATGTAAGGAAGTACTCAGCCACAAAATAATGAATATGTAGAAACATTTTTTCATACGCGCAAAAATAGAAATAATATTCAGATTATGTGGCATAATTAACGTATTTATAAGATGTGTATAAACAAGTGAATAATATGTGGAAAAAGTATGTTTCCTTTTGTGTATCAGTTCTTTTCTATTGTGGAAATCTCTTCGCTCAGTCCGCTTGGATGGAATGGGAAGAACAGGTAGGAGAAGAAGAGAATGTGGTGTCGTGGAGAGAGCAATACGAAGAGTTGAGCGAATTGGCGGAACATCCGCTGAACATCAATACTGTGACAAAAGAAGAACTGGAACAATTGCCTTTCTTGTCCGACCGGCTAATTGAACATATCCTTTATTATGTCTATAAGTATGGACCTTTAACCAGCATGAATGAATTGTGGGGAGTAGAGGGTATGGACAGACAAACTCAGGCTTTTTTGAGAGAATTCATGTATGTGGGGCCAGTAAAAAAAGAAGCTTTTTCCTGGCGTAATGTGTGGAAATACAACAAACAGGAAATCTGGATGCGCACAGACGTACCGTTTAATGAGAAGGCGGGGTATGCAGATATACCTGTAGGGGAAGAAGAGAAGTTTGCTTCCAAACGATATTATGGAGATCCGTTTTATTTGAATATCAGATACAGATTTCAGTTTCGAGATAAAATATATGCAAGTTTCGTAGCTGAAAAAGATGCTGGAGAGGCTTTCTTCCGACTCTATAATCGAAAAGGATTTGATTTCTACAGTGCTTCTGTACAACTGAAAGATTTTGGCTGCTTGCATACGTTGGTAGTGGGAAATTATAAAGCCAGTTTCGGTTACGGATTGGTGATGAACATGGGATTCGGAATGGGAAAGTATACTTCTTTTGCTGCGTTGAACCGTGCCGGAAAAGGATTGAGTAAGTATACCTCCATGAACGAAGCAAATTATTTGCAGGGAGCGGGAGTCTCCATGAAATGGCATAAACGTTGGATATGGACGGGTTTTTTCTCTTTCCGCAATCAGGATGCTACAGTGGATAATGGGTGTATAACTACGTTGAAAACGGATGGCTACCATCGTTTGAAGAAGGATTTGGAGAAAAAAAATACTGTTTTTAATACATTGGTAGGTAGTAATTTAAGTTATGATGGCAAATACTTTGAAGGGGGATTCACAGTTGTTTATAATGTTTTCAACAAGATGTTGAATCCGGTTGAAAGATTATATAATCGTTATTATCCTCGTGGAAAATATTTTTATAATGTGGGGGTGAATTATAAATGGTATAAGGGGAAGTTTATTTTTTCCGGAGAAACGGCTGTCGACAAGCAAGGGAAGGTGGCTACATTGAATCAGTTGACTTATTCACCGGCTGTGAATACATCATTGATAGTTATCAACAGATATTATGATAAAAAATATCAGAGTTTATACGCGTATGGATTTGGAGAGAATTCAAAAATGCAAAATGAAGCTGGTATTTTTATTGGGTTGGAAACTAGCTTTTTGCGAAATATTAAATTGTTATGTTATGGAGATTTCTTTTACTTTCCATGGTATCGTTATTTAGTAGACAAGCAAAATACAACAGGAGGGGAAGGAGTATTTCAGATTTCTTATTCACCGTCTAATTCACTAGAGATGTTAATAAAATATGGTTATAAGAATAAGGCTAAAAACTACAAGGAATCGGATGATATGAAATATGTATTGCCTAATGTCAGGCAACGTTTGCATTGTCAAGCGACTTATTCACCGGTAAAGTGTATGCGGTGGAAAACAATGGTGGAATATGTGCGTTCGGAAGTTTTGCAAAGAAAAACATCCAATGGGCTGGCTTGTGGAAGTAGTTTGAGGGTGGAAATTCCTCGTCTTTCGATACGGACCTTTTTGAGTGGTGTATGGTTTCATACAGAAGATTATGCTTCTCGGATATATGCGTATGAACAGGGATTGTTGTATGCGTTTTCCATGATGTCCTTGTATGGAAAAGGAGAGAGAGTGGCATGGGGAGTAGATTACGATTGGAAAAAACATTTGTTTTTTCAGATGAAATGGGGCTGGACACACTATAGGGATCGGAATCTTATCGGATCGGGAGCAGAAGAGATTCAAGGAAATAATAAATGTGATTTACAGTTTCAGGTGCGGTTTAAGTGGTGATTTTCTGAAGTAAGGACATAAAAAAAGGAGTACCGCTGTACTCCAATCTTTGTTAACCTTAAATCTAATACTATGAAAAACACAGTACAAAGGTACGGATTTCTGGAAATAATGCAACTTCTTGAGTGAAAATAATGGGTTTTATAACATGATTTAAAGAAAACTCCCATCCTGTTAAATCCTATTTTGATTTTAACAGAATGGGAGTTTTTATTTTAACGTTTTATTTTGCGTTGATTTCAGCTATTTCCTTGGTGGCTACGTCCAGTGCTTCATTGATGTTGCTGCAGATGTTTTCTTTTCCAAGCAGTTCATAGAAGCCGGATTTTTCCAGCACCTGGTGTACTTTCTCGTTGACACCCGACAGGATGATGTGAATGTTTTCTTTCTGTGACATCTCACATAGGGTCGTGAGGTTATGGATACCTGTGGAATCAATGAAAGGAACTTTTCGCATACGGATGATACGGATTTTCGGACGGTCGCCCAACCGGGACATGATTTCTTCGAACTTGGTGGCGATACCGAAGAAATACGGGCCGTTGATTTCATATACTTCCACGCCTTGCGGGATAACCAAATGTTCTTCGTGTACTTCCAGGTCGGATTCGTTGTTGGGGTCTATTTCGTCTGTAATGACAGAAATCTTGGTTGTTTCCATGACACGTTTCATGAACAGTACACAGGCAATGACCAGACCGACTTCAATGGCTACTGTCAAATCGAAAATAACCGTCAGGAAGAAGGTAATGAGCAGTACTACTACATCCGACTTTGGATTTTTCAACAGTCCTTTGAACACCCTCCATCCACTCATGTTATAAGAGACAATGACCAGTACGCCGGCCAGGCAGGCCATCGGAATGTATTGTGCCAGGGGCATCAGGAAAAGGAGGATGAGCAGCAACACTACGGCATGTACGATACCGGCAACGGGCGACTTGCCTCCGTTATTGATATTGGTCATCGTGCGGGCAATGGCTCCAGTGGCAGGAATACCTCCGAAGATAGGGGATACAAAGTTGGCGATACCTTGGGCGATGAGTTCCGTATTGGAATCATGACGGTCGCCGATGACACCGTCGGCCACTGCGGCCGAAAGCAGCGATTCGATAGCTCCCAGTACAGCAATGGTGATGGCTACAGGAAACAGGTTTTTGATGGCTTCCCAATCGAGTGCCGGAACGGCTGCTTCTGGAAGTTGTGACTTGATGCTGAAACGGTCGCCGATGGTGTCGATGCAGGTGATTCCTCCATATATTTTCAGGTAGTAGACTCCTACGGTTACCAGAATGATAGCTACCAATGACCCCGGAATCTTTTTAGAGAATTTGGGAGTGACGGCAATGATGAACACGCTGACCACACTCACTATGACATTCCACCAATTAACCGTATCGAAGTGATGGAAATAAAGAATCCATTTTCCAATGAAATCTCCCGGTACTTTCTCACCTTGGAAATCCAGTCCGAAAATATCGGCAATCTGGGTGGTGAAAATCGTGACGGCAATACCGCTGGTAAAGCCGATAATGATGGGATAGGGAATAAATTTGATAATGGTCCCCAGTTTAAATACTCCTAATAATATAAGGAGAATACCGGCCATCATGGTGGCTACCATCAGTCCTTCGATTCCGTACTGTTGGATAATACCATAAATGATGACAATAAAAGCACCGGTCGGTCCGCCAATCTGTACCTTGCTTCCTCCCAGAAACGAGATGATAAAACCGGCTACAATGGCTGTGATGATTCCTTTTTCCGGACTTACTCCGGAAGCAATACCAAAAGCAATGGCTAGTGGCAGAGCAACAATTCCCACGATGACACCTGCCATCAGGTCGGTCATCAGGTCGGCCTTGGTATAGGTTTTCATCATGGTGAAAAGTTTGGGTTTGAATTCTAATCCTTTCATCTATCTTAAAAATGTTACTAATTTAAAAAGAAGCACAAAAGTATATATTTTCTTATATTTGAGCGACCTTTGCTTCAATTATCTTTGAAAAAGATAATGCAGATGGTAAAAGATGTTTGGTTTGGCTCAAAAAATGTCATGTAGATGAAACTTTGTTTCACAGGCATTATTTATGGCCAACTTTGGAAACCATTTTTTATTGTGTTTTGTTTTTAATGTAAATACCTTGTTATATATAAGATAAATCGTTAATAAAATAGAAAAATAAAATTGTAATGATTACAAACTTGAATAGAATTACTATATTTGTGGCGTAAACCTAAAAACGTAATTTATTCATCAACTTAATAACTAATAGATATGGGAAAAAGCATTAAAGGAACAAGAACCGAGAAAAATTTGGCAATCTCTTTTGCAGGTGAATCACAAGCCAGAATGCGCTATACTTATTTTGCGAGTGCAGCTAAGAAAGAAGGTTTCGAACAGATTTCAGCTATTTTCTTGGAAACTGCTGAACAGGAAAAGGAACACGCCAAGAGAATGTTCAAGTGGTTGGAAGGTGGAATGGTGGAAATTACAGCCAGCTATCCTGCCGGAGTAATTGGTTCTACATTGGAAAATCTGAAGGCTGCAGCTGCAGGTGAGAATGAAGAATGGAGTCTGGATTATCCGAAATTTGCCGATATCGCCGACGAAGAAGGTTTTCCGGCCATCGCAAAAATGTATCGTGAAATTGCTGTAGCCGAAAAAGGACACGAAGAAAGATACCTGGCTTTCGTGAAGAATATTGAAGACGAAAAGGTTTTCAAGAAAGATGTAGAAGTAGTATGGCAGTGCCGCAACTGTGGCTATATTTATGTAGGAAAAGAAGCTCCAGAGGTATGTCCAGCTTGCTTGCATCCACAGGCTTACTTTGAAGTGAAGAAAAATAATTACTAATCCATTTTGATTGCATAAATGACGGAAGAGGGCTGTGGCTGTTTCAGTTACAGTCCTTTTTTTATTGGGTACGGCAAAATAAAATACCTATTTCAAGGTATTGCGTCGTGCGTAGGAACTTCTCATTTTTGTATATCAAATTTTAAATGCAATAAATATGAAAATAAAGTCGATTATAGGTCGTGAAATACTCGATTCACGAGGAAATCCTACTGTAGAAGTAGAAGTGAAACTGGAGTCTGGTGTGATAGGACGTGCTTCTGTACCGTCGGGAGCTTCTACGGGTGAAAATGAAGCATTGGAGTTGCGTGACAAAGATGCGCATCGTTACGGAGGGAAAGGAGTCTTAAAGGCTGTCGAGAATGTAAACAAGGTGATTGCGCCGGCATTAGTCGGTTGGTCTGTGCTGGAGCAGCGGGGTATTGATAAGAAAATGCTGGAACTGGATGGCACGCCAACCAAATCTAAATTGGGAGCCAATGCCATTCTGGGTGTATCGCTGGCTGTGGCAAAAGCTGCCGCTGCTTATTTGCAGATACCTTTGTACCGGTATATCGGGGGAGTCAATACATTTGTGATGCCGGTTCCGATGATGAATATCATCAACGGTGGTTCACACAGCGATGCGCCTATTGCTTTCCAGGAATTTATGATTCGTCCGGTAGGGGCACCTTCTTTCCGGGAAGGCTTGCGCATGGGGGCGGAAGTGTTTCATGCCTTGAAAAAAGTGTTGCACGATCGCGGACTGAGTACGGCCGTGGGAGATGAAGGTGGATTTGCTCCGGCATTGGAAGGTACGGAAGATGCATTGGAGTCTATTTTGGCAGCCATCCAGCAAGCTGGATATGTACCAGGAAAAGATGTGATGATTGGAATGGACTGTGCTTCTTCCGAGTTTTATAAGGATGGAGTGTATGATTACACTGTTTTTGAAGGTGAAAACGGAAAAAAACGTACTTCGGACGAACAGATTGCTTATCTGGAAGAATTAATCAATAAATATCCGATTGATTCCATTGAAGATGGAATGAGTGAGAATGATTGGGAAGGATGGAAAAAACTGACGGAGCGGATTGGAAGCCGTTGCCAGTTGGTAGGAGACGATTTGTTTGTGACAAATGTGGAATTCCTTTCGAAGGGAATTGCCATGGGATGTGCCAATTCTATTTTGATTAAGGTAAATCAGATTGGGTCGCTGAGTGAAACACTGGATGCCATCGAGATGGCTCACCGGCATGGATACACCACAGTGACTTCTCACCGTTCAGGAGAAACGGAAGATGCGACGATTGCGGATATTGCAGTGGCTACGAACAGCGGCCAGATTAAAACGGGTTCATTGAGTCGTTCCGACCGTATGGCAAAATATAATCAATTACTTCGTATTGAAGAGGAATTGGGTGATTTGGCTGTGTACGGTTATAAGCGCATCAAGTAATTTAAAGATTCATTTAGCCATGAAAAGGAATACAGGGCTGCCGCAGGCGGTTCTGTATTTTTTTTGTTTAGGACTTTTGTTAAGGGATTTAATTGGAGTATGCCGGATGGTTAATATATGTTGTAAAACATGGTTTTTTAGTCTCAGGCTTTGCTATTTCAGATAAAATAAATACTTTTGCACTGTGTTTTTCATAGTATTAGATTTAAGGTTAACAAAGGTTGGAGTTCAGCGGAACTCCTTTTTTTATGTCTGTACGTGAGGTTTCCTTTTTTCTGATGCTTGAACTGTCTTTATCTGTCTGTTTTCCTGAATGTTTCTTGTAAGCCGTTTTTTTCAGTTTTTCCCATGAGCGGCCTTTCCGTTCTTTCCTTGTACCTTGTAAGCGGTCCGTTTGTTTTCCCTTTATGCGTGCTGTATTCTATAATGTCGGTAGGATAACCTTCCGCTGCCTTTATGTTTTCCATGTTTCCGGTAGGGGAGCCGTACGTTTTCCTGCCGTGAAACGTAGGTTTCCGACGGGGAAAACGTATGTTTCCCGGTAGAAAAACATAAAAACTATCGTGAGTCTTGGGAAAGAATGTGCCTGTGGTTTTAAATTGTCGGGGTGATTCAGGTTGTGCTGCATGGAAAAATCACGGTTTAGGTTGTGAATATGTAGCTCCGTTTCCAGTTTTTTCGGAGATATTTTGGGATTTCCTGCCTTTCGGGAAAGGAATTCCGGTCGGAATTTCCCGGCGGGACGAAGAAAAAGGTTGTCAGATTTATTTTTTTTCGTCTTCCGATTGGCATGAAAATGGTCATATCCGGGAAATTCTTGTCCTTTGGATGACATAAAATTGGCAGTTTCTGGGAAGTTTCTGTTCTCCGGCTGGCATAAAAATGACTGTTTCCGGGAAACAGATCCGGAAGACCATGGATTTTTTTGGGGGGCAGAAACGAATTCTTTTCAGTTTTTTCTCCGCCCTTTGAAAAAATACAGCCCAAGTATGGATAGATTTTTCTATGTCTCCACCGGTTTTTCCCGTTGCATGACGGTTGTTCAGCCGGTTTCTTCGTGTGTGCAGCTGCAAGTTCCTTTGCGCGTACATGTTCTTCTTTTTCGTGTATATGTATGTGCGCGTGCACACGCCCGCGCGAAATACATAATGTAGGTATGTTCCCGTCCGTTTCTGGAGGCGTCGGAAAAACATATCCTGTAACACATTATTTTTCAGTGACTTATAAAAATCTTCAAAAATTTTTGAAAAAAGAGTGCGATAAAAGTTGCAGAAACGGAAAAAGTGCGTACCTTTGCAACCGCTTTCGAGAGGGAGAGCCGCTGAGAATGACAGACTGGTAAAGAGAGGCAGACTTTCAAAGGCGCTGCACCCGAGTATCTTACCTTGCAAGACGGCAAGGGAGCGAGAAACGGATAAGCCCGGAGAGGTCCTCCTGAAAAACTTTTTCGAAAAAAACTTCGAAAAAATTTGGAGGGAAAGAAAAAACGCCTTACCTTTGCAAACGCTTTCCCGCTGAAACGGGAGCTCAAGAAAAGATAGTTCTTTGAAAGACTTTAGATAAACAAACGAAGATGTAGTACAAGAAGTAGTCTTATATATAATGTATATGTGAGATGAAACAAGAACCGTCAATAACCTGAAAAGGATAAAGAGAATCGGTTTCCTGGAACAGAATCAACAATACCCGCAAGGGTAAGAAAATATTTTACAATGAAGAGTTTGATCCTGGCTCAGGATGAACGCTAGCTACAGGCTTAACA
>ENA-OOYV01001299-OOYV01001299.1-human-gut-metagenome-genome-assembly--contig:-NODE-1299-length-15146-cov-13.217878_pt1 | contig 15146 bp, 10 predicted proteins | sample MGYA00241704_ERZ501380 | MGnify/ENA primary metagenome ERZ501380 (study PRJEB25962, sample SAMEA2042984) | human gut metagenome | biome: human gut; feature: human-associated habitat; material: faeces...
CTCAAGAACGCACAGATTCTGGTCAACGGCCAGCCGGTACTCTTCAAAGGAGCCGACCGCCACGAAATGGACCCCGACGGCGGATACGTGGTTTCACGGGCTCGCATGATTCAGGACATCCAGATTATGAAGCAGCTCAACATCAACGCGGTGAGAACCTGCCACTATCCGGACGACAATTTCTGGTATGACCTCTGCGACAAATATGGTATTTATGTTGTAGCCGAAGCCAACATCGAATCCCACGGAATGGGTTACGGCGAAGAGACCCTGGCCAAAGAACCCAGCTACAAGAAAGCCCACTTGGAACGCAACCAGCGCAACGTGCAGCGTGGCTTCAACCACCCGAGCATCATCTTCTGGTCACTGGGTAACGAAGCCGGCTACGGTCCGAACTTCGAAGCCGCTTACGACTGGGTCAAGGCTGAAGACCCAAGCCGTGCCGTGCAGTACGAACAGGCCCGCATCGACGGAAAGACAGATATCTACTGCCCGATGTATGCCGACTACAAATGGTGCGAAGAATACAGCAAGAACGACAAATACCAGAAACCGCTGATTCAGTGTGAATATGCACATGCCATGGGTAACTCCGAAGGCGGCTTCAAGGAATACTGGGATTTGATTCGCAAGTATCCGAAATATCAGGGAGGATTCATCTGGGACTTCGTCGACCAGTCTATCCGCTGGACCGGCAAGAACGGTAAGATGATTTATGCCTATGCCGGCGACTTCAACCGTATGGACGATTCCGGCGACAAGAACTTCTGCGACAACGGCCTCATCAGCCCCGACCGCAAACCGAACCCGCACGCCTATGAAGTACAGTACTTCTACCAGAACATCTGGACTACGCCGGGCGACCTGTCCAAGGGAGAAATCAAGGTGTACAACGAGAACTTCTTCCGCGACCTGTCGGCCTACGCACTGGAATGGGAAGTGCTGAAAGATGGAAAAGCCATCCGTAGCGGACGTGTGGACAACCTGAACGTGGCTCCTCACCAGACTGCCACCGTGAAACTTGACTTGGGCAAGATCTGCCAGTGCGGCGAATGGCTGCTCAATGTAAAATACATCCAGAAGAACCGCGAAGGCTTGCTTCCGGCAGGCTCCGTAGTGGCTAAAGACCAGCTGGTACTCAATCCGTACAAAGCTCCGGCCATGGACCTGAAGAACGTAACAGCTACCAACCAGCAGGTGGTTGAACCGCAAATCAACCCGAACTATCCGGACTACATCGCCGTGGAAGGCGACGGATTCTACATGGAATTCAGCAAACGCAACGGATATCTGGACAAATATGATGTAAATGGAGTAAGCATGCTCAAAGAAGGGGAAGCCCTGACACCGAACTTCTGGCGTGCTCCGACCGACAACGACTTCGGTGCCGGCCTGCAAAACAAGTATGCGGCTTGGAAGAACCCAGGCATCAAACTCACTGACTTCAACTATAAGGTAGAAAACGGACTGGCAGTGGTAAATTCCACTTACGACCTCACAGAGGTATCGGCCAAACTGTATCTCACCTACCAGATTAACAACGAAGGTGCCGTGAAGGTCACTCAGAAAATGGTGGCCGACAAGAACGCCAAAGTATCGCCGATGTTCCGCTTCGGTATGCAGATGGTCATGCCGAAATCCTTTGAAAAGATTTCCTACTATGGCCGCGGCCCGATAGAAAACTACATCGACCGTAACCACTGCACCGACCTGGGCATCTACAACCAGAACGTAAGCGACCAGTTCTATCCGTACATCCGTCCGCAGGAAACCGGAACCAAGACCGATATCCGCTGGTGGAGACAGTTGAACATGGCTGGCAACGGACTGATGTTCGTGGCTGAAGCACCGTTCTCCGCTTCTGCCCTCCACTACACCATCGCTTCTTTGGACGACGGCACGGAAAAGAAACAGAGCCACTCCTTCGAAGTAGAAGAAGCCGACCTGACCAACCTGCTGATTGACAAGGCACAGATGGGTCTGGGTTGTGTCAACAGCTGGGGTGCCCTGCCGGAAGCCCAATACATGCTGCCTTACGGAGACTATGAATTTACTTTCATCATGACTCCGGTGAAAGGCTACATTGCATGCGAATAAAATAAAAGCATACATACGAATAACTGCAACGCCTCGGCCTCCACAAGCCGGGGCGTTCGTTTTATCTGCCAACTGCTCCCTCACAACAGTTTCCTTATTCCAAACATAAAAACGCCCAAAAGATAAAGGAAGAACCTCTTGTCACTGTTTATGTCTTCCTACGCGGAAACATACGTCTACGTGTCGGAAGCCATATATCTCCGCAAAGGGAAACCTACGTTTTGCACAAGGAAACCCTAAAAAACGAACAACCGTTTGCGACAAAGGTCTTCATCGTTTCTACAAATCTCAATATCACCCATTTAAGCCATGGCAGACTTGTTTTACCTCAATCAAATTTTACATCCGACTCTAAACCTAATAAATGACCATATACACTTATTTTTTTACCAAGTAAGCTTAATTTATGCAGGAAAACAACCTTCTGCCATTGTTAAGGATTCTGAAAAATTTTATATTTGCATAAGAAAAGGCATGTTATAATCTATATCATAAAGAATTTATTCTATGTAAAATATATCGATATATGAAAAAGAATATCAAACATTTCTATAACCACCCTGCGTATATTTTATGTGGTCTGCTGCTATACATGTTTATCTCATGCACACCCAAACAGAACACCTACCACACACAGCGGAATGCAATAGACACCTTCCTTATCAATCGCTACGATTCCATTTATACATATCCAACACTCATGGAACAACGCTTCCGTACAGCTCAAACAGGGTTAACGGATAGCACATCCTATTACAAGTTGGAATTATTCTCCAGCTACTGCCTTTTTCTCCAAGGTTATGCAGACAGTGCTTTATGGATGAACCGGCGAGTGGAAAATTATTGTCTGACACATCCTCATAGCAATGCGCTGGCTGCCCAATGCTGGAACCATCGCTTCGCTATCCTTCAGGCACTATCCCAAAGAGATTCGGCTATCGCCTGCCTGCATCACGCGTATGACGCCCTGATGTTATCGGACGACCGTTCAGAACTGGAAAACATCTGCATCAACCTGGCAGACCAATACAGACAAAAGGGAGAATTAGCCAATGCCTCCCGCTATTATCGACGCGCCTTATGGCTGGTTGATTCATTGGGATCAGAACGTATCCGGTTCAGTATTTATACAGGACTGGCACAAGTGTATGCCGACTTGCATAATTTCCGGCAAGCCCATCACTATTTTGACATGGCTGAACAAAATCCGGAACCACGCCTCAGCTACGAGAACTACATCTATTACAATTCAAAAGGAAACTGTTATTACTTTGAAGAGAAATACCCCGAAGCCTTGCAATGTTTCAAACATGCTTATGAAGTGTGTCGGCAATTTAACCAACCCTCGTATGATGCGCTGATTGAAGCCAACATTGGAGAAATCTATACACTCATGAACCGCAACGATTCTGCACACTATTATTTGAATAAATCCTATGCCTACTTTCAAAACGATTCCACTACCAGTGAAGAAGTCATGTTTTATCTTAATAGTCTGCAAGCCGCACTGGCATTAAACGAAAACCGACTGGACAGCGTGAACTACTATCTGTCCAAGCCATACGACGCCTTGAAAATAGGTCCGCTTTACATGTATCTGCACAATAAACGCTTTATGGAATATTATGCCCGAAAAGGTGATTTTGCTCACGCTTACCATTATCGGGCAGCCATGAACCAATATGATGATTCCATGCGTAACCTGCGCCATATCAACAACATCACAGAAATAGACTACCGCTACCGCCAGGATACCACCCTGTTAAAGCGCGATGTAATGATAGCTCACAACCGTGAACAGCTCTCTGCCCAACGCAACACACTGATACTCGTGTTGTCATTACTGGTTATCTCCATCTTGGGTGCAGCACTCATCATTGTGCATATCAACCGTAAAAACGAGCGTAAATTCAACCAGCAACTGGCACTTGTGTCAAGACTACGTATGGAAAACGTAAAGAACCGCATATCCCCACACTATGTGTTTAACGTACTCAACACCGTGATGCCGATTTTCAAACAATATCCCGACCTGTCTCATTTACTAAAGCTTTTTATCCAGGTACTACGCGGAAATCTGTTGGTCTTCGACCAAATCACTGTCACCTTACAGGATGAAATAGAACTGGTAAAGAACTATGTCGCCCTACGCCAGGAAACCACTCCCCACACGCCGACTACCAAATGGGAAATAAATCCTGCAGTCCCCATGCAAATGCTCATACCTTCAATGAGCATACAGATACCAGTAGAAAATGCACTCAAATACGCATTCGACGGTGAGCCCTCAGCAGATGCTTGCCTGCTGGTACAAATTGACGTAATCGAAAAAGGAATATTAATCCACATACGCGATAACGGCTGCGGATACGACCCCGGACACGGCGACCACTCAGAAAGAGGAACAGGCAATGGACTAAAAATGTTATTCCGCACAATAGAACTATTCAACGGGAAAAATACGGAAGCCATGGAGTTCCGTATCGAGAATCTTTCCAACCAAGGCCAAAAAGGCACACTGGTGAGCCTTTACGTCCCATTCAACTATCAATTCAAACTTTAAACAAATGACAACAAACATTACGACTATTATCGTTGACGATGAACCCAATTCCATCCGCAATTTGGCGGATGACCTGGCCGTTTATCCAGAAATAAATATTCTGGACACCCAGACTTCTCCACAAAAGGCCAAAAAGAGTATCATCCAATATCAACCCGATTTATTATTTCTCGACATTGAGTTTCCCACCACCAACGGCATCGATTTATTGCAGGAAATCAGACCTTATATGTATAACAATATGCATGTGGTATTCTATACCGCATTCGACAAATACATGATTGATGCATTGCGTGCCTCTGCCTTTGACTATCTGTTAAAGCCCTACCAATCGGAAGAACTGCTCCAGATTGTAGAACGCGTAAAGCATGAAAAAGGCAACAATCCGATTAATTTTGAACAGGCCATGCACCAGCTACTCAATAAAGATTGCAAATTCGCCGTGCAAACGGTCAACAATCTGCTGCTGCTCCGTGATTCCGAAATACTCTATTTCCAGTACTCCAACGAGAACCGTTGCTGGAACATGATACTCACAAACATGAAACAGCATCGCCTGCGACTAAGTACCAAAGCACGCGACATCCTAAATTTACATCCTTCCTTCATCCGCATCAACACAGATTGCATCCTTAACATTGACTATCTGTCTTCCATCGAAAACAGCACGCTGCGATGCATCCTATACGCTCCTTTCAATGATCTGGAATTAATTGCCAGCCGACGTCATTACAGCAAAATAAAAGAAGCCTTAAAATTGCTGTAAAATTATAACCAATTAAACTCCTTTCTCAACCGATTGAATGCCTCAATTACGCATTTAATCGGTTTCTTTATTTTTCACTATTTTACATTTATTTTCTGTTGTTTACTTTTGTGAATACAATAAGGCAGAACTCCATTCTTTTCCTATCATGAATAGAGTCCCTATCCTGTTATTGCATAATCAAGTTTACTGGTATACAAAGGTGAAATATGAAAACAGAATTCAGAATAAAAAATAAGCGCACTGAAATTCTATATAAACAAACAGGAATGAACCCTAATGGAAAAATTAAATCTGCGCTAATTCAATTCTTCCAACAAGCTAAATATATTAAATAATGAAATGTAAAGGTAAGAAAAAAACTAGCATGATTCCAACGATATGTTGCGCTTCTATGCTCATGTGTGGAATGACTGTATATGGACAGAAATCTTCTTCCATAAATCCGATAAAAACCTCAGTCCTTCCCAATGTAGGTTGGCGGGATATCCAGTCAGACAAAGAAACCTCCTTTGATATGAATAATCCTAGCTGGCCCAAAGTCACAGCCAATCTGAAACAAAAAGATTTAATTTCCGTTTTACCGGAAAGCTACTGTGTGATTTCTGATTTTGGAAGAAAACCCAATCGAGGAATGATGACATTCTTACTTGAGGTAAAACTGCAAAAAGGAAATGACATCACATTCAATGCAGAACAGAACATCGTATTGGAAATTAAAGGAAAAACCTATAAAGCCCTACCATCAAAAGCTTTAACCTTAACAAAAGATGGCATTCTGAAAGGAGAAATCAATATACCACTCAGGAAATCATTAAAAAAGAATCGCACAGCCACTCTTTATGTCACAATTGGAAATGACAAACATCGTTTCGAATTAGGTGGACGTGCCTACGGACGTACCCAAGAATTAGCTTTGGTTCCCTATTATCCTTTATGGATGGACGTCAAGAAGAAAGAAGAGCCAAAGAAAGAAATAGCAATTGTTGAAAAAGCTGTCAAGAAAGCAGAAGATGTAACCAATGAAATCAAAGGAGACTTAAAAGAGCTTTTAGCAACCATGATTTCAGAGTTACGTGCACAGAAGAAATTGACAGAAAACACACAAGTAGATGTCAATGCGGAAGTAATGCCTGAAGTAAAGAAAGATGGACAGGTAGAATATAACATGAAGGTTCGTTATGATGTTCAAGTTCTTTCTGAACATTTAAAGAAACTGAGAATCGATGAAGGCACAGAAGACTGGCCATCAGGGAAATATCGGCTGAAAGATTCCCAAGCAGCCCTTCAAACAGCAGGTATTATTAAGAGTACAATTGAATCCAAACTGGAACAATATATCGCACCTGGAACAGAAGTAACAGTAAAGATTATTGGAAGTACAGATGCCAGCCCATTCCGTAACGCAGTTGCTTATGACGGAGCATTTGGAGATATTCAAGATGCTGAGTATTTTGTAAACGGTTCATTCGGCTATGTATCAGTCAATACCAAAGACGGAATCAGCAGTAATGAACAATTAGCCTATCTGCGTACACTGGATATCAAGAATTTTATGCAAAAACATATTGGTGCATTCCGTGTAGCAAATGTACATTATGAGCATTTCGCAGAAGTAGCAGACAAAGTAGGAGCTGAATATCGCCGTGTAGCTGTAGAAGTAACCATCCATAATGCATTCCAAAAAGACTATCCGGAAATCGCATCATATAAAGAAAATGTATATGAACGAACATCAGAGGTAGATACAAACATTCCTGAAACAACAGCTAAATCAAACGCAGTAGCTGTAGTAATCGGTAATACCGATTATCAGGTAGCAACAGGAAAGCAAGGCAGCACGAAAGTTGGTCCTGTAAAATATGCAGTGAATGATGCGACTACCATGCGAGATTATTTGGTTAAAACCCTCGGATTAGACGAGAAAAATATTCTATTTAAAACCAATGCTGATAAAAAAGATTTTGATGATATTTTCGGAACAGACAATCAAGAAGGTGAATTGGCTAAATTAGTTGCATCCACAGGAAGTAAAGAAGTATATTTCTATTATTCCGGACATGGATATCCTTTCATGGGAGAACCCTATTTATTGGGAGTTCGTTCCAATCCGAAAAGTTGTAAAGAACAAGCCACCTCATTACAGAGCATCTACCGTATATTGAGTGCACTACCAGTAGATAAAGTAAATGTCATTACAGATGCCTGTTTCTCTGGACAGGAAATTTCTATGGAAGCATCTGCCACTGAATTCGTACGCCGTCCCAAACCTGATAAATTGGCTAAATTCGTGATACTTTCAGCGTCAGGTGAAGACCAATATGCCAATTGGTACAAGGAAAAGAAACATGGTTTGTTCTCTTACGTCTTGTTCAAAGCAATGCAAGATAAAGCAAAATCAGACTTAAATGGTGATGGAGTGCTTTCTTTCGATGAGCTATATAAATACTTATCTGATACTCAAAGTTCTGGCGTACCTTATCTAGTAAAAGAGCTGGAAGGCGATCAGGTTCGTCAAGATCCTGTCATTCAGGTTAGCGCACGTAAAAATGATGTATTTGTAAAATATTAAGTTCAACAAAAATAAGTTTGAAAACAATGAAGAAAAAATATATAAAAATCGTATGTATATTGTGTATGATATGGGCTTTTTCTTTGAATGCCAATGCACAATGGCATTTTGGAATAGAAGGAGGAAGTGGAGTACATCCCGCATATTTATATGATCCGGAGGGTTTCTTTATGGGAAAAGATAACACAGGACGTTGGGTACATCAAGCTAACATCATGGGAGATTATTTATTGCCACGTCAATGGACTCCCAATTGGCTAACACTTTCTCTACGCACTGGTGCTGGATTTATGTGGGCAGAAGATTGTAGTAGTTTTGATAAAAGAACCGGCGATACATTCACCAAAGCATATGGAATTGACATACCTTTTGAAATTGAAATTAAATATCTGTTTTCTAACAAAATCCGTTTTTATTTAAATGGAGGAGGAACATTCTTTTATGGAATTTATAAATTACATTCATTTAACTCTGATCACAATGATCCTTTATCATATACAGACGTAAAACCGGGGCATTTAGGCTATCAATTTGGAGCTGGATTCGAATTTGGCTTTTTCCGTATCGGTTATAAGAACTTAAGTTTAGCTAAAACATTAACGGATGGTGATTATGGTAACAGATTGAAATCCGCTCATTGCCTTTCAATCGGCTTTTGGTTCAACGGAAATCGTTTCTTGAAAAAACATTCTAGTTTAAAAGCCTTCTAATCAACATATATGCGGCAATTAACTCATAGAATAATACTTTGGGCAGTGTGTGTAACAGTGTGGAGCAGTTACACACAAGCTCAAGTATTTCAGGGTACTCCCCCATCTGACTGGGTAGTAGTAGAAGGCACCACTTCTATTAAAGTTCCCGACGGAGAAGATTTCAAGCAATCTGATTTAATCAATATGGCCCAACAGGAAGCCATTGAAAAAAGATTCGGTACTTCTATCACATACGGAAATTTCATGAAAAGTTATGAAGGTGAATTAGATAATTATGAACATTATCTGGATTTGACTTCCCAGTTTCCACAAGGAATCTGGCGAGCCAATCTGACAGAACCCAGTTTGACTTCCCATGAAACGGAAATTCTTCGAAAGAACCGTTGGGGACGTTTAAAAAAGAAAATCTCCGCAACGGAATGGACCTGTCGGGTAAAAGGATATGCACAACCTCTTAATCAGATACTACCTCAATTTGAGTTTCAGATACTGAATGGACACAAGCAAATCATTGCAGAACAAAAAATTCAGGACTCTGAAACTCATTTGACAGTGGGAAATGACTCGGTCTTCCATCAAGGAGATTTATTCATTACCCGCTTTCGGAGTACAAAATCTGGGCACCTTGTCTTATTTATGGATAATGGAGAGAATGCTTTTCGAATGTTGCCTTACGCAGCTTTTGACAAAGATGACGATGTAAAAATTGAAGCCAATCAATGGTATTCATTTTTCGACCTTTCTGCTGTTCCCTATAAAGACCGACAAACTGTAGATGAACTGGAACTGATGACCGACCAAAAATACGACGTCATACGTATTTATTATCTTTTCTCGGAAACTCCTTTTACAAAAGATTTCTTCTTTAACATAAAAGGAGAGAACCAAAAACTACCAAAAGGTTACAGTGAACTTCCTTCGGTGACTTCTGCTGAATTTGCCCGTTGGTTACAACAAAACCGAGTACGCAAAACAGACCTACAAATGAGTATTGTCGATTTGATTATTGATAACTTAAAAGAAATAGCACATGAAAAAAAGTAGCCTGATCTTTCTACTGTTATACCTCCTGCAAAGTTTTACAGTGTGGGGAGCCGATAATGACAAAGATTATTTTGTGGCTACTCAGACTGCAAGTGCATCTTCTGTAACCGTAGCCAAGCAAAAAGCAATGCTTCATGCCCGAAACCTTTTGGCGACAATGATTAATGGAAAGATAAAGAATGTATCAGAAAGTTATATCAGCAACCAAACCAACACAGGTGAGTCGGCAGATGAATTTATCACAGAAACTCAAATGGCGGTCAAAATGCTATTAAAAGGAGCAAGAATAGCTGATGAGTCTGTCATAAGTGAACAAAAAGGGAAATACACGGTCTGTATAACCTTACAACTTCGAAAAGACGAATGTCTCAATGCATTATGCCACACTTTATCAGAAAGTAAATCAACCCCAAATAGTTTCCAAAAGGATTTGTTCATGCAATTATGGAAAAACGAATAAAAATAAAACTTATGAAAGCCTATTTTAAATTATTAATGTTGATCCTAGTATCAACGTTGTATTACGGGTGCTCTCAAGACCCTTATGACTGGAGTGGTGGAAAAACGACCGTAACCATCAAAGAGATTTCATCTCCTATAGTAAGGTCTGACATGATTCGAGTACAAGCGAAACTAGATGTGAGAGGAGCCCAAATAGACAACATCGTTTTTGTTCTGTATAAAAACGAGGAAGGTAACTGGAAAGTTGAAGATGAAAGGACACCGTCTTTAGTAGATGATACATATCTCCTCGAATTCGGTGGTTTAACAGCAAACACAAAATATAAAGTGGTTATCCGTATATGGGCCAATGGCGCCGAAACACCAATCTTGGAACAAGAATTGAATGTGACTACGGCATCAGCCGAATTTACCCTAAAGACTGCAAGCGCAGTAGTACGTAATCAGTATGTAGTGGAGTTATATGGAAACTTCTACTCAGAAGAAATCCAAGCTACCCAAGATATGCTAGGTTTTGTCGTATCAGAAACAGATACTAATCTAGAAACAGCCGACTTATACCCTTGTCTAGAAATAAACTCAGACAGTTCCTTCTCTACAGTTGTAGACGGACTGAAACCTGGAACCAATTACTATTATGCAGCTTGTTTTGTCTATGCAGGGGAACGGTATCTAAGCGAAATTAGCACTTTCCGTACACAGGACATAGAAATCACGGAAGGAGGTCTCATTGATTTAGGCCTTGATGTGAAATGGACCAGTTGTAATCTAGGCAGTGATACCCCTGAAGGACCAGGGCAGTATTATGGATGGGGAGACCCTCATGGCATTTCTTCTATGAATAGAGATGACTACTCAATATTAGACAGCATTAGCGGAAGTGGATACGATGCAGCCTGGTATCAGTTAGGTGAATACTATCGTATACCAACAGCAGATGAATGGAATACATTAAAATCTAAATGTACATGGGAATGGGTCGTTTACAAGAATGTACATGGATATAAAGTGACAGGTCCTAATGGAAACAGTATTTTCCTTCCTGCCGCCGGATGCCGTTGGATGTCCGACGGAGGTATAGGATATGTAGGAGCACAAGGGTTTTACCGCATTGGCACACAAACCCAAGTGGGTGACTACGTCAGACACTTCCTTTTAACTGAAGATGAATATTATAGCAATACTTCCCCTCGTGAGTGGGGTTGCTCAATTCGCCCAGTATATGATAGTCGGGTGTCTTGTATTACTGGAGGAAGTACCAATATCACAGCCACATCCGCTTCTATTCGACAAGGCTATGTAAAATCCTCAAATGTCAACCTTACAGAATGGGGAGTATGGTATGGCACAAAAGAGTATCCCAATATAAGAGAAGGAGCTATGTGTACATCTGATAATCAAGACCAAATAGATGTAGAGCTACAAGGACTCTTGATTAATACTACCTATTATTTCTGTACTTATGCAAAAGCTGGCAATCAAGTCTATTTCGGAAAAGTAAATAAATTTACTACCTCCGCTGAAGCAAAAATTTCAACGGAAGAAATTGTAGACTTAGGATTAAAAGTCTTATGGCGAGGATATAATTTAGGAGCTCAATATCCAGAAGAACAAGGGGCCGAGACTAGATGGGATGAAATGTTCAATGAAGATCCATTAACTGAAAATATCTGCAACACTAAGTATGATTTAGCACATGCAAAACTCGGAGGAGACTGGCGTCTTCCTACACGTGATGAAATTACAGAACTAATTACCAAATGTATATGGAAACGTATAATCTATAAAAATATTGATGGATTTCAGGCAATAGGGCCCAATGGAAATAGTATTTTCTTTCCTCAATTCGATTATTCATCGGGAAACTGGCAATTCCGTGATTTTGAGGATACAGCTTACATGTCTGGTATGTGCCATGCTATTCATGATGGTAGTGGAGCCATGTATGCATTAGGTTTTAATGAAAAAGATGTTTCGTTAGTAAGTTCTTATTCTACAAAAAACAAGGAAACAATTATCCGTCCAGTACAAGATAAATAATAAAAATATGAAACACTTGATTACATTTCTGCTAGCATTGTTATTGATGGTGCCAGCAGCTGAGGTTCAGGCTCAGAACAAGACACTGGAAAAAGCGTTGAAAAAAGAATTCAAAGCCAAGCAAAAAGAATTCAAAAAAGGTGGATGGAAAATCTACGGTACATCACGCAGTGAAGACGTTATTTTGCTAAAGCATTTTGACAAACTTTCCAACATGGGAGAGGATGCGGTGGAAGTGGTAGGAGTAGCCTCCAATTTTAAATCAAAAAATGTGGGTGTACAGATGGCATACAACAATGCTGTCGTAACGTATGCACAACGTGCAGGCAGCCAGGTAAAAGGACGTGTGGTATCCGACATCTCAGGAGATGGAACCAACGCAGAAAGTGAATTTGAACATTTTTATGCAGCCTACGAACGTGAAGTAGAAAAAGAAATCAAAGGAGAACTTGAGCCCAGTTTTTCTGTCATACGTGACAACGGAAATGGTACATTCGAAATGCAAAGTTATTTTATTGCAAGCGAAAGCGCCGCTACTAAAGCCCGTATCCGCGCTTACGAAAATGCAATGAAAGAATCGGCCGCAGCACAGAAATATGCAGGAAAAATCAGTGAATTTATAAAAGAAGGAGTAAACGGGGAATAATCCTACAGGTTATAAATTTAATTTATGCGTCGGGAGGTATTGAAACGTTTTTCTTAGAATAACAATCATACATCTCGACGCTTTTTTAATATACAAAAATGAAGCAGAAGAAATATATAGGGATATTTATCATGTTATGTTTTATAGGAGAACTCTTTGCACAAACCCCCAATAACTCATTTCAGGAATTTCGCGAAGGTGTATTAGGACGTTATTCAGCCCACCGCACCCACGTTCTCAACGAATATGCTAAATACTTGAAAGGAGTATGGCAGGAATATCAAAGTTTTCGTGGCATCACCTCGGATTCTTGTCCCAAGCCTAACAGACAGCCCCAGTTCTCCCCCAAAGCACAACCATCCGTTCCAATACAATTGGATCCTGTCTCCTTTCAAATACCCAATCCAGACAAGCAACCTACACTTCCTATATCCCAACCAAGGAAACCTAAGCATGATGATTCTCAGAAATATTTCGAATTATCCTTCTATGGGATTCCCCTTCAATTGCCAGAACCCAACAAACCTTTTTCACTTACCTCCTATACACCAGAAGCAATCAGTGATTACTGGGATAAACTTCTAAAAGAAAACGACTACAAATATTTAATTTCAGAACTGAAATACATAGCTGACCAGCTTGTCTTAAATGACTGGCTGAGAACTGAGCTGATTCGCTGTTATATAGATCAATGGTTAGCCTCTTCCACTCCGAATACACGCATCATTTTTCGTCATTTTATACTCACATACATGGGATATGACATCAGATTAGGACTTACAAAAGAAAAACAACTCGTGCTAATGATACCTTTTGAACAAACTGTATATGCACGAACATATCTTCAATTAGGAGGAAACAAATATTATATATTTTACGATTCAAAAGCAGAAGAAAAAAAACTTCCTTCCATCTCTACTTGTAATCTTCCAGAACGCTTTTCTACCGGGAAAAGCATAGATTTGTCATTTCAGACTCCTCTTGCTCTTCCCAATATTCAACCCATCGAATTCCAATTGACAGACGGCAATTTATCTGTTAACGGAACAATATCAAAAGCTTTAATCAGCATGTTAACACATTATCCTCAAATGCCGATACCTACTTATGCAACGTCCACATTACTAGATGATGTACGACAACACATCGTAGAACAACTAAAAACACAATTAGCCGGACTCGAAAAATTGGAAGCATTAAATGCATTACTCCATTTCGTTCAATATGCCTTCCGCTATGCAACCGACAAACAGCAATTTGGTTATGAAAAGCCCTTCTTTCTTGAAGAAATTTTATATTATCCAGCATGTGATTGTGAAGACCGTTCCATATTCTTTGCGTATTTAGTAAGGAATGTATTGAACATTGACTGCCACTTGATAAACTTCCCGGGACATGAATGTACAGCCGTTGAACTTTCATATCCTATAAAAGGTGTCAGTTATTCATATAAAGGGAAAAAATATTATATTTCAGACCCAACCTATATTGGAGCTACGATAGGAATGTGTATGCCGGACTATCTGCAAATACAACCTGTAATTGAACTCTGGTAAGCTAACAACAATTACTATATGCATAATGTACATAAATGCAGATTACATAGTCTTTACATGCACTTAAGAGAAGTAATTTTGGGATATATACCTCAAAACAAAATGGTCCATGAATGGATTTCTCCTTCATGAACCATTTTTTCGTATAAACACATCAGTTAATTAACTGACCGTTCACTTCTGTTCTTCCATCGACTTGGCAATACCCATTTCCAAACCTCTCAACTCAGCCAGTCCTCTCAGACGACCCAGGCAAGAGTAGCCCGGATTGGTTTTCTTCTTCAGGTCATCAATCATCTGATGGCCGTGGTCCGGACGCATCGGGATTGAGACCTTGCGACGCTGCTGCATGAGCAGGAAGTTCTTCATCACGTGATACATGTCCACATCACCCTCCAGGTGGTTGGCTTCGAAGAAGTTGCCTTCGGCATCACGCTGTGTGCTGCGCAAGTGTACGAAATTGATGCGGTCGCCCCAGCGCTCCATCATGCCTGCCAGGTCGTTCTTGGCACTGACTCCCAGCGAACCCGTGCAAAGGCACAAGCCGTTGGATTCGTTCGGTACAGCTTCCACCAACTTGCGGAAATCCTCTTCCGTACTCATAATACGCGGCAAGCCCAGAATCGTCTGTGGCGGGTCGTCCGGATGGATCACCAGTTTCACCCCTACCTCATCGGCTACCGGACA
>ENA-OOYV01001347-OOYV01001347.1-human-gut-metagenome-genome-assembly--contig:-NODE-1347-length-14707-cov-3.694786_pt1 | contig 14707 bp, 17 predicted proteins | sample MGYA00241704_ERZ501380 | MGnify/ENA primary metagenome ERZ501380 (study PRJEB25962, sample SAMEA2042984) | human gut metagenome | biome: human gut; feature: human-associated habitat; material: faeces...
AGGCGGAGAGGGTCAGGCGGCGGGGCGGCGTGTGGAGCGCATGGAGGGTCAGGACGTGGGTCAGCTCGTGGCACAGGGCGGCGGATAGGAGCGCGGCAGGCAGGGTCAGTCCGCGGGAGAGCAGCAGAAACGCCGCCAGCAGCACCAGCGCAGAGGGCGAGACGGTGAGGGCGGCGGATGGCTTACGCAAATGTAACATAATAAATGGGGTTCAGATAGGTGTCGTCGTGGTGAAGTTCAAAATGCAGGTGAAAGCCGGTGGCACGGCCGGTATCCCCCATCTCGGCGATGGGGTCGCCGGCCCTCACCTGCTGGCCGTCGGAGGCGGTGATCTTGCGGCAGTGGGCGTAGAGAGTGGAAAAGCCGCCCTCGTGGGTAACGGTAACGTAGCTGCCCAAGTCGGTGCTGCTGCCGATAGCCGTCACCGTTCCGTCGGCAAAGGCGCGGATGACCGCGCCCTCCTCCCCCGCGATGTCCAGGCCGTAGTGAAATCGACCGTCGCCCTCCAGGGGGTCGCTGCGGCAGCCGAACAGCGAGGTGATCTGACCCGCCGCGACCGGGTCAACGTAGTCGAAGTCCAGGACCCGCTGGAGCATCTCCACATTGTCCGGCAGTGTCTCCGACCGGGAGACAGCGGGGGCGGCGGGTATCTCCGACGTGCCGAAAACGGCGGTGTAAGCATCGTTGAGGGCGTCAGAGACGGTGGAGCCGTCCGCAAAGGCCCGGCCGGCGGCGGAGAACACCTCTACGAAGTCGGTATCGGCACCCAGCAGATCCAGCAGCGTGGCGCGGCAGCGATCCAGCGCCGCCGGAAAGAGAAATTTCATGGCGATGACCGCCAACAGCAGTGCGGCGGAGATCACCAACTGGACCATACGGCGACGGGCGCCGGGAACGGGCGCCGCGGCGGACTTCGTCCGGTCCGGGCGGGGCGCGGGGCGAGACGTGGCTTTGCGGGGCGGGGCACTGCGGCGGGACGGGGCTATGCGTTTACCGGCGTAAGACACGGGGCGCTGGGACATGGCGGAACACCTCCTTCTTTTCCAGAGCACTATATGCAATAGACGAAGGCGTTAGACATACAAGTGAAAGTTGGGAAATTATACTTGACAGCCGCGCCGTCAGGAAATATAATAGGAGGGCTGACGGGGTGTAGCGCAGCTGGTAGCGCGCTTGGTTCGGGACCAAGAGGCCGGGGGTTCAAGTCCCCCCACTCCGACCATAAGTCCACCGTAATTTTGATAGAATTACGGTGGACTTTTTTTAGCAATGTAAATAATTGAATCCACATACAGGAGTGCGATCTCATGCGTGAGGTGCGATTCCATATTCATCGGAAATCCACATTTGCGGGAGCTCTTTTGCCGTATCGAATGTACATTAACGGTCAGTACATCGGAACAATACGCAACGGAAAATCACTGGATGCAAACGTTCCCAAAGCAGGCGTTTATTATATTGAGGATGATATTCTGTCTTCGCGAAACGCTGTGATATATGATAATGGGCTATCCGAATATAGCGTTGTAATAAAGCGAGCCGGAGGGTGGCGCACGGAATCATACAACGAGTTTTACATGGAGAAAGGTAACGTCTTGGAGCAACTGCCGTCTTTCCACTGGGAAAAGCTCTTTGAACTGCAGCAATCTATGTCTCAGAGTGAAAGGCTGCTCGCCCTTAGCGTGGAGTTTTGGATGTCCGCCATGGACGATTTGCAGGAGGTCCTTGCTTCAGAACATCTTTTTGAAATCATAGCCGCTTTACAAACAATCGGTGCACATAAGTATCACGATTTGCTTCTCAAAATTATGAATGACGATTTTGGTGATGTCCGTTTTCCGTTGGACGATAACCAGATCGAGCAGATGCAGCCGAAAATCGAGGACGCAAACCGGGCATTTTGGAAAAATAAGGGCGCAGAAGCGGAGTTTCGTGGAGCAGTCACGAATTTTCTGATAACAAACCTGGATGCTTCTGGCCACGTTTTTGAAGGAATAGATCAGTCATGAGAAATTTTTCCACAGAGGGGGTGCATTTCCGAAAACTACTGCACCCCCTTTTGCGCCGAAAATGCCCCCCCTTGAAATTCTATTAAAGTTAGGGTTATTTGCCAAAAAGAAGAGGTACACAAACGTGTACCTCTTCTTTTTGTGCGCGGCACTCTTGCTGTGCCAACATGACCGCCCTGCGGCGGAACATTTTATTCGACTTGAGTGGTTTCGCTCTTTCCTTTTCGGCGGCGGTGTGCTATAATAAGTCGATTTGAGGTAAAGGAGGCCGCGCCGATGGAATATTTGTCCCACAGTCCGGAGGAGACAGAGCATATCGGCGAAATGCTGGGCAGGCGGCTGCGCCCCGGTACAGTGGTGGCCTACCGCGGCGGACTGGGCATGGGCAAGACCGCCTTTACCCGTGGGCTGGCCCGAGGTCTGGGCTGCGCCGGACGGGTCACCAGCCCCACGTTTACCATTGTCAACGAATACGACGGCGCAACACCGCTGTTTCACTTTGATATGTACCGGCTGGGCAGCTCTGACGAGCTGTTCGACATCGGCTGGGAGGACTATCTGACACGGGGCGGCGTGTGCGCCGTGGAGTGGTCCGAGCGCGTGGACGACGCTATGCCGGCTGACACCCTGTGGGTGGACATCGCCCGGGGCACAGACGAGAGTGACCGCATCATCACCATCACGGGAGGCGAGTGACAGTGAGAATACTGGCATTGGAGACCTCCGCCAAGAGCGTGTCCGTGGCCGTGACGGAAAACGGCACACTGCTGGCCCAGGCATATCAGGACCGGGGGCTGACCCACAGCGTGACGCTGATGCCGCTGCTGGACGGAATGCTCAAGACCGCGGGACTGACATTGGACGATATGGACATCATCGCCGTGGCCCAGGGGCCGGGGAGCTTTACCGGGATACGCATCGGCGTGTCGGCGGCCAAGGGGCTGGCGTGGGCCAAGGCGCTGCCCTGCTGCGGCGTATCCACGCTGGAGGCAATGGCCTATGGCGTCACGGACTTCGAGGGCGTCGTTGTGGGCGCTATGGACGCACGGCGGCAGCAGGTGTACAACGCGCTGTTCCGGACAGAAAACGGCCGCGTTACGAGACTATGCGCGGACAGGGCCGTGGCTATGGAGCTGGTGGCGGAGGAATTGGCCGTCATGCCGGAGCCAAAGCTGATCGTGGGCGACGGCGCGGTGCTGCTGTACGACTTTTTGCAGAAGGCGGGGATCGGGTGCCGGCTGGCCTCTCCCCTGCACCGGCAGCAGAGCGCCGCGGGCGTGGCGCTGGCGGCGGAGCATCTTGCCGCGCAGGGGCTGACGTGTTCCGCCCAGGAATTGCAGCCGGTGTATCTGCGGCTGAGCCAGGCGGAGCGCGAACGGCTGGCCAGGGGGCTGTCCCTGACGGCGGAGTAAAACGTATACCCTTAAAATTTCATATACACGGAGGATAACATCATGTACAGCGAGAAGGTCCACATCATGAACCATCCCCTGGTGGCGCACAAGCTGACCATCATGCGGGACAAGAACACCAGCGTCAAGGATTTCCGGGAGCTGGTATCCGAGATCGGTATGCTCATCACCTATGAGGCCACCCGTGACCTGCCCCTGACCACCAAGCACATCGAGACCCCCATCTGCGGGATGGACGCGCCCACGCTGGCGGGCCGTAAGTTCGTGGTGGTGCCTATCCTCCGTGCGGGCCTGGGTCTGGTGGACGGCGTGCTGCGGATGGTGCCCTCCGCCCGTGTGGGGCACATCGGTATGTACCGCGACGAGGAGACGCTGGAGCCGCACCCCTACTTCTGCAAGATGCCCAAGGATGTGGCCGAGCGCGATGTGCTGATCGTGGACCCCATGCTGGCCACCGGCGGCAGCGCTGCGGAGGCCATCGGCGAGATGAAGAAGCGCGGCTGCAAGCACATCAAGCTGATGGTGCTGGTGGCGGCTCCCGAGGGCATCGAACACATCCAGAAGCTGTACCCGGATGTGGACATCTATGCCGGTGCGCTGGACGATCACCTGAACGAGCACGGCTACATCGTGCCCGGTCTGGGCGATGCCGGCGACCGCATTTTCGGCACAAAGTAACAAACGCATACAGCAGCGCCCCGCTATCTGGCGGGGCGCTGTTTCTATCCTACTGGGCGCGCGAGACGCTTGACGAAGGTCGGCTCGGTCCTGCCGCGCTGTCATTTTTATTGTATTTCTTCGTATTTTGTGGTATAATACCGGAAAATGGAAATGACACGCAGAAAGGGATACACTATGGAACGTAAGAAAAAGGCCCCGCGGCACCTGGGCCCGCAGCTGAAGGCCGTCATCAGGCGGCAGCCCACCGTGTTCGCCGTATACACCGTACTGCGGCTGATCGTACTGGCTACGCTGGTGTCTTCCATCATCCGCGGCGAATATGAAAGCGCGTTTATCTGCCTGCTGGTACTGGGACTGTTTGTCCTGCCGTTTTTTATCCAGCAGAACTTCGGCATCGAGCTGCCATCCACGCTGGAGATCATCATACTGCTGTTTATTTTCGCATCGGAGATACTGGGCGAGCTGAAGTGCTACTTCATCACCTATCCGCACTGGGACTCCATGCTGCACACCACCACGGGATTTCTGTGTGCCGCCACGGGGTTTGCGCTCATCGACATTCTCAACCGCAACAGCAAGATCAAGTTTCAGCTGTCCCCTATTTATGTGGCTGTGGCGGCGTTCTGCTTCTCCATGACCGTGGGCGTACTGTGGGAGTTCTTCGAGTTCGGCATGGATCGGCTGTTCATGATGGATATGCAGAAGGACACAGTGGTGAACGCCATCACCTCGGTGATGCTGGATCCCACCAACAGCAACATCCCCGTGACCATCGACGGCATCACCTCGGTGACGATAAACGAGCAGGAGCTGGGGCTCGGCGGATACCTGGACATCGGGCTGTACGACACCATGGGGGATCTGTTCGTGAACTTCATCGGCGCGGTGGTGTTCAGTACCATAGGGTACTTCTATATCAAGCAGCGCGGCAAGGGCAAGCTGGCGAAGGCGTTTATCCCCACCATCACCGAGGAGGAGCGCGCAGCGGAGCTGCCGGAGGGTACAGAGGCTCTCCCGGAGGGAACAGAGGAAAGTGAATAAGCTGCCGAAACCCGTCTCAAATTGAGACGGGTTTCCGGATAGAGGCAAAAAGAAAACCACGACGGATGTCGTGGTTTTCTTTTTGTGGTGGAGATAAGCGGGATCGAACCGCTGACCTCTTGAATGCCATTCAAGCGCTCTCCCGGTCAGAGAGGTTACATACCCCCTCTAACCGGGCAAAAGAGCGTTTCAATACATGGAACTTGATTATGTGTCGTCGTCGGAGTCATCATTCGCAACCCCGGATAATTGAGACAGCACGGACAATATATCCGCAGCTGAAGCAGTAGAGGTTGAATACTTCTTGATGTTGGGATTATCTCCTGCCAGCATATTGTAGCGTACTTTGGCCTGGTTACTTGTAATAAGGGACAACTTGTTGGATTCGATAGCTTCTTTATAGTCTGCCAACGCATTTTTTTGCAAATCTTGATCGGTAATGCCATCCAAACGTTTTTTCAAGAACAATCGGTCCTCATATAGAGCTCTGTTATATATTACATAAGCATAGTTAATAGAGGGCTGATCTTGAGCCAAAGAGAGAATAGATGTACTACTGTATCGGATAGCCTTCTCTAATTCACCACGATCTGCATACAACGCAGCGAGAGAATTTGCACATCTTGGACAAGCGAAACCCATTGATACTGCTTTTTCCAGAATTTCAATTTTACGATCTTCTGCTTCAATTCCGGTATAGATATATCCGTAAACCTCTGCAAGCTGTGCGTATCCACGTTCATCCCTAGGAAGATAATTTGTGTACTCCTTGCAGATTTCTTCAGCTTTTTTGTATTCCCTCTGAGAAATGTAGTAGTCTGCTAAAAACTCAAAACACCGCCAAGTCCAAGACTTTTTGTCAATTTTAAGTAGCAAATCAACATAATCTTGAATTTTTACACCTGCTGTTTTTTCTCCAATCTGTGTAGCATATTGGATTATATCAGCGATAAGATCCTCATCCTCAGGAAAAGAATCAAGACCACGATTACAAATTCTGATTGCAAGATCCTTTAGCTCGTTTCTTGCCAATTCCGCCGACAGATTGTGGTAGTCTGCGGTGTCACCAGTCAGATCTTTTGAAATTATTTTTTGAACTACTACTCGAACTTGTCTGGCACGTTCATCTCTAGTCATATCGGCTTTCCTGAACAATCCTTCGACCATACTATGCGCATCAGCAACGCTTTCTATCACAATGGAGTCAGGATCAATGGCACCGCTATTATTTTTCAGCCATGCGTACTCGCTGTTAAAACGATTAAGCAAATCAATAGCATTGTTGATTTCGTTATTAATTCCATCAAACCGATTCTGAATAGAACCAAGCGCAGAATTCTCTCGTTGACCTATTTCATTTTTGGCCTGAGTGATTAGATCGACGAGTTCTTGTTTTCCCAATCCAGTAACAGTACCTAGCTTTTCAACATACGTTTCTGCTTTCTTTTCTATTTCTGTTGAGATTTTGGCACTAATAGAGGCTTCAGAACTCTTTTCATGCTGCGCAAACTTTTTTTCTAGTCGAGATTCAATTTTTTCTATTTGATCGTCCAAACTCTTTAACCGATTTATGCCCAAAGCTGCAGCCATAAATGCGCCCATAGCTAGAAGGACAGGGACAACAAACTGCAAATAGTCAAAATTGCGCTCAACGGACACGTTCTGATTCTGTAAATTATTGATGTAGTCACTGTCAATAAAAACAAGCGAAACAAAGATAATTATAATCAAAACAAGAAAAGAAACACAAGCAAAAGCAACAAGCCAACGTCTTTGACTCTTATGTTGTTGCAATAACTCTTTTGCAAAATCGACATCATTGTTCATTATTATCCTCTCCTTTTCAATAACTCATACATTCCTGTAAAACGTTCTCTATATTCTTCTAATTCTTTTCTACGTTTTGTTAGTTCTTGAATTGCGTGGTCATATGAAGCAATACCCTTTTCCAAGAGTTCTATTCTTTCGTGGAGCACGACACCCATACTTTCACAAAGGTTCTCCATCTGGTTAAGTTCCGGCAGATTGGCTGCAATCGGATCTGAAAACTCATGTAAAAAAGCATTGGTCTCGACGCTAAGCGGGTCTATTTTTGGATGTTGAATATATTTATCAAGTACATAGTTTGCCATAAGTACCTCAACACCTATCTTTTAAGTATATATAGAATAACACAATTTGATAAATTTCGCTACCCCTCAAAAGACATTGGATAGCGTAATTTAATATAAAATTTGAAAGGAGGTTTCCTGTTGCTGTCCAGTCTGCTGACTGGTCTTTTTTATGCCATGACGAAGGAGGTTAAAGATGGCAGACGATAAAAAGAACATCGGCCCGGAGGCCGAAAAGCCCGGCGAGGCTCCCCAAGAGAAAAAAGCGGAGCCTGTCAAGGACACGCTCACAGCGCCGGAGCAGCCGGCTCCCGGTGCGCCGCAGGCCCCCGTGGTGGAAACTGCACCGAAAGCACCGCCCGCTCCCACGGTAGAAAGTAAGCCCGAAGAAAAGGCGGCTCCCGCTCCCAAGGTGCTGGATTTCAGCGTCGCAAAAAATAAGGCTCCGGGAAAGGAGGAAGCAGCGCCGGAGAAAAAGCCCGTCAAGGAGCAGGCGGAAGAAAAGCCCAAGCGTGGCCGTCCGGCCAAAGCTGACAAGGCCCCGGCTGAAAAGCCCAAGCAACCCCGAGACAAAATGTCCCAAAGTAAGAAAGTTCCCGGCAAGGAGGCTCCCATTCCCCCAAAGCCGGAAGCAGCTCCCAAGGAGTCCAAGACTCCCGAACAGGAGCAGCCCGCCGCTCCCCGTGACGCTACCCGCTCTGCCGAGCCGGAGCAGATTGTTTATATCAACCTGTCCGAACTGCATCCGTTCAAAAACCATCCTTTCGGAGTCCGTGACGATTCGGAAATGAAAGGGCTGGTGGAGTCGGTCAAGGCAAGCGGTGTCAATCAGCCCGCCCTTGTCCGTCCCCGTGAGGACGGCGGCTATGAGATCATTGCGGGCCACCGCCGACAGAGAGCAAGTGAGCTGGCCGGATTTGCCAATATGCCCTGTATCGTCCGTAACATGACGGATGATGAGGCAATCCTTGCCATGACGGATGATAACCTGCGGCACAGAGAAAAAATCCTGCCTACCGAAAAGGCCAATTCTCTGAAAATGCAGGTGGAGGCCATCAAGCACCAAGGCGGCCCTGGGCTGGGCGAGGACGCTGGTAAACGTTCCACCGAGATCGTTGGTGAGCGCAACGGCATGAACTACAAACAGGTGCAGCGGTATATCCGCTTGACCGAGCTTGTGCCGGAATTGCAGAAAATGCTGGATGAAAAGGGGCTGGCGTTCACTCCCGCCGTGGAGATTTCGTTCATCCGGCCCAAGCATCAGCAGTATATCGCAATTTCCATTGAGGGCCAGCAGTCCACCCCCTCGCTGTCACAGGCCCAGCAGCTTCGCAAGCTGGATAAGGAGGGCAAGCTCAACCCGGATGTGATTGACGGGATTCTGTCACAGGAAAAGAAAAAGGAGGATCGCAACGTGATTATCAATGGCGCAGAACTGGAAAAGTATTTCGGCAAGGACAAGTCTCCCCGTGAGATGAAGGATCAGATCATCGCCCTGCTGGACGATTGGAAATCCAAGCAGCCGCCCGAGCTGGCAAAGCCCCAGAAGAAAACCGAAAAGGTCCTGTAACCTCGAGACAATTTGTCCCGAGGTCTTTCGTTTATGAATTGGAGGTTTTCACAATGAAACGACCCCTCGCATATATCACCGCTGCAGGCGTAAGCAGCGACCACGAAAACACAAAGCTGGCGGCGCAGTATTGCCGCGCTGTCTATGAGGCTGGCTTTTCGCCTATCTGCCCGACGCTCTATCAGCCCCTTTTCCTCAATGACGCCGTTCCCGAGGAGCATAAGAGCGGCATCGACATGGGGCGCGACCTGCTCCGCCGCTCTCATGTGCTGGTGGTGTGCGGTCATACCGTCACCGAGGCCATGAAGAACGACATCGCCGTTGCCCAGCGGCTGGGTATCACCGCCACCACCCTTGAGGGCATTTTGACCGTCAAGGGACAGGGGCGCAGATAAGATGACGGCGCTCCGGCTGGGGAGCCTGTTTGACGGGATCGGCGTGTTCCCGCTGGCGGCGGTGCGCTGCGGCATTGAGCCGATATGGGCAAGCGAGATCGAAAAAGCCCCTATCTCCATCACGAAACGCCACTTTCCCGGTATGGCGCATTTAGGAGATGTGACAAAGCTGAATGGCGGCGACATTCCGCCTGTCCACATCATCACCTTTGGCTCACCCTGCCAGAACCTCTCACAGATCGGCAACAGGGCCGGTCTTGCCGGGGAAAAATCCAGTCTGTTCTTTCATGCGATCCGTATTATCCGTGAAATGAGGGAGGCGACAAATGGTCTTTTTCCAGCAATCGCTGTTTGGGAAAACGTCATGGGAGCGTTTTCATCAAATGACAGGATGGATTTTAGAGCCGTCCTATCCGCTTTCACAAACACCGATGTTCCAATGCCTGCTTCTGGAAGATGGGCAGGAGCCGGAATGGTGCGAGGGCGAACGCCTGACCTCTGCTGGCGGCTCATGGACGCCCAGCATTGGGCAAGCCCCCGGCTGGCACGACGGCAGCGTATCTTTCTTGTGGCAGACTTTGGAGGACGGCGTTCCCACGAAATACTTTTTAAGCCCCGCACAATGCAGTCACTTCCTGCACTTGGCGGAGATTGCGGGCTGCCCACCGCCTGCGGAGATCGAGGCTCTTTTATTGAAGCAAGGCGGCGTGTACCAGTCACCCGACCCTTTCAATGCTTCCGTATGCGGGCGTCCGCCAAGGAGCGGACGGAAACAGCGTTCCGAAACAGCTTTGGACTGCCAACTGACCCTTTTCCCACTCTGTTAGCAGGCGGTGTTACTCCCTTTGCCTTTTGGTATGAGGATGATCCTGCCGATGGCTGTGTTCGTTTTCCCACGGAAACGGAATGTGAGCGGCTCATGGGGCTGCCGGAGGGCTGGACAAAATACGGCGCTGACGGGGAGGAAATTCTATCCTCCCACCGCTACCGAGCATTGGGAAACGCCATCGCGCTGCCCTGTGCCGAGTACATCATGGCGGGGATCGCGGAGGCACTGGCAAAAGGAGGTGCAAATGACAGTATTTGAAGCCTATATCACCAACCTCGGCAAATATGCCGAGGGGCAGCTTGTGGGTGAAACGCTGAAATTTCCAGCCACCACGGAGGAGGTGCAATCGCTTCTGAAGAACATCGGCGTGGACGGTGTGCAGTATGAGGAATTTTTCATCACCGCCTTTGACGGCGATGTGATGGGCTTATACGACTATCTCACCGAGTATGAAAACTTGGACGAGCTGAACCATTTGGCGCATCTCATTTCCAAACTGGACAGCGACGAGATCGAAACGCTGGAGGCCGCGCTCAACAAGGGCGACCATACTTCTAGCGTGGCGGACATCATCAACCTTGTTCACAATCTGGACTGCTATTCACTCCACCCCGGCGTATCGGACGATGAAACGCTGGGGCGCATTTATGTGGAGGATATGGAGCTGCTGGAGGTGCCGGAGGATGTGCTGCCCTACTTCGACTTTGAAGCCTACGGGCGGGATATGCGGATCAATGAAGGCGGACACTTTGCCCCCACGGGCTATCTGACCCGCAGCGGCGGCTTCAAGGAGGTGTACCACGGAATTGAGGACATTCCTGCCGAGCATCGCATTTTTGCCTACCCAAAGCTGAATATCCGGGAGCAGATGGCGGCCTACAAGGAGGTCATAGACCGTTCCTCTTTGGAGGGCGAACGCCTGCATCCGAGAAAGGAGCATGATGACCGCTGACCTTGGGACAACTTGTCCCAAGGTCATATTTCTATCAGAGAGGAGGCGATGACGGCTGGTAGATGAGGATATTTCCCGGCGCACGATTGCCGTATCGGTGAAAGCGTCCAAACTGACCGCACGGGGACTTGCCTATGTTGTCCGGGCGGTGGGGCGCAAGATCGCCAAGGCGCACCGGGCAAAACAGACGCCCCACGGCAAGCAGACCGTGAAAAAGCTCATGGCGCACGGCGCATCCACAAGCAGTCTTGAACTGTCCGGGGACACAAAGCTCTTTGACCGGGTAGCTCGGAAGTGGAATGTGGACTATGCCTTTTATCAGACAGAGCCGGGGAAATACTTGCTGTTTTTCAAGTCCGGGCAGGCGGACGCCATGACCGCTTGCTTTTCGGAATACTCCCGCAAGGTGCTGAACAGGGCCAAGACCCGGCAGCCCACCATCCCCGAACAGATGAAGCAGGCGGAACAGCAGCTTGCCAAGGAAAAGCCGCCCAAGGAGCATATCAAGGAGGTTACGCATGGTGACAGATAAGCTCCAGAAATATGTATTGCCTAACATTCCCTATGTGTTCATCGGCTGGGTGTTTCTCAAGCTGGGGACTGTCTACCGTTTGGCGGCAGGCAGTGATTTCGCCCATAAATTCATCGGGCTGGGTCAGACTGTCGGCGCAGCCTTTGCCGACTTTGCCCCCGGCCTTGCTCCCTTTGACTGGCTGGTGGGCATTGTGGGTGCGGCGACGTTCCGCCTGCTGATCTACTTCAAAAGCAAGGACGCCAAGAAATACCGGCGTGATGAAGAGTACGGTTCAGCCCGTTGGGGATCTGAAAAAGATATACGCCCTTTTGTCGATCCCAAGTTTGAAAACAATATGATCTTGACCGCCACAGAACGGCTCACCATGAACACCCGCCCGAAAAATCCCGCCAACGCCCGCAACCTCAATTTCTGCGGGATCGGCTCGTCCGGCTCGGGCAAGACCCGCTTTTGGCTCACGCCGCAGCTTTTGCAGGCTCATTCTTCCTATGTGGTGGTAGACCCCAAGGGCGGTGTGCTGGGACAGGTCGGCTCGTTCTTGCAAAAGTGTGGGTACAAAATCAAGGTGTTCAACAGCATAGATTTTTCCAAGTCCATGCACTACAACCCTTTATCGTATATCCGCAACGAGGCCGACATCCTGAAATTCGTGAACGCCCTGATCACCAACACCAAGGGCGAGGGCAAGGAGGGCGATCCGTTCTGGACGAAAGCGGAAACGCTTCTGTACTGTGCCCTGATTGCCTATATCATTTTTGAGGGGCCTGCCGAGGATCGGAATATGAATACGCTGGTGGACATGATCTCCGGCATGGAGGTCAAGGAGGATGACGAAAACTATAAAAACGCCGTGGATTATATGTTTGACGGCCTTGCCAAACGCAAGCCAGATTGCTTCGCCGTGAAGCAATACCGCAAATTCAAGCTAAGCAGCGGCAAGACGGCCAAAAGCATCCTCATTTCCTGCGGCGCTCGTCTGGCCCCCTTTGACATTCCACAGCTTCGGGAGATCATGTCCTATGACGAGCTGGAGCTTGACCGCATGGGAGATCGCCGGACGGCTACTTTTTTCTGCATCAGCGACACGGACAGCACCTACAATTTTCTTGTGGCGCTGGCCTTTTCGCAGATGTTCAATCTCCTGTGCGAACGGGCGGACAATGTTCACGGCGGCAGACTGCCCCATCATGTGCGGGTACTGTGGGACGAGGCGGCCAACACCGGGCAGGTGCCCCAGCTTGAAAAGCTGGTGGCCGTCATCCGCTCCCGTGAGATCAGCCTGTGCCTGCTGTATCAGCAGTTGGCACAGTGCAAGGCCATCTATGACAAGAACGCGGAAACCATCCTCGGCAACATGGATAGTGTGCTGTTCCTCGGCGGACGCGAAAGCTCCACCATCAAGGAAATTTCGGAGAACTGGCTGGGAAAGGCCACCATCTCCATACAGACCGAGGGACGCTCACGGGGCCAGTCCGAAAGCTACAGCCAGAATACCCAGCGGCTGGGCCGGGAGCTGATGACCCCAAGCGAGCTTGCCACCATGCCCGGAGATCGGTGCATCTTGCAGCTCCGAGGGCTGCCACCGTTCTATTCCAAGAAATACGATTTGAAACAGCACCCAAATTATCGCTTTACGGCGGAGGCCGATAAAGTGAAAAACGCCTTTGACCTCGACAGGCTCATTGACCGCCGCAGGCGGCCGGGCATGAACGAGGAATGTGAGGTGTACGAAGTGTCCGTGCCGGACGAGGCGCTCACAGACGAGGACGAGGACATCCTCAACTATGACGACCTCGACGACCCGGACGCTTTTGTATAAAACTTTGGGACATTTCGTCCCGAAGTAGTAGGCTGCCGCCCGCAAGGGCGGCTTTTTTCATGACCGGGGCTTTGACCCCGGAGAAACGGAGGAATATATGCAGTTTTTCGCTTCTGCCATCACCACTTTGCAGACCCTTGTGATTGCCCTCGGCGCTGGCCTTGGCGTGTGGGGCGTGGTCAATCTGCTGGAGGGCTATAGCTCGGACAACCCCGGCGCTAAGTCCCAGGGCATGAAACAGCTCATGGCGGGCGGCGGCATCATCGTGCTGGGTACGACCCTGATCCCTCTGCTGTCCACCCTGTTTTAAGGGCGTAAAGCATGGGATTTCTCACCGACTGGCTGACAGACTGGCTAAAAGAGCTGCTGATTGAGGGGATCATGGGCAACCTCACGGGGCTTTTTGATTCGGTCAATTCCCGTGTCGGAGAGATTGCGGTGCAAGTGGGAATCACCCCGGCGGCGTGGAACGCCGGGGTGTTCTCCCTGATCCGGCAGCTTTCTGAAACGGTGATACTGCCGATTGCCGGTCTGATCCTCACCTTTGTTGCCACCTATGAGCTGATCCAGCTCATTATCGAGAAGAACAACCTGCATGATCTGGACTACTGGATCTTCTTCAAGTGGATATTCAAAACGGCCTGCGCCATTTTGATTTTGTCCAACACTTTCAATATCGTCATGGCCGTGTTCGATGTGTCCCAAAGCGTCATCGCCCGGGCAGCCGGGATCGTGCAAGGCTCAACGGATATTTCGGAGGCCATGCTTGCCGACTTGGAGGCCACGCTGGAAACGCTGGGGCTTGGCTCTCTGCTGGGGCTGTGGCTGCAATCCCTGCTCATTCATCTGACCATGTGGGCGATCAATATTGTGATCTTCGTTATCGTCTATGGCCGCATGATCGAAATATACCTGCTGACCAGCTTAGCCCCCATCCCCGTTGCCACGCTCTCCAACCGGGAGTTGGGCAATACCGGGCAGAACTATTTGAAGTCCCTGTTCGCCGTGGGCTTTCAAGGCTTGCTCATTCTCGTCTGCGTTGCCATCTATGCGGTGCTGATACAGGGCATCGCTACAAGCGGCGACCCCATCGGCGCGATATGGGGGTGCATGGGCTATTCCGTGCTGCTCTGCTTCTGCCTGTTCAAGACCGGCTCCATCGCCCGCAGCGTGTTCAGCGCGCATTAAAGGAGGGATGAATATGACCTTGGGACAAAATGTCCCAAAGCTGGATGCGCTGCACCTCATGGACGGGATCGAGGGCTTGCGCTCTCTGCCAAAGCATAGCGTGGATATGCTCTTGACCGATCCGCCCTACGGCACGACCCGGAACTTTTGGGATGTGCCGCTGCC
>ENA-OOYV01001358-OOYV01001358.1-human-gut-metagenome-genome-assembly--contig:-NODE-1358-length-14610-cov-1.548334_pt1 | contig 14610 bp, 9 predicted proteins | sample MGYA00241704_ERZ501380 | MGnify/ENA primary metagenome ERZ501380 (study PRJEB25962, sample SAMEA2042984) | human gut metagenome | biome: human gut; feature: human-associated habitat; material: faeces...
CCTAAAATGGCAGAATACATCTACACAGAAAGAAATGGTATCTACATCATCGACTTACAGAAGTCAGTAGGTAAAGTAGATGAAGCTTACAAGGCAGTTTCAGATATCGCAGCAGAAGGCGGTACAATTCTTTTCGTTGGTACAAAGAAACAGGCTCAGGAAGCTGTTCAGACAGAAGCTGAAAGATGTGGAATGTACTACGTTAACGAAAGATGGCTTGGAGGTATGCTTACAAACTTCAAGACTATCCAGTCAAGAATTAAGAGATTAAAAGACATCGAAAAGATGGCAGAAGATGGAACATTTGATGTTCTTCCTAAGAAAGAAGTTGTTAACATCAAGAAGGAATGGGACAAGCTTGAAAAGAACCTTGGCGGTATCAAGGACATGAAGAGAATCCCAGATGCTATCTTTGTAGTAGATCCTAAGAAGGAAAGAATCTGTGTTCAGGAAGCACATTCACTTGGAATTACATTAATCGGTATTGCAGATACAAACTGTGACCCAGAAGAATTAGACTATGTTATCCCAGGTAACGATGATGCTATCAGAGCAGTAAAACTTATCGTTTCTAAGATGGCTGATGCTGTTATCGAAGCAAACCAGGGTGAAGAAATGGTAGCTGAAGATGCAGCTGAAGAAGCAACAGAAGAATAAGATATAGTTTTTAGGAGGATATAATTATGACAATCACAGCAGCAATGGTAAAAGAATTAAGAGAATTAACAGGCGCTGGTGTTATGGCTTGTAAGAAAGCTTTAGTAGAAACAGATGGAGATCAGGAAGCAGCTATCGAAATCTTAAGAAAAAAAGGCGAAGCTACAGCAGTTAAGAAATCAGGAAGAATTGCAGCAGAAGGTGTTGTATTTACAGCAGTAAAAGACGGCAAGGCAGCAATCGTTGAAGTTAACTCAGAAACAGATTTTGTTGCTAAGAACGAAAAATTCCAGACATTCGTATCAAACGTTGCAAATCAGATTCTTGATTCTGATGCAGCAGACATGGACGCATTCATGGCTGAACCATGGGCACTTGATACAACAAAGACAGTTAAAGACGAATTAGTTTCACAGATCGCAGTAATCGGTGAAAACATGAATATCAGAAGATTCAAGAAGATTGAATCAGACGGAGTTCTTGCTTCATACATCCACGCTGGTGGAAAGATTGGTGTATTAGTTGACGCTGATGCTCCAGCAAACGATACAGTTGTAGCAGCAATTAAGACAGTAGCTATGCAGATTGCAGCTATGAGCCCTCAGTACGTTAGCAGAGAAGACATCTCAGATGAAGAACTTGCTAAGATGAGAGAAATCACAATTGACAGTGCTTTAAATGATGTATCATCACTTCCAAAGCCAATCCAGAAGGATATCTTCGCTGAAGCATTTGCTTCAGATGCATTAAATGCTGAAGACAAGGCTGTATTAGAAGAAAAGCAGAATGACAAGTATTTATTCAACTTCCTTTCAAAAGAAGCAATCGCTGCATTAGCTGCAATTGCAATGAGCAAGAAGGAAGCAATTATGGCTAACAAGATTTTCAACGGCTTAGTTGAAGGTCGTATTTCAAAGCAGTTAAAAGAAGTATGTCTTCTTGATCAGACATACGTTATGGCTGCAGACGGAAAGCAGACAGTAAAAGCATACTTAGCTGAAGTTTCAAAAGAAGTTGGTGCTACAGTTGCACTTAAGAGCTTCGTAAGATTTGAAACAGGCGAAGGTATTGAAAAGAAAGAAGAAGACTTCGCTGCAGAAGTAGCAAAACAGATGAAATAATTATCGCGAAGCTTTGAGCAAAGCGACGTAACATAAAAAGAGATAGGATTCTCGTATGCTTGCATAATTGAGGACCTATCTCTTTTTATGTTATGCGTCATTCTGCGAATGACGCGTGCTAATTGATTTGCGAAGCAAATCAATTAGAGAAGCTTGGTGTGGAGTTGAAGAATATTACGAACCATGTTTACATGGGCGAGAGGATGCTCTCTTTTTTATTTATGGGGCGCAGCCCTCTACTGAGAAGAAGCGACCGAAGGGAGCGGATTCGAAGTAGGGCACGGCTTAAATGGAAGTACATGAGGAGAGATTTTAGATATTAGGAGGAGAGGAGTAAAAATAATGTTTTCTAAGATAAAAAATTATATCAGAAAAAATACAATATGTCAGAAAAAATACAATAAAAAATTAAATCAAGAAAATGAGGTTGATGTAGCAAATAAAAAATATAGAAATATACCATTATATACTGAATATGCAATGAAAAGTGCACAAATAGATAATTCAGAAGAAGTATTGAATGAATATATTGGAAGGCAGGCATTAAATGGATACGTCAGTATGTATAATGAATGGGTTGTGGGAAGAAACAAAGAGGGAAAAATAGTAAAAACAAATAAAAGACTTTTATTTGAGAAATCAGAAGAAGATGTAGAGAAGAGAGAAAGAAGGATTTGTTACACGCAAAGTCATGCATTATATGGAAAGGATTTAAAAGGAAAAAAATTCTGCAAATTTACATATGAAATAAAAAATCAAAAATTATATTCTATACATACAAACTTAGTTCGAGAGTATAAGGAAGCAGAAATAATGGTGGATTGTGGTTTTTATGGAGGATTACATTTTGTTGAGTTAGATAATTTGTCAATATGCTTAAATTATCTTGCAACTTTTTATGGTGATAGAATTGCTTTAATCAGGTTAATTGATGACGAAGTATATTATGAATACAATGAAAATATGTATGTGGGAAATAGGTTATATGTTGAAAGAGTAATGGATTTTGAATGTGTAGATACATGGGTAACATTAAATGAAATGACAAAAGCTATAAAAGAAAATCAAGACAAGATTTGCACATATCTAAACAAATTATCTGAAAAAAATGGAAAGAACTATGATAAGAGTATAAATTACATTAAAGGATTAACATGATGGGGAAATTATTGCAATGCTAACGTAAAATCTTGTTGTACATATAATTTATAATGTTTCGAGAACTCAAAAGCAACAATTGCTTTAACGAAAAAAAGGTGATATAATTTAATTTATTACAAAAGAAATATTTGACGTGATAATCGGAGGAAAAAACATGTCAGAAAAACAAGTAAAAATAACTTATAAACCGTTATGGAAATTATTGATTGACAGAGAAATAACAAAAACTGAATTAAGAAAAAAAACAAAAATAGCACCAAGCACATTTACAAAACTAAATAATGGACAGCAAGTATCGTTAGATATATTAGCAAGAATATGTTTAGAGTTGAATTGTGGTTTCGATGATATTGTAGAGATTGAAAAATAGACGAAAGCGAGGATTAAAAGTGGCAGATAAGAATAATGCAAATATAGGATTTGAAAAACAAATATGGGATGCAGCATGTGTATTATGGGGACATATTCCAGCAGCAGAATACAGAAAGGTAATTATTGGTTTAATTTTCCTAAGATATATATCAGCAGCTTTTGATAAAAGATATAGAGAACTTGTAGATGAAGGTGATGGATTTGAAGATGATATAGATGCATATACAATGGAAAATGTATTTTTTGTTCCAGAGGAAGCTAGGTGGTCAACGATAGCAGAGGCAGCGCACAAAGAAGAGATTGGAATAGTTATTGATAATGCGATGAAGGCAATAGAGGCGGATAATAAGACTCTAAAAGATGTTCTTCCTAAGAATTATGCAAGCCCAGATTTAGATAAAAGAGTATTGGGAGATGTAGTTGATATATTTACTAATAGCATTGATATGTCAGATACAGAGATTAATGAAGATTTATTAGGAAGGACTTATGAATATTGTATTGCACAGTTTGCAGAAAAAGAAGGCACGAGCGGTGGAGAATTTTATACACCTTCTAGTATTGTAAAAACATTAGTTGAAATATTAAAGCCATATGAAAATTGCCGAGTATATGATCCATGTTGTGGTTCAGGAGGCATGTTTGTTCAGAGTGCAAAGTTTATTAAGGCTCATAATGGAAAAAGAGGAGCGATATCTGTATATGGTCAGGAGGCCAATGCAGATACATGGAAAATGGCAAAAATGAATATGGCAATCAGGGGAATAGATGCAAATCTAGGTTCATATCAGGCAGATACATTTACAAATGATTGGCATAAGACATTAAAAGCAGATTTTATACTTGCTAATCCACCTTTTAACTATCATCCATGGAATCAGGAAAGACTTATAGAGGATCCACGTTGGAAATATGGATTACCACCAGCTGGAAATGCCAACTATGCTTGGATTCAGCACATGATACACCATCTTGCACCAAACGGAAAGATAGGACTTGTTCTTGCTAATGGTGCATTATCAACACAGACAAGTGGAGAAGGAGAAATACGTAAAAATATAATTGAAGATGACAAAATTGAAGGAATTATTGCAATGCCTACACAACTTTTTTATAGTGTGACAATTCCAGTTACATTGTGGTTTATTTCTAATAATAAAAAACAAAAAGGTAAAACTTTATTTATAGATGCTCGAAATATGGGACATATGGTTGACAGAAAACATAGAGATTTATCAGATGGAACAGTTGATCCTGAAGATAATGACATAAAAATACTTGCGGATACATTTGAAGCATTTCAGAACGGCACATTGGAAGAGAAAAAAGGATTTTGTGCTATAGCAACAACTGAGGATATTGCAAAGCAGGATTATATTCTTACGCCAGGTAGATATGTTGGTATTGAAGAGCATGAAGACGATGGTGAACCATTTGAAGAAAAAATGGAAAGACTTACGTCAGAGTTGTCTGATATGTTTGCTAAGTCCTATGAATTGGAAGAAGAAATAAGAAAAAAATTGGGAGCTATTGGATATGAAATATAAGTTAAAAGATATAGCTAAAATTAAATATGGGAAAAACCAAAAGAAAGTTGTATCGCCAAATGGGAAAATACCAATTTATGGAACAGGAGGTTTAATGGGATACGCTAAAGAATCACTTTATGAAAAAACATCTGTGTTAATTGGTAGAAAAGGAACAATTAATAAAGTACGTTATGTAACACACCCATTTTGGACAGTAGATACTTTATTCTATACTATAATTGATGAAAAAATAATTAGACCACATTATTTTTATTATTTAATGACACAGATTGATTTGCTACAGCTTAATGAGGGAACAACTATTCCGAGCTTAAGGACAGAAACACTAAATAGAATTGAGTTAGAAGTTCCAACTTTGGAAAAACAGGATAAAATACTCTCATGTGTAGAACCAATAGAACAAAAGATTGAACTTAATAAAAAAATAAACAATAATTTAGAGCAGCAAGCAGAAGTTCTTTTTCAATCAATCCTTAGCAACGCTGTCACGACCGTTAATCTCGGCGAAATTGCAGATGTGAAAGGTGGAAAGCGATTACCTAAAGGTGTCAACCTTATAGATATACCAAACACACATCCATATATTAGAGTACGAGACTTAAATAATGTCCTATTTGCCTCTCTTACTCCTAATTACGCCTATGTTGACGAAGAAACACAAAAAAGTATTTCCCGTTACATAGTTTCTACGGGAGATGTTCTGATCTCGATTGTTGGAACAATCGGTTTAACAGCTATCGTAGATTCAACTTTAGATAAAGCCAATCTGACCGAGAATTGCGTCAAAGTAACAAACTTAAAGCATATGACACCAGAATATCTATTGCTGTATCTTCGATCCCAATTAGGAAGAGAAGCTATTACTAAAGGTACAGTAGGTGCTGTACAACAGAAGTTGCCAATTAAAAATATACAAACTATTCCTATTCCGCTATTAAGTGAAAAGGATAAAAATACTTTGTTCTGCATTCTTGATTCTATTTTTGCCGAAATTTCAAGTAATGTTATTCAATCCGCAAAGCTTTCTTCTTTGCGTGATACTCTTTTACCAAAGCTGATGTCCGGTGAGATTGATGTCTCAGACATTGCTCTCTAAGCCGCTAAATTATTGTTTATTTTCATAAAAAGTTTTTGGCTACATTTGGGAGGTGATAAAAATGCATATTCAGTTGGATACAACAGATGGAATAGAAATTACGTCTGTTGATGAATTTATGAAAGAAATAAGTATTTTAAATCAAAATAAAAAAGATCCTAATGCTCAATTATTTTTCAGGGGACAAGCTGTAGATTATTGGGATATAAGGCCAAGCATATTTAGAGACCAAATGTTAAGCATAGAACATAATTTGATGACAGAACCACTGCGACAGGTCCCAAGCGAATTTTACAATCTTAGTGAAAGTTTTGAAATTATGGAGAAGTATCAGCATTATGGAATGTGTACTAGATTACTAGACATAACAACAAATCCATTAGTAGCATTATATTTTGCATGTGAGCATTATGAGAAAGAGGAATATAGAGATAGCGAAAACAAAAGTTCCGAGAAGGTTTCACCACAAGGTATGGTCTATTTTAAAGAGGATAATATGCCGTTAAAGTATAATGATCTGGATGTACGAATTCTTTCAAAAATGGCTAGCTATAATATGAATAACGATTGCACATTGGAAGAAATTATTATTAAACTATATGAAGATGGGATAATAAGTATTGATAAAAAGAAGAACTGGTTAGAAGAGAATGGGATGAGTGAATTTATACATATTTGCCAGAGTGTGTGTACAGTGTTACCAATTATGAACAATGATAGATTAATTAGACAGAGCGGTGCATTTTTATTACCAGGTAAGTTAACTATTTCAAATAGAGGTAATAGTTTGAAAGATGCTATAATAACTAAGTCAGAGGCAAACTTAAGGGATGAATTTGAAAAAAAATTCTTTTATATAAGTGATGATAATAAAGAGCAAATAAGGCAAGAACTAGAAAATTGCAATGTAAATGAGGCACATTTATTTCCAGAGTTGGAATATCAACTTAAGTATATTCGAAGGCATAATGAACATTTAAGAAGATCGGTTTCTTATTTTGAAAAGTTTCAAAATATTACTAAAGAATCAGCAAATATAGAAGAGAACATCAGAAAATACAATTCAGACATATTGAAAAAAGTGATGAATGAAGAAAATATAGAAAAGGAAATATCAAAAGAAATTGAACAGATTTTCTTAGATAATCAAGAAGTAGATTGGATGAAAAGAGACTCTGTAATAAGTAGAATAAAAATACAAATATGCAAAAAATTAAAAAATAATGGTTATAAAAAATCAGAAGCAGATAAAATAGCAAAAAGAATAATCGATAAAATTATACATAACAAAGAGTAGAGGTGATATATATGTCCACAACATTTACAGAAGCAGATTACGAAAATTCAATAATAGAATTGTTTGAAAACATGGGATATCAGCACGTATATGGTCCGAATATAGAGCGAGACTTTTATAGTCCGTTATATAGTGATGTGCTAAATGAATATATTCATAGGTTAAATTCCTCTCTTCCAGAGGAGGCTATTTCTGATGCTATGTACAAGATACAAAATTATGAAAATGGCGATGTAGTTCAGAAGAATGAGGTGTTTATGGATTATCTTCAGCACGGAGTACCGGTAAGATACACTGTAGACGGCGAACAGTGTTCATCACTTGCATATTTAGTAGATTATAAAAATGTGGACAATAACTCTTTTATCGTAGCAAATCAATGGACATTTATTGAAAACAGTAATAAAAGACCGGATATTATTTTATTTATTAATGGAATACCGGTTGTACTTATTGAATTAAAATCACCTTCAAGAGAAGAAACGGATGCATCAGAAGGATACGCACAGATACGAAATTATATTCATGAGATCCCTTCGATGTTTATCTATAATTGCATTAGTGTAATAAGTGATCAGCTAATTTCTAAAGCTGGAACAATTACATCTGGTGAAGATCGTTTTATGGAGTGGAAAACCAAAGACGGAAATTATGAAAATACTCAGTATGCCCAATTTGACACTTTCTTTGAGGGAATGTTTGATAGAGAAAGGCTTATTGATATTATTAAGAACTTTATTTGTTTTTCTGATGAGGGGCTAAAGAAGTACAAGATTCTTGCAGGATATCATCAGTATTTTGCCGTTAAAAAAGCTGTTGAAATGGCAAAAAAAGCAACAATTACAGATGGTAAAGGCGGTGTTTTCTGGCATACACAAGGGTCTGGTAAGTCATTGTCTATGGTGTTTTATGCACATTTATTACAGGAAGCATTAGACAGCCCTACAATAGTTGTGATTACAGACAGAAATGATGGATGACCAGCTTTTTGGACAGTTTGCAAAGTGCAGTTCATTTTTACGACAAGTGCCGGTTCATGCTACATGTAGAAAACTCGGAACTAATTCTACTAAAGACGATATTGGATTAAAAGACTGGCTTGACGGAAGAAAAGCTAATGGAATTATTTTTACTACCATGCAAAAATTTGAGGAGTCTGAGGAACCATTATCAGAAAGAAGAAATATTATTGTCATGGCTGATGAGGCACATAGAGGACAGTATGGACTTAAAGAAAAAGTTAAGATTATTGAGAATGAGGATGGAGACAAAGAGGCTAAGATAGTTACAGGAACAGCACGAATTATTAGAAATTGTCTTCCCAATGCTACATATGTAGGCTTTACTGGTACACCTATATCTATGAAGGACCGTAGTACAAGAGAAGTATTTGGTGATTATATAGATATCTATGATATGACACAAGCTGTAGAAGATGGTGCAACAAGACCGGTATATTATGAGAGTAGAGTTATTAAGTTAAAACTTGATGAAAATACGCTTAAATTAATAGATGCAGAATATGATTTGATGGCAGAAAATGCAGATGCAGAAGTAGTTCAAAAAAGTAAAAAGCAGTTAGGGCAAATGGAAGCCATTCTTGGAAATGATAAGACAATTAATTCACTTGTAAAAGATATTTTGGATCATTACGAGAATAATAGAGAAAATCTTCTTACAGGTAAAGCAATGATTGTTGCATATTCAAGATCAATTGCTATGAAAATATATAAAAAGATTCTTGAATTACGCCCTGATTGGACTGAAAAAGTTGGTGTTGTCATGACGGACAGCAATAAAGATCCAGAAGAATGGAAAGAAATAATTGGGAATAAACGTCATAAGGACGAAATGGCAAAGAAGTTTAAGGATAATAATAGCCAACTTAAGATAGCTATAGTGGTTGACATGTGGCTTACAGGATTTGATGTACCTTCTCTGGCAACAATGTACGTATATAAACCGATGAAGGGATATAATCTTATGCAGGCAATAGCACGTGTTAATCGTGTTTTTAAAGATAAAGAAGGTGGACTTGTAGTTGATTATGTTGGCATTGCGTCTGCTTTAAAAGAGGCTATGAATGATTATACATCAAGAGATAAGAAAAATTATGGTGATACTGACGTTGCGAAAGTTGCATATCCTAAGTTTCTTGAAAAACTTTCTATATGTCAAGATTTCTTTTATGGTTATGACTATTCTAAATTTATGTCAGGTACTGATTTGGAAAGATCAAGAACAATCAGTGGAGGAGTAAACTTTATTGTTGATATACATAAAGAAGAAGATAGAACAGAATTTTTGAAAGAAGCATTGCTTTTAAGACAGGCATTATCTCTTTGTTCTTCAATGGTTGAAGAATCATTACGTGTTGAGGCTGCCTTTTTCGAATCAGTTAGAGTTTTAGTAATGCGACTTATGAATCAAGGACATGGAAAGAAAATTTCGTTGCCGGAAATGAATGCGAGAATTAACGAATTATTAAAGGCGAGCATTAAAAGTGATGGTGTAATAAATCTGTTTTCTGATGTTTCACAGAATTTTTCTCTATTTGATCCTAAATTTCTTGAGGAAGTTTCAAAGATGAAGGAGAAAAATCTTGCAGTAGAATTATTGAAAAAATTGATTGCAGAGCAGGTTCGTATATATAGGAGAACTAATGTGGTAAAATCAGAAAAATTCAGCAAATTAATACAGGAAGCTATGAACAGGTATCTAAATGGAATGCTTACAAATGAGCAGGTTATAGAAGAACTTCTAAATCTTGCAAAGCAGATTGCAGCTGCACAAAAAGAAGGAGAAAAGCTAGGACTAACTGCGGATGAATTGGCATTCTATGATGCACTTACAAAACCACAGGCAATAAAAGATTTTTATGAAAATGAGGAATTGATTGCTATAACAAAAGAACTTGCAGATACGTTGAGAAAAAATCGCACAATCGACTGGCAGAAAAGGGATTCAGCCAGGGCTCGAATGAGAATGATGATTAAAAAACTGCTTAAGAAGCATAAATATCCACCAGAAGGAATGGATGATGCAGTGCAGACTGTTATGAATCAATGCGAGTTGTGGACGGATAATAATGATATGATACAAGAAAAGGATGAAATAAATCTTAATAGCAAAGTTCATTCCTTTAACGAAGAAAAAAACTTCATGTTAGTGGCTGAGTCACAAACCAAATATGGACAGGAATAGGAGAAATATATTTTGGATGCAACGAAAGGAAACATATATTCAATACTAAATGGTAATAAACAGTTTTTGATTCCAGTATATCAACGATATTATAGCTGGGATATTGAACAATGCAAAAGACTTTGGAATGATATTGTTGGTATGCAGAAAAAGAATAAACAAGGACATTTTGTAGGTTCTATTGTTAATATTGCAGAACAAGCAATGCCAACAGGGGTTCAGAAATATATGATTATTGATGGACAACAGAGAATGACAACGTTAACTTTATTATTGATAGCGCTTAGGGATTATTCAATAGATCATCCGGAAGACATCAGCATTAATTTTCGACGAATAGATAATATGCTACTTAAAAATGAATATGAAAATGGTGATGAAAGATACAAATTATTATTAACGGAGAACGATAGAGATATTCTTATAAATTTAATAGAGAGAAAGCCAATATCTGAGAATATAGTGTCACGCTTATTGACGAATCATAGTTTTTTTGTGGAGCAAATAGAAAAAAAAGAGTTAATGCCGGCAGAAATTTATGAATCTATAGGAAAACTTCAGATAGTAAATATAACGTTGGATAGAGCAGTGGATGATGCACAGGCAATTTTCGAGAGTTTAAATTCTACAGGCAAAGAATTGTCAGAATCAGATTTAATCCGAAATTATATACTTATGGGGTTAGAAAATGATGAGCAAAGCTTTATTTATGAACATTTTTGGAGACCTATGGAGTTAATGTTTGATTATGAAAAACAAGGCACAATCATGGATAAATTTTTCCGTGATTATCTCACAATGAAATTGACAAGGATTCCTAAAATAAACAAAGTTTATGAAGAATTTAAATTATATCATATAAATTGTGAGTTTTCGTCGGTCGCTGATTTATGTGAAGATTTATTAAAATATACAAAATATTACACAGATATGGTATTTGTTAGAAATTCAAATCCTGAAATAAAGAATTTGTATGCGGATGTAAATGATTTACGTATGGAAGTAGCATTTCCATTTCTACTTAAGGTACACAATGATTGTTCAGAGAAAATTATAACAGAAGAAAATTTGATTGAAATACTTAAAATATGTATAAGTTATGTTTTTAGAAGAAGTATTTGTGATATTCCGACAAATTCTTTAAATAAAACATTTGCAACTTTGCGAAATGAGATAAAACAGGATGATTATATGAATTCTATTAAAGCATTTTTCGTTTTACGAGATGATTATAAACAGTTTCCAAATGATGATAAATTTGAGAATGCATTTTGCTCAAGAGATATTTATAATATGCGTTCAAGAAATTACATTTTAAGTCATTTGGAAAATTATAAGAATAAGGCTCCTATTGTAATTGAAAATTATACTATTGAGCATATTATGCCACAAAATACTAACCTTAATGATGAATGGAAGAAAGAATTGGGGCCTAATTGGAAAGATGTGCAGAAAAAGTATCTTCATACAATAGGAAATCTTACACTTACAGCTTATAATTCTGAAATGAGTGATAAGCCGTTTATTGTAAAAATGGAGATGGAAGGTGGATTTAAGGAAAGTGCATTAAGATTAAACTCCTATCTTGTTAAATTGACAGAATGGAATGAAAATCATATTAAAGAGAGGGCAAAATTATTAACGGACAAAGCAAAGCAAGTATGGAAGTATCCTATGATATCAGAAAAAGAGCTTGCACCGTATTGTGTAGAGGAAAAGCTAGTTCATAAGTATTCATTAGATACATATGATTTTAATGTGTTTACTAAGACGCTATTTGAAGTATTAGATAAGCGAATTATGAATCTTTCATCAGATGTAAAGAGAGAATATAAAAAATTGTATATTGCATACAAAGTGGATACAAACTTTGTGGATGTGGTAGTACAAAAACAGAGATTAAGAATATCTGTAAATATGAAGTTTACAGACATTTATGATCCTAAAGGAATATGTAAGGATATTACAGGCATTGGACGTTGGGGAAACGGAGATGTTGAAGTATTTATGGATCATACATCAGATGTAGACAATGTTATGGAAATAATTGAACAATCTTATAAGCAGCAGGAGGAATAGAATCTTTTGCATTATGAGAAAATCAGCTGATACATTGAGAATAAGAAGATAACTATTTGTAATAGCACTAATAACTATGGGCATATGGAGATGAGGTGAAGTCATAGGAATGAATACGGACAAACTTATTGGGATGCGTGTAATAGAAGTAAATAAAAAAACAATAGGTATAATAACAAATATAAGCAATGGTCTTATGTCAGTGGATTATTATGGACAAATAGTAAAATATTTATACCCATCAGCTTTTGCAAATTATTTAGAATTAGAAGATGAAGAGTTGCAAGAAAAATTAAAAGAAGATAGTATAGATTCTTCATTTGAAGAATTTTGTAAAGAATATAAAATGCTACTTAATCAGGAAATTAAGTATTTACGTTTAACTGGGGGAAAAAAGAAAAAAATTATTGATGGTGAGAGGCTTACATCGAAAAAAGGAGAATATTTGTATGCTTTTGACACTGATATAGAATTACATTATCCGGAAGGAACAGCAATAAAGTTATGGTTTCCTGAAAGAATTGTAAAAGCTTACATTATTTCTTGTGAGGATTTTACCATTATTATACAAACTATGGAATATATAGGGGAAAGTATCGAGAGTATTGATTTTACATCTGAACAATGGCATTTGTTAGAATCGTTAAGCGATAGATTAGATGAAATGAATCAAGAAAAAAATTCACTAGCATATGATATTGCGTGTAGAGGAAGAAATCAGATTAGTCAATGGTCTGGCATTGTTAGTGGCCAAAATATGGCTTTGAATAGGGCTACATCTGAAAAAATTACATTTATATGGGGACCACCAGGAACAGGAAAAACGGAAACATTAGCCAATATAGCAATAGAACACATTAATAAGGGAAGAAGAGTGCTAATGTTGTCATATAGTAATGTTTCAGTAGATGGTGCTTTATTGCGAGTGGCAAACAAAGTAGACTTGCCAAAAGGAAAAGTAATTCGCTATGGTTATCCACAAACAAAAAAGTTGATTGAGAGCAAATACCTTACATCATATAAATATATTCTTCATAAAAATCCTAATTTGGAACAAGAGTATAAAAATTTATTAGAAAAAAAGAAAAAATTAAAGAAAAAATCGGAAGAGAGAATTGAAATAAACAAAAAACTAAATAAAATTAGGGAAAATCTCTTAGAACAGGAAAAAGCGTTGATTCATTCATCACTATTTGTCGCAACTACAATATCAAAGGCAACGGCAGATAAGGAGATATATAAGCAACAGTTTGATGTTGTGATTTTTGATGAGGCAAGTATGGCATATGTTCCTCAAGTTGTATTTGCAGCAGGGCTTGCAAAGTCTTTTTTTATATGTATTGGAGATTTTTGTCAACTTCCGGCAATTGTGCAAAATAAAGAAAAAAATAAGTTATCAAAAGATATTTTTGAACATACAGGAATTACAGATGCAGTAGAAAATAATCAAGGACATAATTGGTTAGTTATGTTAAATGTTCAATATAGGATGCATCAGGATATTGCGAATTTTGTAAGTAAGGAAATGTATGGAGATCGTTTAAAAACGCACAATAAAATTATTGAAAGTCGAAATGAAATTGCGGCATGTAGGCCTTGTGCTAATTCGGCAATGGCAATGGTGGATTTAAGTAAGATGTATTCAGTTTGTACAAAAATAAAGGATAATTCTAGGATTAATATTCTATCAGCGTTATTTAGTATTAGAATTGCAGAAATAAATATTACTATGTATGAAGTTGGAATTATCACGCCATACAATGCTCAGTCTAGACTAATTTTGGCAATGTTAAGAGATATACAAGAGTATGACAGTAGATGGGAAAAGGTGATTTGTTCAACAGTCCATCAGTTTCAGGGCTCAGAAAAGTCTATTATCTTATACGATGCAGTAGATTGTTTTAGAATGCCATATCTGGGAACTTTACTTACATCATTGCAAAATGATACTGCCAACAGACTGTTTAATGTTGCGTTTACTAGAGCAAAAGGAAAGTTTATCCTGATTGCTAATCGAGATTATTTAAAAAGAAAGCACATATCAAAGAAATTAATTTTTACAAAGGCAATAAA
>ENA-OOYV01001363-OOYV01001363.1-human-gut-metagenome-genome-assembly--contig:-NODE-1363-length-14548-cov-4.657007_pt1 | contig 14548 bp, 10 predicted proteins | sample MGYA00241704_ERZ501380 | MGnify/ENA primary metagenome ERZ501380 (study PRJEB25962, sample SAMEA2042984) | human gut metagenome | biome: human gut; feature: human-associated habitat; material: faeces...
TTCATGCTCCTTCCGCGTGCAGCTTTTTGGTGCTTCGCCTAAGCCCTTGTTTGCTCCCCCCCACTTTCCGTGCAGGACCTTTTATCTCATTTCGCATTGCTCATTCCTAATTGCGCATTGATTACAAGATTGCCGTCAGAAACAGCATCACCGCCAGAAACAGCACATTCACCCCTGTAAACACCGCGAAGTACCTGCCCTTCCGCGCGCCCTCGCCCGCCCCGTACAGCCGGAACGAAATCAGGCTCGCCAGCGACGCAATCAGCGTCCCCAGCCCGCCCAGATCAACGCCCAGCGCCAGCGCTTTCGCGTCCTGCGTAAACGGCGACAGCAGCAGGCACGCCGGCACGTTGCTGATGACCTGACTCGTCAGCAATGCCACCGCCATCGGGCTGCGCGCCATCATCGCTTCCAGCCACGCGCGCACCGGCACGCACGCCTTCACCGATGCCACAAAGACAAAGAAGCACACGAACGTCGCCAGCAGCGTGTAATCCACCTGCCGGATTGTCCCCCTGTCCAGCGCCAGCGTACCAAGGAACACCGCCGCCGCCAGCGCCCACGCGGGCAGCACCTTCGCAATCGCCAGCAGCGCCAGTGCGCTCAATGCCCCATACAGCGTAAGCATCTTCCTCGCCAGCGGCGCGCGCGCGGACGTATCCACCGCAACGCGCTCCTTCGGCAGCAGCAGGCACAGTGCCAGCAGCAGCGCAAGCGCGACGGCGGCATACGGCGCGAGCAGGGTCAGGAAATCCAGCGCCGTCAGCCGTCCGGACGTGTACAGGTACAGATTCTGCGGATTGCCAATCGGCGTGACCATGCTGCCCAGATTCGCCGCGACCGTCTCCAGCACGACTGTCCAGATGGTGCTTTTCTGCCCGCCAGCGCGGAAGAGCAGCAGCGTCAGCGGCACAAGCGTCAGCAGGGCAACGTCATTCGTCACCAGCATTGAGAGTGCAAAGCACAGCGCCACCATCACCGCCGAAAGTCCGCGGAGCGTCGTCACACGCCGGGTGAGTTTCCGGCTGACGGCGTCCAGCGCGCCCATACGCCGGAATCCCGCAACAATCGTCATCAGCGAGAAGAGCATCAGCAGCGTCGTCGTGTCAATGCCCTGCAAGTGTATGACCGACGGCGGGGTCAGCAGGAAAGACAGCAGCGCGCAGATGAGTGCCGCGCTCAGCACCGTTTCCCGGCGGAAATACTGCAAAATTCGTTTCACCATGTGGTTTTGCTCCTTGTGGAAGATGCAAAAAGCCAGCGGCATTGCACCGCCGGTTCATTAGGGTAACACCTCATTTGTGCGGTGTTGCATAGAATACTTTTTAACTGAAGCGTTCCGCCGTCATCGACGCAAGATACCGAATCCTGCTCTGCGAATCCTCCAAGCATTCAATCAGCAGCGGATTGAACGCGCCGCATTCGCCATTGCGAATCATCTGCATTGCCTGTTCATGCGAAAAACCCTCTTTATAGACGCGCGGCGAAATCAGCGCATCATACGCATCGGCAATGGAAACGACCTGCGCGGCAATCGGGATTTCCTCGCCCTTCAAGCCGTCGGGGTAGCCGCCGCCGTCGTAGCGCTCGTGATGCCAGCGGCAAATCTGGTACGCCGTGCGCGCCAATTCCTCGTCTCGGTAGTGGTCCAAGCGCGCGAGCATGGACGCACCAATCAGCGTATGCGACTTCATGACAATATACTCTTCTTCGGTCAGTTGGCCGCTTTTGTTGAGGATTTTCTCGTCGATGCCCATTTTGCCGATATCGTGGAACGCCGATGCGGTCACGATGACCTTGCGTTCATGCGGCGTGAGGGTATAGCGCTTCGTTTTGCTGACGAGGGTATCCAGCAGCACTTCCGTCAGCAGGCAGAGGTGGCGCATGTGCGCGCCGCTTTCGCCGTTGCGGGCGCTGACGACTTCGCTGATAATCTCCAGCATCAGGCGGTTGCTGCGCTCCTTCTCGTGAATCTGGTCGCGCACCTGATTGCTTAAGCCCCGCTGGCGGGCATAGAGCTTGATGGTGTTGCTGATCCGCTGGCTGACGACATCGGCGTCGAACGGGCGGGTGATGTAGTCGCTCACGCCTAAATCGTAGGCGCGGTGGATGGTGTCCGCGTCGTTCTCGCTGGAAATCATGACGACGGGAATTTCCTCCAGCCACTGATTCGCCGCCATCAGCGAAAGCATATCAAATCCGTCGAGCGTCGGCATAAGCAAATCCAGCAGCACAAGAGCGATTTCCGTGCCGTAGCGCCGGAGCATATCCAAGCCCTCCAGCCCATCGGCAGCTTCCAATACGTCGTAGCGGTCGGGAATCAGCCCATTGAGAATGGCGCGGTTCGTCCGGGAGTCATCGACAATGAGAATTTTCATGCGCGGTCGGGTATCCTTGCGCGGCGCAATATCTTCCGCGGCGATTTCGGAATCCGTAACAACGGCATTGCGGCTCTTTTTTGCCTGCATCATCAGCTGATTGGCGCGTTCAACAGCGCAGTCAATCGGCTCGCCGCGGGTAATCAACCCGCCGATGCTGACGGACAGGCGGATGTCCTCCAGCCCCGGCAGCCGGGTTTCGCTGATTTGGCAGCAGATATCCTGCAATTTCTGCTGAAAGGTGGCTTCCTCGATATGCGGCAGGAGCAGCAGAAACTCATCCCCGCCATAGCGGATGATGGTGTCCGAGCGGCGAACGCAGTGGCGCATCACGCCAACGGCGGCTTCCAGCATCTTATCGCCCGCCTGATGCCCATACGTTTCGTTGCACGCCTTGAAGCCGTCCATGTCCAGGACGGCAACGCCTGCTTCCATGCTGCGATTCTTCAGGGCATCCTCATAATAGCGGCGATTATACAGCCCCGTCAGCGCGTCGCGGTAGAGCTTTTCGCCCATGCTGCCGGTCTGGGTGAGCATTTGTCGGCGCTGCACCACGGCTTCGGGGGTATCCTGCTGCAAGTCCTGTACGAGCTCCAGCACGCAGGGTTCGCCGTCCACCTCGATATAGCGGGCGAAGATTTGCTCTGCCCGCTGCGGGGTAACGTCGAGTGTAGTGAGCTGTCGCTTTTCGTGCAGCACGCGGCATTCAAGTTCGGTGCGCTTGGAATGCGTCTGCGGTGCGTGCAGAACGGCCTTTTCGTTCAGCAGCCGCACACTGGAGAACGTCTGCCGGAAGCACGCCATTTGGACTTCCGCTTCTTTGCGCGTCATTTTGATTTGTGCTGTCATGGTTCTCCTTCTCCCGGTTATTCCTTCCGTCCTTCCATCCTACAAGGGGACAATAAATGAAATTGCCCCGTAAGCACCTTCAACGCGTTTCCTGCGGTCATTTCCCTGTTGCGCAAGGAAAATAGAACGCTTCATCCTTTCCAGTACTTTCCGTCGAGTTCGCGGTACTGGATTGCCTCCGCAACGTGGGTCGTGCCGATGGTGTCCGCGCCGTCCATGTCGGCAATCGTCCGAGCGACCTTCACCACGCGGCCGTATGCGCGCATACTCATGCCCATGCGCTCCACTGCCATGTGCAGAAGCGCCGTTGCTTCCGGGGTCATTGGGCAGTATTTTTTGCTTAAGCCCGCGTCAAGCTGCGCATTGCAATGGATGCCGTCCTGCGCATATCGGGCTTGCTGCAATTCACGCACCTTCCGCACGCGCGCGCCAACTTCCGCTGAGGATTCCGCCGCGCCGCCCTCGCTGATTTCCTTCACCGGCACAGCGTCTACCTCCACCTGAATGTCGATGCGGTCAAGCAGCGGGCCGGAGATGCGGTCGAGGTAGCGGCGGATATCCTTCGCGGAGCAGCGGCATTTCTTCGTCTTGCTGCCATAAAATCCGCAAGGGCACGGGTTCATGCTGGCAACCATCATGAAACTGGACTGGTACTGCGCCTGATTGTGGATGCGCGTCACACTGACGACGCCGTCCTCCAGCGGCTGGCGCAGCGCTTCCAGCGTGTTGCGGCTGAACTCCGGCAGTTCATCCAAGAACAGCACGCCATTGTGCGCCAGCGATACTTCACCCGGCTTTGCGTTCGACCCGCCGCCAATCATGCTCGCGACGGATGCGCTATGGTGCGGCGCGCAGAACGGGCGCTCCGCCATCAGCCCCGTACCCGGCGCAAGGCGGCCGGCGATGGAGTGAATGCGCGTCGTCTCCAGCGATTCGGAGAAGGTCAGCGGCGGCAGAATGCCCGGCAGACAGCGCGCCAGCATCGTCTTGCCCGAACCGGGCGTGCCGACCATCAGCAGGTTATGTCCACCGCTGGCCGCCACTTCCAGCGCCCGGCGCGCGCCAACCTGCCCCTGCACCTGTGCCATATCCACCGCGCACTTGACCGCCGATACCACGTCACTGTACTGCCGCTGCTGCTGCACGGGGATGGGTTCGCGCCCCTTCAGGTGATTCACCACCTGCCGCAGGCTGCTCGCCGGATAGACCCGCAGTCCTTGAATGCACGCCACTTCCTCGGCGTTCCCTTCCGGCAGAATAATGTCCACAATCCCCTGCTCGCTCGCGCTGATGACCATCGGCAGCGCGCCGCGCACGGGGTGCAGCGAACCATCCAGCGACAATTCGCCCAGCATCAGTGTCTGCGTCAAGTCCATGCCTTCCAATTGCCCCGACGCCATCAGGATGCTGATAGCAATCGGCAAATCGAACGCGGGGCCTTCCTTTCGCTGGTCGGCGGGCGCAAGGTTCACCGTCAGGCGCGAAATAGGCATGGTAAATCCGCTGTTGACGATGGCGGCGCTCACGCGGTCGCGGCTCTCCTTGACCGACGCATCCGGCAGCCCGATAATCTCCAGCGCCGGCATCCCCGTCGCCGCGTAGACCTCCACCTTCACTGCGAATCCGCTGACGCCGCTCAGGCCGTATCCCAGCGTTCGTGCAAGCATGAACGTTCAACCCCTTCACCATGGTATTCTGTTTCGATTGTACACCACATTGCGCACAATTACAAGAGAGCGCTTTCCTTTTGGCGCGATTTTGTGTACAGTGGGGAGAAAAGGATGCGCCCAGCTGTACGAGTTGCGATTTGAGACGATGCGCCGCAGGATGCCGCCCCTGCGGAAGCGCTGGCGATAGGGCGTATGATGCACTCAATCGCGCGAAAGGGAGGGACGCCCCCCTCGTTCTCCCTCTCTTGAAAATTATTCCATTATAAAATTTGTCCTCCCGGCGCATCCTGCTTGCGAATGGGAGGGCATCGGCATGAAGAAACATCCTTCACCCCTGCGCCGCGCGGTCGGGCTTGTCCTGACGCTTCTGCTGACGCTGGGGTATTTTTCGCCCACGCAGCAGGCGCTCCGGGCGCTTCCCGCGTCCCTGCGGCTGACGCAGGATGAGCCGATTTCGCTGCTGACAGGGATGCTGCGCGCGTCGGGCGAGGGCTTAGAGGTCAGCGCGTCGCAGGACGAGACGCTCAGCCAGTACGTCAGCGTAACCGGGCAGAAAAGCGGCACGTCGGAACTGCTGCTGAGCATCCTCGGCATCCCGCTTCGCCGCGTGGAGGTGGAAGTCAGCCCGGAGAAGCGGCTGATTCCCGGTGGGCAGGCACTCGGCGTTGCCATGCGAACGGACGGCGTGCTGGTTGTCGGCTTGTCGGACGTAAAGAAGGGTGTCTGCCCCGCGCGGGACTGCGGACTGCAACCCGGCGACGTCCTCCTGCGCATCGGCGGACACGCCATCGAGCGCGTTGCCGACGTCAGCGAAATTGCCCAGCAGAACGGCACGTCGCCCCTGCTCATCGAATACATGCGCGACGGTACGACCGCCCACGCAACCCTCACTCCCGTGCAGGATGAAGCCAGCGGGGTTGTCCGCCTCGGCGCGTGGGTGCGCGACAGCACCGCGGGCATTGGCACACTCTCCTTCTACGACCCGGATTCCGGGCAGTATGCCGCGCTCGGTCACGCGATTACCGACGGCGACACGGGCAGCATCTTGACCGTCCGGGAAGGGCGCGTGCTGAAGGCGAGCATCGTCGCGGTACAGAAGGGGCAGCGCGGCGTTCCGGGCGAACTGAAAGGCTCATTCCTGCAAAACGCCGCCGTGCTGGGCGACATTGCGCAGAACACGACCCTCGGCATCAGCGGCACACTCACCACCGCCGTGACAAACCCGCTCTATCCCGACGGCTTGCCCATCGGCACGCGCTCGTCCGTCCATACGGGCGCGGCGACCATCCTCAGCACCATCGGCACTGGCGGCGTACAGGAATATACTGTCGAAGTCACCCACGTCAGCCAGCAGAACGCTCCCGCCGCCAAAAGCATGGTGCTGCGCGTGACCGATACGCGCCTGCTGGACGCGACCGGCGGCATCGTGCAGGGCATGAGCGGCAGCCCCATCATCCAAGACGGCAAGCTGATCGGCGCGGTGACGCACGTTTTCGTCAGCGACCCGACGCAGGGGTACGGGCTGTATGTGGACTGGATGCTGTCGCAGATGCAGGGGAATCCGGCTGACCAATAAACAGGAAATAGCCTTCTCGACAAAGGCTCCTATTTTTCCGGCAGGAATCCCCGCCTGATATATAGAAAACCTCCACTGATATTTTCGTCAATGGAGGTTCTTTTCATGCAGCTGCGCCGTTTTCTGCTTCTGGCGGATAATCCGCTGACGCTTGCCCAACTTCGGGCGGAAATTGAGGATTTGGGCGAGGAAACCCGCTGCCAAACCGCCCTGAGCGCCGAGGAAGCGCTTTTCCGCCTGTCGCAGGAGTCGGTGGATGCGGTGCTGCTCCTCCCCTGCCCGGCGGCGGACTGCCTGACACAATCACTGCTTCGCCATCCGCCGCTTGCGCCGCCGTTCCTCTTGGGTGGTCTGGACGGCGGGCTGCCGGAAATTTCGCAGCTGCCGGCGTGGTTCTCCGTGCTTCGTCTGCCCGCGCTGGCGGCGGCACACCTGCCGGAATGCACCGAACTGGCACGTCAGCTGCTGACGGCGCTGGGGATGCCGCGGACACTCCGGGCGTGGGCATTCCTGCCGGAAATGGCGGCGCTGACAGTCGTGCATCCACCGCTGCTGACAGACGTGACGCACGGCTTATACCCGCTGATGGCGCGCCGCGCGCAGCTGACCCCGTGCGCCGTCGAGCGTCGGTTGCGGCTCGCTATCGAATCGACATGGAATCGCGGCGACTACGATGCGATTGCACGCTTCTTCGGCCAGTCGGTAGACCCCGAACGCGGCAAGCCCACGAATCGGGAGTTTTTGTGTCAATTGCAGGAGCGATTGACGCTCAGCGCGAGGAGGATGGAGAGGAGGGCGGGGTGAGGGCTTCCGCCCTTTCTTCGCGTGCTTCCTCCATCGTCAGCGCTGCCGAGAGACAGCCGTACAGTTCCTGAACCGTTTGAATGCGTTTCAGCGTCTCGTTTGTCTGTTGTTCCGCTTCGGACATGGCTATTTTCCTTCTTTCGGGTGATGGGGCGGGTCATTCCACTTCCACCATCGTATACGCATACCCCTTCTCTTGCAGCCATTCCTCCATCGGCGAACCGCGCTCAACCAGCAGTTCCGTGCCGTCATCGACGAAGTCCGCATACAATGTGGTGATGCTGGCTGGGATGGTCAGCTGTTTCAAGGACGCGCAATGTTCAAATGCCCGCAGTCCAATTTGTTCCAGCGTTTTCGGCAGCTGAATGTCCGTCAGCTTGCTGCACTCCCAGAACGCATCCCAGCCGATGACGCGCAACCCTTCCTGCAAATGCACCGTTTCCAGCTGGTCGCAGTGGAGGAATGCCGCCCGTTCAAGCTCCGCAACGCCCTTCGGGATGGTGATTTCGCGCATCCCGCAGTAGATGAACGCCGCTTCGCCGATTTTCTCTAAGCTCCCCGGCAGGGTGATTTCCGTCAGCTCCGGAATGCGCCCGAACGCACCGTCTGCAATCTCCTTGATGCCCCCCGGCACAATGCAGACCGCGCCCGTCGTCAGCCGCCGCAGCACGCGCTGATGCACATGGTCAATCAGCATCCCGTCCTGTACCGTCAGCAGCGGATGATTCGGCGAAAGCTCCACCGTCCGCAGCGCCTTGCAGTTCTTGAAGGGATTCCCCTCGATTTCCGTCACGCTGTCCGGGATGCAGATGCTTGCAAAACCGCAGCGCTCGAATGCGTTTCTGCCCAGAAACTGCACACCCTCCGGCAGGTCGATTTCCGTCAGGGCTTCGCAGAACGCAAACGCCGATGCTTCCAGCCGCTCCAATTTTTCCGGAAGGACAACTTTTCCCAGCTCCGAGCATCCATAGAACATATCCATCGGAATCACGCGCAGGTTCTTCGGGAGCGTGACTTCCTGCAATTTCTCGTTGGACAAAAACGCGCCGTGTCCGACTTCTTCCAAACTTTCGGACAGTTTCAGCGCGGTAAGCCCCGTACTTTCAAACGCATGACACCCGATGGTGCGCAGGCCCTCCGGCAGGGTGATTTCCGTCAGGCTTCTGCACCAGTCGAACGCGCTGTCGCCAATGCTTTGCAGGCTCTCCGGCAAACTGACCGACCGCAGCGCAAAGCAGCCGTTGAAGGCCTCTTTCTGGATGTTCGTCAGCCCTTCCGGCAGCGTCACGCGTTCCACCTGCGCGGAATAGAATGCGCCCCGCCCAATCGTCGTGATGCCCTCCGGCACAGTTACATCGCGCACATCCCGCGCGGCGCAAATCACCGTGTCGCCCGCCAGCAGCATTTGATTCTCGATGCGCAGCACCGGGTTGTCCGGCGCAATCCGCAGGCTGTTCGCAAAGAAGTGCTGGGACAGCGGGATAGCAGGAATGGGGTTGCCGTCAGTTTCCGTCAGGCTCGCCGGCAACGTCAGCCCCCACAGTTCATCGCAGTCCGCAAACACCCCGTAGCCCATGCGGCGCAACGTGTTCGGCAGGGTGATGGTTTTCAAATTCCAGCAGCCGGCAAAGGCTCTTTCTCCCAGCGTTTCCACGCCCTCCGACAGCGTCACCTTTTCCAGCGCGCAGCCGATGAATGCCTCCTCCCCGATTTCCCGCAGGGTGGATGGCAGCGTGATTTCCTTCAGCGCCGATGCCGCCGCAAACGCTTCGCAGTCAATCACCGTCACGCCCTCCGGGATGACGACGCTCGTCAGCGCCGCATATTCAAAGGCATACGCGCCAATCGCCGTCACGGGCAAATCGTCTACCACGGACGGAATCACCAGCGCCGTTTCGTCGCCCAGATAGCCCGTAATGCCCGCCGTTCCGTCCTCCAAAACGACATAGAGGTACAGCCCGTCTTGGCTTTTAGTGGAGATTTCCGCCGCGTTGTCGTAGTCAACCGTGTCCAGCACCGCATCCGCCTGTGCCGATGCCGCACAGAGCAGGAGCGTCAACAGGACGCAGAGCATCCGCTTCATCAAAAAAATCGCCTCCTTGTGCCTTGATGATAGCACAGGAGGCAATTTCATGTCAATTTTTCCTTGGAATTGTTACAATCGCCGTTTTCTTCATCGCGACCGCCATGACCCCCGCCGTAATGGCTTCCGCCGCACAGAACGCCAGCCACACGCCCGTCATGCCGAAGAGCGCCGCCATCACCAGCGCGCAAAGCACAATCGCCGCCACACCGCGCAGGATGGACGTAATCATCGCCCATTTCGCCGCGCCGACCGCACTCAGATAGCCCGTTCCGGCGATATTGAACCCCGCAAACAAGTAGCCGAGGAAGTACAGCCGCATTCCCTGACATGCCAAATCCGCCATCACCGGGTCATGCTCGCTGTTGAACACCGCCACCAGCGGCTCGGCGAACACCTCGAAGCAGACAATCATCAGCACTGAAAGCGTCAGCGCCGTCAGGATGCTCATCATCAGCACCTGCCGCACTTGTCCCGTTTCACCGCGGCTGTACGCGTCACTGAGCAGCGGCTGCGAACCCTGCGAGATGCCGGAGAAAATCGCCGTTGCGACGATGGCGACATTCGCCACCACGCCATACGCCGCGACGCCGATGCTGCCCGAAAGTCCCAGAATCAGGAAATTCAGCACCATCGTCGTCATGCCGCCCGCGATTTCCCCGATGAACCCGGATACACCCACCGCGCTGACGTGCGCCAGCAGTTTGAACGTCGGCTTGTGCCAGCGGAAGCACAGCGTATTCGTCTTTTTGCGGAAGTGCAGGGCGTTAATCCCCATGCCGACGATGGGAGATGCCGCCGTTGCGAGCGCCGCGCCCGCCATGCCCATTCCCAGCGGGAACATCAGCACCCAGTCCATGACGATGTTGAACAGGCTGGATGCCATCGTCGCGGTCATGGCAAGCGACGGATCGCCGTCGTTGAGGACGAAGGAGCGCAGGATGTAGTTGCACATGAAGAAGGGCGTGAAGAGCAGGAAAATGCGTGTATACGGCGCGCCGACCGTCACGATGTCCGGTTCGCCGCCAAGCAGCCGCACGATGCCCTCCGCGCTGAAAATGCCCAGCAGGATGAACGGCACAGACAAAATTCCCGCCCATGCGAGGGCTTCCGCAAGATAGCCATCGGCGTGTTTTCCTTCGTGACGCTCCAAGGCGAAGCGGGTCGCCGCGCCGGTCGCCAGCATCGCGCCCAAGGCAAAAATCAGCGAATAAACGGGCAGGACGAGGTTCAGAGCGGCAATGCCGTCCGCACCCTGCGCCTGTGCGATAAAGAAGGTGTCGGCGAGGATATAGGCAGAGACGCCAATCATGCCGAGGATGTTTTGAGAAACGTAGCGGAAGAACTGCTTCCGCACGGTGGAATGCGCATTCATAGAGGGCTTCTCCTTCTGCTTTGTTCAGGGCAGCATTCCTATTGTAAAGGGGAAAATCATCTTCGTCAAGGGAAAATTGCAAGAATCGCTTCTGTTGACTATCCAAATGACGAAAAATGCGGTATAATGGAGCGAATACCCATCATGCTGTTCCCGGATGCTTCATAGAAAAATCCGAAACAGCATCAGGAGGAATCGTATGAAGCACTTGTACCCCTACCTCCGGCGCTTCCGCAAGGAGAGCATTCTCGCGCCCCTGTTCAAGATGCTGGAAGCCACATTCGACCTGCTTGTGCCGATGGTGGTGGCGGACATCATCAAGGTCGGTATTGCGGGCGGCGATACGACGTACATCTGGACGCGCTGCGGCCTGCTGGTGCTGATGGCGCTCATCGGACTGCTCTGCTCCTTCACCGCGCAGTATTTCGCGGCGCGCGCCGCCATCGGCACATCCACCGGGCTGCGGCATGAGCTGATGGCGCACATCCAGTCGCTCTCCTTCTCCGAACTGGACACGCTGGGCGTTTCGACACTGATTACGCGCATGACCAGCGACGTCAATCAGGTGCAGAATGGTCTGAACATGTTCCTGCGCCTGTTCCTGCGTTCGCCATTCATCGTCGCGGGCGCGATGATTGCCGCCTTCACCATTGATACACAGATTGCGCTGATTTTCCTCGCGGCGATTCCCGTGCTGGCGGTGATTGTCTTTGGCATCATGCGCATCACCTCGCCTATGTACAAAACCGTTCAGTCCCGGCTGGACGCGGTCACGGGCGCAACGCGCGAGAACCTCTCCGGTGTCCGCGTCGTGCGCGCGTTCGGGCGTGAGGACGCGGAGGAAGAAAACTTCGTCCAGCAGAATGGCAGCCTGAACGCCATGCAGCTCAAAGTCGGCCGCATTGCCGCGCTGATGAATCCGCTGACGTATGTCGTGGTCAACCTCGGCATCATCGGCATTCTGTACTTCGGCGCGAACAAGATTGGCAGCGGCGCGCTGCTCTCCGGCGACGTGGTGGCGCTGGTGAACTACATGAGCCAGATTCTGGTGGAACTGGTGAAGCTGGCGAACCTCGTCGTGCTGCTCACCCGTGCGATTGCCAGCATGGGCCGCGTGTCGCAGGTGCTGGATACGCCTTCGACGATGGTGTTCCCGGAGAAGCCTGTTTCGGCGGATGCTGCTTCCGATGTGGCGGTGGCGTTCGACCATGTGTCCCTGCGCTATCAGGGCGCGGGTGCGGAAAGCCTGTCCGATGTGACCTTCACGGCAAAGAAGGGGCAGACCATCGGCGTTATCGGCGGCACGGGCAGCGGCAAAACGACGCTCGTCAGCCTGATTCCGCGCTTTTATGACGCAACGAAGGGGCAGGTCACCCTGCTCGGTCAGCCGATTACCGCCTATTCCAAGGAGGAGCTGAACCGCCACGTTGCGGTCGTCATGCAGAAGGCGCAGCTGTTCAAGGGCACGATTCGCTCGAATCTGCTCTGGGGCAACGAGAATGCCACGGACGAAGAATTGTGGCACGCGCTGTCCATTGCGCAGTCGGAGGATTTTGTCCGCCAGAAGCCGGGCAAGCTCGATGATCCGGTGGAGCAGGGCGGACGCAACCTGTCCGGCGGTCAGCGTCAGCGCCTGACAATCGCCCGCGCGCTGGTGGGACATCCTGACATTCTGATTCTGGACGACAGCGCCTCCGCGCTGGACTACGCCACGGATGCCGCGCTCCGCAAGGCCCTGCGCACCCTGAAGGATACGACGCTCTTCATCGTCTCCCAGCGCACCTCGTCCCTGCGCCACGCCGACCAGATTATCGTGCTGGACGACGGGCATGTGGTGGGCATCGGCAAGCACGATGCGCTGATGCAGACGTGCGAGGTCTACCGCGAAATCCACGAAAGCCAGTTCCGGAAGGGAAGTGACGTGCAGTGAAGACCAATAAGCTCAAGCAGCAGAAGGGCACGCTCCTGCGCGTCCTGCAATATGTGAAGCCATATCGGGTACTGGTGATTATCAGCCTGCTGTGCGCGTGCGTGAGCGCGGCGGCGCAGCTGCTCATCCCGGTTTTAACTGGCAAGGCGATTGACCAGATGCTCGGCGCGGGTCAGGTAAATCTGTCCGGCGTGCTGGTCTTTGCGGTGTGGATTGCCGTCGTTGCGGCGCTGTCCGCGGCTGCCCAGCAGTTTCTTGCCACCAGCAACAACAAGATTGCCTATAACATCAGCCGCGACCTGCGCAACGCGGCGTTCCACAAGCTCCAGCGCCTGCCGCTGAGTTATCTGGACGCGCATCCCTCCGGCGACCTCGTCAGCCGCATGATTGCCGATGTGGACACCTTCTCCGACGGTCTGCTCATGGGCTTCACGCAGCTGTTCACCGGCATTGTGCTGATTGTCGGCACGCTGACCATCATGCTCATCAAAAACTGGATGATTGCCCTGCTGGTCGTGGTGCTGACGCCGCTGTCGATGTTCGTCGCGTCCTTCATCGCCCGAAAGACGCACCACTACTTCACCGAGCAGGCGCGTGTGCGCGGGCAGCAGACGGCGCTCATCAACGAGCTGATTGAAGGGCAGAAGGTTGTGCAGTCCTTCGGGCACGAAGCCGCCTCGCTGAGCGATTTCGACTGCATCAACGATGAACTTGGCCGCGTCAGCCTGAACGCGACGTTCTTCTCCAGCCTCACGAACCCCTCCACCCGTCTGGTCAACAACATCATCTATGCGGCGGTCGCGCTCGTCGGCGCGCTGTCGGCGGTCGGCGGCGGCATTTCCGTGGGTGATTTAAGCGTTTTCCTCAGCTACGCCAGCCAGTACGCCAAGCCCTTCAACGAAATCTCCGGCGTTGTGACCGAGCTGCAAAACGCCCTCGCCTGCGCCGCGCGCGTTTTCTCCCTGCTGGATGAAACCGACCGCGTGCCGGACAAGGAAAACGCCGTCGTCCTCTCCCCCAAGGGCACAATTGACCTCAAGGACGTCTGCTTCCGCTATGTGCCCGATCGTCCGCTGATTGAGGGCTTCAACCTGCACGTCAAGCCCGGTCAGCGCATTGCCATCGTCGGCCCGACCGGCTGCGGCAAAACGACCATGATTAACCTGCTGATGCGCTTCTACGACGTAAACAGCGGCGCAATTCTCGTCGACGGCACGGACATCCGCAACGCGACGCGCCACTCCCTGCGCAAGAGCTTCGGCATGGTCTTGCAGGACACTTGGCTGAAAGCCGGCACGATTCGCGACAACATCGCCTACGGCCGCCCCGACGCATCGGAAGAGGACGTTATCGACGCCGCGAAGGCCGCCCACGCGCACAGCTTCATCCGCCGCCTGCCCGACGGCTACGACACGGTTATCACCGAAAACGGCGGCAACATCTCGCAGGGACAGAAGCAGCTGCTCTGCATTGCCCGCGTGATGCTGGGCGGCGAAAACGGTGAACTTCCGCCGATGCTGATTCTGGACGAAGCGACGTCTTCCATCGACACGCGCACAGAAATCAAGATTCAGTCCGCTTTTGTGCGGCTGATGAATGGGCGCACGTCGTTCATCGTGGCGCACCGGCTTTCGACGATTCAGGAAGCGGATGTGATTCTGGTGATGAAAGATGGGCATATTATTGAGCAGGGAACGCATGAGGAGCTGCTGAAGAAGCAGGGGTTCTATGCGAATTTGTACCAGTCGCAGTTTGCATTGAGCTGAGGAAACGCCAAAAGAATAAACACGCGGAAGGAGCACGGAGGAGAGACCAACTGAATCGCGCGGAGGGGTCAAGGGGGGATTCCCCCTTGCAGGGTCAAGGGACAGCGTCCCTTGTGG
>ENA-OOYV01001371-OOYV01001371.1-human-gut-metagenome-genome-assembly--contig:-NODE-1371-length-14473-cov-3.777847_pt1 | contig 14473 bp, 16 predicted proteins | sample MGYA00241704_ERZ501380 | MGnify/ENA primary metagenome ERZ501380 (study PRJEB25962, sample SAMEA2042984) | human gut metagenome | biome: human gut; feature: human-associated habitat; material: faeces...
GGAGATGTGGGTCATCTTGTCGCCCAGACCCATCTGCTCCACAGCCGCCGCAGAGTCGCCGCCGCCGATGATGGTCACCGCGTCGGAATCCGCCATTGCCTGCGCAACCGCCAGCGTACCGGCCGCCAGCGTCGGGTTCTCGAACACGCCCATCGGGCCATTCCACACAACCGTCTTGGCGGACTTCACAGCCGCCGCGAACAGCTCACGGCTCTTCGGGCCAATATCGCAACCTTCCATGTCCGCCGGAATCGCATCCGCATCGACGGTCACGGTGTCAACCGGCGCGTCGATCGGGTTCGGGAAATCCTTGATGCACACGGTGTCAACCGGCAGCAGGAGCTGAACGCCCTTTTCCGCAGCCTTCGCCATCATGTCCTTGCAGTAATCAATCTTGGTTTCGTCCAGCAGGGACTTGCCGATTTCATAGCCCTTCGCCTTCAGGAAGGTGAACGCCATGCCGCCGCCGATAATCAGCGTATCAACCTTTTCCAGCAGGTTGTTGATGACATTCAGCTTGTCCTCAATCTTCGCGCCGCCCAGCACCGCGACGAACGGACGATCCGCATTTTCCAGCGCCTTGCCCATCACGGCGAGTTCCTTGCCGATCAGATAGCCTGCCACGCACGGGGACAGGAACTTCGTCACGCCCTCGGTGGAGCAGTGCGCGCGGTGGCAGGAGCCGAACGCGTCATCCACATAGCAGTCCGCCAGGGAAGCCAGTTCCTTGGAGAACTCCTCGACGTTCTTGGTTTCTTCCTTGCGGAAGCGGGTGTTCTGCAGCAGCACGACGTCGCCGTCCTTCATCGCCGCCACAGCAGCCTTGGCGTTTTCGCCGACCACCGTGTCGTCATTGGCGAACACGACGGGCTGACCCAGCAGTTCGCTCAGGCGAACCGCCACGGGTGCCAGAGAGAACTTCTCCTCCGGGCCGTTCTTCGGCTTGCCCAGATGGCTGCACAGGATGACCTTGCCGCCGTCAGCGATCAGCTTCTTGATGGTAGGAAGCGCGGCCACGATGCGCTTGTCGTTGGTGATCTTGCCGTCCTTCATGGGGACGTTGAAGTCACAGCGAACCAGCACCTTCTTGCCAGAAACCTTGATGTCGTCAATCGTTTTCTTAGCCATTGTTGATGCACACTCCTTCAAGATTGCTCTTTTGGTTGCTTTTATTGAGAACGTCCGTCACACATCGGTGACTGACGAACAACCCGAATTTGTTTTGAGGATGGCAAGCATCTGCTTTGCCGCACCCTCATCCGTCACCAGCAGCGTATGCGAATCATGCCGCAGGACGGAGATGATGGCTTCCGCCTTCTTTGCGCCCGCCGCGACCGCAATCATGCGGCAGTCTGGCGTCAGGCGCGCCAAATCGACGCACACGCCGGATGATTTCAGCAGGCACTGCCCATCCCGGTCATAATACGCGCCGAAGGACTCCCCGACCGCGCCCTTCTTCATCAGCAGGCGCACCTGCTCCACGGGCAGGCGACTCATCGTCTCCTGCGCGCAGCCGATGCCGTGCAGGATAATGTCCGCACGCTGGATGCGCTCCATCGTCTCGCGGATTTCAGGCAGCCGCAGCATTTCCTGCTTCGCCTGCTCGTCCATGTGGTCAGGCAGATGCAGCAGCCGATGATGTCCGCCGAGCCGCTGGGCGATTTCCGCCGCCAGCGTGTTCGCCTGCGTCTCCATTTCGCGCCCGAAGCCGCCCTGTGCAGGAACGACCATGACGTTCATGGGAGCGCTGCTCTGCATGGCGTGTGCCGTCGCCGCGATGGTCGAACCGCCCGTGACTGCCAGCGTCGACCCGGAATGCAGCAATTGCCGCACGCCCTGCGCCGCCAGCCGCCCCACGTCGGACAGTACACGCGCATCCGCATCAGCATCCCCCGGCGCAACGAAAACTGTTTTCACCGGGAGAACCTGCATCAGCGCCGTTTCCAGCGCAGTCAGGCCCTGCGTCTGCCGGGCGAAGCTGCGGGCACTTTCCAGCCAGCGTGACGCATTCGGCGTCGGATTCATCCCGGCTTTGTCCAGCGTAATCAGGCCAGCATCGCGGAGCTTCTCCACGTCCGCGCGCACTTCCCGCTCCGCCAGATTCAGCCGGAGCGCCAATTGCCGCCGCCCAACCGGGGCTGATTCCGCAATCGCCGTCAGCACCATGGCACGGCGCGCCATTGCTTCCGCCATCTCCGGCGCAATTGCCTGCATCAGCGCCACAAAATCCTCCGCCATGCCATTTCGCCCCTTCCGGCTCGTCAGAAAATCCCCAATGTCTATCATACCACGTTCGGCACGAAATGGCAAGATTGTTTTTCCGCTTCCGCATACACTCTTCTTACAAAGGAGGAGATTTGTATGTGGATTTTGCTTCCCGCTTTCGTTTTGACGCTGCTGCTCTGCCGCTGCTATCGCCCCGGCACTTGGGGCGCGCGGCTGCTGAACTGCTGGACGTTTGGCACTGTGCTGTTGATGGCGTGGAATCTGCTGCCCTTGCCGCACGTCGGCATCAATCCGATTTCATCGTTGTTGACAGGCGCGCTGGGCATTTCAGGGCTGCCCCTGACGGTGTTTCTGAATATAATGCCGTAATCAGCAGCAGACGATTTCGATGCCCGCCATGGCTTCATCAATCAGCCCATCGACGTCGAGCTTGCTCTCGCCTTCGAGAATTTTCTCCATCTTCGGGTGCGTCGCGGGATGGCGCGGCGTAAAGACCGTGCAGCAGTCCTCGTAGGGCAGGCTGGACGTCTCGAATGTGCCGATTTTTTCACTCACGGCGATAATTTCTTCCTTGTCAAAGCCAATCAGCGGGCGGAAAACAGGCATATCCACCACCATATCGGTCGTACCGAGCGCCGTCATCGTCTGGCTGGCGACCTGCCCGACCGATTCGCCGGTAATCAGTGCCTCGCTGTTCTCCTGACGCGCCACCTTTTCGGCAATGCGCATCATAAAGCGGCGTATGATGAGCGTTGTGTACTCTTCGGGGCACTTTTCGTGGATTTCCATCTGGATTTTGGTGAACGGCACGATGTGGACGCGGATGCCGCAGCAGCTTTCGGACAAAATGCGCGCCAAATCCAGCACCTTTTCCTTCGCGCGGTCAGACGTGTATGGATAAGAGTGGAAATGCACCGCGTTGATATGCACGCCGCGCTTGGCAATCATCCACCCCGCGACCGGGCTGTCAATGCCGCCGGAAAGCAGCAGCGTCGCGCGGCCGTTCGTCCCGACGGGCATACCGCCGACCGCCGGAATCACCTTCACATACAGGTACGCCATGTCGCGGATTTCCACGTTCATGGTGTGCTGGGGCTTCTTCACGTCCACGGACAGGTTCTTGTTCGCCGTCAGGATGCGGTGTCCCATTTCGATGTTGATAGCGGGCGAATCCATGAAGTAGTTCTTGTCCGAGCGGCGCGCCGTCACGCGGAACGTGCCGGACAAATCCGCCATCATGGCGACCGCCTGATTGCAGAGGGCGTCAAAGTCGTCTTTGGGCATTTCGACCGCCGGGCAGACGCTGTGCACGCCGAACACCTTCGTCACGCGGCGGATGCACTCATCCAAATCGTCAAAATCCGACACGAGAATGCGTCCGTCGTGCAGCAGCACCGTCGCGCCGAGGTCTTTCACGGCGTACTTGATGCGCTTGACCAGCGCGCGCATAAAAAGCGGGCGATTCTGCCCCTTCAGGAAAATCTCGCCATAGCGGACGAGCAGCAAATTGCGCACAGGAATTTCTCTCCTTAATATGTAGATATTATCGTCTGACGTAGGCTTTCAGCAGGTCATAGTGCTTCTTGACGCACTGCGCCACATCATCCATTTCCGCCTCGGTATTGTCCGGGCAGAGACTGAACCGCAGCGTGCAGTCCGCTTCCGCCGGGGACAAGCCCATCGCCGTCAGCACGCCGGACACCTTCTGTTTATGCGCAGCGCACGCCGAACCCGCACTGACATAGATGCCATCGCCTTCCAGCGCGAACAGCATTGTCTGGCTCCGCACAGGCGACAGGCTGACGCTCAAAATGTGCGGCGCGCAGAGCGGGTCATCCAGCGCGGGACCGTTGCGCTTTGCCGTGGGAATCGCCTCCTGCAAGTCCGTCAGCAGGCGGGTTTTCAGCGCCATCATCTTCTCTGTCGCGCCCTGCGGATAAGTACAAACCGCCTCGCCCAGCCCGATGATGCCGGGGACGTTTTCCGTGCCGGAGCGCAGGTTGTCCTCCTGCCCGCCGCCGAAGACGATGGGCGACAGTTTGTGGTCTTTGCGGAAAATCAAGCCGCCGATGCCCTTGCTGGCATGAATCTTATGCCCGGAAAAGGCGTAGGACTGGATTTTGAGCGCATTGAAATTCAGTGGCACACGCAGAAAGCCCTGCACGCCGTCCACATGAATGGCGGCATTCGGCGCAAGGCGGTCGCGCAGCGCGGCAACTTCCGCAATGGGCTGCACCGCGCCGACCTCGTTGTTGACCTGCATGAGCGTAATCAGGTGGACATCCTCGCCCAGCAAGCCTTCCAGCGCGGGCAGATCCACCACGCCGCGGCGATCTACTGGAATCGGCACAACCTTGTGCCCCATGCGTTCGGCTTCCTGTGCGCAGTTCAGCACCGCAGGATGCTCCACGGACAGCATCAGCACCCGACCCGGCTTATGCTTCGTGCGCAAATGCCCCAGAATGGCGATATTGTCCGCCTCCGTGCCGCCAGAGGTGAACACCATGCGCTGGTTCGCCGCGCCTGCCGCTTTCAGGCAAATTTCACGCGCATTCTCGACGGCTTTCTCCGCATCCATGGCCGGGCGGTACAGCGCCGACGGGTTGTACCAGCCATTTTCCAGCGCGTCCATCATCGCGGCAATCACCGCGGCGGAGGGCTTCGTCGTCGCGCTGTTATCCAGATAGATGGTTTTCACGGTCAATTCTCCTGATCCGCGCCGAAGGGCAGATAGTGGCGGATGTTATCCACCATGGCTTTGCTCGGCTCAAACACAATCAGGGACTTCTTGCCGTCCTTGGAGAAAGCGAAATAGTACAGTTCCGCGTCGCGATTGAGGAACCAGCGCAGCTGCTTCACGCCCGGCGCGGACACATGCCGATGGAAGCTGCCGCTGGCGACCTTGCCGAACGCATCCACCTTTGCCACGTTCAGGCTGCCCAGCGCCTTGCGCTTGCGGTTGTTGAACACCTGTGCGAAATCCATCGAGCCGTTGGTAAACGTGTAGTCGTACTCCGTGCGCAGGCGGTCATGGAAGAAGAAAATGTACACCGCAATACCCGTGAACAGCAACGTCATCACCAGCATCGAGATGCTGAAGCTGTAAAACATGACGTTCAGGTACATGAACGCCAGAATCGCGGACACAATCATCACGACCCACGACGCGTAGTACAGTACCTCTTCCGCCGCGCGGTGGTGTTTGCTTACAGATTCCTCCAGAAAACGATCCATTTGCGTAAATCCTCCTCAAATCACATAAACAGCAGGAACAGCCCTGCCGTCAGAAGCCCCACAATCACGCCGCCGATGACCTCGACATGCGTATGCCCGACCAATTCCTTCAGTTCCTCATCCGTGATACTTTCGCCATTGACGAACATCTTCTGCACGATTTCGTTGATGACAACCGCCTGTTTGCCCGTCTCGCGGCGGACACCCGTCGCATCGTACATGACAATCGCCGCCATCGTGAAAGACAGGGCGAAAATCGCGCTGTCGAAGCCCTGCGTCGCGCCAATCATCAGCGTCAGGGAGACGACGAACGCCGTATGGCTCGACGGCATTCCCCCGCTGCCGAAAAAGCGGTGCCAGTCCCATTTCTTTTCAACCAGATAGTACGTCGGAATTTTGAGCGCCTGCGCCACGAACCACGCCGTGATGCAGCACAGCAGCACCTGATTGCTGAAAAGCCCCAGAATGTTGTGAAGTTCCATTTATTTCCGCTTCCCTTTTGATGAATGATAAATCAATCCGGCGCAAGCGCACGAATCCTGTCTCTTATTGTACTCTGTTCAGGGTGCTTTGTGCAAGGGTTTGCAAAAATTTCATATCTCCGCCGATTTTCGCTGCCGCATCCACCGCCAAGGCCGTTTCCCGTGCCGCGTCCTCGCGTGTGCCCTCGATGCCGCGAATGGCAATCCACGTCAGCTTCTCTTCCGCAACGTCTTTGCCAATGCTTTTGCCCAGCGCTTCCTCCGTACCGATGACATCCAGCAGGTCGTCCACCATCTGGAACGCCATGCCGAGGTGCTGCCCATACTCGCAGCCATATTTCACCTGATCCTGCGTCGCGCCCGCCAGCAGCAGGCCCGCCTCCACGGGGGCAGTCAGCAAATCCGCCGTTTTGTGCAGGTGGATGTAGCGTACCTTGTCCGCCGTCGGCTTCGTGCCCTCGCTGGTTACGTCCATCGTTTGCCCAGCGACCATGCCCGTTACGCCCGCGTGACGCGCAATCGCTTCCATCGCCAGCACGCCAGAGCAATCCCCCGCCTTCGCCAGCTGCGCCGACTGACGCGCCATCAGCTCCATTGCCGCCGACAGCAGCCCGTCGCCCGCCAGAATCGCCACGTCCTCACCGAACTTGCGGTGATTTGTCAGCTGCCCGCGCCGCAAGTCATCGTTGTCCATGGCGGGCAGGTCGTCGTGAATCAGGCTGTATGTGTGAATCATTTCCAGCGCACAGGCAAACGGCAGCGCCTTCCCCGTATCACCGCCGATGGCTTCGCATGATGCCAGCAGCAGCACTGCGCGCAGCCGCTTGCCGCCAGCCAGCAGCGAATACTCCATCGCCTTCAGCAGAATATCCGGGATTTCGCCCAGCGACCGCAGCTGCCCCGAAAGCGCCTCTTCGACCTGCTTGCGGTATTCCGCGTATGTCTTCATTGCTGTTCCTCCATCGGCACCTCGATGTCCTCGCCGCTTTGCTGCCGCAGTACCGTCAAGCGCTGCTGTGCCGCCGTCAGCTCCTTTTCGAGGGCGTTCAGCGCATTCAGCCCCGCTTCGTACTGCTGCATGGCTTCCTCTAAAGGCATTTCGCCGCTCTCCATCTTGGAAATCAGCGCTTCTACCTGTTGAAGCCTTTTTTCAAACGTCAGCTTCTTTTTCGCTGCCATAAGCACCCTCCTTATTGGGCTGCATGACCCGCATTTCGCCATCCTGGAAACGAATCGTCATCTGCGGATGCGTCCGCGCCGCCGCGCGGTCAGGCAGCACCCTGCCGCCGTCCAGCACCAGCGCATAGCCGCGTTCCAGCACCTTCTCCGGATTCAGCGCCTGCAAATGCAGCTTCTGCCGATGCAGCCGCTCCGTTTTCCGCTGCAAATTCTGCTCCGCCGCGCTGTCCAACCGAATCCGCGCCATGCCCAATCGCGGGGTCAGCGCCGAAATCCGCTGCGACATTTGATGCTCCAGCCGCATTTTTGCGCCGCCGAGCCGCTTCTCCAGCGCCGTCAAGCGTTGGTTCGGGTCGCACGCCGCCAGACGCTTTTCCAGCGTCATCAGCGCCAGACGCGTTTCCTGCAAGTGCTGCGAAAGCGCCGTCTGCAAGTGCTGCCGCATTCCATCCAGTCCTGCGAGAATTTCCCGCAAGTCCGGTACCGCCATTTCCGCCGCGTTTGACGGCGTAGCGGCGCGCCTGTCCGCCACAAAATCCGCAATCGTGAAGTCGGTTTCATGCCCAACCGCGCTGATGATGGGAATCTGGCAGTCATAAATCGCGCGCGCCACAATTTCCTCGTTGAACGCCCACAAATCCTCCATCGAGCCGCCGCCGCGCCCGACGATGACGACCTCGACCTCCGGGATTTTCGCCGCGCGTCGAATGCCCTGCGCGATGCTCTCCGCCGCCCCTGCGCCCTGCACCTGAACCGGCACCAGCACCAGCGGCACGCCGGGATCGCGCGCCCGCGACACCATGCAGATATCGTGCAGCACCGCGCCTGTTTCTGACGTCACGACCGCGATTTTCTTCGGGCGATACGGCAAGCGCCGCTTGTGCTCCTCGTCGAACAGCCCCTCCGCCGCCAAGCGGTTTTTCAGCGCCTCGAACTGCTGATACAGCGTGCCGATGCCGTCCGGACGCATACTGTCGCAGGTAATTTGGTAGCTGCCGCCCTCGCTGTACAGCCCGACCTGCCCGCTGACGATGACGGACATGCCGTCCATCGGGCGAATCGACATGCGCATCGCGTTCTGACGGAACATGACCGCCGCGATTCGGCACCACTCGTCCTTGAGCGTAAAGTACCAATGCCCGGACGAATGGCGCTTGAAGTTGCTGATTTCACCGCGCAAACGGACTTTACGAAGCGCCGGCTCGTTTTGCAGCAGCTGCCGGACGTACTCGTTGACCTCGCTGACCTCCAGAACCCATTCCGACATGGCGCTTTCACTTCCTACTTGTATCGGCTTATTTTGCCGTCTGCTTCTCCGCCGCTTCCACCGTGTTTTCCAGCAGCTCGACAATTGTCATTTTGCCCACGCCGCCGGGGACGGGCGTGATGTAGCCCGCAACGTCCGCCACATCAGGCATCACGTCGCCGACGACCTTGCCGTTCACGCGGTTGATACCCACGTCGATGACGACCACGCCGGGCTTGACCATGCTCTTGGTGATGAACCCCGGCTTGCCGACCGCCGCGACGAGAATATCCGCATTGCGCGTGTGCTGGGCGAGGTTCACCGTGTGGCTGTGGCAGATGGTGACGGTGCAGTTCGCTTGCAGCAGCAGCATCGCCATCGGCTTGCCGACGATGTTGCTCCGTCCGACGACGACTGCTTCTTTGCCGTCAAGATCAATCCCCGTGCGGCGAATCATCTCCATTGCGCCCTTGGGTGTGCACGCAACCACGCCCGGCTGTCCGCTCATCATCCGCCCCGCGTTGAGCAGGTGGAAGCCGTCCACATCCTTTTCCGGCGCGATAACCGCCAGCGCTGCCGCCTCATCGAGGTGTTTCGGCAGGGGAAGCTGCACCAGAATACCGTGGATGGTGTCGTCCGCATTCAGACGAGCTATCAGCTTCTCCAGTTCGTCCTGCGTTGTCGTTTCGGGCAGGTTGATGGTCACGGAGTGAATGCCGACCTGATCACGCTCTTGTTGCGCACATAAATCTGGCTGGCGGGGTCTGCGCCGACGAGAATCACCGCCAATCCCGGCGTGACGCCCTTTTCGCGCAGGCGCGCCACCCGCTGTGCAATTGCCCCGCGAAGCTCCGCTGAAATCGCCTTACCGTCCAGTATCTGTGCTGCCATATTCTATCTCCTTCAGCGTTTGCTGTTCGCGCCATTTTCTTGCGCCAATGAGCGCCACGCCGACCGCGTTGTCCCCGGAATACTCCGGGCGGCCGAAATGCACGCGCAAATCCGGCTGACGCTTGGCAGTCCGCTGCGTCACCAGCTCCCGAAAGAGCCGCGAGGACGCAACACCGCCCGCAATCAGCACCTGACGAATGCCCGTCTGCTGGGATGCCGCCGTCACCATGCGCGAAACTGTCCGCGCCAGCAGGTCGTATACCTCGCGGGCAATGTCCTCCTTGGGCATCGTCCCCTGCGAAATCCAGCGCTGCACCTGCGTTTCCGCGCCGGACAAGTGGCAGTACAGCCCGCCATCCGCCATAGCGACCGGCAGCAGCGCCCTCGCCGTGCCGCGCACCGCCAGCTCCTCCAAATGCGGTCCCGCCGGAAACGGCAGCCCCAGCGCCACGCCCGTGCGGTCAACTACCTGCCCCGCATGGAGGTCAAGCGTCCCGCCAAGCAGCGTCAGGCGGTCATCCACCAGCGACAGCACCTCGGTCGTGCCGCCGGAGAGATGCACTGCCAGCAAATCGCCCGCTGCCACGCCGCTATCCACCTTCGCGGCTTCCACATGCCCGCGCTGGTGCGTCGTAGCAAAACAGGGAACGCGAAGCAGAGCCGCCAGACTGCGGCCCTGTGCGTCCCCTGCTTGAAACACGGGCATATACGACGCTTCCTCATCCCGTGGACGGCGGGAAGCGCACACCGCGACGATTTCGCAATCCGTCAAATACGCCGACAATTCCTCAATCAGCCCCGGCAGCTGACGGACATGCGTGAACACCGCCTCCGACTGCCGCAGCCCGCGCTGTCCCTGTGGAACAGGCAGCAGCTTGCGGCAGCTCGCAATCACATTGCCCTCCGTGGTTACGGCAGCAGTGGACGTGGTGTAGCAGCTTGTGTCAAGCCCGACAACGACGCGCTTCACGGGTTTTCCGCCTGCTTTCTGCGCAGAATCGTACCCAGTACGCCGTTGACGAAGCGGCCGCTCGTCGGCTCGGAGAAGCGGTTGGCGAGGTTGACTGCCTCGTTGATGGCGACCGGGCCGGGGATTCCCTCCTCGTAGAGGATTTCCCACGCCGCCATGCGCAGGATGGTCAAATCCACATGCGGCATCCGGCTGATTTCCCAGCGCGGACTGGCAGCCTGAATCGCTTCATCCAGCTCATCGAGGTGCGCCAAGACGCCATCGAGCACCTCGGTGATGTACGCCCGGTCGGATTCGCTCGGCTCGTTCTCTGAAATGCTGTCCACGCCGGGAAGTCCTTCCTTCCGCAGCGCCTCATACACCATTTGCAGCGTCTCTTCGCCGCCTTCGCCGCCCGCCATATGTTCAAAAATCATCTGCATGACCGCCGCACGCGCAGTCGTCCGTGCCATATTGTTTTTCTCTCCTATTCCACACTAAAAATGCGTATTGTTGTTATTCTGCTGATTTTTCGCCGTCGTCTGCCGCGTCCACCGTTTCCCCGGCGGATTCTTCTGCCGCAGCTGCTTCTTCCGCCGATGCTTCCGTTTCCTCCGGGGCATCCTCGGCAGCCTCGACTTCATCCGCTTCGGGCGCTTCTGTCACCTCCGGCGGCGCGGGCACAAACGCGGGCTGCTCCGGCGTGCCGAACAGGCGCTGATGCAGCGGACGTTCGTCGTCCTTGTCATCCTCCGGGGAAATGAACGTGTCCGGCACTTTCGGCTTCTGCTCCGGCTCGGTCGCGGGAATCGCAACAGGCTGTGCCGGGAGCGTGACCATCGGCTGTTCCGCCGTTTCCTCCGCCGACGGCAGAGGCGTCACGTCCTGCACTTCGTAGGTGGACGCAACCGGAATGCTTGCGTCGTTCTCCACCATCACGCGGATTTTGTACACGTCCACGCCCGTGCACGCCGTCACATACTGCTTAATCTGCTTTTGCAGCGCGCCGACGGACAGCGGGATATTCACACCCGCCGCCTGAATAATGTGCAAGCCAATCGCAATGCCGTCGCGGCACTCCTCGACCGTGATGTCCGCCTTGGCAATCGCCTCATGCTTGTCAATGCAGGTGCGAATCAGCCCCTCGATAGCGCGAATTGACACCCCGATGGAGCCATTCTCATTCTTCTGCATCACATAGCCGCGCTGGCTCGCCGTGCGGTGCGGGAACACGCGCCACAGGCACATAAGCGCCAGCACCAATGCCAGCACCGCCACGGCGATACACGCTATGCCGCCCCATACGCCGCTGCCTTGCAGCCACGCCGTCAGTCGGATCAGCTGCCACTGTTCACCCCGCACGGCTTCCACGCCGACCAGCGCTGCTCCAGCAGAGAGCGCCAGCAGCACCAAAAAGGACAAAATCATCACCGCAATATCGCTCACACGACGCTTCATTCCCGGTTTGCTCCTTTCGTTTCCTTCGCTTGCCGTTTTCACTTTTACATTGGATAGCAACTTCAAAACCGGCAAGGCAAACACCCTGCCGGCAGTATGAAGGCATCAGTTCTCCTTGCCCTCTTCTTCAGGCACTTCCGCGGAATCTTCCACCGCTTTTTCCTCGCTCTCAGGGGCTTCCACCAGCGGCGTTTCCTTCTTGTCCTCTGCCAGCGCCTTCTTTGCACCGGCGTTCAGCGCGTTGTTCTCTTTTTCAAAGCTGACGCCCTGCACATGCACATCCACGCGCACCACATGCAGGTTCGTCATCGTTTCGATGGCCTTGCGAACGCTTTCCTGCGCGTCATACGCCGCCTTCTGGATGGGCGTGCCGTACTCCATGACGACATACAAATCCACGCTGGCTTCCTCGGTGCCGATTTCCACCTTCACGCCCTTGGTCACGGCGCGGTTCTTGCCCAGCAGATTGCCGGAGACATTGCACATACCCGCAATGCCCTCCACCTCGCTGGCGGCGACGCCCGCAATAATCGCGACCACTTCATTGGCGTAGGTGATGCTGCTCCCCTGCTCGGTATCCACATCGACATTCACGGGCAGATTATCCTTCTTCAGCGCCATAACGAAATGCACCTCCTAATTTCAATCCAAACTCCTGCGCACAAAAGCACATGATTTCGCGCAGGAAATGGCAAAACGCAGTCTACCGACTTTGTTTCATCCCATTATACCATAGTTTTGCCGGATTGACAAGCGTTCAATCCGGGTTTCTTCCCGTTCGGCAGAAAAAAGGCGGACGAGGATTGTTTCCTCATCCGCGTGCGGATTATTCTTCGACTTTCGTGCAGGCGATATGCAGTTCATCCAGCTGCTTCTGATCCACCTTGCCGGGTGCGCCCATCATCACGTCCTGCGCGTTCTTGTTCATCGGGAACGGGATGACTTCGCGAATCGTCTCCGCGCCCGCCAGCAGCATCACCATGCGGTCAACACCGGGAGCAATGCCCGCGTGCGGCGGCGCGCCGTAGCAGAAGGCGTTGTACATCGCCGGGAACTTCGCCTTCACGTCCTCTTCGCCCAGCCGGACGAGCTTGAACGCTTCAATCATGATTTCCGGGTCGTGGTTGCGGACAGCGCCGGAGGACAGCTCCACGCCGTTGCAGACCAAGTCGTACTGGTACGCCGTGATACTCAGCGGGTCAACCTCGCCCGCCGCCGCCTTTTGGAGAATTTCCAGACCGCCGTTGGGCATGGAGAAGGGGTTATGGCAGAATTCGAGTTCGCCGGATTCCTCGCCGATTTCGTACATCGGGAAATCGACAATCCAGCAGAATTCGTACTTTTCGCGGTCGATATGCGCCGGGCAGAGATCAGCGACCAGACGGCGCAACACGCCCGCGGTCTTTTGCGCCGCCAGCTTCTTGCCGCAGGTCAGGCCAACGAACGTGTTCGGCTTCAGAACCAGCTTTTCGACCAGTTCATCCTTCTGCTCCTTGACGAACTTCGCAATACCGCCGGCGATTTCGCCCTTCTCATCCAGCTTGAACCAGTAGACCTTATTCGCCGTCACGACCTCGACATCCGCGCAGAGCTTGTCAATCTGCTTGCGAGTCGCGGTCATGTCGCTGACGACAACCGCCTTGACGGTGTTGCCCTCAAAGGGCTGGAAGCCGCAGCTACCGATGAGGTCGGTCACGTCCTGCACTTCCAGATCAATGCGCAGGTCGGGTTTATCCGAGCCGTAGCGCTCCATCGCGTCGTTGTAGGCAATGCGCTTGAAGGGCGCGCTGGACGCGGTGTTGTATGTGCCGTACTTGGCGAAAATGGGCGGCAGCACGTCTTCAAGGACGCTGAACACATCCTCCTGCGTCGCGAACGCCATTTCCATATCCAGCTGATAGAATTCGCCCGGGCTGCGGTCGCCGCGCGCGTCTTCGTCGCGGAAGCAGGGGGCAATCTGGAAGTAGCGGTCGAAGCCGGAGGTCATCAGCAGCTGCTTGAACTGCTGGGGCGCCTGCGGCAGGGCGTAGAACATGCCCGGATGCTTACGCGCCGGAACGAGGTAATCGCGCGCGCCCTCAGGGGACGAAGCCGTCAGGATAGGCGTGGTGATTTCAAGGAAGCCGTGCTCGTTCATCGCCTGACGCAGGGCGGTGACGACGTTGCAGCGCATGACGATGTTCTTCTTCACATCGGGGTTGCGCAAGTCGAGATAGCGGTACTTCAGGCGGATGCTCTCGTCCGCCTCGCGGGAGCGGTTAATCTGGAACGGCAGCTCATTGTAGCGGCAGCGCCCCAGCACGTCGATTTTCTCCGGCTCGACCTCAATATCGCCCGTGGGAATTTTCGGATTCTTGTTGTCGCGCTCGCGCACGATGCCGGTCACGGAGATGACGCTCTCCTTGTTGAGGCTGCGGATGATTTTCATCTGCTCCTCGTCGTCAATAACGACCTGCGTCATGCCATAGAAATCGCGCAGGATGACGAACGCGAGGTTCGCGCTGACGATGCGCACGCTATCCATCCAGCCGGACAGCTGCACGCGCTTACCCGCGTCCGACAGCCGCAGTTCGTCGCATGTATGGGTACGGTTCTGCATATTTGCAGCTCCTTTCTTAGTAGCGAAAGGGAGACGCGAGGGGCGCTGCCCCTCGACCCCGCCAAAGGGTCTTCGACCCTCTGGACTCCCTTTTTCGCGATTGAGTTGGTGACTTCTTCTTACTTCTTCCGCGTGTTGATTGGGGGGAGACGCAAGGGCGCTGCCCTTGACCCCGCCAAAGGGTCTTCGACCCTCTGGACTCCCGTTCG
>ENA-OOYV01001381-OOYV01001381.1-human-gut-metagenome-genome-assembly--contig:-NODE-1381-length-14418-cov-4.424424_pt1 | contig 14418 bp, 9 predicted proteins | sample MGYA00241704_ERZ501380 | MGnify/ENA primary metagenome ERZ501380 (study PRJEB25962, sample SAMEA2042984) | human gut metagenome | biome: human gut; feature: human-associated habitat; material: faeces...
GCCAGAATGAAAAACTCGCGGCGCATCTTGGCGCATTCTTATCTGGAAATAGTATGAACACTTCCATACTTGAATTTATCCGCTGCAAGGGAAACGAACTTCCCCCAAAAAGCAAAAAACGCATCCCGACAATCCCCTTGTGCAGGAGAGGATTGCCGGGATGCTTGCATATCATCGAATTACTCGCACGCCGCTTCAAATGCCTCGAAGAATTCCGGGCAAGACCAAGTACCGCACGATGCAATCTTGTCGTTCTTCACCGTGAACTGATAGACCAGCCCGTTGTCCAGTTCAATCAGCAGAGACTGCTTCGCGCTCAGCGATCCGCTGCTTTCGTACGTCGCGTCATTCAGCAGCAGCGAAATCAGGTCAGCGCAGACACTCGTGTCCGTAATCGTGCCGACGCCGCTCAACTCAATGCTCGCGACGTGTCCGCTTAACTGCATCACGTCCGCAAGCGTCTCCGAGCCCTTCAGCGCGTTGCCGTTGAAGCTCACGCGCTGGAAGAGCCGCATCTGCCCGTCAACTTCTGCCGCGACAAACGTGCTGCTCATGCCGCTGATGCCGTATACCTCCGTGCCGACCGCTGCCTTGTTAGAGAGCATGACATTCGTGCCGGACAAAGACGGCTCGGTCGTGTACTCCGCAATCGTGCCTAAACTTGCGCCTAACAGGCTGGAGGAGACACTGCGCGGCGAGGTCATCATGCGGTAGTAGCTGCCGTTTACGCCAATCAGCGGGAAGGTGCTGCTGTCGCTGCTGCTCGACCATAGGTTACGGTAGGAGGGTACGGACTGCTTCTGCCCGATGGATACGTCGCTGCCGGTCAGGTCAGCGCGGAGCGTCCGCTCGGTGGCGGTCGGCTTGTCGCCCAAGGGGCTGGATTGAATCAGCGGCGCATTCGCGGGGGAGGACAACAGGGGAGAAAGCCCCACGAACAGCGCTACTGCCGCAGCGCACACGCCCGCGACCGACACAAAGCGGCGCACCGGGAAAGACTTCTTCTGACGGGATGCACGGGAATCGCGCACCGCCATCTGGATTCGATTGTTCAGCTCTGTCCCGGCGGTCAGACCTGCCAGCGACTGGTTCACCGTGTCGGGCAGATTCCGGAGCTGGGCTTCAAACTGCTCGTTCTGCTCAGGATGCTTCTTCACCGGGCATCGCCTCCTTTCAAAAGAATGGATTCAAGTTTTTTGCGCCCGCGGCTCAGGCGGGAGGAAATCGTGCCTTCCGGCAGCTCCAACATTTGGGCAATTTCGGCAATGTTCATGCCCTGATAATAATGCAGGAGGATAACTTCCTTGAAGGTCGCGGGAAGCTGGTTGATGGCGGCCATCATCGCCTGCTGGTCGTCGCGGCGGGAAAACTCATCCGGCGCAGGAATCAGCTCGAACGTCGGGCCGCCCAGAATGACGCGCTTGAGCCACGCGCCGCGCCATAAATCGCGGCAGCGGTTCAGCGCTACCTTCAGCAGCCACGATTTTTCCCGCCCCGGCTGCAGCAACGGATGTGTCGTCATCAGCCGCACGAACACGTCCTGACAGACATCCTCCGCTTTTTCGCGGTCGGAAAGGTAGAAGTAGCAGACGCGGAGCACATCGGTGGCGTACTGATCATAGAGCCGGGCAAAGTACGCGGGGTCATCCCGCACATCTGGTACCGGTTGATAAGAATCATCCAGCCCCTTTGCGGCGGCGGGTGAATCAAGGGCCTGCTGCACGGCAGATTCCTCCTTGTGCTTTGAGGTGGGTTCACTCATCTAACGATTGACGCCTCTCTTCCATTCCCGGAATTTCAAATTTTTTTGCGGATTTCAGGAAGAATTATACCACGCATCACAGAAAACTGCAAGCACAGGCAGAATGTCCCTCTTGTCAGCGGAAAAGAAATGTGCTATGATAGCCGTTGCCCATACTATTTCCTGCATTCACCTGCACCATCTGCTCGTGCCTTTTCCCTTCTGGCGTCCGGTTGTTCTACTTAGCGTAGCACTGCCACGCTGCGTTTCACTCCCGTTAGCCAGAATGAAAAATTCACTTCGCATCTTGGCGCATTCTCATTTGGAAATAGTATAAGGGCAAAAGGAGTCGAAAGCATTCATGATTCGTACGGTCATTCACATTAACGAAGAACTCTGTTCCGGCTGCGGACTCTGCGCCTCGGCGTGCAAGGAAGGCGCGATTGCCATGGTGAACGGCAAGGCAAGGCTGATTCGCGACGACTACTGCGACGGGCTGGGCAACTGTCTGCCCGCGTGTCCCGTGGGCGCCATCAGCTTTGTGCAGCGCGAAGCCGCCGCGTTCGACGAGGAAGCGGTCAAGGAACATCTGGCGCGCAAGCAGCAGGTGAGCGGCTGCCCCGGCATGAAGGTGCGCGCGATGAAGCGCACCGCCGCGAATGAATCTGCCGAAAACGCGGACAATGGGAGCCGCCTCCGCCAGTGGCCAGTGCAGATTCGCCTAGCACCGCCGACTGCCGCTTTTTATCAGGACGCGGATCTGCTGATTGCGGCGGACTGCACCGCGTATGCCTACGGGCGCTTCCATCAGGACTTCATCCGCGACCGAATCGTCCTCATCGGCTGCCCGAAGCTCGACGATACGGATTATTCCCTGAAACTCACCGACATTCTCGCGAAAAACGAAATTCGTTCCGTGACCGTTGTGCGCATGGAAGTGCCCTGCTGCGGCGGTATTTCCTACGCGGCGGAGAAAGCCGTCGCCTGCTGCGGCAAAAAACTGCCGATGCAAATCATCACCATCGGCACGGACGGGGAGATTTGCAGATAAATCCCATCAAAGTGGTTAATTTATTGAGAAAATGCGCACGGATGTCTTGAAAAGCCCCGGCAAATGTGGTAAAATACACCCTGTGCGTATAGATTCAAGAACGCATGACCGGGTCAGCTGACCCGACGAGAGCGCAGGAGGGAACAAATTCCGATGAGCACCAATTTTGAAAAGATTTCCAGCAACAAGGTGAAGCTGACCTTTGTTGTCCCCGCTGAAGATTTCGACAAGGCCCTGAATCAGGCTTATCTCAAGGATCGCAGCAAGATTAACGTCCCTGGCTTCCGCAAGGGCAAGGCGCCCCGCGCGGTCATCGAGCGTATGTATGGCGAAGGCGTGTTCTACGACGACGCGCTGGACGCGATTTTCCCGGCGCTGTATGCCGAAGCCATCAAGGAACACAACATCGACGTTGTGGATCGTCCGCAGGTGGATGTGCAGGAAATCGGCGCGGGCAAAGAACTGAAGTTCACCGCGGAAGTTTTCGTGCGTCCGGACGTGACGCTGGGCGAATACAAGAACCTGACGGTTGAAGTGGAGCCGAAGGAAGTCGTCACCGAGGACGAAATTCAGGCGCGCATCAGCCAGGATCAGCAGAAGGGCGCGCGTACCATCGACGTGACCGACCGCGGCGTGGATTACACCGACACCGTGAACCTCGACTACGCGGGCAGTGTGGACGGCGTTCCGTTCGAGGGCGGCACGGCGCAGGGTCAGACCCTGAAAATCGGCAGCGGCGCGTTCATCCCGGGCTTTGAAGAGCAGATGGTCGGCATGACCGTCGGCGAAGAGAAGGACCTGAACGTCACCTTCCCCGAAAAGTATCATGCGGAGAACCTTGCGGGCAAGAACGCCGTGTTCCATGTCAAGGTGAACAGCATCACCAAGACCGAACTGCCGGAGCTGGATGACGACTTCGCGCAGGACAACGGCTTCGACACCTTCGACGCTTACAAGGCGGATGTCGCCAAGAAGCTGCAGGAGATTGCCGACACCAACTACGATGTCGAAATCGAGAATGCGCTGATTGAAAAGGCGGTTGCCAATGCCCAGATGGACATTCCGGCGGCGATGATTGACGATCAGCTGAACTACGTCATGCGTGACGTGGAATACTCCATGATGCGTCAGGGTCTCCGTATGGAAGACTACCTGAAGTACACGGGTCAGACCCGCGAGCAGATGGCGCAGCAGTACCGCGGCGAAGCGGAAAACCGCGTGAAGATTCAGCTGGTGCTGGAAGCCATCCGCAAGGCGGAGAACATTGAGCCCACCGCCGAGGACATCGACGAGCAGAGCGCGAAGCAGGCCAAGCGCGCTGGTCAGGAACTGGAAGCCTTCAAGGCGAACCTGACCGACGAGCACAAGGCGTACCTGTCCGATCTGGCTGCCATCCAGAAGGTGTGCGACCTGATGAAGGCTGGCGCGACCGTCGTGGACAAGAAGCCGGAAGAAGCGGCGGAGACTGCGGAAGAAACCAAGACCGAGGAGTAATCCCCTAATTTTACGCTGATGAACGCGGGAGACAGGTCACGCCAGTCGCGACCGCTCCCGCGTCTTTCAGAATATACAGAAAACGGAGCAGGAGCAAAAAATGCGCCGCACGCATAGGTGCGCCCCAAACGGCGTACACTGAGCGGGAAAAATGCGCTGGAAAGCCCCTGCTATCCATGCTGCAAGGACAAATATGCAGCGAGGAGGGATAACGCAATGAATCTGATCCCCTATGTGGTCGAACAGACCAACCGCGGCGAGCGGTCGTATGACATTTATTCCCGCCTGCTCAAGGATCGCATTATCTTCTTGGGCGGCGAAATCAACGATGACGTGGCGAACACCGTCGTGGCGCAGATGCTCTTTCTGGAAATGGAAGACCCGGATGCTGATATCTGCCTGTACATCAACAGCCCCGGCGGTTCGGTGACGGCTGGTATGGCAATTTATGATACCATGCAGTACATCAAGCCGCAGGTACGCACGGTGTGCATCGGCATGGCGGCGTCGATGGGCGCGTTCCTGCTCATGGCGGGTCAGAAGGGCAAGCGCTGCGCCCTGCCGAACAGCGAAGTTATGATTCATCAACCGCTGGGCGGTGCGCAGGGTCAGGCGACGGACGTGCAGATTCAGGCGGAATGGCTGCTGAAAACGAAGGAAAAGATGATCCGCATGAAGGCTGAAATGACGGGGCAGGATATTGAGCGCATCCGCCGCGACGTGGAACGCGACCACTTCATGTCCGCGCAGGAAGCCCTCGAATACGGGATCATTGATGAAATCTTCGATCCCCGCAAGAAGACAAATTGACAGCTTGAGAGGTAGAAGATGGCAAAAGACGATATGACCCGTACGCCGCTGAAACGGTGCAGCTTCTGTGGCAAGACGGAACGCCAGGTCATGCGGATGGTGGCAGGCGCGAACAACGTTTGCATCTGCAACGAGTGCATCATGCTCTGTCAGGAGATTATCTCCGACGCAATGCCGATGATGCACTCCGGGCATCCGCAGCAGGAGCAGAAGTTCGACCACCTGCCGTCCCCCGCAGAAATGAAGCAGGTACTGGATGATTATGTCATCGGGCAGGAACATGCCAAGCGTGCCCTGTGCGTGGCGGTGTACAACCATTACAAGCGCATCGGCCAGCGCCCCGGCAAGGATGATGTTGAACTGCAGAAGTCGAACATCCTGATGGTGGGGCCGACGGGTTGCGGCAAGACGTTTCTGGCGCAGACACTCGCGCGTATCCTGAACGTGCCGTTCGCGATTGCTGATGCAACGAGCCTGACGGAAGCCGGCTACGTCGGCGAAGACGTGGAGAATATCCTGCTTCGCCTGATTCAGGCAGCGGATTACGACATTGATGCGGCGCAGCGCGGCATCATCTACATTGACGAAATCGACAAAATCGCCCGCAAGAGCGAAAATCCGTCGATTACGCGCGATGTCAGCGGCGAGGGCGTGCAGCAGGCGCTGCTGAAAATCCTCGAAGGCACGCTTGCCTCCGTTCCGCCGCAGGGTGGCCGAAAGCATCCCCAGCAGGAAATGATTCAGATTGACACGACAAACATCCTCTTCATCTGCGGCGGCGCGTTCGACGGCATTGTGCCGATTATCGAGAGCCGCACGGGCAAGAAGAACCTCGGCTTCGGCGCGGAGCTGACCAGCAAGACGCCGGAGGGCAGCACGGATGCGCTGAAAAAGCTGCGCCCGGAGGATTTGACGAAGTTCGGTCTGATTCCGGAATTTGTCGGTCGTCTGCCGATTACAGTGACGCTTGACGCGCTGGATGAGGACGCGCTGGTGCGAATTCTGACCGAGCCGAAAAACGCGCTGTGCAAGCAGTACCAGAAGCTGCTGGGACTCGACGGTGTGGAGCTGACGTTCGATGACGACGCAGTGCGGGCGATTGCGCACATGGCAATTGAGCGCAAGTGTGGCGCACGCGGTCTGCGCGCGATTATCGAGGATGTCATGCTGGACACGATGTTCGATTTGCCAGGCCGCCGGGAAATCTGCGGCTGCGAAATCACGGCGGATTCCGTGAACGGCAAGTGCGAGCCGAAACTTATTGAGGGAAAGCGGCACAAGCTGGGCAGCCGGACGGCGAAGCGCAAGATGGAAGAAAACGCGCTGGCGGAACAGCCTGACGGGTGCTAATCGAATATTGAACCAATCAAAAAGGGCGAATCTGCGGGAAATGCAGGTTCGCCTCTTTTCGTATGCAATTACTTGTGATACGCCGTCACGTTCAGAATGTCCTCGGCGCGTTTGACCTGCTCGTCGGTCGGCGTCGGAACGCCTTCCAGCGGGTAGGGGATGCCGAGCTTCTGCCACTTCGACACACCCAGCGTGTGGTACGGCAGAATTTCCACACGGCTGACCGTCTTGAGGCTTGCGATAAAATCACTCATCTTGCGCAGGTCGTTCTCGTCGTCGGTCACACCCGGCACGAGGACGTGGCGAATCCACATTTCCTTGCCGTTGTCAGACAGATAGCGCGCCATGTCGAGGATGTTCGCGTTGTCCTTGCCGGTCAGCTCCACATGCAGCTTGCTGTCGAACTGCTTCAGGTCGAGCATGAACAGGTCGCTCAGGCTCATCAGCTCATTGAAGCGGTCGAGCCACTCCGGGTCGCGGCGGAAGGGCTGACCTGCCGTGTCCACGCAGGTGTGCACGCCCTCTTTCTTCATCAGCCGGAAGAACTCGGTCACGAAGTCCAGCTGCACCAGCGGTTCACCGCCGGAAACGGTGATGCCGCCGTTGTTCTTCCAGTAAGGCTTGTAGCGAATCGCCTTGTCGAACAGCTCGCGTGCGGTCATTTCCTTCGTTTGGCTGATAGACGAAGGGCACCATGTATCGGGGTTATGGCAGAATTTGCAGCGCAGCGCACAGCCGTAGAGGAAAACGGCGCAGCGAACGCCGGGGCCATCCACCAGCGCGAAAGATTCAAACGAATGAATACGTGCCTTCATATCGGGATTCGGATTGCTCATGTTTCTAAACTCCTTGCGAGGGATTCGGGCGGATAATCCGCCACCTCTATTATACCCGAAAAAGCGCGCCTGTAAACAGGAAAAGCCGCTTTTCTGGGAAAATTCGTGCCTCTGGACAGAAAAAACCCGGCGGAAGTTGCCGTCCGCCGGGTGAGGGTTTCCAACAGGGGATTACATGCGGGTGTGGCAGGTACGGGCGATAACGTCCAGCTGCTGCTCACGGGTCAGGTCGATGAACTTCACGGCATAGCCGGAAACACGGATGGTGAAGTTCGCGTATTCTTCCTTCTCCGGATGCTCCATGGCGTCCAGCAGCTTTTCCTTGCCGAACACGTTCACGTTCAGGTGATGCGCACCCTGATCGAAGTAGCCGTCCATGACCTGCACGAGGTTGTTCACGCGCTCGCCGGCAGCATGGCCCAGCGCATCGGGGTTGATGGTCTGGGTGTTGGAGATGCCGTCCAGCGCCCAGTGATAGGGCAGCTTCGCGGTGGAGTTCAAGGACGCAACCAGACCATTCTGCTCCGCACCGTAGGAGGGGTTCGCACCGGGCGCGAGGGGCGTCCACGCGCGACGGCCGTCAGGCGTAGAACCGGTGGCCTTGCCGTACACGACGTTGGAGGTGATGGTCAGGATGGAGGTGCTGGGCTCGGAATTGCGGTAGGTGTGATGCTTTTTCACCATGTCGATGAAGGTCTTCAGCAGCCACTTGGCGATGTCGTCCGCACGGTCGTCGTCGTTGCCGTACTTCGGGAACTCGCCCTCGGTCTTGTAGTCGTAAACCATGCCGGATTCGTCGCGGATAGCGGTGACCTTGGCATACTTCAAAGCACTGATGGAGTCAACGCAGTGAGAGAAGCCAGCGATACCGGTTGCGAAGGAGCGCTTCACATGGGTATCGATCAGCGCCATTTCAGCCGCTTCGTAGTAGTACTTGTCGTGCATGTAGTGGATCAGGTTCAGCACGTTGACATACAGACCAGCCAGCCAGTCGAGCATACGCAGGTAAGCGGGCTTGACGATGTCCCAAGTCAGTTCATCGGTGGTGATGGGCGCGTAGCAGGGACCAACCTGGGTCTTCAGCTTCTCGTCCATGCCGCCGTTGATGGCGTACAGCAGTGCCTTCAGCAGGTTCGCGCGAGCGCCGAAGAACTGCATCTCCTTGCCGGTCTGGGTAGCAGACACGCAGCAGCAGATGGAGTAGTCGTCGCCCCAGACGGGCTTCATCACGTCATCGTTCTCATACTGGATGGAAGAGGAGACGATGGAGATGTGCGCCGCGTACTTCTTGAAGGCTTCCGGCAGACGGGAGGTGTACAGAACGGTCATGTTGGGTTCCGGAGACGGGCCCATGTTTTCCAGCGTGTGCAGGAAACGATAGTCATTCTTGGTGACCATGGAACGGCCGTCCAAACCAGTGCCGCCGACTTCCAGCGTCGCCCAGACGGGGTCGCCGGAGAACAGCTCCTGATAGGAGGTGATGCGGGCGAACTTGACCATACGGAACTTCATGACGATGTGGTCAACCAGCTCCTGCGCCTCGGCCTCGGTGATGACGCCGTTTTCGAGGTCACGCTCGACATAAATGTCGAGGAAGGTGGAGATACGGCCGACAGACATTGCAGCGCCGTTCTGGGTCTTGATGGCGGCCAGATAGCCGAAGTACAGCCACTGGAACGCTTCGTGCGCGTTGCTGGCGGGCTTGGAGATGTCGTAGCCGTAGGACGCGGCCATGACCTTCATGTCCTTCAGGGCGTTCACCTGCAGGGTGATTTCCTGACGCTGACGGATGACGTCGTCGGTCATCGTGCCGTCGCCGCAGTTGGCGAAATCATGCTGCTTTTCAGCAATCAGCACGTCGATGCCGTACAGCGCAACACGGCGATAGTCGCCCACGATACGGCCGCGGCCATAGGTGTCCGGCAGACCGGTGATGATGTGGGACTTGCGGGCCGCGCGCATTTCAGGCGTGTACGCCATGAAGACCGCGTCGGAGTGCGTCAGGTGATATTCGGTGAAGATCTTGTGCAGTTCGGGAGCGGGGGTGTAGCCGTTCTCGGTGCAGGACTGTTCCGCCATGCGGATGCCGCCGAAAGGCATGAAAGCGCGCTTCAGAGGCTTGTCCGTCTGAAGACCCACGACCTTCTCCAGATCCTTCAGGTCTTCGTCGATGTAGCCGGGCTTATGGGAAGTCAGGGTAGAAACAATCTCGGTGTCCATATCCAGGACGCCGCCCTTGGCGCGTTCTTCCTTCTGCAGCTTCTGCAGAGCGCCCCACAGCTTGTCGGTCGCTTCGGTCGGGCCGACCAGGAAGGATTCGTCACCGTCGTAAGGCTTATAGTTCTTCTGGATAAAGTCGCGAACGTTGACTTCTTCCTTCCAGATGGAACCCTTGAAGCCATTCCACTGCTCAAAATTGTACATGATGGTTGACCTCCTGATGTTGAAATGTGTGCCGGAAACCGGCGAATGAACGCCGCCGTCCCCAAATCATCCGCGTGGATGGGGGTCAATAGGGAACTGCTTCCGAACCACAGATATTCTATCACAAGATGTTGTATAATGCAATAGGCAAAATCACAAAACGCGCAAAAAATCGACAACTTCATGAAAAGCCTTACAAACCCTTGAAAATGGCGGGTTTTCGCCTGATGTACCAAGAATGCGGGCGAAAGAATGCCGCTTTCGCGGATGAAAGCGGTACACTATATCTTGTGGTGTTGACGGCGCGGACAAACAAGGACTGTATCCACGGCAGAAAGAAAAATTGCAGCAAAACCTTCATTCGGGCATGGTTTTGCGCCGCTTCGGGCATACTGCGGTCGATGAAACGCAAGGGAGGTTTTGCGCATGTTTGCAACAATGCTGGTCGTCATCCAGCTGGTGGTGTCGGTGGTGGTGGGGCTGTACTTTTTCCGGCAGCTGCGCCAGTCGCGGCAGAAAGAGCCGGCGCACGGGCGGGAGAGCAACCGCGAAATGGAGCGGATGCGCCACCTGCGGTCGATTCACCTGTCAGAACCGCTGGCGGAAAAGGTGCGCCCGACGAAAATGAGCGACGTGATTGGTCAGGAGGACGGCATTCGCAGCCTGAAGGCGATTCTCTGCGGCGCGAATCCGCAGCATGTGCTGATTTACGGCCCGCCCGGCATCGGCAAGACCTGCGCGGCGCGGCTGGTGCTGGAGGCGGCGAAGCAGTCGCAGGGGACGCCCTTCCGCGAGGATGCGCCGTTCATCGAGGTGGATGCGACGTGCGTGCGCTTTGATGAACGCGCGATTGCCGACCCGCTCATCGGCAGCGTCCATGACCCGATTTATCAGGGTGCGGGGCAGCTGGGCGCACAGGGCGTGCCGCAGCCCAAGCCCGGCGCGGTCACAAAAGCGCATGGCGGGGTGCTGTTTCTGGATGAAATCGGCGAACTGCATCCGGTGCAGATGAACAAGCTGCTGAAGGTGCTGGAGGATCGCCGCGTGATGCTGGACAGCGCGTATTATAATCCGGATGACGCGACGATTCCGCGCTATATCCACGACATTTTCCACAATGGGCTTCCGGCGGATTTTCGGCTTGTCGGCGCAACGACGCGCAGCCCGTCAGAAATCAGCCCCGCTCTGCGCTCGCGGTGCATGGAAGTCTTTTTCCGTGCGCTGACACCGGAAGAAATTGCCCTGATTGCTTCCGGCGCAGCGGAACGCGCGGGCTGCGCGATGGCGAAGCAGGAGGCGGAAACCATCGGGCGCTATGCCGCCTGCGGACGCGACGCGGTGAACATTGTGCAGATGTGCGCGGGACTGGCGCAAATGGACGAGCGCACGATGATTCTGCCAGAGGATGTGGCGTGGGTGGTGCAGAGCGGGCATTACACCATCCACGCCCAGCAGAAGGCGGATGTCTCGAACCGCGTTGGCGTGGTGCATGGGCTGGCGGTATATGGCGAAAATCAGGGCGCGCTGCTGGATTTGGAGGCGGTCGCGACGCCGGGACACGGCGAAATCACCGTGACGGGCATTATTGATGAGGAAGAAATCGGGCAGGAGGGGCACAAGATGCGCCGCCGCTCGACGGCACACGGCGCGGCGGAGAATGTCCGCACGCTGCTGAAAAGCCTCGGATACACACTGGAAAACACCGATTTGCACATCAATTTTCCCGGTGGAATGCCCGTTGACGGCCCGTCGGCAGGCGTCGCCATGGTGGTCGCGGCGGTCAGCGCGCTGACCGATACGCCAGTGGATGGCACGATGGCGGTCACGGGTGAAATTACCGTGCAGGGGAAAGTGAAGGCGGTCGGCGGCGTACCGCAGAAGGTGGAAGCCGCGTGTCAGGCAGGGCTGCTGCGCGTGCTGATTCCCAAGGAGAACGACGCGGAGACGCTGCATATCGCGGGCATTGAGGTGCAGGGAATTGACGATGTGCATCAGGCGCTGTCAGCGATGCTCGTAAGTACAAAGACAGCGAAGAAGCTGATTCCCAGTCCGCTGCCGATGACGGAGAAGGTTGCCGCGGCTGCTGCAGAACCCAGTGCGTGACGCAGAACGACGAAAAATTTACATTCTCGCAGAAAAAAATCGTTACATCATATGTTTTTTCGCTTGTCAAACCGTGGCGGAATATGTATACTATATCTTTGCCGGACGGGAAGCGCCGTTCGAGCGTGGACGCGGCATGATACGCTCTGGTTCGCCGCGTCCGATGAGGAGGAACTATGCCCAGAAAGAAAACCAATCTGACGATGCCGGTGCTGGCGCTGCGGGGGCTGATGGTATTCCCGCACATGGTGCTGCACTTTGACGTCGGCCGCCCGAAGTCTGTCGCCGCCCTGCAGGAAGCGATGATGAATGACCAGAAGATTTTCCTCGTGGCGCAGAAGGATGTGGATGACCCAGACCCTACCCCGGAAAATTTGTGCACCGTCGGCACAATCGCCAATATTCGGCAGGTGATGAATCTGCCCGGCGACAGCCTGCGTGTGCTGGTGGAGGGTGAAACGCGCGGCGAATTGACCGCTGTGACGCAGGAAGACCCGTTCCTGCTGGGACGCATCCACCTGCCGAAAGTGACCGAGCCGGAGGATGAAATGGAGCTGGCGGCGCTGGTGCGCACGGCGAAGGATTATTTTGATGCCTATGCCCGCGCGAGCCAGCGGGTCAGCCAGGAGACGATTGCGTCCATCCGGGATGTGGATGACGCCGAGCAGATTGCTGACCTGATTGCCGCAAATATCCTGACGAAGCTGGAGGATCGCCAGCAGATTCTGGAAGAATTCGATATTCAGCGCCGTCTGGAACGCCTCTGCACCATTTTGAGCCGCGAAATTGAACTGACCGGCGTGGAAAAGCAGGTGCAGGAGCGCGTCAAGAAACAGATTGACAAGAACCAGAAGGATTATTATCTGCGCGAGCATATGAAGGCCATCCAGACCGAACTGGGCGATACCGACGCGACGGATGTGGAGGAGCTTCGCGAACGCGCCAAGAATACGCCGCTGAACGACGAAGCACGTCAACGCGTGGACAAGGAGCTGGAGCGCCTGTCCCGGATGACGCCCGGCACACCGGAAGTCGGCATGTCCCGGACGTATATCGAGTGGATTCTCGACCTGCCATGGGGCAAGCAGACGACCGACAATCTGGATTTGAAGCGCGCGCGGAAGGTGCTGGCGCAGGATCACTACGGGCTGGAAAAGGTCAAGGAGCGCATTGTCGAATATCTGGCGGTGCTCAAGCTCAAGCAGGATATGCGCGGCCCGATTCTGTGCTTCGTCGGCCCGCCCGGCGTGGGCAAAACATCTATCGTTCGCGCAATCGCCAAGGCAGTCGGGCGGCAGTTCGTGCAGGTGTCGCTCGGCGGCGTGCGCGACGAGGCGGAAATCCGCGGCCATCGCCGGACGTATATTGGCGCGATTCCGGGGCGGATTATCTCCGGCATGAAGCAGGCTGGCACGATGAACCCGGTATTCCTGTTCGACGAAATCGACAAGATGAGCCACGATTTCCGCGGCGACCCTGCCAGCGCCATGCTGGAGGTGCTCGACGGCGAGCAGAACGGCGCATTCCGCGACCACTATCTCGAACTGCCCTTCGACCTCAGCCGCGTCATGTTCATCACCACCGCCAACAGCATCGACACCATCCCCACGCCGCTGCTCGACCGCATGGAGGTTATCGAAGTGCCGTCGTACACGGAGGAGGAGAAGCTGCAAATCGCCAAGCGCCACCTTTTGCCCAAGCAGGTGAAGGAGCATGGGCTGGATGCCGGGACGGTGAAAATCAGCGACCGCGTGATGCGCAGCCTGATTGAGGGCTACACACGCGAAGCCGGCGTCCGCACGCTCGAACGCACGATTGCCAAGGTCATCCGCAAGGCCGCCGTGACGATGCTCGACGAGGGCGAAACCGAAGTTACCGTGACCGAAAAGGTGCTGCACCAGTACCTCGGCGCGCCGCGTTTCACCCGCGAACTGCCGGAGAAAGAGCCGCGCGTGGGCATTGTCAACGGTCTTGCGTACACTACCGTCGGCGGCGAAACGCTGGAAGTCGAGTGCCTGACCATGCCCGGCAAGGGCGGTCTGCGCCTGACGGGACAGCTTGGCGATGTGATGAAGGAATCCGCCGAAGCCGCGTTCTCCTACGTCCGCGCGCACTGCGCTGATTTGGGATTGGCGGATGATTTCTACAAAGATGTTGATATCCACATCCATGTGCCGGAAGGCGCTGTGCCGAAGGATGGCCCGTCCGCGGGTGTGACGATGGCGACGGCGCTGGTATCCGTGCTGACGGGGATTCCCGTGCGCAATGATGTGGCGATGACGGGGGAAATTACCCTGCGCGGGCGTGTGCTGCCGATTGGCGGATTGAAGGAAAAGACGCTGGCGGCGTATCGGGCGGGGATTACGACGCTGATTATTCCGAAGGAAAATCAGAAGGATTTAGAAGAGATTCCGCCGCATGTGCTGAGTCAGTTTAAGATTGTGTGCGTGGAGCAGATTGAGCAGGTGCTGGAAAATGCGCTGACGCGGATGCCGGAGCGCCGCGCTTAAAGCCCAAAGAGCAACACGCGGAAGAAGTAGGAAAGTGCGACCAGCTCAATCGCGCGAAGGGGTCAAGGGGCAATGCCCCTTGCGGAGTCCAGAGGCGGC
>ENA-OOYV01001390-OOYV01001390.1-human-gut-metagenome-genome-assembly--contig:-NODE-1390-length-14332-cov-2.496253_pt1 | contig 14332 bp, 10 predicted proteins | sample MGYA00241704_ERZ501380 | MGnify/ENA primary metagenome ERZ501380 (study PRJEB25962, sample SAMEA2042984) | human gut metagenome | biome: human gut; feature: human-associated habitat; material: faeces...
CTGTCGGGAGTAGCCGTGACAATACCGTCCTCGCATATCTTTACCGTGTCCTTCGCTCTTACCGCCGCCAGTGCCGCACCGTGCCGAAACGCCTCCAGTGCGACCTTGTCTGCCGTCTTTGTCGTCACAAAAGGCCTTGCTCCGTCATGCACCGACACCACATCGCACTCGCACGAGGTCTGCCTTACCGCTTTCGCAGCCGACTCAAAGCGTGTCGCTCCGCCCGTGATGATTTTTATCGGCTTATCGGTATTTATGTTTTCGCTTACAAGCTCTCTGATTTTATCTGTATTATCCTCGCTTGCCGCTATTATTATTTCATCGGCGTTGCTTTCGACAAACCGCTCTATGCTGTACAGTATGACCGCCTTGCTGCAAAGCCGTGCCGTCATCTTGTCAAAGCCCATCCTCCTGCCGCTCCCTGCGGCAAGTATTATCGCACTTGTAAACATACCTCTGCTACTCAAAATATGGACAAATATATCCATATTGAGAAAATTCCTGCTTCTACCTATATGCTTTTGTATTATTACTAATACTACTCACAAGTTCTTGTATAGTCCACAGGCGTAAATTCCCGATTAGCCATCGGTACACACTTACAATAGCTTGTTTATGCTATGCTGTAAGTTTGACAATCTCTTAAATTAAGACTTGCATTGTAATCTCTATCTTCCGTATAACCACACTCATTACAGTGATACGTTCTATCTGATAATTTCAAATCAGATTTGACACTACCACAGCAATGACAAATTTTACTTGAAGGATAGAAACGGTCAACAACTCTTAATTCAATTCCATATTCATTACACTTGGCAAGTAGCTTTGTTCTGAACTCAAAGAACTTCTGCTGTGCAATCGTTTTGGAGAGATGCCTGTTTTTCATCATACCTGACACATTCAAATCCTCAATAGTAATCCACATTGGTTTGGTTTTCACCAATTCTGATATTACTTTGTTTACATAATCTATTCTTATGTTGTCAAGCCTCTGATAGAGTTTTTGTACCTTTAGCTTTTGCTTTTGGATATTTTGTCGAGTAGCTTCTCCTTTCAAATTTTTATTAAGTTTCTTGTAGCTTTCGTATTTCCTCGATAAGCTACGCTGTTCTCGCCTAAGTTTCTTTTCGAGTTTCCTTATTTGAGAACTTTTGTTGATATTCTTATAAGTTTTGCCATTTGAGCAAATAGCAAAATCTTTTAAACCTAAGTCAATACCTATCCCAAATTCATTCAATACAGGCTTTTGTTGTTCTTGTTCATCAACTAAAACAGATACATAATATCTACCCGCTTTATAAGAAACAGCTCCGCTTTTGATTGTATGTGTATTAGGGTTTGTAGGGATATAACCTTTTTCTTTTAATCTTACCCAACCAAGTGTAGGAATTTTAATTCTGTGTCTTTCACAAGGGATAATTACCTTAGCATCGGTTTTCACGAAATACATTTTTACATCTGATTTTGCTTTCTTCTTAAATTCTGGAAAATGTGATTTCCCTTTGAAAAAATTCTTAAAAGCTCTTTCAGCGTTCATAACGCTTTGTTTAACCGACTTGCTACTAACTTCTTTTATCCAGTGAAGGTCAGGATTATTAGGAATGAACTCATTATTTAACCACTTAGAAAAATCCATTCCAGATACAAAACGTTTATCGTTTTTATATATCTCTTGATTGTGAGCGAGATAAAAATTGTAAACATATCTGCAAACCCCGATAGTGCGGTTAATTATTTGTTTCTGTTCAGGGGTTGGATTTATTTCGGTTTTGTAACTCTTTAGCAATTTCTTCGTCCCCTTCAATCTGATTTTTATACTTCCTTATCCCAACGCTGTAATGTTTTAACAGACACGCCTATCATTTCAGCAAACTCTTGTGTCTTATAATTACTCATATAAAAACTCCTTTATTTTCCTTATGAGTACATCGCATCACATCCGTCTGCGTTTGTCAATGATTTGTTAAATTATTTTTCTTCTCCTTTACGATCAGTCAAAATGCTTATAGTTTCCGAGGAACTTGAAATACTTCATTTCCTCCTCAAGTATCGTCATAAGCCTTACCACCTCAGGGTCAAGCGCGTTTCCCTCAAAGTCGAGATAGAACACCACGTCGAACGTTTCCCTCTTTATATCCTGCTTTGCCTGCGGAACGGGCGCACTCTCTATCTTTGTGATATTAAGACCGTACAGCGCAAAACGTATCAGCATTCTGTACAGTGAGCCTGTCGTATGCGGCAATGACATACAGATAGAAATTATATCTGCGTCCGGTGTCACCTCAGGCCGCTTTGATATGCAGATAAAGCGTGTGGTGTTATCGGGGTTGTCGGCAATATCACGCTTTACCGTTTCCAGTCCGTAAAGCTTGGCGCATCTTTCCGAGCATATCGCCGCTATCGTGTTATCATCGCTGTTTGCGACCATTTCTGCGGCAAGAGCCGTGTTCGCATAAGGCACCTGCCTTGCAGGATATTCCTTAAGAAATCCGAAGCACTGCTTGAGTGCCTGCTCGTGTGAATAAATTGTCTTTATATCCGCACCGGGCTTTGCGGCAAGGCAATGGTTTATCTTTATCTGCGTGCGCTTACAGATATAAAAATTGTACTTCGCAAGCAGGTCGTATGTCTGCCTTATATCGCCTGCCGTGCTGTTTTCTATAGGCAGTACGCCGTAATCCGCACTTCCGTTCTCCACCGCCTCGAACACATCCGAAAAATCGGGGTAAAAATCTATTTCGGAGTCGGGGAACAGCTTTACCGATGCCTCCTCCGTATTACTGCCCTTTGTTCCGGGGCAGGCGATTCTTGCCGGCTGTGTTTTCGGGCTTTCAAAATGCGGCACTGGTGCGTCGGACAATATTCTCTGCTGTAAGCATTTCGATATATCCATTATACAGGTGAAAAGCTGACCTGCGCCCTCCGCCAGATCATCGGGAGATTCGCTCTTTATACGCTCAAGTATTTCCTGCTCACGCTTTCCTTGAAATACCTGCATATTGTTTTCTTTCTTGTACTTTGCAACTCCAACACACAGATCCATACGCTTCAAAAACAATCTCAGTATTTCATCGTCCGTAGCGTCTATCTCTTTTCTTATCTCTTTGAGATCCATTTTTATTCTCCGTTTCTTTATTTCGGCATTTTATACATTATACAGCAATTGTCGCAGAGCTTATAGGAAGTCCTGCGACAATCGTAATTTTTTATCAGTTCGTTTTTGATGATGTTGAAGATGATGAAGACGAGCCGCCCGACTTTGCGTAGTAAACCGTAACCTTTTCTGAATCCTTAACGTTTACCGTTTCGCCTATCTCCTTACTGCATTTAACAACATATCCGTCCTTTACGCCGTGCGTATCGCTCGTTGCCTTCTTCTCAAACTTTACATTCTTCTGTGAAAGCAGAGCTGTGTACTGGTCAACCTTAAGACCCGTATAATCCGGCAGCTTTATTGAAGCGGGACCCTTGCTCACAACGAGTTTAATTTCCGTTCCGGACTTGATCTCGGTATCGGGCTTTATGCTCTGGCTTATTACAATACCGTTTGCTACCGTATCGTCAAACTTGTACTCTGCGGTTATTTTTACAAAGTTATATGTATCCTGGATAGAAGTAAACAGTGCACCTGTGAAGGTGGGGCATCCGTAAACTATATCGGGCGCAGTATCTGAGGAAACCGTAGTATTTGTCGTGGTGGTTTCCGGAGCGCTCGAGGTTGTCGTGCTTTCGGGAGCGGAATAATAATTGGGATCTGTCGAGCTTGTGTTGCCCTTATCCGTGATTGCAAGTACAGTTATCGCTATTGCAAAGCCTATCACGATGACCGCACATACAATTATCGTTGCGATAACGGCAATCTTGTTATTCTGCTTCTTTTTCTTTGCGTTAGCCGATTTTGTGCCTGTGGGAGCGGGCTTTGCTTCTTCCTTCGTTTCAACCTTTCTGACACGCTGAACGGGGCGCACAGGCTCCTGCTCTGCCGTGTTGAACTTAGGCTGCTCGAACAGCTTTACAACAAGCTCCGTTATAGTCTGTATACGGTTTGACGTATTCAGCTTAAGACCGTTCATTATAACCTTTGAAACGTGGCTCGGCACATTTCTGTTTATCACCATAGGCTCGGGGCAGTTATCATTTCCCAGCCTTGAAATAGATTCTGTAGGCACACAGCCCGTCAGCACCCTGTATAAAGTAGCAGATATGCCGTACACATCTGTCCACGTTCCCTGCCACTCGGCTGAGGAATACTGTTCGGGAGCGGAATATCCGGGGTACATTTCGCAGGCGATCTCCGTACCTGTTGTTCTTCCTGCGCTTATCTGGAAATCTATCAGCTTAAGCTCGTTCTTTTCTGTTACAAGTATGGTCTGCGGACTGATTCCTCTGTGGATTATCCCTGCCGAATGCACAAGGCTCAGCGTTGTCAGTATCGGAGGGAAAAGCTCCTTTACTCTGTCCCAGGTAAGCTCGCCCGAGCAGTTCGCAAGATAAGCCTTCAGAGTGATTCCGTTTATAAATTCGAATATTACATACGCCGTATTGTTCTGGGGGAAAATATCAAGCACCGTCTGTATATGCGTCATTGAGCGTGCCTTGAGCAGTGCCTTGTTAAGTTCAACGAATTCCGACATATACGTTTTATAAAGCGGAAGCCTGTTAGCGTCAACCACTATCTGAGGATCGCCCTTCTTGCGTGAGCAAAGCGTATCCGGCATATATTCCTTGACGGTGACCTTAGCACCCGTCACCTTGTCGAAGCCGATATATGTAGCGCCCTCGCCGTTATAGCTGAGCAGCTTTCCTACAATATAACGGTCGTTGAGTATCGTTCCCGGTGCCAGATATGACGGCAGATAAGGAGCGTCATTGCTGTAGCCGCACTTCTCGCACGGTCCGTCGCTCTCTTTCTCGTTCATACAACCTAAACACAGTCTGTTTATCTCTGTCATTCAGACATTCCTTTCAAAAGAGGGTTACCCTCGCAAAGTTTTATGTATATAACCGCCGTTTTCAGCGGTAATTCTATAATTCAGCTACTATATAATAACTTAAAAACCGCCGGATGTCAACGCTTTTGACCGATTTGTAATAATATTGTAACTTTTTTAAAAAATTCGGTGTTAATTTAAATAATATTGGTATTTCTTTCTATAAATTATTTTGTGTAAGTTGACAAAGCGTGCTTTTAACGCTATACTGAAAGAAAAAATTCTGATAGGGTGATAACTATGTTCGGTAAAAGCAAACGTCCTAAGGATACAATGTCCGTAAAGGATATGACACGGCTCGACAAAAGACCGCTGAAATACGTCACAATGCGTGACCCCGAAACCTATAAGGAAGTACGGCTCGGTGAAAACGGCGCAGTTAATATAATGGACGGCGACTTCGTCCTTGTGTGTCTTGGCAGGGATGTAATGCGCTGTGACCTGTCGGAAGTGCGTGTAGGCGAGCTTATGAACCTGTCGGGCATAACGGTAAAGGGCATTGACAAAGGAACAAGTAAAGAAATGTCGGTTATCGCATACTTTGCAGATAAATTCTGATGCGACAAAACAGGGTTTGTTATTTTTGCCAATTCTGCAAAACGATTTTTGTGAATAATTTACAAAATATCATATCGAGTGATAAATGATATAAATATGCGATTGACATCTTTTTTTGCTATGGTATAATTTAAATAATATTCAGTGCGTATTATTTGTGTGTTATTATCACATTTTATTCCGCTGTCCGATTATCAATTCAAGCACAAATTTCTTTCAATTATATTCTTACGTTGAGGTAAAAAGATGTCCTGTTATTTTTATATTCTCTGCAAATACTGGAAAAAACATTTGCGTACCGCTCTGTCACTGCTGTTTTCCGGATTACTGCTCACCGCAATAATCACATCGGTTTTTCTTTTCATTCGTGAAGAGATAAACCGTGAGGTTGAAACGGGATATGACACCTTCGGAAAATACGATCTTATTCTGAGTGGCATTCCCGATGATATAAAAAACGAGCTGATCCCTTCCGACCTGACCTTCACACACGAAACCGTGACCGTACCGGGAAAAGCCGGTTTCTACGGCAAGGAATATAACTACGGCTATACGGATAAGGCTTGCGATTTACTTCACGTTCCGATGAAAAACGGTTCGATGCCTGTTTTTGAAAATGAAGCCGCTGTCGAGCAGTCGCTCCTCGAAAGTGTCGGTTATCTCGGAAAAACCGGCGACAGCATAACAATAAACGGCAAGCAGTATATTCTTACGGGCATTATCGACAAGGCGTACTCCGAAAGACCGCTGTGCGAAAAAGCCGAATATACCGATGACGATGAGATACCTCCCGATCCCCTTCCTCTTATATATGTCGGAAAACCGTCAGACACTGCGACAACAGGCTACACTATCGACCTGTACGGAGGCGGCGGCATTACAGTCAAAAATAAGGAAAGCGGCGAGCTCAGCATTTTCGGGATTTCCGACCGTGAGTTTGTTACCTTAATTGAAGAAAAATATTCATCGCAAAACGGCGATGACGCATATTTACATTTCTACGCAAACAACCACGAAGAAAATATCACCGACGAACAGCATCTTATCAACAGAAATACACTCTGGCTTATTATTATGTCGTCCATTTGTGCGTTGATTGCCGTATTGTCTTTTATCTGCGTGCTTAATATAGTTTTCAGGGAGAGAGAAAACACAGGCCGTCTTTTGCACAATATAGGCTTTTCAAAAAGCAAAAGCACTATTATGTACGCAACCGAAGCGGTTATGCTTTTTGTCGCTCAGACCGTGTTCGGAATAGCCCTCGGCATACTGTTCTATTCCGTTTCCTACTCCGTGCGTACAGGAATTATGGGTATGAGCGGATACAGCGCCTTTACGACCGACCCTATCGTTCTCGGTGCGACCGCCGACCCCCTTATTATCGCCGTTATATTCTCTGCAATAACCATCACACTCGGATACCTTGTGTTTATACCGATCACTCTTTCGTCAAAAAAGCAAAAGAAAAAAAGATTACTCCACTGTTCAAATTCGGCGGAAGGTATGCTTTCACGTTCGCTCGGCAGTAAGGGCATAACGCTTATACAAACCGTCGCTCTGTCGCTGATAGTATTCGGTACCGTTCTCGGCTATATGCGATACACCCGTGACGGAAAGGTAGTAATGAACTGGCTTTTGTTTGACTTTCCGCCGACCTATACTATCGGTTCGCTTGATTCACTCGATATGGAGGAGGACGGCATAGCCGATTATTTATCCTGCCCTCCGATAACGGCGACCTCTCTCGGACAGGATGAAGCACACAACCTTAAAATAGCAAATTACGGCTACACCTACGGTCTGTCTGACAACGACACAAAGAAATTCACCGACGCCCTGTCTTTCGGATATATCGAAAACACCTTTGCTGTGTGCGACAGCGAAACCTCCGCCTATAAAAACAGCTCCGAAACTATGCTTCAGACAGACGATGACACGATAGCCTCCGTTTCAGAGCTTTCCGACAAAGAATATAAGAGCTTTTTCGGCTCAGACGGTATCGGCGGCAAATTCTGCTATAATATTCCGATAAGACTTGCCGATGAAAAGACGCTGAATGCGCTTTCCTCATATATTTCCGGCGGCCTGCCCGACATTTCCGCACTTAACAGCGGAGAAAAGGTCATTATGGTGCAGGAAAGCGGCCGTAACACCTATAAGGTCGGTGACAGCATTCGGATTATGGGCGTTACCGCAAACGACAGTAATTACGGCATAGGCAAGGTAGCAGACCATACCTTCAATATCGGCGCTACGCTAACGCTGAACAATTTGTCGGATAAAACGCTCCGTTGCCTTTTAGATTTCGGCTTTCAGGAAAAAGAAAACAGCGGATGTTTCCTGCTGACCACTGCCGCAGGTGCGGCTTCTTCGGGCTTCTCAGGAGCGGTATACAACAGCGTCTATTCATCGACCGATATTGACGGCGGCCTTGTTCCGCCGGCGGCAGGTATGACCCGTACCAATTTAGGCGAGATGAAAAGGCAGGAAACCATAGACAAATTCAACAGAATGTCGGGTACTCTCGCCACCGTTCTTATAATGTCGCTTCTCGGCTTTGCGGCTTATTTCAGTTGTATCGGACTTAAAATAAGAATGAAGTCTTACGAAATATCCGTGCTTCGTGCCTTAGGAACACCGCTTTCACGGATACGGCGAAAGCTGTTTATCTCAAACCTCAGAATACCGGTCATAGCGACCGCATTTGCAGGTCTTGCCGCTTACGGAGTACAGCTCTTTACAAGCAGGATGTATGACAAGGTCGATATTATGAAAGAACAGCTTGAAAGCGGTATAGCCGATTTTGACGAATCGGCGGCTTCGGATATTATAAACAACTGTTTTCTGAATGATGAATTCTGGATGGTTCCCCTTATAAAACCGCTTGTTATAATTTTTATCGCCATCTCGATAATAACCGTTATACTCACTGTGCTTTCAACAAAAAAATTCACATCTGAAATTTCTGTTCAACTGAACGAGGAAAGGAAAAGGCAATGATTACAACAACCGGACTTACCCGTATATACGGCAAAGGCGAAAATGCCGTTACCGCTATAAATAACCTCGATATATGCATAGATGACGGAGAGCTTGTAGCAATAACAGGCAAGAGCGGAAGCGGAAAAACCACTCTGCTGAACATACTCGGCGGACTGGACAAGGCAACAGGCGGAAGCGTTTGCTATGACGATACCGACATAACAAAACTCGCAGATACGGCACTGGCGGATTTCAGATTGAACAAGATTGGCTTTGTGTTCCAGTTTTACGATCTGATACCGGAACTTACCGCAAAAGAAAACATACTTCTTCCGTCAAAGCTCGCCAAAAAGGGCAAAACCGATATATCGGATACCGTAAAAAAGCTGGGTGTCGAAAATCTGCTCGGCAGATACCCGTCAGAACTTTCGGGCGGTCAGCAACAGCGTGTGGCTATCGCAAGAGCGCTTGTCAACGACCCCTCGGTCCTTCTTTGCGATGAGCCTACAGGCAACCTTGACGTTTCTACGGGAAACGATGTTCTTTCGCTTCTCATCGACCTCAACCGCAACGACAACCGCACAATAGTCATAGTAACACACGATAATCAGCTTGCCGAAAAATGCGACCGCATCATCCGCATTTCAGACGGTAAAATCACAGATTAATAAACAGCCGTATTTGCTCATAAAACAAATACGGCTGTTATTATATTCATTTATTCACGCCTTAACCGAAATAATCGATCTTCATAGCCTTCTTAACCTCGCTCATGGTCTGAGCGGCACACTGACGTGCCTTTTCGGTACCCTTCTTCAGCACATCGTAAACGTAGTCCATATTCTTCGCAAGCTCCTCACGGCGCAGTCTTATCGGTTCAAGCTCCTCCTGCATTACATTGTTAAGGAACTTCTTTATCTTCATATCGCCAAGACCGCCACGCTTATAATGCTCTTTCAGCTCGTCAAGATTCTTGTAATCGGGCAGATAACGTTCAAAATGCTCGTCTGTGCAGAATGCGTCAAGGTAGGTGAACACCGTGTTGCCCTCGATATGACCGGGGTCTGACACCTGTATATGAAGCGGATCGGTAAACATACTCATTATCTTTGTCTTGATGTCTGCGGGGCTATCCGCAAGGTAAATGCAGTTGCCCAGTGACTTGCTCATCTTTGCCTTGCCGTCAGTGCCGGGCAGACGCATACAAGCCTCGTTTTCGGGAAGTAATATTTCCGGCTCAACAAGCACAGGCTCATAGATGGAGTTGAACTTGTGAACTATCTCCTTTGCCTGTTCAAGCATAGGCAGCTGATCCTCGCCTACCGGTACTGTCGTAGCCTTGAAGGCTGTAATATCGGCGGTCTGGCTTATCGGATAGCATAAGAAGCCTGCAGGTATGCTTGCTTCAAAATTTCTCATCGTAATTTCCGCTTTAACGGTAGGGTTACGCTGTAATCTTGATACTGTAACAAGGTTCATATAGTAGAATGTAAGCTCGGTAAGCTCGGGTATCATCGACTGAATGAATATCGTTGACTTTTCGGGGTCAAGTCCTGCCGCCATATAGTCAAGCGCTACCTCTCCTATGTTACTGCGTACCTTTTCGGGATTGTCGAAATTATCGGTCAGCGCCTGTGCGTCTGCGATCATGATGTATATTTCGTCAAAATCGCCCGTGTTCTGTAACTGCACTCTGCGTCTGAGTGAGCCTACATAGTGTCCTATGTGAAGTCTGCCTGTGGGTCTGTCACCCGTTAAAATAATCTTGCTCATAATATTTACCTCATTTTTTATACGGCTTAATAAAAAAGCTCCCGTTCCGAATAAGGAACAGAAGCCGTATCTGCAAGCCACCTTATTGTTACGCACATAAAAATGCGCTCTCTGTGTAACGGTCAGAGCCTTCCGTCAGAAACTACTCGCTCAATCGCTTTCGGTCTGCCCTCGCAAGTCCATTCGTATCGGATAAATACACCGCTTTTCAGCTAATGCGGCTCTCTGTCGTATCTCTGCCGATATTACTACTCTCGGTCAACGGTTTGATATAGGTTTAGTATATCACCTTTTCCCACCGTTGTCAAGCACGGCGAGCGGCAATGTGCCGCCTCAAATTCGCCGTTCCGATTGTCAGCGATATGAGCAACCTCCGTTACCGGCGGCAACATTACGCAACTGCGTATTTATCACTCTAATAACATCACAGCTTCCACCGCCCTCGTACTATCACTCACCCCGCACTATCACAACTTGCCTCCCTTGTCAAAGGGAGGTGGATTGACGGCAAGGCACAAACTGTCGCTTTGTTGCGTTTTGCTTGTGATACGTCCACCTTTTTGATTTGTCAAACTTTTTGCCGTCAAGACGGAGGGATTGCTTGCTACAAACTGTTTCAGCCCTGTCGTCACCTTCGTTAACAATCCCTCAGTCACAGTGACGGAAATCTTATTAATTTATAAAAAATCTTCGACCTGATATTAAAAGTAACATCGAAAATATTGTACCGCACTGTGCCAGCTCCCTTTACACAAGGGAGCCAAGAGTGATAGTTCTATTTTTCAGAAAGCACTAACCCTACATGAATTTTACATCATTTCAAAAGGAGCAATCTCCCGCTTGTTTAATTGCCCCAACCTTTTCTCACACCCTTGACATCCTGTCATTTCAGTGATATACTTTAGTTAGATAAAACTAACCAAAGCGAAACGGAGCAACCTATGAAACATCTGCATTTTGAACCCGAAGCCGACGGCTTTTACGGCGCATACTGGGAAAGTAAAACCCCGTCCGATACCGCAATGATAGCAATGCTCGGTGACGACCCCGAAGACTATATGGGCAAAACCTGCGTGAAATGGCTTCATACCTACGGAATTAACGTAATGTCAATGTCGCCCGGAAAGAAGAACTACAGCCACCATAACTACCCTCTTGAACGTATCGGCTCGGCTATAGAATGGCTCAAATCCCACGGCAACAAGAAAATCGGCATTGTCGGTGCGTCCACAACAGCAACGGTCGCACTTGTCGCCGCATCTCATTATCACGATATTACGCTAACTATTGCCCTGACTCCGAGCGACTTTGTATGGCAGGGCTTCGCACAGGGTAAACGTGACGGCTGTAAGGAATGGCCGATCGAAAACGAATCTATCGTGTCAATAGGCGGCAAACCCGTACCCTTTATGCCCTTTGTCTATAAGCACCCTGAGTATTGGCAGAAGATAGCCAAAGCGTCTAAGGAACACGGCGATTCCACATATTCAAAGGATGTGTTCGATGATTCCGAAGCCGCAGGACTGCTTAAAGAGGAGCATTTTATACCCGTAGAGAATATCGGCGGCAAGCTCGTTCTTGTCGGTGCGGAAGACGATTCTCTCTGGGATACCGCAAAATACATACGCAGAATGGACAATCGCCTGAGATCCCGCCCGCATTCCTGCAAATACTCGGTGTATCTCTATGAACACGGCACACATTTTGTATTCCCCGAAAGCGTACTGAAAAAAGCTCTGCCCGTCGGTGCTGATATGCTTGTAAATATGTGCTTTTCAGCGGCTAAGAAATTCCCGGATGAATGTAAAGCAATGCGCATTGATCTTGATAAAAAACTTACCGAAGAAATCCTTGATTGGAAATCAAACAATTAAAATTAGTAATATATAAGCAAAATATATTCTGTGTATTAACTTATGCGTGAGATTTTTCCGCTCGTACGACCGCCTTTATATTATAATAGTATCACAAAATTCAGCCGCTCACATCGGGCGGCTTTTTTCTATCCTTTAAAATCATCATAAATCATCAATTGTCGCTCCTACCGTTGCCACTATCTTCATCATAATTCATCACCGTGTGTCTTTCATAAAGGTAAAAAATCCGGGCTATACTATTATAATATATAAAGGACACGTCACAACCATATTTTCGCCTTCAGACAGCCCCCGATATTTCACGCAAGTATACGTTTACATTCACCCCTCAGTCACCTTAAAAATGCTCATAAATCGGCTTTCCTGCTATATTACCGGCTGTTTTTCCGCCTGCCCGTCCGCCCTTTTCGTGTAATTTTATTACCATTTCACAACACATCTGCATCAAAATCTCCGAATAGGTATAATTATTTTTGTCTAAAAACACAACAAAAATCCAAACTTCAATTTTGGGCAGATTAACAAATTAAATTACAAAATAAGTCAACAATAGCCAGATTTTAACTGATTACAAAACGGTAACAAAAAGGTTACAAAACGGTTACAGCCTTTTATTGTGCATTTTCACCAAAAATGACTGCCTCAAGCTATTTGACATTTTGCAAAACGGAAATTATAATTGTCTAGAGCTTGAAAAAAGCCCGATAATAAACGTAGCAGCGGTTCTCTCCGAACGGGGAGTTATCGTACACGGTCAGTGGTGACAGACGGATTTAGCCGTAATTTTAATACCGTGATGCCCGTATGGGTACTGCTTAAACCTACCGATATGATGACGAAAGGCGGATATATGTTTCCCAGATTCAGAAACACCGGACTGACAATACGCATATCAAAGAACGCAGCACTTAAAATACTGCTTATATTCGGCAGTATCTTCGGAGTATTCCTTATGACAGGTCTGCTCTACTTCAGAAATGACGTTGAGATAATCGACGAGAACGAAAAGCGTATTGTTTATACGGTAAGTGCCGACCCTTATGAGATTCTCAGAGAGAACCACATAACGCTCGGCGCATACGACAGGATAGACTTCAAAGGCTTTGAGGAGAACGTGGCGACAGCCACTCTTACTATCGAAAGAGCCTTTGACGTTGATATTCTGGAAGGCGGCAAGAAGACCGCCACTGCACACAGCGTAGATGCTACAGTGGCACAGCTGCTTGAGCAGGCAGGCGTTGAACTTGGCAAATATGACAAGGTATCACCTGCAAAGACGGCTGTTCTTGAAGAAGGACAGAAGATAGCTGTTACAAGAGCTTATGACGTGAAAATCACTGCAGACGGAAAGACAACAACCGTAAAGTGCCTTGACAACACGGTTTCAGAGCTTCTGAAAAGAGCGAAAATAACACTCGGCAAGAACGATATGGTAAGCGAGGAGCTTGAATCCAAGATAACCGGACCTACCGAGATAAAGGTTTCAAGAGTCGAGATAAAGACTGAAAAGCAGGATAAGATCATCCCTTATCAGACATCTACCGTAACGAGCAACATTCTGGCTATAGGTCAGAGCGAGGTTCGTACAAAGGGTGTCAACGGCAAGATAAGAACTACAACGACTACCACCTACATTGATGGCGTAAAGACGGATGTAAAGAAGACCACAAAGGTAGTGACCAAGAAGGTTGACGAGGTTATAGCCGAGGGTGCGGCGATCGTAACTCCCTATTGCAAGATAGATGATACATCTATCGTACTAAGGAACGGCAGACCGGTTGACTATGAGTATGTGGTATCGGGCAAGGCTACAGCCTATACAGCACCCGAAGGTGCGTATACCGCAAGCGGCAGAATGGCTGAGATAGGTACAGTTGCGGTAAATCCCAACGTTATCCCCTACGGCTCGAAGCTCTATATAGTCGGTCAGTATGATAATATCTGCTACGGCTATGCTATTGCCGCCGATACAGGTGATGGAATGATGGCAGGTACGATTCCTGTAGACGTATATATGGGCAGTACAGAGGAGCATTATGACGATGCTTGCGCATGGGGTCTGCAATATGTTGATATTTACGTTGTAGAAGTCGGCAACGGCTAAGCACCTGCGGCTGTGTGCCGCTCCAGATTCCGCTTGCGGCAGTG
>ENA-OOYV01001397-OOYV01001397.1-human-gut-metagenome-genome-assembly--contig:-NODE-1397-length-14266-cov-1.716346_pt1 | contig 14266 bp, 11 predicted proteins | sample MGYA00241704_ERZ501380 | MGnify/ENA primary metagenome ERZ501380 (study PRJEB25962, sample SAMEA2042984) | human gut metagenome | biome: human gut; feature: human-associated habitat; material: faeces...
CTGAAGCTCGTCGGCCCCGAGGAGGACGTCATCTACCGCGAGTTCAGCCGACTGCTCAGCGATCAGGCCGAGTACGAGGCCATGAGCCATGCATCGAACCCCTACGGTGACGGGCATGCGAGCGAACGCATCGCGGACGTGCTTGCGCAGTAGTTTTCTCCGAGTTGTTTTATGAAGCTGCTCTTTTGGAACATAAACAAGAAAGACAATGCCGACCTTGTCGTCACGCACATGCGAGAGGAAGAGGTCGGCATTGCGGTTTTTGCTGAGTTTTTGGAACTGACTTTTCAAATTAGCTGTTAAATAGAACTGGTTGTGGTGCCGTCAAGAATCTTTCGCAAATTGATTTAACCGGCCTCAGCCCTATCCTCTTCTAGCCCTCCGTCTTTCACTCCGGCCCGTCCATCTCCTCTAGCTTCGACATATCCAGCTACCTCCTCTTGCCCCATTTGTGCTCCGCTATGTACTTCAGCCTCGCCGTCACCAGCATGAGGGCCGAGCTGCCGTCCGGGAAGGTCCCGACGACCCTCGTCCTCCTCTTGATCTCGCGGTTGATACGCTCGATCCCGTTGTTCGTCCTGATCCGGCGCCAGTGCTCCGGCGGGTATTCCGTGTAGGCCGGCGTCTCGGCGAACCCGTCGATCACCGTCCTCGCGGTGGACACTGGCGCCCCCCCCCCAGAGGAGCTCGGACGTCACCTCGTCGAGCAGTGCGTCGAGCGACTCCTCGTCGACCGATATGATGTTCGCAGACACGGTCCGCGGTCTCTTTGTCGGTAATTTCCTGTTTGGTTGCTGGAAATCATATGACAGGGCGCGCTCCGTGTTCCGCTATGCGGTTGTCAATTTGCGAAAGATTTTTTGCGTCACCGCTGTGTTCCAAACAGTTCGATCATCAGGCTACCGTTTGGCGGAAAATAATAGACTGATGCGCTCTTCTAAAGTGTCGGGGAGTAATATTGTTCCAGGCGTTCACTGCCTGGTGCATGACGTTAACATCCACTTGTTGACCATTGAATTTAGTCGACTGATTATTGGGGGGGGGTTGTCATGTCGCTAAACAATAGAGCTATACAAAATACCGGAAGTAATAAGTTGGTTGTCGGCTCGTCCGATTGATTGCACAGATCGGCACACTGTTATCTTTTGAAATGGTGGCCCGGCATGCTTGTGCCTTTGAGAGACGCGTTACTCATATTGTTTGTTTTGCGTTAGGGGAGACAATGGCTGATAAAGATTCCATTTCTAAAGAGTCTCGATTTTATGCTAAACATCCGGTCATTTTCGGTATCCTGTTTGCAATAATTCCGTGCCTCCTGACAGCGTATCTTGGCGACTTGCATGGTCAGTCTGAGATAGTTGATGAGTTGTCCAAGCGCTTCGATTCCGTGGAAGAAAGCATGAGCCTTAATGATGCGCTCGAAAGCGCGTATAAAGATTATGCGAATGTCGAGGCTGAACTAAATGCTCTTAAGGATGAGGAAGCGGGTAAACAGGTTCTTGCGAACGCTCGTGCTGCCTGGGATTCTGGTAAACATGAGGAAGCTTTGACTTCGCTGCAAAAGGCTTCTGAGAAATCTGGAGACTGTGCTGTTGCTTTTGCTGACTACTCTTCCGCTTACACCGATGAGGTTTTAGCCAAGGCTGACGAGCTGGTCTCATCAAAAAAGTATGATGAAGCGAAGGGCGTTTTGAAAGCTGCTTCGAAGATTGTGAAAGATCCGGCAAGAATCAATGATCTCCTGGATGAACTTGATGGTGTTTCCGAAGTGGCGTTGACCTCTCTTACGGTTGCTTCTTCCGATCGTTTTGAGCTGATTGAAGGTTCACAGAAAGACACTGCCGGGAATAGTTATTCATCCGACGATACTTGGGTTGGTCGCCCTCTTAGTGCCGATTCTCCTTCGGTTATATCATTTTATATCGGCAAGAAGTACCGTTCGTTGAATGGCAAAATTGCTGTTGAATACGTAGAGGACACGAGCATCTTGAAGGACTATGAGGCGAGACTTGAACTAAGGGGCTCTGTCGATGGGTCCGATTCAAAAGTAATTTGGCAAAAGGACCACATTACGATGAATACCGCACCTACTGACATTCCGTCGAATGAAATTGATCTATCTGATTTCGATTGGCTTGAGTTCAGGGTTTACTCCACTAAGGGATATACCGGTAATGGTATTCCGGTTTTGCTTAGTAGCGTCAAGCTGATTAAAGAATGAGTGGCCGCTTGAGCTGGCATTGCGTATTTGTTTATTTGAGTGACGCACTTTAACGAATGCAGTATTGTCGGTATTGCTTATGGGCACTGGGGCTAATGCGGGCCCCAGTGCCCTTTCTTTGCTCTAACTCATTTCGACCATGTCGGTCGTGGTCCTACTTCAGATTATTGAATGGTTCGGTGTGCGCGTGTCCATTATTGTGTATCTAGACGATGGGCAATTCGGTTTAATCAGTGGGGCGATATATAAATCGGCGCATAGGCATGTTTGATTCAATGCTTCGACGCTCCCTTCGCCTGCCGGGCGGACTGATTGAGTCCAGCCCCCAAGTCGTGTTTCGGCAGTTTGATTTATAGACTACCGTTTGACGAAAAGAGTTAGACCAATGCCCTTTACAAAAGTACCAGGGAGTACCATTGCTTCAGGCGTTTACTGCCTGGTGCATGACGTTTCTCGTGGACACAGGCCCCTTCCTGCCAAGGGGACAGGGACTTGTGTTTGCATCGGCAATGGATACGGAGTCGCGTACTCATTGCGCTAGATGACTTCAACATTGAAGTGATATTAATACTTAGGGCTAATCCGTTCTGGTTGCAAAGGGATTTGTGTGATGAAAACTCAGATATTGGTCTATAAAAAACCGAATTGCGGTTTTACGGAAACAAGCGACTTGACGATAAGGGAATTCGGTAAAGCGCTCGCGTTCGATGCCTTTGATCTAACGGTTATCGACTTGCAGGATAAGTATTTATGGAAAAGCGATTACACCAACGATAAAATTCTGCAAGATCATGCGGACATTTCCTCTATTCGGCAAATGATGCTGCAGTCAAATAAGGCTAAGTGCATTGTTGTGCTTCCGCAAAACTATTCGTTTTTATATTCTTATGGATACAATCTAGAGACTCATTCTGAGGGATATAAGAAAAAGAAGCCTCTAAAGGATTTTATTAAAGATTTCGCTGTCTCTCCGATAGGCGAGTTGTTTTCCTTCTCACTTCGTATTTGTTTTGGGAAGTCGATAACTCTTGTTTCTAATAAAGAGCTTCATTCTGATTTTTCGTTCAGTATGCCAATCACCTCTCCCCTCAAGCCACTATTAACTTCGAACGCTTCTACGATCTCAACGGTACTGATATCTGAGACCCTCGCAGCTACAACGCTTGAGATAAACACCAATGAGGATTTATCGGCGGTTATTGATGCTATATTCCCGGCAGTAGTTCAGTCCGTTCTGATTCCAGATTGGCTTGACGAAGTCGAATATCATGATGAAACGGCCCAAAGAGCGCGAATAAAAGAGATAGACGAAGAAATGGCTCTTCTGGACAAGGAAAAGAAAGAAATCGAGGGAGTCCTCTCTAATTATCAAGATATTAAATCAGTCCTCTGCTCCAAGGATTTTGAACTTGAAAAAATGACTCGTCATCTTTTGGCAAAGATCGTTGAGGTGGATGAGGACTTTGAAGACTGCAAGGAAGAGGATTTTAGGTTCTCATACAATGACACTCTCTATTTAATTGAAATTAAAGGCAGTAAGGGTGGATTGAAGCGACAGCATATTTCGAAGACATATGATCATGTCCAAATAAAAGCGGACGCGATGGAAGACGAAGGCAGCACCAGCAAGTTAAAAGGCGTCCTAATTTTTGCATCACAGATTGAATTAAAACCTGAAGAGCGAGATCCTTTCCCTGAAACCCAGATTACCATTGCCTGTAAAAACGACATTGCGGTTCTTTCGACTGAGACGTTGCTTCGTTGCTATGAAGCCTATATAGAGAAACGTTTGACTTCGACTTCTTTTAAGGAGACTTTGAGCCAAACGTCTGGGCTTGTAAGCTTGGATTTGTTTGGCTTGGATGCTTAGCCTCTTAACTGAAGCGGAATAGAACGCGGCCTTATGAGCAAAGATGTCCTTGTGATGGCCTTTGCGCGAGTAATAACGAACATCTGTTGGTGTCCGCTTAGCACAACACGAGGCGTGCTAGATTATTGGTAGCCATAAACCCTAACGGTCAGGAGGCTGCATGAGGATCTCTAAACTGAGGATTGAGAACTATCGGAATCTCGATGGTGTTGCGATTAGTTTTGACGAGGACGTGACCTATATTGTCGGCGAGAACAATCTCGGCAAAACGAATGTACTCGACTTGCTCAATACAATCTTCAATCAGGCGACGATTGGCGAAGAGGATTTCGCAGACACAGAAAAGCGTTCAGGTGCTGTAGTAACTTTAAAGATGGACGAGGACGAGATCGGAATATCGGGGCCCGACATCGATCCTACGACCGGAAACACTATTACCGTCTGCGCCTTTGCTGACGATCCGGATTCTCGTATAGAGTTTGTGGCCGAGGAAAGCGGGGAAAAGATCTCCCCTTCTTTTATGAGATCCGTTCACATGTTTAGGTACTCTGCTGCATCTTTCAATAGGGGAGACTTGGCGTTTGACGGTACGCGCGGCGTCGGTAAAGTTCTCTCCAAAGGCATCGCTCTTTACCTAGATAGGGAGGGCAAAGAGGTCTCCGACTTTCTAGACGGGAATGAGCTCGAAGGTCTGGTTGCAGATCTCGGTACGATTGTCGGTGACGTACCCATCTTGTCATCATATGGTGTGAGGACGGGCATCGACTCATCGGATGGCGGAACGCTTGGAAGTTTGGTTACCTTGCTTGATAATAGAGGCGTTCATTTTAAAAAGGCGGGGGTAGGCTTGCAGTATCTTGCCATTGCTTCGCTTTCGATAATCGAGAGCATTATGCGACTTTCGCCTAAACGCCTTCAAGAGAGCCTCTGCTCGGATGGCGATGACAAGCGCGTGCTGCATGCCGTGCTGGTTTATGACGAACCCGAAGCTCATCTTCATCCATATATGCAAAGACGGCTCTCGAAGAGCTTGCATAGGATTTGCGCAGGGGAGGATGCCAAGTTCAACGCCCTTCTAAAGGAGTATTTCGGGATTGATTCAATCAAAGCTCAGCTGATCATGGTGACGCATTCGCCAAACATTCTGGCTCGCGGCTATAAGAACATCGTGCGATTTGGGCAGGGCGAAGATTCTCCAAGGGTCATGTGCGGCAAAGATATTGACCTGTCTGACAAGATTGAAAAGCATCTTATGCTGAACTTTGAGTCAATACGAGAGGCTTTTTTCGCGCGGTCGGTTTTGGCTTTTGAGGGCCAGACGGAGTCTGGGGCCATTCCGGTCTTTGCATGCAACCTTGGGATAGATCTGGATGATTATGGAGTTGTGCCCATCAGGGCTGGCGGGAAAGAGAACGTAAAGCCCCTCGGGGAACTTCTGGACAAGTTTAAGATTCCAAATTATTCCATTGTCGACAGGGATGCCGAGCTGCCGGAAACTTCTGGGGACCATATAACGACAATTGAACGGGATTTTGAAGCTGAGGTTATTGACTCGTTCTTCGCTAGCGATAACCAGGGTGCGTTTATAGCACTTCTTGAGTCGACGAATTCTCAGAGGGCAACTTCCATTAAGGGCAATAGTAATGCATTAATAAAAGCCAGCACTATCTACGATGTTTGTTTGCCGGACTCTGGGTATGATTTTCAGGGACCGGAGTTTGACGGGCAATTCGCCGATACGCCCAAATCGCGTGCGCTTATGTATGCATGGCTTTCATCGAATAAAGGTGTCGTGTCTGGCGTCGCCCTTGCAGAAGCTCTTGGTGCCGATGGCGTTCCCGTATGTTACGAGAGCATCATTCGCAAGGCCGTGGGGCTTGAATGTTAGTGAGCCAGACTGACTTGCTGGATTGTGTTAGAGCTGCGATTGAGGGGCGCTGTGCTGGAGATGCATCGCAGCGCTCCACGATCTTTTCTCCATCGAAGAGGGTATTCGTAGAGGCGCCGGCAGGTTACGGGAAAACCACAGTTATGACTGGGCGGGCTTGCTGGTTACTGGCATCTGGCGAAGTTCAGCCGCCAAAAAGGATTTTGGCCCTAACCTTCAGCGTCGCTGCCGCGCGGAGAATGCGTACGGATTTAAGCGCCACCATGTCGGCGCTTCCTGGCCCCGTGGCCAAGCGTTTTGAGGACAGCGTCATGGCGACTAACTTCCACGGCTTTGCTTGGGCTCTGCTGCGCAGATACTGGAGATCGCTCTCGCTCCCAGTAAACGTTGACGAGCTTTCTATGGTTGATGACAACGGCGCCGTTAACGAGCTGGTTTTGCGAGGTGTCAGGCTGACCTGGAATGAAAAGAATGCCGTTGACGACTTCCTCCGCTTTATGAGAAACGGTCAGGATATGGACTTGAGGCGCGTGATGTTTTCCTTTAATAGGATCATCAGGGATCGGTTCGTGCCGAACGGTCTCTTGCCATATTCTGGAATGATTTCCCTTGCAATTGAATTGCTCTCTCATTTTCCCAACTTAAGGTCCTATCTGTCGGCAGCGTACCCTGTCGTGCTCGTCGACGAGGCGCAGGACACGAATGCGTTGTGCTATATCTTTCTAAATGGCTTGGTTTCTGATAAATCAGGAATCTGCATGTTCGGTGACCCTATTCAGCGTGTCTATGGTTTTATTGGCGCAATGGAAGGCTTAAAGGCAAAGGCCACTACCGACCTGTGTCTATCGCCGCTGGAGCTCGAACATAATCATAGGTTTTCTGGGGGATCTATTGTCGGGGAGCTCGGTGCTGCGATTCGCTCCCACATGAAGGGTGCCATTGTCAGCGGTACGCCCCGACTTCCCATATTTGTTGGCGCTGCGCAGCAAGACGAAGCGACAGCCATTGTTTCTAAGGTTGCGGCGCTCATCCAAGTCGGTGGCGGGAAGATCGCGATTCTTGTTCGTAAGCGTGGTGCCCTTGCCGATCTCATTATGGAAGAGCTTACTAAAGAAGGCATCTCTTACTTCAACGGACTCTTCTCGGATTCAAGTCAGGAGTTCATTGAATTCAATGCGTTTGCTTTATCCAGGGTTACCGATGCAGCGTCTGGAGAAAAGGGCGTCAGCCGGTCTGCTGCGGACAAAATAATCGACTCCATTTCTGATGAACTGCTGACTGTCTCCAGGAGATTCGAGTATGGGCGGTCCTATGCCATGCTTCTTGGAGCGCTTCGGAAACACCTTAAAAATGACTGCGTCGCAATGAGCCCGTCTGAGCGCTTCGACTATATCGTGAGTATCTTTTCCGAGGGCTCCCTGCGGCGTTTCTCCGATTACCTTGACGCAGATATCTCGATGATGACCATTCACTCCGCTAAGGGACTCGAGTGGGACACTGTTTTCATTCCGGGCGTTACGCGTTTCGACTGGCCTGGAGGGATTTGCTCTCGGTGCGAAAGGGCTGGTATATGCTCGCGTTCTGCGTATGGATGCCGAATCGTTGATGTGATGAATATGCCAGACGGGCTTATTGAGGAAATGGGCCTGCTGTACGTCGGCGTCACTCGCGCCCGCAAAGCGGTATATGTCTCCGCTTCTATGCAGCGCAGAACAAGTTACGGGAACTATCAGGTTGCCTGTCCCTCTTGTCTAACTTCTCTTCCGGGTATTGAGCCTGTAAGCTGGTCGGTCATGGACGGAGAGGGGTGATTGCCGGCGGGATGGGGCGTGTCTGCTACTGACGCGAGGTCCGGTTGCGGCTCTTGCTGTGGTCTCATGGAGTGTGCCCAAGCTGTTCTTTGGCTAGAACGGCTTGGGCACTAGCGTTTTGGTGAGATACGGCGTTTGTTTAATTAGCCACTGTTGAATATTATGAAGCAGTACCGCGGCATTGCGCCTAGGCGCCGGGGCCGTCGTGAGCCCCGGCGCCTTTTTGCTAACGTCCTGCTCCGCGGTGCTGCCACATGTTGGCTTTGCTCATGTCGACCTCGACCGCGTTGTGCACGATCATGGGAGGGACCGTTGACGAGTTGTCGGTGGTCTAAATTAACCCATGTACACCGGGGCATTGTTCTGCTGACCTTCGTAGATCCGCTCACTTTAGAGGTGCGTCGGTGCATATTTCAGCGATAGACTTTAATAGTCAGCATTTGGCTGTTTCCTAGCTGCTTTGGAGGTTGCTTATGAATCTGTCGTCCATGTTTGATGGCCTGGGCTCATCGGTTGTAGCGGCTATTGCCGGCGCTCTCGTGACTGCTCTAGTTAGTGTTCCCGTCAGCTACAAGGCTGGGCAGAGGTCCGTCAAGCAGTCTCAGAAAGCCGGTAAAGGCTCAAAGCAGATTCAGTTTGGTGTTGTAAATGAACGCAACGACATCTAAGCAAATCCAAAATGCTGGCGATAATGCCAACCAGATTCAAACGCAGACGCTTGTGCAGAACATCGGGATATCTGAAGAGCGGGTTTATGACATCGTAAGCGCTGCGTGCGATAAGGCTATTGAGTCTTGCCTTATGGAGTCAAGGCTTGCCGTCGAACAGAGGTTGAATAGTTTTAAAGATGAGCTGTATGCCATTGTCGGGAATCAATTACAGCTTTTCGATTCGCTTCGCGAGCCGTCGTGTGCGGCGACGTTAGGTGCAGCAGCAAATGCCGCTGCAAGGACTAACTCTGCGGATGACCATCAGATGCTGGCTGAGCTATTAGTCAAGCGCTTTGAGTCGCCATCGGATCGCCACGTTGCCACTGGGGTAAGTAAGGCAATCGAGATTGTCGAGTTTCTTACTGATGAGGAGCTTGCGGGGTTAACGGTGTTTTTTGCCGTAAATAGTTACACCCCATCTTCCGGTGTTATTGGCGATGGTATCAAGACCTTAGCCGGGATATACGAGAGTCTTCCCTTGAACCTTCTACCCGCTGGTACGGATTGGATAGACGATTTAGATATCCTTGATGCAATTAGATACTCATCGATCACATCGCTTACGCCGTTTCTTGACCTTCAGTTTGACATGTTGAAGGGATATACCGTTTGCGGAGTTGGGGTGGATTCCGCTGAAGAGGCAGAGGTGCTAGAAAAGCTTGAAGAGGCGGGATTGCCAACGGATTTGCTTGTCGATCATGAGTTGAATCCTGGGTATAGGCGATTGTCTCTCAGGTATATTGATCGCTTCGACAACCTGTTATATAGGCATGATTGTGATGCCTCCATACCGGGCATTCCACTGAGCAATGCGCAGATTGAAGCATTACGATTCATTTGCCAATTAAGCCAAGATGATTCCTGCGTCGCCATCATTAAGGAAAACCTCAAGAAGGAAATGTTTAAGCTTCCTGTGCTGGTTAAAGTGCATGACTGGTGGAATTCCATTCCACTGGTTCCGAGGCTCACGCCTGCTGGCGAATGCCTCGCCAGCGCTAACGCCAGAACTCCAGCTTGCCCGAATAGTAGGGTGGGACGCAGGCTATTTCATGCCGTTGGCTTAATGATTCAGCTGGATTTAGGGAGCAAGCGATGGGTGATTTAGTAAGCAACGAAGTTAAGGCAAATGACTGGTGAATGGATTTCTTTCACTGTTGACCCCGGTGACGAGCTGAAGCTGTACTCATTGCAGCGCCTTGCTTTGTATCAGGAACAATGGTAAGGGAAATTGCTGCTTGATTTCCGTCGGGCAAAATTCTTAAAACTTGGAATCGAGCTTGCTGAGGTTGTTGGAGCTTCGGTTGATGAGAGGGTTTTAAGAATCATGAAAGAGAGCATTTCTGCAGATGTGATTTGGTAGGCAGCGGACCCAGATATAGATAAAGACATCCCATTGGTACACTTTTGTGTGTCTTTCAAATCAGAAAATATTAAAACTTGATTAGTCGTTTGTCGGAGGGTATAATATTCGCTCACTATTTCTAACAGGAAAGGTGAGGCATCGTTATGAAGGCTATACAGTGCGCTGCATTTCTAGTTAGCCATGCATGTGAGAATAACAAACTCATCAGTAACCTTCAGCTCCAGAAGATGCTCTTTTTCGCTCAAGTCGACTATATGCAAAAGCATGCTTGGAACAAACTATTCGATGATGAAATCCATGCTTGGCAGTACGGTCCAGTCATTCCGTATGTTTACAATGCCTATTCTCGATATGGTGGTAGCCCCATCCTAAGACCGGAGTTTTCACTAGATGAGACCCCGTTCGATATCGAATCATTTAAACATGATCATGAGCAGCACTCCATTGATATGAGAGCCTCGCTTGAATCCGTCTACGCAGAGTGGGTTGATAGGCCCGCCTGGGCTCTTGTTGCCGAGTCACATGAAAAAGGCAAGGCATGGGACCGCGTCTATAACCGTGATGAGAAGGAGGCTTCTGGTTACGGCGATGTGATTACGGACGAGATCATTAAGGAAACCTATGGCTGCTGAGGCTCCTTACGGCTCTAAAGCTTGGCGTGATCAGAAGGCAGCGGCGCAACGGAGGCTTGATGAGTGTCTACGCGTCATGGCTGATCATGAGTTTGAGAATCAGAACGAGATAATCTCTTGCGCTGGAGTTTTGGCTAAAGTTTACGCGGACAAAGAATTTCGCCATCGATATTCGAGCATTGTTGAAGTAATCGAAAGCTTTAATCATCCTGAGACCAGTGAGAGCGAGGCACGCGAGCGAATAGCTCAGTTTAATTCCGAAATTCAGCAGGAGCAGGTTAGGGCATCTGTTCTTGCTGCCAATCTAAGAGTGTTCATTGTCTACGATCATGATGGTGCATCTGCAATTGAAAATGATGACGACATCTTGATTCTTCAACGAGACAGAAGACTCGAGAAGTTGTACGACCATGTTAATCTTGAGGCAAGGCGCTCTGGAGCAAACAGTGGCAGGATGAAGATGCTCGTCGACGAGGTCGGACGAGCTAATAAGAGCCTTGTGCAATCTAATGAGGAGCTTGCCAAGACAGAGGATGCACTCAAATCAGCTAAAAATGCACTTAAGTCAGCAAAAAAGGCTGCAATTAAAGCAGAGAATAAAGCCAAAAGGATGCAGACGGAGCTAATCGGTATTCTGGGCATCTTTTCTGCCATTACGCTTGCATTTAATGCTGGTGTATCGTTTACCACGTCTTCAATCGGTGCGACCACTTCCAATACAAGCATCTTTCAGATTGCTTTTATTGTCTCGGTTGTGGGATTCTTCCTGTTCAATACACTGTATGCTGCCTTTTCGTTTATCTACCGTCTCGTCCAAGGGCCCTCTGGCGACGGCAAGCAATTTTGCCAGATGAAAGTTATTGTCATTTGTGAAGCGGCTTCAATTGTTCTTATGGCATTGTTTGGAGTACTTTCTTATTTGAGCTGCTGCACTCCGGCTGCAAACTAAATAACAAGGTGGGCTATTGCTCGTTTTAATATACCTAATTGCGGTGGAAACCTTCGGGTAACACCTGAAGAGGGCTGATGCGTCAGCCCTCTCATTTTGGCGATTTCTGCTCCTTCAGCTTGATACGCCGTGCTTTCGTTTATGTTGCTATGTGCATGGCGAGAGCAAAAAAGGCGTCGCACGATGAACTCAACGGTGAGAACATTTCCGACATGGTCAGGTCTGGAAATGAGCAAGAAGGTTTCCGAGGCGAGGGCTCGCTCGACGAGGAGCTCGAATAAGATGGTCACCTTGATGGCGGTCAGAATCATCTCGGAGAAGTCTTTAAAGCTAAAACCTTGAAGTAGCTAATTGAAACTGCTACCGCGTTGGATAGGGCAGAGTCGGCTCGACTTGACGCCATGAATAAGGTCGGTGCTGAGCAGATTTCCTGAGCGCAATATGGAACGGTACTTCTTAATCTTTCGCTGATAGTCGGTGCCATATTATTGGCTGTTTGGACAGAACAACCGTTGCCTGTTCTCTTGTAGGCGGACTTGCAGCGAACAATGTTCTCAATCTATTTGTGTCCAACCGCTCTTCGAAATAGTGATGCTGCGCTATGATGTCCTAAATGAAAAACGAAGGTCTGCTATAGGTCATCGTTTTGCAAGGGGGTTCCTTCCTAACGGAGGGCATCCCTTAGTTTTATTTAGATGGAAATTGGGACGAACGGCTGCATTCCTGATCGATCCTGATTAGCGCCCTATTGGGTTGATAGACGTTACGGTAAGATGTTCTCAGTGATGCAGTCGTCGTGCACTCTGCGTGAGGCGATGACCAAGAAGGGTCGTTGTTCGGTTTTCCGGCAACGGCCCTTTGATGTTTCCGCGACAACTGGATGTTGTCGCGGATGCCGCCTTTGTTTCCAGAGCCCTCGATGCAGAGTCGTTATTTCGGAAGTGCGGGGACAAATCGAAAATCTCTGAGCACTGCCCGATTTTTAGCAACAAAACCGCAGGTCGGGGAAGTTTAAAACAGGGGTTTGGTCGGCAGTTCTCGGATTTTCGCCGCACTTCCGGATTGGGCGCTCATTTAGCACTCTCGATGTCCCCACATCCTCTAAAAAGCTCTTAAAAGAGCCTTAAAGGCGCCTCAACTCGCGTTGACAGTGTAAAATACGCATGTTTGACTATGACAGAAGTGGATTTTAGGGGAGGAGTACGCCATGGAGGTGCTGGTTGTTGGCAACACCGCATATGTTGACGATGACTTTTGTGCCAAGGCGTTCCCCGGCGACCATGTGCAGGTCGTAGCCGCGCAGGACGCGCGCCGCGATGAGTCGTCGCCCCATGCCTCGTGGAAAGAGCTGCTTCAGCACTTGGAACAGGCCTACGAGTTCGACCGCGTGGTCTACCTGTCTAATTACCTTACCCCGCATACCGATACCGTGGGCGATATCGAGCTACTGCGCTCGGTCTTTCGTACGTGCGCGGGTCGCCGGGTCCAACTACTGTATGTAGCGGGGCCCGCGGGTGGCGAGGGTGCCGCCGATGGCGCGGGGCGAACGGGCAAGGGCATTATCGCGCACGCAGCCAACGACCTGTGCCGCTACTACGCTGCTCGCGAGGGCGTTCAGACCAAGATCCTGCGCGTGCCGTTCCTGTATACCGCGTCTGCCGCGCTGGAGGACCCGTTTTTGGTGCCGATGTTCGACGCATGCTCAACCGGATCGGCCGCTCTGCAGGGCGCGCAGGATGCCGCGTTTCCCCTGCTGTGTGCCGAGGAGCTTTCGGTGCTGGTACGCCGTATCTTCGACAGCTGGAATGGTAACTTTGAGACGCTCGATGTAGCCGATACCTTCCATCACACGGTGGGTGAGGTGGGCGAGGCCCTTCAGGCGCTGTTCCCAGGGCTCTCAGTTGCCTATGGCGAATCTGCCGGCTACGCCCTGCCCGCCAGCGACGTCGCTCGCGTGCGCTATGGCTGGTTTCAGCGCTACGACTTGCTGCGCGACCTCTCGACCATTCAGGCTCGCTGGGATGCTGGCCGTGCAAAGAAGGTCAACCCCTTGCGCGCGGCCATCGACCGCATTCAAATGCGCACACTGCCTGTCAAATGCCTGGAGACGGCAGCCGCCTGGGTGCTCTTTGAAGTGCTGGAGCGCTTGTTCTCCCAATCGACCCAGCTCAACGTGCTCGATTATCGCCTGCTCTACGTGGTGCTCATCGGCACGCTGTATGGCTTGGACTTTGGCCTGGTTGCGGCGCTGCTGGCGTCGGTGGGTTTGGCCGCGAGTTACTTTACTCTGTACGGCTATACCTTCCAGGGCCTGTTCTACGAGCCGTCCAACTGGCTGCCGTTTATTGCGTACTTTGTTGTGGGTGCCGTGTGCGGCTATGTGCAGCTGCGCAACAGCGAAGCCATTGGGGCGGAGCGCGATCAAAACGAGCTCGTGCGCAACCGCAATGCGTTCCTTACGCAGCTCTACCACGACGCGATCGAGGACAAGCGCGCGTACAGGCGCCAGATCGTGGGTCGCCACGACAGCTTTGGCAAGATCTTTGCCGTGACGCAGGAGCTCGACGTGTTCAACCCACGCGACATCTATCGCAAGTGCTGCGAGCTTCTGGGCGAGATTCTCGAGAACGATTCGGTGGCGATCTACCATGTTTCGGGCGGGGCATTTGCACGCCTGGTGGCAGCAAGTCCCGCGATTGCCGAAGATGCCGCACGCTCGCTCACGCTTGAGCAACTTGCACCTCTTTTGGGCGACGGGGGCCGTTCGAACCTGTGGGTGAACCGCGAGCTGACGCCGGGGCTTCCCATGTTTGGATACACGA
>ENA-OOYV01001401-OOYV01001401.1-human-gut-metagenome-genome-assembly--contig:-NODE-1401-length-14234-cov-2.385852_pt1 | contig 14234 bp, 7 predicted proteins | sample MGYA00241704_ERZ501380 | MGnify/ENA primary metagenome ERZ501380 (study PRJEB25962, sample SAMEA2042984) | human gut metagenome | biome: human gut; feature: human-associated habitat; material: faeces...
GCCTTAGACAGACGAAAACGGATAAAGTAGATGCCCGCACGATTGCTTCCATGCTCATGTCTGATGTGAACTTAAAGTCCTACTCAGACACATCTTACCACAACGAAGAGTTAAAGTCATTAACTCGTTATCGTTTTGATAAAGTAAAAGAACGTGCCAAGCTAAAAACTTCCGTTTCAAGACTGGTCTGTATCTTATTCCCTGAATTAGAAAAACTTGTACCAACACTTCATATGGCATCTGTTTATGCATTGCTTTCTGAATTTCCCAGTGCTAAACATGTAGCTACTGCACACCTTACCAGACTTACAAATCTTCTTTCCAAATCTTCCAAAGGTCGATATGGTAAAGATACTGCTATTACTTTCAGAGATTCTGCAAGAGCTTCTATCGGCTCAAATATGCCAGCCAAATCTCTTGAATTGAAGCACACCATCAAACTTATTCAGGAACTTGATTCAGAGATTGATGAAATCGAAAATGAGATTAAAATCATCATGGATGAAATCAACTCTCCAATTCTTAGCATTCCTGGAATCAACTATCGCATGGGAGCTATGATTATTGCCGAGATCGGTGATTTCAATCGTTTTGATTCTCCTGATAAGATCTTAGCTTATGCCGGCTTTTCGCCATCAACATATCAATCCGGACAACTGGATGGTGCCTACGCACATATGGAAAAACGTGGCTCCAGATACCTGCGATACGCTTTGTATAATGCCACCAAATATGTCTGCCACTGGGATCCAACATTTGCAGCCTATCTTGCTAAAAAACGAGCGGAAGGTAAACATTACAATGTTGCCATATCACACGCTGTAAAGAAATTGGTTCGAGTGATTTATCATCTTGAAAAAACAAAGCAGCAATACATAAAAGCAGCTTAAATCTTTCTAATTCAATACTCCTTTTTTGAGCACCTATCACGATGCTCTTTTTGTCATACAGTTTTCAAGGTTCAAGGACCTCTAACTGAGTTCCAAATATATCTAAAATACATTTCTGTACTTTATTCAAAAAATATCATTTTAAGGCTTGACTTTTAATAGTTAGTCTTCCTAGTGATATCAATTCTTTATTTATCGTTTATAAATCCGGGTTATATTCTTTTATTTCAAAAGAATCGAAAATGCATCGTCTTGCAGCTTTTAAATCCTTCAGCTTACCATCTGCTATCATCTGTGATGCAATATTTCCAATTGCCGTAGCCTCTGTCGGTCCTGCATAGACAGTCTTTCTTGTTGCATTTGCGGTAAGTTCATTAAGATATCCGGCATTTGCCCCGCCACCGACTATATGAATATATTCATAATTCTTATGGGTAAGTCCCTCTATTTCCTTTACTGTTGATGCATAACATTCTGCCAGACTGTTATAAATAACTGCAGCTATTTGTGCTATGCTGTCCGGTACCTGCTGCCTGCTTTCGGCACAGGCACGCTTTACCTCTTCTGTCATATTTGAAGGTGCCAGAAATCTGTTATCATTTACATCCACAATAGACTTTATCTGCTCTTTTGATGCAAGCTCACAAATCTGTCCAAAGCTCATATCAGGAACAATCTCTTTTCTTACAGACTGAATCATCCAAAGTCCCATTATGTTCTTAAGATATCTGAATCGGTAATCATAACCGCCCTCGTTTGTCAGATTATGCTCCTTGCTTAGACTGCTGCAATCTGCCGAAACAAGCTCTGTTCCCATAAGAGACCATGTACCCGAACTGATGTAGAGCGTATCATCTTTCTGCGTTGGGACTGCCATTACGGCAGATGCTGTATCGTGTGTTGCCGGGAGAATCACCTTACAATCAAATCCAACTTTCTGTCTTACTTCTGACCTTAATTTTCCCACTTCGTATCCCGGGTTTTTAATCTCCCCGAAAATATCCTTTGGATATCCAAGCCAATCTATAAGCTCATAATCCCAATCCTTTGTTACCGGATTCACAAGCTGTGTTGTGGTTGCATTTGTGTACTCCTGTACCTTTTCTCCTGTTAAAAGGAAGTTAAGATAGTCCGGAATCATAAGCATGCTTTTGGCTTTTTCGAATGCGTCTGGTTCCTGACTTTTTACTGCCATAAGCTGATATATGGTGTTAAAGTTCTGCTTTTGTATTCCTGTTCTGGCGTAAAGCTCATCCTCTGAAATTACTACATACACCTTTTTATCAATCCCTGCTGTCCTGTCATCTCTGTAAGCAACCGCATCCATAATCTTTCTGTCATCATTGTCCAGTAACACAAAATCGACCGCCCATGTATCTATTCCAATACTATAAGGCACTTTCCCGATTTCACTGCACTTTTTCATTCCGGTTAGTATTTCCTCGAAAAGCCTGTCAACATCCCATATCTTGTGACCATCTTTTTCTGTCATTCCATTAGAGAACCTGTATACTTCTTCAAGTATTATCTTCCCATTCTCCATATGAGACAATATGTGTCTGCCACTGGATGCCCCTATGTCCACTGCCAGGTAATATCTGTTATCCATCCCTGTCCCCTTTCGTATTTGATAAGGCAAGAATAACAAAAATAAAGACAGCTTTTTAGCCTCTCATTAGACTAAAAAACTGTCCTTATTTTCTACTACAATGTTATCTTCTTTTATTTTTCTTTTCCTCATACATTTTCTTATCTGCCAGCTCAATCAGACTGTTTAAATTGTCCATCTCGTATGATTTATGCAACGAACACCCTAAACTTGCAGCTAGATGATAGCTACGGTTTTCTTTCTGGTCGTCTGTTTTTATCGCAGCCTTTATATCCTCTGCAATTCTTTGCATCCGTCCTGCCTGCTTACAACTTCCGAAAACTACAAACTCGTCTCCTCCGTATCTCATAATAAGGCAGTCTTTTGGAACAACTTCTTTTAATATTCCTGCGATTTTTGCGATAAAAGCATCCCCTATTTCATGTCCCAGATTATCATTTACAGATTTAAGGCCATCTATGTCCAGAAAAATTATAAATGCGTTGCTTTTTTCTTCTTTTATTTTTTGTAATATTGTTTCTGCACAATAAAAGAAACCGCTTCTGTTAAGCACCTGAGTCAGCATATCATATTTCCACATTCTGTTTATTTTTTCATTCATCCGGTTTATCCACTGCCATTTTCTGATATTCTCCAAAGCCATACCTATATTTACCGTCCATAGATAAGACAGCTCGCTTTTTAGTGCAAACAGGCTTCCGTCAGAAACACAATATCTATAACATATATGCTGATAATATATTGGTGTAACAGTATAAAATGTTCGTTTTGATTTTTCCCTTATTTCAAGCGGAAGTATCTCTTTTGATAAAAAATCATCGTAAGAACAAAATTTTCCGTTCTGATACGCAAGTGGTATACTTACTTTCTCTGTAAAATGATCACAAACCGACTTATCCGCGAACAATTCATTTTTATCGCACAGACACATATAAAAGCTCTGCATATCGGATCCAACAACATATTTTTTCATTTTCTCACATAGTTCATCAATATTTTCAAGCCCCGTAAGATCAAGTTCCATACATTTTAATGAATCCAACGCTTCCTCATATATAAGACATTTGTTCTGATATTCCATTCTCAGATCCTTGATTTCCATCGCTGGCTGCATATTACAGCCACAGCTTTCTCTGTAAATAGTTTTTGTATCAATTTGTACATTCACATCATCTGATCGTTCAAACAAAAGATTTACTGCATTTTCACCAAGAAGCTCCTGTCTTCTGTCAACCGTTGTAAGTGATGGCACAAAAAACTCTGATAATTCATCATTATCAAATCCTGTTACTATAACATCTTCAGGTATCCTGTAACCATTCTGCTGCAAACGTTCCATCGCTCCAATTGCCATTGCATCATTAGCACAGACGATTGCCTGTGGCATATTATATTTCATAAACTGCTCCACAGCTTTCCTGCCACTCTCCCTGTTATAATTGCCGTGATAAATCTGATTATCACAAACAGGGATGCCCTGTTCTTCCATTGCATCCCTATATGCATTATATCGTTCGCGGCCTTCTTTGCCCTGCAAAATACCACAGACATAATTTATCTTTTTAAGGTCATGTGTCTCAATCAAATGTTCCACAATATCTTTTTGACTGCTGTAGTCGCTAATTCCGACATTATACATTCCATCAACCTTTTCATCCACGCTTACAGCTGGAACCTTACTTTTCTTTATTCGTGCTATCAGAGAATTTACCGTTGGCTCATATTGTATAGAGTTTTTCATGCAAATTACTCCATCAAACAAATCAAACTCCGGTAAATCCATGATTCTAAATGCGCCTACTTTATTCTCCTCTGACTCATCATAATTTACAAAACATGTAAACACATATACATCCATGTCAAGTTCTGATGCACGTTTTAAAACTCCTCCCAATACCCTGTTTTGATTATCAAAACTGATTGCACCTGCAAGAAATGCAATTCTTTTCCTCATAGTCATATCATCTCCTGATACAATTTCTATATTTTTTGAAAATGATTTATCTCATTCATTAACTGCTTTGAAGACTCTACATTTTCAACAGCATGTTCTTTGATATTTGCAATTGAAGCTGCAAGCTCTGATACATTCTCGGTTGCACGGCTTACGCCCTGTGCGTTTTCCTCTACCACCGCTGATATATTGCCAATTCCATCATTAATTCTGCTCATTACAGTTTGAAGATTCACAACATTTTTATCAAAACCAGCCATTACCGCATCCATATGCTCTGCTTTTTCATAATACATATCTGTTGCCCCCTCAAAACCTGCGTAATCATCCATGATCCTGTCACGCACAAAATTCATAAGATCCTGTGCATTGTACATAAGCTGGTTAACGGCTCTCACTACTCCGACGCTGATATTTTGAATATCACTTGCTGTATTTTTACTGTTCTCCGCCAACTGACGTATTTCCTCTGCAACAACAGCAAATCCCTTTCCAACTTCACCTGCACGCGCTGCCTCTATTGAAGCATTCAGCGCTAACAAATTTGTCTGGCTTGCAATATCTAATATATCATTTGTCAGATTATCAATATTTCCAATCTGCCTGCTCTCCTCTATCGAAGAAGACAGTACATTTTGTTTTTCGGCTATGATATCCGAAATCTCTGTTTTTTTATTCTCAGTTGCTTCTTTTACACCAATTGCCAGCGCCTTAATGTCAGCAGCTATAGCAACGCCTTCCTTTGTCTGCTCTCCGACACTTTCTACAGAAGCGAGTACATCCTGAGTATTTGAGCTTAAGCCTTCTACCGATGCTGTAATCTCCTCCATGCTTGCTGTAATCTGTTCCATCATTGAAGCAATATAATTTACATTATCGTTTGAGCTGTTAACTTCTGTGTTCATCAGTCCTAATGTTTTCTGCATCATTTCAGATTGTTTTGATATCTTACATATAACTGATTGTAATTGCCCCATAAAATCATTTATTCCTTTTGACAACTGACCAATCTCATCATTTGTTCTAATATCTATACGCTCTGTCAGATCTCCCTCATTATTGTTTATATTTTCTATTATCTCACTAAGCTGACTGCTTGCTTCGTGTGCCGGTCTGCTTACAGTTTTTCTCATAATAAAAATAACTACTGTCGCTACTACAATGAAAAATGAAAATAAAATTTTGGTCATTAAAAGATTTGTTTGAACCGATTTGTTATATTGCTCTGACAAATCCGAAATTCCCTGCTCAAGTGATTTTGTCAAAGCTGTCTCTGCCGGTTCGCCTTCCTCTTTTACCAGATTTTGAAAATCAACACTAAGTGCCATATTGGCCTGTGCAAAATCACCACTATCCACATATCCCTGAATAACATTAAACTGCTCTATAACACTATCCAGAAACTCCTCATAGTTTTTGATTTTATCAGCCAGATCAGTTTGATCCATTTTCTCAAGATATGCAGATATTGATTTCTCACTTTCTGCAATAGTTGTTATTTCATCAGCCAGAGAAGTCTCCAGCTGTTGTCTTAAATCGTCGTCATCATAAAGACTTATGATATTAAGATATTTTTGACCGCGTTCCATACTCTTCTGAATATTAAAAATTTCTGTCTGAATCGGTATGTATTGCTCTGTTATTCTGGCTCCTGCCAGCTTTACACTTTTTTGCGTCCGGACAGAAACTGCTGTATTGATTCCAAATATCACAACAAATACTGCTATCATCAATAACACTTTATTTCCAATTTTTTTCATGCAGGCACCTCATTATCTTTTACTTTTCACTATAATATCTGCGAAGAAAATATGCCGGTGCACAGCTCCATGCATGGCAATAACTGTTGACGATTGTTCCTCCATAAGGAGACTCATCAGGGTTCTTTGGATTATATAATTCCCAGAATGTGTCTGCACCAAGTTCTGCCATTCCTCCCCAGTAATTTTTCATTACCGCAAGAGCCTCATCTTTTGCTCCACATTTAAGCAGCGCCTCTATATAGTAATGATAAATATATGGTGTAACCATCTCTACCGCATCTTTCTCAGCAGCAACATTATGTAATACTTCAAGTCCCATTTCCGGTTCTATAACATTACCTAAAACCATCCAGACCTGACTTGCATATGACACCTGTTTATCTGCGCCACTTGTAAAAAGCCCTTTATTTTCATCATAAAATTTAAGTCTGGCAGCTTTTCTGTATAATTCATATGTCTCAAACAAACACTCCGCTTCACGATTTTTACCTACTTCTTTTGCGATGGCAATCGCACTTTGCATTGCATACAGTAAAACGCCTTGTGCGCCTGCCTGCTTATTAAGTTCAAGCGACCAGTCAAGAAAACACCAGCCAATTATATCACTATCTTTTACAACATTATCTTCTCCCACCTGTTTTATACCCAGAGAAATCTGTGTTTTTACAGTATCCCATAAATCTTCAAGGGCCTCTCTGTCATTAGTATGTTTATAATAATCCCACAATGCTGTAATAAAAAGGAGCGAATAATCAAACATTACGGTATCATCCACCTCCGGCTCAGGTTCTAAAAACACACATGCGCCAACCTGACCATTTTCCATAGGCAGCGCCGCAAACAGATACAGACAGCCCTTTACCATATCATTCATCTGATATGTCTCATAATTTGCAAGTGCCTGTAACCTGAGATCTCCCATCCAAAGCCTTCTGTCGCGCTTTGGTCCGTCCTCGAAAACCTTTTGCATACAGTCATGTAATGTATTACATGCGATACGATCAATTTTCACCAATTCCTTATCAGAATTACTATAAGGCAATAATCTGCTTTCATCTGCCGATGAAAGTGCTGTTGCACATGCCTCCTCTATAACAAGATTAAACTTTGAGCTTATGTCAAGTACGTCAATTTTTACATATCTGAATGAATATCTTCTAGGAAGTTCATAATCTCCTGGAACAACATCCACATGAACCTGTTCCTGCTGTACCCATGCCGAACATATCCATCCGTTATAATTTTCAACATCCTCATCAAATTCCTTTAAATTCTCTGCAAACGAGAATTTAAGCCATACAGGTGCATCCGGATGCGAATCAGTATATCCCAGCTTTAATTTAAGATGACCAACAAGATGTCTTCCGAAATCAATTCGAACTGAGTCACCTTTTCCCAGTGGTTTTGAATATTCCTGTCCCTCATTCGGATGAACTACTGTATTTTTAACTTCTGGTAATAATCTCAATGCTTTACTCAATAATTCAGTATTTTTTTCCATAACAGTTTCTTCTCTCTATCATAATTACCATTTCAAATATTCTTTTCCGCAGAATGGATTCACCGGACTTTTACCTGTAAATGAGCTTCTCCCCATTAATTTATCCATAACGCTCTCAATAACATACTCGCTATTTGAATATCCGTTGATGTATGTCTTAATCATCGGAACATCCACAAGATGATACGGATTTGCAAGACTTATAAACACTACCGGTCTTTCAGCCACAAACCACGGCACATTATTACCATTACCCCAGAATGTATACCATGAAAGACGATTAGTAACTTTATTCGATGCATTCTCCACATTTCCGATATAGATTACAAGATCATAGCTCTTTTTAAATGTTTCAACATCAAATCTGGCAGTCTCAAAATTCTCATGTTCATATACTGTAACTTCAAATCCCTCATCGGACAGTTTTGTTCTGAAACTTTCCAGAACTCGCTCATTTGATGGGAAATCTCCCATTATCTCTAACAGGACTTTCTTTGTTTTTCGCGGACTAAGAGGTAAAATACCTGCTGTATCTTTTACAAGTGTAACAGCTTTATCCGCACTGTTTTTCGCCCATTTAACATGCTCTTCATTTTTTAAGATATTTAATGTTGCTTCATTTGGCACGATTTCATTCTTAGCTTTCTTATGTAATCCAAGCGCCGCTTTTGTTGCAAGGATTCTTGTTATAGCTTCATCAAGTCTCTGTTCTGAAAGAATTCCCTGTTTGTAGCCTTCAAGCATATAATTATAATCTTCATCCAGATCCTTATTGAAAAGAAACATATCACACCCTGCTTCAATCGCATACGGAACAGCTTTTTCTCTCTTCATTGCACAGCTGAAACCAACCATACATGTCGAGTCTGTAACTATAAGACCGTTAAATCCAAGCTTCTTACGAAGTAATCCCTTTAACAACTCAGGTGAGAGTGTTGCAGGAACAAGTTTGTCCGGAAAATCCGGATTGTACAGCTTCTGGTATGCAGGCTGCGCAATATGTCCAACCATGACAGTCTGTGCTCCCGCCTCTATAAGACCGCCATATATCTTTCCATATGTAGCATCCCATTCTTCGCAGGAAAGGCTATTTACACTTGTCAGAATATGCTGATCGACTTCATCACAGCCATCTCCCGGAAAATGCTTAATTGCAACAAGTACATTTTCCTCCTTTGCAGCCTTCATATAATTTAGTCCACACTCTAAAACACGATCAGGGTCATCACCATATGTACGGACGTTAGTTATCGGATTTCTCCAATTTCTGTCAATATCTACAACAGGTGCAAATGCCCAGTTACAGCCAACTGCAGCACCTTCACTACAGCTTACCTTTCCAAGTCTGTAAGCATCCTTTGTATCTGCAGTTGCAGCTACCTGCATCTGTTTGCCGTACTGTGTACCGTCTGTTGCAATTCCACATCCACCATCTTCTAGATTAGCTCCTATCAAAAGAGGAATCCTGCTATGCTCCTGAAGATATCTGTGAGTCTGCTGCATTTCTTTTGACTCACCACATCTGTACATTATTCCACCAATATGATGCGAAAGCATAACATTATCTAGATAATCCGAATCCCCTGAATATCCAATAGGAACAAATAGCTGTCCTATTTTTTCCTCAACTGTCATAGAATTCTTTGTATTTTCAACCCATTCTATATCTTCCTGTGCCAGAAAAAATGGTTTTTTTGTCAAATTTATCATGCTGATGTCCTCCCTGTTATGCCTTTCTTTTTCCTGTAAAAATTTTTACAAGCAGCTGCTCATTGCTCAGATATATCAAAAATACTACAAGAAGTACTGCGTTGATAATCGCCTGCATGGAAGCATTTACCTCGTTTGAGAATACAGCAAATGTTGAATTAAGCATTGACATGCAAAGTGCTGCAAGGAAGAATCCAATCTTCTCATTTGTAAACCGGCTTATATAAGAACCTATGAACATAGGCAGGAACGCAGTAAACATAATGCTGATCGAACCGAAATTTAACTGGCCTCCGTTTATTGTCGTATTTCTTGCAGCATTTAAAAATCCTACAATTCCCATAAGTCCACCACAAATCACATAACAGCCTATTGCATTTGGAATCTCCTTTATTCCTGTATTTACTGCAACTTTCTGTCCGTTTTTGAGTGCGTTGTAATCATATCCAAATTTGGTGTAATCAAATATAGCTATAGAAATAAGGAGTACTGCTACTATAATGATCGCTGCGTAAATCCAGTTTCCTGTAAAAGCTGTCATTGACTTATTCTGTACTTCTTTCATTACATAACGTCCTTCTGTTATTGTAAAAAGAATACCCTCATAAATAAGTGTCACACCAAGTGACGTAATAATTGGCGGTAAATGAAGTACTACATATAAAATTCCCGATATAAGACCAAGCAGCATACCGATAAGCAGTGTTAAAACAAACATCATCAAAGCACTGTAATTCCCACCATCAAGAACCGAATATGTGATCTTGGCTCCAAGTACAGATGAAAGTGTTGCCATAGAACCCAGCGAAAAATCGAATCGTCCGCTATTTAAGTTGATTGATAATGCAATGGTTGTTATCATTACGATTGCTATATAAACAACAAAATTATCAAAGCTTGTCATATTTGCAATCATCGTTCTTCCTTTTATGATACATAATCCCTGAAGTAATATTGCTACGAGCAATGGGATTGCTATTGCTCCAAATAAATTCTTTATCCAGTGTTTATTGTTCATATATTTTTTCTCCTCTCTTTTTAGGGATAGTCCATACCCTCTCCAAATAAATGATATCTCTGCCATCATCTATCTGGAGAGAGCACGGCTCCCTTTAGAAGCCGTGACCTGATAATGAAAAATAGGTTATTTCGACTCTACGAGCTTGGTAATGTCGTCACAGGTAACAGAATCTCCAATTATAGTATCTAATGTTTCTTTATTGTAAATTGGATTGTCTCCATTATCTGTCTTGAAAAATTCATCAAATGTTGCCTCATCTGTTGCAACCTGATAATTCTGGCTGATTGATACAGCGTTTCCTTCTGCATCACGGATTACATTACCGTTTACTGCATTCATAACCAATGCAAAAGCAGGGCCTACAGATGATGAATATTTACCTGCAAGATATACAAGTTTTCCTTCTGAAATAGCCTCACCATTGCTCTTTGTAAATGAATCAATATCAGAGAATTCTATTCCTGCTGCATTTAACTGCTGTGTGAAGAATGTTGTTGCCATTCCTACTGAAATAAATGCATCCGGAGCTGCCTGAATCGCTGCATTAAGTTCATCTGTTGTTGTATCACCATATCCCTGAAGATAAGAAACTATTTTGATATCTCCTGAGATTTTTGAAGCATCAACACCCTGATTTGCAAAAAGCTTTCCAACTACTTCGTCTTCTTCTGTTGAACCATCATATGCAAGTCCTAATCCTGAAAGAACACCGGCCACACGATATACATGCATTGGATTTGGAATAAATGCTCCGTAAATTACAGCTGTCTTAATTCCCTTATCTGCAAAGAACTTACCCATATCTACACCGGCTTCATACTCTGTCTGCATGCTTGGTCCGACCTGTCCAAGAAAACACTCATTTGATTTGTACTGTTCAAACTGATCATCATCAATATTTCCAGCTGCAACCGCATAATATATCTGATTTTCTTCACAGGTTTCAATCTGAAGTGCACGATCATTACTTGAAAGTGAGATAACAGCCTGATATCCCTGTGATGCAAATTTTTCAATTGCTGATTTCTCACTTGCAGCATCCTTTAACTCATCTGTATATGTAAAAGTTACACCATACTGGTCTGCCACATAGTCCTCATAATAGGCTCTAAATCCAAGCGCCTCCTCACCACTTACGTCCTGAACCAAAACACCTATTTTTACATCTCCTGCAGCTTTTGACTCCTGATTTTTTGAAGAGCCTGTGTCATTTGTTGCCCCATTACTGTTTCCGCAGCCTGCCAGCATTGTTAGTGACATTGCACTAACAAGACCAAGGCTTACCAGTTTCTTCATTTTAAGTTTCATACTTTTCTTCCTCCCTATTCCTGGTGAATATATCTTTAACACACTATGTGCTAAATTCTTAATTATCTCGGTAACATCTGTGAGCGATAGTTTGCGCTCGCGACATAAACTACTACAAGGAAAAATACCGCACTGATTATCTGTGTGATTCCATATCCTGATGTTGAATCAATAAGCAGATCCAGTATGTTATTTAAAACAATATATGAGAATCCTCCGACTACAGCCGCATATATCTTTGATCTCGCACCTCCCGAAATCGGCATGCCTCCAAAAACAATTGCCACCATGATGTTCATTCCAATATCACCTGCTGTAGTGGTTGTAACCGACGGTGTATATACAAGGGTCATAAATGCTCCTATTCCAACGCCTATTCCTGCCATTAAAAAACCTAAAATAGCATAATTATTGTATTTAATACCCGAAAGTTGGGCACATACAGGGTTTCCACCCACAAATTTCTCTCTTCTTCCAAATTTCGTATAGTTAAATATGAAAATACAAATTGCTACCCAGACTACAAGTACTATCACTTTGAATACTGATGTATCAAGGGACTTTACTACTGCACTCGGAATGCTTATTCCGCCTACCGCACCACCTTTTGTCGTAATAATCTGTGATGCAATAGCTGACAAAACAGACATCATAGCAACCGTTGTAACAAAGACCGGAATATGAAATATTGATGCCAGAACCGAATTCAGTAAAGAGCATCCAATTCCTGCAAGCATGATAACCAGTATCATCCATCCAATATTTTCTGTCGCATTATATGTCATAACCCCCAGTGTCGCCGCAAACAAAGTCGCTGCTCCTAAACTGATATCAAAAGAACCCAGCGTATATATAAAAATTGCCCCTGTTGCTACAATTGATAATACAATGCCCTCGTTAAATACGATTTTAATGTACATATCCAGACGATACCCTTTGCTGCTTACAATCCCGCAAAAAATAGCAAAAAGGACTATAAGTGCTACAAAAGGCAATGTCCCTATTATCATTTTTTTACTTTTTGTCATCCTTCCTTTGCCTCCTAAATCATATATTCGATGATCTGTGAATCAGAAAGATTTTCACTTCTTTCAAACTCCATTGTAATTTCTCCATCTTTCATGATGAGCACTCTGTCGCTCATTCCTATGAGTTCCGGTAATTCTTCACTAATCATCAGAATGGATTTTCCTTCATTTTTCAGTTTTACCATCAGCTGATACATAGCCTGCTTAACTCCGATGTCAACGCCTCGTGTCGGACAGTCAAGAATGATGATTTCGCTTCCGCAGCCTATCCATTTTCCAAAAACAACCTTCTGCTTATTTCCACCCGAAAGCTGTGAAACTGACTGTTCTCTTCCCGCACATTTAATAGACAACTCTTTAATCTGATTATCTACATATTTCTTTTCTCTGTTTTTTAATACAAGAAAATCTTTTATTGCAAACTCGCTCATTCCGGCAATTGAAATATTATCCTCTATGCTGGCATTCAAACACAATGACTCAACATCTCTGTCTTTTGAAACATATCCGAGTCTCTTTTTCATTGCTTTTGAAGGACTGTCAATGATTGTTCCATCGCTTACCGAAACACTTCCCGATTCAGGCTTTAACGCTCCGAAACACACTTTTCCAAGTGAATGCATTCCACAATGCGCCAGACCGCCGATTCCTACTATTTCGCCTTTTTTTACCTGAAAAGATATATCTTTAAGTCTGTCTCCATAAATAAGATTCTTAACATCAAGTGCTACCTGAGGCTGTGAAGTTGCTTTAAAATCACTTCTGTAATAATCACCCTGAAGTTCTCTTCCTATCATGCTCGCACGAATAGCACCTGCCTCAAATTCCTCTTTCACAAATGTTCTTATTATCTTTCCATCTCTTAAGACGGTTAATGTATCACAGACATCCATTATCTCATCCAGATCATGTGAAATAAAAATAACTGATTTGTTTTCCTTCCGGAAACGATTCATAATATCGTACAGTACCTGTCTTCCGTCATGTGACAGAGCCGTGCTTGTCTCGTCTATTACCAGTATTTGTGGCTGTTTCATTACCACCTTCGCAATCTCAACCAGCTTTCTTGTCTGAAAATCCAACTGCTGCATCTGCATATCGCCTGTCACATCATTTACTCCGATGTTTTTCATAACCTCAGTTGCATCAGCATTCATTTTTTTTCTGTTCACAAGCCCGAATTTGTTTTTATATTTTTCAGTCTCTGCAAGAAAAATATTTTCTGCAACTGTCACTCCCTGTATCGTTCCGCTTTCCTGAACGATCATTCCTATTCCTCTATGCAATGCATCAATCATGCTTTGCGGCTTCCACTCCTGCCCTTTAAAAAACATCTTACCGCTATCGCATGGTTGCATTCCAGCTACTATAGAAGTAACTGTAGATTTTCCTGATCCATTCTCTCCGATAAGTCCTCTGATTTCTCCCGGATACACCGAAAGCGATACAT
>ENA-OOYV01001408-OOYV01001408.1-human-gut-metagenome-genome-assembly--contig:-NODE-1408-length-14202-cov-1.286280_pt1 | contig 14202 bp, 23 predicted proteins | sample MGYA00241704_ERZ501380 | MGnify/ENA primary metagenome ERZ501380 (study PRJEB25962, sample SAMEA2042984) | human gut metagenome | biome: human gut; feature: human-associated habitat; material: faeces...
CATTCTCCGCCTTTCCTCTGAGTTCGTGGAGTGGTTCAACGGCCTGCAGGAGCAAGTCTGGCAGGGCCGCATCGAGGACAAGGACGCAAAGGAGATTGCGCGACTGGTCGATGACATCAAATTCTGCATCGAGCGGCCGACGCTTAATCCTACCGAGAGCCTGTGCGAGCTCGCCAACAAGGACCCGGAGCTCTTCATGGAGTATTACGAGAAGCTCCATGAAAAGTACCGCTGGCGCAAGAACAGCGTCATCGCCAAGCTCTACGCGGCCGGGAAAGAGGGCAAACTCGCAAACCTGAACCGGCAGAAGTTTTTCGAGGACGAGAACCTCGTCGCCTACACGATGGGCGACCGGGCGTACATCAAGTTCGTTATGAAGCCCCGGCAGCAGCTTATTGTGGCACTCAAGAGCCGGAAATGGTGGTGGAACAGTAACGAGGAGGCGTGGAGCACATACCTCAACAAGCTGGACAAAGAGTGGGTGCAGAGCATCAGCACCCGGTACGCTGATTATGTTTGAGGAGGACGTCATGAAGCGACTTATGATTATCGGCCTGTGGCCGGACGACGTTGTCAAATATTGCACCGAGAAATGCGACTGCCGCAGGTACGCATTCGACAGGATAATTTACCACAGGGGAGGACGAGCTGCCCGCGAGCGCATCTGCATCCCGGTAGTTGACAGGAGCGGAGCGACAACGACATACCTCGACCTCCCTGTAACACTCCTCGAGGCGGGCGTCGTTTATCTCCGCCTCGACGACGGCAGCGACATTTTTTTGAGCAACACGCAGATGGCGTTAATTGCCAACGAAGTCGAGAGGCAACGCGCAGAGTGCGCAGGAACCGGCCTCAAGACGCTCGGGAAATGGTTTGAGAGTGGCCTCCCGACCGCAGAGGACTATCTCGAACCGGGCGACGAGGTAGACGAGGACCTGATTGGCTACTTTCTTGACGTCTTACCGCCACGCACAAACCGCGCAGGCCTGTTGCAGGTGGGCGGAGAAATCAGCACCGCAAAGGATGTCAACGGACGCTGGCAGCCGACCTACCTTACGTTCAAGCGACAGGGCGGCACATGGCGGTACGCAGGACGGTGTTTTGAGGGCTCTGCGGAGCCAGTTCAGAAGTACCAGTCCTCGCTAGAGAGGATGATGCTTACACGCTGTAAGCTACTGGGAGTTGTAGCGCAGGAGGTTGAAGCCTGATGGACTACAAGGACAAAATCCGAAAGCTCCTCGCCCTCGCAAAGAGCCCGGAACCGGAGGAGGCAAAGCTCGCCCTGCTCAAGGCCCGCAAGCTTATGGCGGAGCACAAGCTCAGCGAGCGGGACCTCGAGGAACGGAACACTACGGTCATAAAACGGGCCATCCGCGAGACGTTTTCCAAGAAAGCAAACTCGTGGATGGACCCGCTCTCAATCGTTATTGGAGAAAACTACTGCTGCTCGGCGTTTCGATGCAAAATTAGCGCAAAAACAACCGTTTGGCACGTCGGATTCATCGGCTTGGAGGGCGATATTGAAATCTGCGTAAAGATATTTCGGTATGCGGTCCGGTGCATTAAATCGGAGCAGAAGAAGCTCCGCAAACAGCACCGGGACTATTACACACCGCAGGAGATTGCAAAAATCTGTGATTCCTACGGCTATGGGTTCGCCAGAGGCGTATACGAGGCGTTCACAAGACAGAATGAGGAAAATCAAGAATACGGCCTTGTGCTGAAAGTTCCGAAAGAGGTCAAAGACGAGCTCGAAAAGATGGGACCGCCGAAAGAGTTCAAAAAGACGCCCCAGCCAAAGACGGTTGGAGAGCTCGACGCAGCATGGCGCGGCGTCGAGGATGGCAGAAAGTTCGACCCATCAAACAAGCTGAAAGAAAAGAAGCAGGAGGCATAACCAACATGGCAAGTACGAAGTTTGAGGTCTCGATGGAAATTTTCAAGTTTCAGGGAGAACCGGATGTCAGCGTGACGCTGACCGGTAAGAGCCCCACAGAGCTCGACACCGCGCTCAAAACGCTCGAGACCATCGCCAAGACCACGACACTGTACGACGGCGACAGCGCGCCGGAGGCGGAAAAGAGTGTCACCAGCGAGCCGAAGCAGGCAGCCCCGGTAGTTTCCACGGCGGACAAGAAAGCCCCCCCCCAAGAAGCCGGTAAGCCGGCTTACGCCCGTCGGCGCAAAGGGGCTCATGCTCCTGCGCTGCCCGAAATGCAAGAGCGAGTTTGTACAGTTCTTGCGCGAACCGCAAACGACCAACGAGTGCCGGAAGTGCGGCGCGAAAATCCCGCTGGACGCGCTGGCACGGTTCGAGTTCACCTGCCCGGCCTGCAAGAAGGCGAGCTACGGCCGGACGAACGTCGAGGACGCCGAAATCGCAAACGAGAAGTTCTCCTGCGTTTGCGGCCGGAGCATTCCGAAGCTCACGTGGAACCCGGCCAAGCGTTGCTATACGACGTAAGGAGGGCTGGATGATGAAAGCACTGACCCACAACATCCAGCAGGAGCGCGAGGACCAGCGCGACCGCTCCGCCCAGCTCTTTATGTGGTGCATCGTCGTTTCCATGCACCAAGACGACGGCATTGGCGCGTCCCGCCTCCTGCGGGCGTGTAACGAGATGGACGCTTTTGAGAAAAAATACCAGACGGCCATCCTCTACGGCAGCAGCAAGAACGCAACGGACGCCATGAGGGAGAACCTCAAAGGCATCTGCGATTTTGAGGTCCGGCTGCCGGTTGACCGAGCTCCGAGAGGACGCCGGGAGGAGCAGCTCCGCATGGCGAGCAATCAAGGCGCAGAAATCGCGTGGCTTGTTATGGCGGCAACCTGTCACGAGACGTTCGGCTACGGGAGAGACCGGCTGGCGCGCCTCAAGCAGAACTCCATGAACAACTACAAGCAGTACCTCGAGTGGGAAAAAGAGGATAAGGACCTCGCCCTCGACCGTCTGCGCAGATGCGTACAGGACGCCCTCAAAGAGGACCTCCGCGTCACTGACACCGACGACCGTAAGGGGATGCTTTCGACCCCGGGCAGAGGCCCCAGCGTATACGAGACGGCCGCTGTCTACTCGGAGATATTCAGAAGGGCCAGAGCAGCCCGGGCGGTGGCCCCGCTCGCCGTATACAGCGCAGCGAAGTACGACGAAACCATGACGGCCGCCCGGAAATGGGCCAGCGTTATGCTCGGCTTATGACTATCTGCCCGAAAGAGTGCCCGGACAGACACCCGGGATGTCACGACCATTGCGAACGGTATGCGGAGAACAAGGCGTCATACCAGAAGATGAAACAGGAGTACGACGGGAGCGTCCGAAACCCATACTGCCGTAGGTGGACGCACCGGGCTATCGTGCGCAGTTTCAAGAAGAAATTCAGGTAAAGGAGCGGTGACTATGTACGAGGTCCTTTTAGAGCTTGACGACCTGCTGGAAACCTTAACTTGCTGGCTTTCCTTTGCGGCCGTCGCCTTGTCAGTAATAGTTGTTGCGGCCTATGTATGGCACAAGGTCGCCGAGCAGAAAGCAACCCGGGCGGAGCCCCGGAAAAGAAAGGATGGAATGACATGAAACAGAGCGAAAAGCTCATGCAGCTCCTCGAGCTTATGCAGGCAAACCCGGAGCTCCCGGTCATCCCCTGTGTAGATGGGGATGTGGTCAGCGGCGACGAGTATTACTGCTGGCTTGGCTCATGGGGAGAGAGCGCGGTTCAGGAGTTCGTCATCGGCAGTGAGAGAACCTACTACCGGGAGGATGACATTTGCGAGATGAACGACGTCCTCTGTGAACACTATGACCCGGAGCTCGTGGACAACATGACGGAGGAGGAGACGCGGGCGGCGTACAACGCACTCCCGTGGAAGAAAGCCATCTTCGTCGATGTCCACCAATACGAGGAGGAACCGGATGCCGAGGTATGATGTGTTCCTTGAGGGCAGGACAGAGAGCTCCACCTGCTACTTCGGCGTCGCAGTCATGGCAGACGACCAAAAAGAGGCAGAGTACCTCGGACACGAAGCAGGGCGGAAGAAACACCGCGAGTGTGACGAAATCGAAGTCGTCAGCGTAAGGAGAAAAGATGTTACCAAGCGAAGAACTCATAGCGGCCTTTTTGATTGGATTCGCACTCGGAACGCTCGTCCGAAATGAGCAGCTAAAAAAAGCAACAGAACAACGGGACAGAGCTGAAAATATGCTGCGCAATGTAAGCAAGGAATACGCCGAAATAGCGATGGACTGTGTAAACGCTATGGACCGGGCCGACAAGTGCCAACGAGAGTTGGAAAAAATCCGGGAGGAGCATGGTGAGCAGTAACTACATCAAAGTGACCGTATGCCCCGGCCTGAACCTCCGGCCTAACATCTCTTTTGTTGACAGAATGCGAGTTGAGGCGGATGGTCGGCAGCTTACAGAAGATGTTGAGCGGAAGCTGACGATGGTTCTTGCGAAAAAGGTGTTTGCACCCCAAATAGAATACATAGAGTGGGAGATGAACAGACTGGCCGAGATGCCATACAACATGGGAACATTCTACGAGGCCGAGGAGTTTTTTCGCAGAATAATCGCGGACTACGACGCAAGCCACAAGCAGACGGTCGAAATGGAACTTGAGACGCTGATTCGGAAAGAGGAACGGCGTTTTCCCGAAATGCAAGATTCGGGCTCTGCAAAAATTATTCCGGTGAAAGTTAAATTCCGAGAGACAAGAAGCCGGATTGGGATTTTTGAGTATCTAAAGGAGGCTATCAAAAATGGAAGAAGTAAGATTGATTGACGCGAACGCTTTGCACAAGCGCATCGAAATGAATCTCCATGCCAGTAACCCGTTCACTATTGAAGAATGCTGCTATAAGGACGCCCTGAACAGCGTGGATGAGGCTCCCACCATCGACCCAGAGAGCCTGCGCGGTCATGCCAAGTGGGTGAAGGACAAGGAATTGAAGTTTATCATCGTCGATGATGAAAACAACAGTCACGAGGAACCGGCAATTCGCTGCACCCATTGCAATGCCAAAATTTCGCAAAGCGATTTCGACAGTTGGGTCTGGAACTTCTGCCCGGTCTGCGGGTTCAAGATGGAGGATGAAACGGAGGAGCAACATGAAACCGATTAACGCAGAGGAAATCGTCCGTGTATTCAACGGCTGGCTCGAGGAGGCGGACAGCCTCGCAGAGCGGGAGGCCATCGAGTGCTGCATCGACCACATTCAGGACGCCCCAGCAGTCAGTCAGCAGGAGCTCCGCAGCTATATGCTGCCGTGGTTCAGCCCGTTCGCGGCTCCGTGGTGCGGGAAGATTCAGCGCGCTTTCCCGAAAGCCTACGTCACCATGAACTTCGAGCTGATTCTCGTCCCGAGGACGAACACATACATCAACCTCAACCACTGCAGCACCCCGGACGAGTTCAAGGCGGAGGTCATCGATGGTGTATCGCGGTTTGCGTTCAAGGCGTTCACAAAGCCGCTGTGCAAGGAGCATCTCGACGGCATCAACAAGCTGCTCGACACCAAATTCACGCCGGAGGACATGGAGTACATCTACACCAACCTCGGCAACGGCATCAACCACGAGCTGTGCATGAAGTTTGTCAAGAGCGGGTATGACCTCAAAGTAATCGAGGAAAGCGTATGAACTGCCAATTTTGCGAAGATTACGAGTGGAGCAAGAAGCACAGGCCAAAGACCGGCAGAGAGTTATACACAAAGTATTACGTCTGCCTTTATGAGAGAACCCTCAGAAAGGGCTGCGGGCTTACCTCAACCTACACTCACAAAAGACGGCCGCTGAACTTCTGCCCGGAGTGCGGCCGCCCGTTGAAGAAAACAAAAAAGGATGATGAAACGTGAATGGAGTCATTCGGGGCCGATGCCCGAGGTGTGGCGGGAAAATTATTTATTCGGAATTTTACCAGAACGCACGGGACTACACAATCCGAAAAGACGGAAAAGTTCCAAAACGCTATGTATCCAGAAGCGGAGAACTAAGCGAGAGCGTAGCGGCCTGTGAAAACGGTTGCGGCGCATACTGGGAAGATGAAGATTTTTCCATCGGGCAAGACGGGATGTTCTACGACAATAAATACACGGAGGATGGGCAGGAATGAAAGAAAGACAAGTAGAAATCCTGCCCTGCCCGTTTTGCGGAGCGAATCCGTGCCGCATTGCAGAAAAAAGGGAGGTCGTCAATACCGAAACCGGTGAAGCGATAAGTAGTAATATCGGCATTACGTATTGGAAGCATCCCGAAACGCCTGATTGCGTTTTGGGATTCGGGATGTTTTTTCTCGACACGCCAGACGACATCCAAAGGTGGAACAGCAGAACCGATAAAGCAAAATCTAACCCCGAAACTTGAAAATGATTCAAGCGCATTTCAATCTTTAACCATCAAATTTGAAAATTGGAGGACAAAATTTATGTTTCCGCAGAGAAGAATGACGACCGACACCCCGGATGGGAATTACTCGCAGGCTCTCAACCTGTTTGTGCGCGGCGAGGACGGCTGGGTGCAGATGCCCAGCCGGAGCATCAGCCTCAACGACTACATGAAGCAGCTTATCAAGGCGCACAACGCAGATATTGACACCGAGGGAACGCCGGAGGAGTTCGACATGACCCTGTGCGAGCACCTGTTCGACGGCCCGGAGACCATCGAGGGCCTGCTGGCAGAGCACTACACCCTCTCGTGGGCTCTCGCCTCGTTGCGCGACAAGCTCAAGCACTACGAGGACGCGCTCATCCCGGAGATTATGCCGGAGGGCTTACAGACCATCGACCGCGCCATCGGCACTTACGGCAAAGACGCCCAGCTCACCAAGGCTGTGGAGGAAATGTCGGAGCTCACCAAAGCCCTCTGCAAGCTCAAAGAGTGCAAGCGCAAGTATGATACCCCGTTTAACAGGGAGACGCAGGAAGTGTACTCGAACGTCGAGGAGGAAACTGCTGATGTTTTCATCATGCTGGTGCAGCTCTTTGCAATTTTTAACCCCCATGAGCTGGTAAACATCACGAAAATCGTATGGGATAAGCTCGACCGGCTCAAGGACAATCTGGACAAAGAAGCAGCAAAGCAGGAGGCCAGCGATGCCGGAAAAAAGTGAGTTCGACAAGGCACTCGGCGAGCTGCACGACCTGACCGAGTGGGAGGACGCGGAGGCAGCCATCCGGGAGCTCCACGCGCGGGGGCCGGAAATTGAGCGGCTCTATCTCGACAGCAAGATTCTCCCCGGAGAGCTGCGAGCCCTCGTTATGGTGAGTAACTGCCTCGAGCGTGAGTTTGTCCATCGGCAGCTTGCCACCGGGCAGCCGCTTCACATGAATGTTTTATAGGAGACAGCACAATGAGCGATGATGGTATGTTTTGCCCGTACAAGAAAAGCACGAAACGGGAAGTGAGCTACTCGTGGATTAGCCGGACCGAGATTACAACGGAGCGTTTCGGCTGGTGCTCGGAAAAGAAGTGCATGCGCAAGCTCACGCGAGAGCACTGGCGCACAGCGCAGGACCGAGTGGCGGAGAGCTACAAGGACAGGTTTGGCAAGTGCATCGGCGAGAAGTGCATGGCCTATGAGAATGGCCGCTGCAAGCGGCTGGAAAGAGAGGGAACCCAGTGAAGAAAAGAAACTGCCGGATGACCGGCGAGGAGAAGAATGTACATGAGCGCGCCGTGAAGCTGCGAAAGATGACCGACGACAAGCTCGTGGAGCACATCGACCACATCCGGGAGGAGGCCTACAACACAGGCTACTCCGAAGCTGAGACCCAGCGCGCATCGACCCCGGCCCCGGGCAAGACCCTGCCGCAGCTCCTCGAGCAGCTCGACGCCGGAGAGTGCAAGGGCATCAAGAGCGCGACCGCCTACAAAATCGCAGAGTTCGCCCGAGAGCAGGGCTACCTCGAATGAGCGGCCCGGTAAAGGACCCGCTCCGGGCCTTGCAGGGAGCACGGAGCCGCGCGCAGGGCGGGAGGCTGGAAGAACAGATAGAAGCCTCATGCGCTCTTTTGACAGAGACGGGCCGAGCCGACATAAGCAAGACGCCGGAGCCGATGAAACCGGTGAGCCAGCCGAACAAGTCGGGACAGTTCCGCGCGGTGTATACCAAAAAGGCGGAACCGGATTTCAAAGGCGTCATGCTCGGAGGCCGCGCGGTGATGTTCGAGGCAAAGAGCACCGGGACGGGCAGGCTAAACAAAGACCGCGTACTACCGGAGCAGGTCAAAAAGCTCGATTCTTACACAGCCCTCGGCGCGCACTGCTTCATCGTTGCCACATTCGACGGGCTGCGGGTATACAGAATCCCGTGGACGGTCTGGCGCAGCATGAAGCAGCGATACGGCAGGAACTACGTCACGGAGGCTGACATCAAGGAGTACGCCGTGCGGTTTGGCCCGGGATTTACCCCGGACCTACTGCGTGGCATCCCGACGATGTACGACATCAACCCGCTTTCCAACGTGAGCGATGTACTCACGGCGTTTTGTGGGATGCCCTACGGGACGCAGCCCGAGACGGAAGAGTGGCGCGCGGCCGTGTACAGATTTAGCCGCTTTATGAACTGGACGACGCCGGAACGCTTTGTGCTGGTGGACGAAATACGGAGGGAGCAGCCGAACATGGAAAACCCGATATTCTCGTTTATGGGCGTTCCCATCACGGAGGACAGCGCAGGCAAGCTCAAAGAGGCCATGAAGAAATGCGGCGTCTCCGCGCTCGAAGTGGCGGGAGTTTGCGAACGCTTTGCAAAAATCGCCCGAGCCACACTCGATGAACTGCCGGACGGAAACAAAGAGGAGGAGCACGATGACTGAGCAGGAAATTGTGATAATGGCCGCAGAGGTGGCGGCAAAAGCGGCTGTCGCTGCCGTTCGGGCCATCTTAGGGAAAGAGATACAGGAGAGCGTCGAGGCCGCTGTGACGGACGCTGCCCGCCTCGGAGCGGAGGCCAGCATCAAGGCCGTGGAGCAGGAGCGCAAGAAGTTCCGGGACGGCCGGAGCGACCGGAGATTCCGCAATACCAAGCTCCTGCTGCGGAACTATACCGTGCTCAACGCCAACTGCTCCCATGCAGTATACGACGCGGCCAGCGCGGCCACCGGAGAGGAGAGCGTCGAGGAAATCGTGGAGGCACTGGACGAGCTGCTCGAGGAGAATCTCAAGGTCGAGAGCATTATGAAGTCGGCAGCCCGGACGCAGCTTATCATGCGCCATGTGAACAGGATGCTCGGAATCTACAAGGTCGTCTGCGAAAACAGCGTAGACGAGGGCGAGCAGAGGCACTACCGCGTCATCGAAGCTCTCTATCTGAGAGACCGGCCGCTCTCGCCGACGGCCGTAGCGGAGCGGGAAAAAATCGACAAGCGGACGGTCTACAAGGATGTGGACGCGGCTTGCGCTACACTCTCCGCCCTGATTTTCGGCATTGACGGCATCAAGAAAGCCTGACGGCACGAGATGGACGACCCGTTTCGGGGCAAAAACACGGCATTGACAAGGCACTATACGAGTGCTAAACTACAAAATGTAGAATACCAACAGCAAAAAGAAATCCCCTAAACCCATAATTTTTTCTCCTATTTGACAGGAGCCGCCTTGCGCAGGGCGGCTCCTCTTTTTTATGCGCAGGAGCGACCCGAAACGGGTCAAGGAGGAACGGCAGATGAAAATCGTCACTCTGCCGGTGAGCGACCTCCATCCGGCGGACTACAACCCGAGGAAAGACCTCGCACCGGGCGACAAGCAGTACGAAAAGCTGGCCCGGAGCATTGAGACCTTCGGCTACGTTGAGCCCATCGTATGGAACCGGACCACCGGCAACATCGTAGGCGGCCACCAGAGGCTCAAGGTGCTGGTGCAGAAAGGCTACACCGAGGTACAGGTGGTAGAGGTCGAGCTCAACGAGCAGGAGGAGCGCATCCTCAATGTTTCGCTCAACAAAATCTCCGGCCGGTGGGACAACGAGAAGCTCACCGCGATTCTGGACGAGCTGAAAGAGCAGGGCGAAATGGCCCTCACCGGCTTTGATGACTGGGAGCTCGATGCTCTCAAGGTTACATACGACCACATCGAGGACCTGCTGAACGAGGACTTCTCCGACACCGGAAAGAGCGAGCCGAACAGCTACACCATGACATTCACCCTGCCCGAGGAGGTTCACGAGGCGATGGACAAGTACATCGACGAGAACCCCGCAGGCAAGGTTGAGCTGGCGCAGCTGCTCGTGAACAAGGCAAAGGGGCTTATCTGATGGAAATTATCAAAAAGAGAATCGCGGACATGGAGCGCGCGGAGTATAACCCTCGCGTGGAACTTATGCCCGGCGATGACGAGTACGAGAAGCTCAAACGGAACATTGACAGGTTCGGCGTAGTAGTCCCGGTAATCTGGAACAAGCGCACGAACCGTGTCGTGTCCGGCCACCAGCGTCTCACCGTGCTTATGAATGAGGGCGTCACCGAGACGGACGTATCTGTTGTTGACCTCGACGAGACTGCAGAGAAGCAGCTCAACATCGCCATGAACAAAGTGACAGGCGAGTGGGACGAGGTAAAGCTCAAGGAGCTGCTGGACGGCCTCGGCGACGCGGCCCCGGAGACGGGATTCGACCTGTACGAAATCGAGGCCCTCGAAAACAACGTGGACGCTCTCGTAGACGGCGACTTTCTCGACAGCGAGCTCAAGAGCATCGAGGAGACGTTCAACATCTCACTCAAGTTCAGCGCGGAGGACCGCGACGTCCTGAAAGAGTACATAAAGGACAACAGCAAAGAGGACCTTGTTGCCGTAATCGTCCAGAAGATTAGAGGTGAGATTTAATGGGCTGCAAATGCGGGAGCCAGATTATTCTCTGTAACCTGCCTGTGCGTTTCGACACCTATCGCGGCTGCTCACACGGCTGCCGGTACTGCTTCGCACAGAAGAAAAACGACATCAGCCGCATCGAGCGCGACGAAAGCGTAGACGGCCTGCGCTCCTTTATCGAGGGCAAGCGCGGCAACGAAACGGAGTGGTGCGACTGGAACATCCCTATCCACTGGGGCGGCATGAGTGACCCGTTCCAGCCGGTCGAAAAGCAGATTCGCGCCAGCTACGAGTGCCTCAAGCTGCTGGCGGAGACGAAATACCCGTTTGTGGTGAGCACAAAGGGCCGCCTCGTTGCGGACCCGGAGTACCTCGACCTGCTGGCACAGTGCAACTGCGTGTTGCAAATCAGCATGGTGTGCAGCAGGTACGACCGCCTCGAACGCGGGACGCCCAGCTACGAGGAGCGGCTCGTCATCCTCAAGACGGTATCGGCCAGAGTGCAGCGCACCATCGTCCGCATCCAGCCGTATATGCCCGAGGTGTTCCATGACGTTATGAAGAACATCCCTCGCATCGCGGAGGCAGGAGCCTACGGCGTCATCGTGGAGGGCATGAAGTTCTTCAAGGCTAAACCCGGCATGACGAAAATCGGCGGTGACTTCTGCTATCCGCTGCCCCGCCTCCGGCACGATTTTGAAGCCATCAAGGCGGAGTGCCATCGGTACGGCCTGAAATTCTACAGCGGCGAGAACCGGCTCCGCGCGATGGGCGACAGCATGACTTGCTGCGGCATCGACGGCCTGCCCGGATTCCGGCCGAACGAGTATAACCTCTGTATGCTGATGAACGGCAAGAACCCGGAGCCGACGGAAAAGATGAAAGAAGTCGGGACGGGCGGACCGTTCAAGACGCTGAACCAGAGCGCAGGCAGCGGGCGCAAAATTGCAAAGCAGAGCTTTTACGGCCTGATGCAGGAGGAGCTTGCCAAAAAGACCGACTATCACAGAAAGGTGTTTGGACTGGATGAATGAGCATAGCCTGACGCCGGTTCAGGAGGTAGACGGGCTGCACATCAAGCGGGACGACCTTTACGCCCCGTTTGGCCCCGGAGAGGTGAACGGAGGAAAGCTCCGGCAATGCGTGATGCTGGTGAACAGCGTCAAGAAGGACTACAAGAGCCTGCTGACGTATTGCAGCATCCACTCCCCGCAAGCACCCATCACCGCAGCGGTTGCCCGGGCAAACGGGATGCCGTGCAGAATCGTGTACGGCGGAACCACCCGGGAGAGCGTTGCGGCTCTGCCTATGCCCCGGCTGGCGATGAAATATGGGGCGTCCATAGTGCTCGCAGCACGTTCCGGCCGCCACAGCATTTTACACGCCCGCGCAAAAGAGCTGGCGGCGCAGGAAAACAGCTTTATTGTCCAGTACGGCATCAATATCATCGGGTACGGCGACACGCTGCTAACCGCAGTTGCGGCGCAGACAGAGAACCTCCCGGACGATATAGAAAACCTCGTGATGACCTGCGGCAGCGGCATCACCGCCACCGGCGTGATGATAGGACTGCACAGGTACGGGAAACGGGTCAAGAGGATGCACCTCGTAGCCACGGCCCCGGACCGGCGCGGATTCATCCATGAGACCCTCAAAAAGTACGGCGCAGACCGAGAGTTTGAGTACCACGACCTTTTCCGCAGCCCCGGATTCGTCTATGAGAAGTCCGCAGCGGCTACATGGGGGGGCATTCGCCTGCATCCTCATTACGAGGCAAAGACGATGCAGTGGTTTAGAAGCTCCGGAATCTCACCGGAAGGCACCCTATTCTGGATTACGGGCGCGGAGCCTCGCAGCCCGGGACAGAGCTGAAAGTGAGGAGAGGAGGACAATGCCGAATAGGACCAAAGACGACCTTTGGGAGCGTCAACCGGGCGAAAGCGCGCAGGCCTACGAGGCATTTGCCATCTACCGAGATATGGGCTCAAACAGGAGCCTACGGGTCGTTGCCGAACAGTTATCCAAGAGTGACACGCTTATCAAGCGTTGGAGCCGCGAGAAAAAGTGGGGAGAACGCTGCCGAGCGTATGACAACCATTTGGATGACGTAGCCCGACAAGAGGCACTCCGAAAGTACAAAAAAATGAGGACCCGCCACATCGGCATCGCCTTGCAGCTCCAAGAGAAAGCCCTCGCGGAGCTCAAGAATCTGCCGGACGGGTCGATGACGCCAAAGGACATTATCCAGTTCCTCGACAAGGCCACAGAGCTTGAGCGGGATAACCGGATGGAGGAGGCAGGCGTCACGGCCGGAGGCAAGACGGCGGAGGAGCAGGAGGCAACAACGCTCTCCCTCGCCGATGAAATCGCGGCCGCATACGAGAACCGGAAACGAGGAGAACAGACGTGATGACCCAAGAGGCTATCCTGTACTACGCAGACCACCCGGCTGATTTTGTCGAGGACCTGCTCCACGTTACGCCGGACAAGAACCAGCGCGCCATATTGGATTCTGTGGCAAAGAATCAGATGACGAGCGTCCGCAGCGGCCACGGCATCGGCAAGAGCGCGGTCGAGGCGTGGACCGTTATCTGGTTTATGTCAACCCGGCCATTTCCCAAAATCCCTTGCACGGCCCCGACGCAGCATCAGCTATTCGATATTCTGTGGGCGGAAATAAGCAAGTGGCTGCGCAACAATAAAGCCCTCGAGCGGGAGCTGATGTGGACAAAGGAAAAGGTCTACATGAAGCAGTACCCCGAGGAGTGGTTCGCTGTGGCCCGAACGGCCAGCAAGCCGGACGCCCTGCAGGGATTCCACGCTGACGACATCCTCTACATCATCGACGAGGCCAGCGGCGTGGACGACAAGGTGTTCGAGCCGGTGCTGGGCGCACTTTCGACGCCCGGAGCGCGGCTGCTCATGTGCGGAAACCCGACACAGTTGTCGGGCTTTTTTTATGACAGCCACCATAAGAACAGAGGCAGCTACACCACATTCCATGTTGACGGCCGGAACAGCAGCCGCGTCTCGGACGACTTCGTCAAAACCATCATCCAGATGTACGGCGAGGATTCGGACGTTTTCCGTGTTCGTGTCGCCGGAGAGTTCCCCCGGCAGGAGAACGATGTTTTCATCCCTCTGCCGCTCGTCGAAAAATCCATTATGACCGAGTGGACGGAACCGACAAAGCCCGCCCGCATCGACATCGGCTGCGACGTTGCCCGCTATGGTGACGACCGCACCGTCATCGGTTACAAGGTGGACGAAAAGGCCATGTTCTACAAGCGAAAGAGTGGGCAGGACCTTATGCAGACGGCCGACGACATCATGGAGCTCGGCCTAAAGCTCATGGAAAAGTACCGGTTCGACAAGGCTATCCCCATCAAGATAGACGACAGC
>ENA-OOYV01001418-OOYV01001418.1-human-gut-metagenome-genome-assembly--contig:-NODE-1418-length-14123-cov-4.473344_pt1 | contig 14123 bp, 10 predicted proteins | sample MGYA00241704_ERZ501380 | MGnify/ENA primary metagenome ERZ501380 (study PRJEB25962, sample SAMEA2042984) | human gut metagenome | biome: human gut; feature: human-associated habitat; material: faeces...
ACTCCAATGCCTGCGCCGCATTAAACAGCTCTATGGCCAATATCTTCTCCACATTGTTTATCACCCTGTAGCATTTTGTTACCGCATTGGCACCCATACTTACATGATCCTCCTGCCCCTGCGAAGAATCTATCGTATCCACGCAGTTAGGCATACAGAGCATCTTGTTCTGGCTTACTATGCTGGCTTGAGCGTACTGCGGAATCATGAATCCCGAATTAAGCCCCGGTTTTGCTACAAGGAATGACGGAAGCCCCCTCTTTCCCGCTATGAGCTGATAAGTTCTTCTTTCAGAAATACTTCCAAGTTCAGCAACTGCTATTGCAAGGAAGTCTGAGTTAATAGCCAACGGTTGGCCGTGGAAATTTCCTGCAGAGACAATGTTGTCCTCGTCGGGAAGAATAGTGGGATTATCCGTTGCACTGTTCATCTCGGTTACAAAAATCTCCTCTATATGCTTTATTGCATCTTTGCTTGCTCCGTGAACCTGAGGAACACAACGGAACGAGTATGGATCCTGTACATGCTCCTTATGCCTTGCAATTATCTCACTGCCTTTAAGATAGTCGTAAATAACAGTAGCGGTCTCCATCTGGCCCCTATGCGGACGTATGGCGTGTACCCCCATTGTAAAAGGTTCAATCCTTCCATCAAAGGCATCTATGGATATTGCCGCAATCTTGTCAGCCAAAGCAGACAGTTTTTCTGCCTTTATGATATTGTAAATAGCAAACGACAGCATGAATTGAGTTCCGTTAAGCAGAGCCAATCCCTCTTTTGATGCAAGCTGCAGCGGCTTCCATCCCATCTTTTTACAGATCTTTTCTCCTGTATACTTCTCACCTTTATATCTCACCTCACCCAAGCCCAACAGAGGAAGGCACATATTGGCAAGCGGCGCAAGGTCTCCCGACGCTCCGAGCGAGCCTTGGTCATATACAATTGGATACACCCCTGCATTAAAGAAATCTGCAAGGCGTTCTACCGTCTCCAATCTCACACCAGAATAACCGTATGAAAGGGATTTTATCTTAAAGGCCAACATAAGCTTTATTATCTCCTCCGGAACCTCGTTACCAAGTGAACAGGCATGGGACATTACAAGGTTTTTCTGCAATTGGCTCAACTGCTCCTTATCAATAGAGACATTGCACAGAGAGCCAAAACCGGTTGTTATTCCGTAGATTGGCTCCTTCTGAGACTTCATCCTGTTGTCTAAATAGTTACGGCACTTGTTAATTCTCTCTTTTGCTTTTTCGCCAAGATGGATATGCGTATCATGGCTAAGAATCCCCTTTATCTCCTCTAACGAATGAAAAGGCTGGTCGATATCTAATATCATAAATTTAATTATTTTAAAGCGTATAATTTTTTTACTCCGATTTATGTAACAAAAATAGATATTTTTTAACCTGTTTCAAACAAAAACAACCCAATTAAGGAAAATAATAAAAAATTTCCATATATTAAAATATAATTATCTTTACATCAATAATTAAAGTAGACTATGAAAAAGATCCTTAACCTATTTAAAATTGCAGTTGCAACATTTACTGCGGCATTGATTATTGTAAGTTGTTCTAAAAAGGATGAGGAGCCGCTCTCTTCGGACAACATTTTAAAATCCTTTGACATACAGATATCAAACAACCCACAGCTCAAACAGTCCTGTTATGGCGTCATATGCGGGAACATAATCTATATTACCGTCCCGCAAGGGCAGGGCTCGTTAAAATTCGTGCCAACCTACAACAATGGCAACGGCAGCCATTTAGTTATAGGGCAAAGAGAGATCCTGTCAGGGATAGATGAGACTACGCTTCCCGACAACTCATCTGTAATATCTGTTGCCCCGGACGGCACCACCACCGAATACACCCTGCTTGTAAGGGAGGGAGATACAAGGATAGATCATTCAGTTTACCAGCTTATGAAGGATTACTCCATTCCGGGAGTCAGCCTCTGCATAACGGAAAACGAGGAGTTGTCATACTCTGCAGGATACGGCTATGCCGATGTTGAAAACAGGGTAAGGACACTGCCTACCCACCTATTCCGGTTGGCAAGCATGTCCAAGTGCCAGACCTCCATGTGCGTAATGAAACTGATTGAAGATGGAAGACTATCAATAACAGACAAAGTATTTGGAGAGAACGGCATTTTGAAGGATGAGTTCCCCGGTCCTTATGTTTCCGGAGCAGACAGAGTAACAATTCAAGACCTGTTAGAGCATACATCCGGCTGGAAATCAGACCCCGATCCAATGTTCACAAGTGATAAAAGGTTTTACGGCAAGAGCTTGAACGAGAGAATCAAATATGTAATAGGCAACGTAAAACAGACATATCAGCCCGGGACCAAGTACTCGTATTACAACTTGGGATTCGGCATTTTAGGAAAGGTCATAGAGAAGGTTTCAGGGCAGCCATACGAACTATTCCTTAAAGAGAAGATTCATGCTCCTCTTGGCATTACAAATATTCACGTAGGAGGTGACAGATCCGGCAAAAGAGCAGATGAGGTTGTCTATTACTCTCAAGACGGTACAAACGGATACGGGAACGATATGGAGGTTATTGCTGCAGCCGGCGGACTTATTGCATCTGGGACAGACCTCATGAAACTAATGTGCGGTGTAGATTACGGTACAAAAGTTCCCGACATATTGAAGAAAGAAACCTTAGATCTTATGTATACCCCATCTGCGGCATATTCAAGATATGCTAAAGGGTGGAGAGTAAACTACCCGGTGAATAACCATTGGGCATCGTATCACAGCGGCAATCTTGCCGGCACAGGTGTCTTATGGGTAAGAGGCAATAACGGGAAGAATGCTGTTATTTTATGCAATTCAAGAAGTTACAAAGACGGTTTTGATGATGCCTTATACACTATTCTTTTAGATGTAATCTAAAAAGTTTATTGTTTAGAGTCAGTTTATCAGCTTTAGCTTTGGCTAATTTAATTTTGATAGCCAAGGCTAAAGCATTCTCTACTTCAAAACGGCCAAAGCCAACGCTAAAGCCAAAGCCTTCTATAAACTCTTTTCAGCTTTTCTCCTTTCGCGGGAGAGAGCTTTAAGTTTGCGTCTCTCCTCCCGGGCAATGGCTTTTTGCCTCCTTCTCTCCTCTCTTTTCAGCTTCTTGGCAAGCCTTGCCTGTTTGCGCTCGTATGCCCTAAGCTCTCTCTTGGACATTTTGACCTTCTTCGCTTCAGACAGCACCGGCATGCCTACAGAATCTTTACTGTTAGAAAGTTGGTCTACAATGGTATCTTTCTGTTCTATTTTTTCATTAATATTCAATGTATCGGCCATAGACAGCCTTATACTGTCTGCCGTTGCCAAGCTATCCTGCTTCTGCAAACGTTCTGCCACCTTTGCAGCTCTCTTTGCAGCTATGAGAGAGTCTGACTTATGCTTATATGCAAATATTGAATCTCGGCGCTCTTTAAAATATTTTTTTGTATAGTTAAAGGCCGGAAACGGGGTTGCCCTCAGATAATCACCGTTTAATCCCCATATCACTCTTGTCGTAATTTCAGCTTTGCTTTTGGGTCTTAATGTATCATACCATTCAAATCCCCTAAGTCTCTGCTCCGAAAGCGGCAGGTTGAAAAGAGGCTTCACATCGCTCTTTACATCAGATATAGAACGCACATGCTGCAACTCCCTGTTTTTGAATCTTGCTGTCATCAGCTTGCTCTCCTCTATGTTTATGGATGTGAATATAGAATCCTCCTGAAGATAAAAAGCAGATGTCACCCCGCCAAGGGCATCGAAGCGATAGATATCGTTGTTACCAAAGTAAGCCATCATCTCGGTACTTTTTATCTGGTTGTAGTGTACCGTATCCTCCTGCGTTGCTATAAAGGCATTTGAGAGAAAATTTGCCTTCTTAAGTGCGTTGTCTACAACAAGTACCTGCATGGAATCCGATGTTATCTGGTTGGTTATATCGCTCCACAAGATTGGTTTTACGTAAAACCGGGCTATCGAATCTAAGTTTGTGTATATAAGCGAATCTGCAACTGCCTGAATATCGCCTCTATACAAGCGCAACTTATGGTACGCCTCAACAAATGTTACAAGGGCAGTATCTTTCTCTATTACAGTACTGTCTGCAATGCTCAAGCTGTCTGATATCAACGCACTAAGGCTGTCGGACGGCTGTATTTTGAGACTGTCTGAAAACTTCATCTCTGCCCGATGCATCTTTACACTATCTGCAGTTTGTAAAGTTGTACTATCTGTAATATGCACAGACACACTGTCTGCAATCTCTTTTGCAACACCCACCTGCTCAATCTCAAGGCCGCCGCCGGCCCCTGATGATGTCTCCTCTTTTTTTACAGGCGGCTTTAACGAATTATCCCTCTTTCTGTTAGGGTTCATAAGCGCAGCCTGTTTATCTATATCTATTAGCGGATCTAAATTAATAAGTCTTCTTCTCTCTGCAGATGCGGCAATAGTTACACTATCTATCATGGAGAGCGGCTTTTTATAATATTTGAGCGTATCCGCTCTCATAAATAGGGTGTCTCTTCTACCATTCTCTACAGAATACATTGCAATTGCAGGTTTCTTTGTAAGGATTATATTTGTATATGGCTGACGCTCCAATATTGCAAGGTCGCCAAGCATAATAACTCTTTGGACTGTATCTGTAATCTGAACATTTCTGTTTATCTCTGCATAGCCCGATGTTCTGTTATACAGAATATCATCTCCTCTCACCTCCTGCTCTGCAGATATTATGTATCCATCTTTTGTGAGGTTAAAAACGGTTGTTCCTCTGTTGTATGTTCCTCTGTTGGCAAATAGCATATTCTCATCTTTCCACCCCGTTGTAGCCTTGCCAAACTCTACAAGCTGCGTCTCTGTATAGTAGTCTATTATATCAGACACAATGAATGTTGAATCCACAAAGACCTCAACGGCACCTTGAAACGAAAATCTCTTCTCCTTGCCATAATAGTATCCCTTACGACTCTCCATTATATTCCCATCACTGCTCTGCATTACGCCGCCATCAAAAAAGAACCCCACACTGTCTTTTGTATAGTAATCTATTGCATTGGTTCTTAGAATATTATGTTCTTTATCATAAAGTTCTACAAGATTTCCGGTTACCTTTGCAAGATTGGAGTCTACAATATAGTCTATATTATCTCCTGTTAGGAAGGTGTTCTCCTGAATCACCTGAACATTTCCGTATGCCCTTATTATATTCTCCGTTACATCCCATAAGGCAACATCGCATTTGAGATATGTATTGTTATGTAGGAATGTGGCATCTCCGGTAATCTCTCTGTACGGTTTGCCATCTATCTCTACCAACTTGGCAGAGTTTGCCTGAATAAGTGTTACAAGGGAGTCATTATCCTTTTGCTGATCCCCGGAAACAGCAAAACTTTCGGCATTGCACATATTGCCGAAAGTTTGTACCGTAAAATTCTCTCCGGCGTAGATTATTGCTCCAACAAAGGAGAACATTACCGCCAGGACTATCTTGAATCTCATTCTCATTTGATCCAGCCTTCTCTCTCAAACGGACAGTTCTTGAAAAGATCGTCTATCCTTATATAAGTAACCTTTATCTTATCCTTTATGAATTTTTCAATGGCATCTTTCCGTAGCTGCTCTTCGGCAATGTTCTGCATAATTATGTAGTCATCCTTGTACGTTGCCGTATGGGATGGAATTATCTTATCCAATCTTATAATCTTATAGACTGTATTGCCTCTTCCCTCTGTATCCAATGTCTCAAAAGGCTCCGATATCTCACCCTCTTTAAGATTCTTAAGTTCTGCATAGTCCTGCGGCTGAAGCTGATCTTTTTCAAATGTTATAGAACCGGAATATTGGTCTACCATCTGACCACCGTTGGTTGCGGTCTTTGAATCCATTGAATAGTACCTTGCAGCAGTCTCAAACTCAAGGCTGTCTACCATTATCTTGTGCCTGAGGCTATCTAACAACTTAAAGGCTTTGTTTCTGTCTTCAGCTGTGAATCTTGGCTTTAGCAATATATGTCTTGCATTGAACATCTCCCCCTCCTTTGCTATCATCTGTATGAGATGAAAGCCATCCGGGGTCTCAACTATCTGCGAAATCTGCCCTGGCTTTAGAGCCATTGCAGCATCTGAGAATGCCGGCCAGTAGAGGTTCTTTGAGGCCATTCTAAGCTCCCCACCCCTCACTGCGCTTCCCGGATCCTCTGAATACAGGGTGGCAAGGGTTGAAAACTTCTCCCCTTTAAGGATTCTGTCCCTAAAACTTAGCAACTGCTCCTTAACCCTCATAACCGGATCTTTTTTGTCGGGATATATACAAATCTGGCTCAATTTATAGCCTGTTGATATGATAGGAAGGCTATCTTTGTCTGTCCTTTTGTAGAACTGCTCCACCTGACCAGGGGTTATCTTCTCAACCTCCTGCATCACTTTCTGCTGCATCTGCTGAGTGAGGCTCTGCTCCCTAAGAATATCTCTCCACTCCTGTTTGAGTTTGTGAAGCGGTTTCTTAAAGTACTCCTCCGTAGCCCTCTCTCCGCCAAGACGGGTTGTTATATCGGATAAACGCTCCTGAAGCATCATCTCCACCATCTCCTCCTTTGCACTAAGGCTGTCTAACTTTGCCTGATTAAGGTATAGCTTCTGAACCATAAGGTTTTCCAGAACATTGCACCTAAGATTGTGCTCAGACCCCATATATCCGTTTGCAATCATCATCTGGACCTCTGCCTCCAAAGTAGAGAGCTGTATTATCTCATTCCCGACAACTGCCACAGATTTGTCTATAAGCCCGTCATATCTTTGAGCAGACAGTCTTCCGCAAAAAAGCACCTGAACAAGGAGCGCAAAAAGAACAACAGATCTATTTACCTTCATTATCTATAATTTTAAAAATTTTACTGTTCAACGCATCGTTGAGAATATCCTTCTGCAGAGCGGCCTCTATCGCCTGTTTTCTTTTGCTTATGATAATCTCTTTGATCTTCTCTTTATAAAACTCATATGGAGCTATCTTTCCGGGGGCAACAAACTCCAAACTCTGTACCATAGTGGTGTACAAGGAATCTTTTTGATTATATATCATCCCTTTTGACAACGTTTCTGTCAGCTTGTCCAAATCTGCGCCCGCCTCCTTAGCCACCGTATTTAGTCCAACCCAGCCGTTGTTATAATTGTCGTATGCGTATGAAGAGGATCTTGCAAACTCCTCCATATCATCGTCTCCGGTCTCCGAAACAGATTCTTTCTTTAGAAGTTGTTTTGAGATGACCTTTAGATTGGGTGAGTTATTGCTTAACTTTAACATTCTGCCCTTCATTATACCCTCTGTGGCAGTAAATATCTCTTTATGCTCCTCATAGTACTCCTTCATCTGATTTTCCGACACAAGTGTATCTAACCTTTGGGCTATATACATGTTCTCGTACCTGAATGCAAGCAACTGATTCTTGTAATCTTCCAACTGGCTCTCCACATCCAACTCCTGCTTTGGCAACTCCTGTTCCGCCCTTAAGACTTTGAGCTGCTTCACAGCCCATGAGTTGATATAACGGCGTACCAACACAACACTATCTTCCGGGCTTATACCCTTTGGTATAATCTTATCTGTTTCAGATTTATACAGAGTCTTATCCCCTACTTTGGCTATTGCCTCCCTCCCTGCAAACCTGTCTATAAGGGTGCAGGAAGCAAGTACTGATATTATTAAAAATATAGGCAACAGACCAAAGTGTTTCATATTTTATTTTTTTTATGGCTTTTGCTTTAGCCTATTAAGTTTATGGTTTATAGTTTATAGTTTAAAGGCAGTTAATTGGTTTATAGCTTTAAAACTTTCTATAAACTATACACTTTTAACTCAATCAACGCCAAAGCTACATTATCTACTGTAATTAGGCGCCTCGCGGGTGATGGTAACATCGTGAGGATGGTTCTCAATAACACCGGCAGAGGTTATCTTAACAAACTTGGCGCTTCTTAGCGCCTCTATATCCGGAGCACCGCAATATCCCATACCGGCTCGCAGTCCACCCTCTAACTGATATACCACCTCTGCAAGATTTCCCTTGTATGGAACTTGAGCGACAATACCCTCAGGTACAAGTTTCTTTATATCCTCCTCCATATCCTGGAAATATCTGTCCTTTGAGCCCTGCTGCATCGCCTCCAACGAGCCCATTCCTCTGTATGATTTAAACTTTCTTCCGTTAAGGATTATAGTCTCTCCCGGAGATTCCTCAACCCCTGCAAACAAAGATCCGGCCATAATCGTTGATGCCCCGGCAGCAAGAGCCTTTACAATATCACCGGAATATCTTATTCCACCATCTGCTATAACCGGAATACCGGTCCCCTTAAGTGCATCGGATGCCAACATAATCGCTGTAAGCTGAGGAACACCAACACCGGCAACCACACGTGTTGTACAGATAGAGCCCGGGCCTATACCAACCTTTACTCCATCCACACCGCACTCAGCCAAGGCAAGAGCCGCCTCCCCTGTAGCTACGTTTCCGGCAACAACCTGTAGATGAGGAAATGCCTCCTTTACTGCCTTTATTGTCTTGAGAACAAAAACAGAGTGCCCGTGCGCAGTGTCTACAACAACCGCATCTACATCTACAGATGAGAGCATCTCTATCTTCTTTATGGTATCTGCGCCAACACCAACAGCAGCTGCCGCCAGCAGACGGCCTTTGCTGTCTTTGCTTGCTTTTGGATTATCTTTAATCTTGGTTATATCCTTATACGTGATAAGCCCCACAAGAACCCCGTTATTGTCTACAACAGGCAGCTTCTCTATTCTATATTTCTGTAAAAGGTGCGTAGCCTCCGCCAAATCTGTCCCCTTTGTTGTGGTAACAAGATTCTCCTTTGTCATTACCCTGCTTATAGGGGTCTTTACATCATCTACAAAACGAAGATCCCTGTTGGTAACAATTCCAATGAGATGTTTGTTATCATCTACAACAGGTATACCGCCAATCTTATTGCTTTTCATCAATGCCAAAGCATCTGAAACAAGCGCATCACTCTTAATCACAACAGGATCGTATATCATTCCGTTCTCCGCACGCTTTACCCTTCTCACATGCTCCATCTGCTTTTCTATAGGCATATTCTTGTGTATAACGCCTATACCGCCTGCACGAGCTATTGCAATAGCCAACTCTGCCTCTGTAACGGTATCCATTGCAGCAGAGACAATAGGACTTTGCAACTCTATATCTCTTGAAAATTTTGTATTGATTTTTACTTCACGAGGCAGCACCTCAGACCTCGCAGGTATTAGAAGTACGTCATCAAATGTGAGACCTTCCGGAATAATTCTATCAGCTAAAAATTGCATATCGTGGTTTTTAGCCAACAAAGATAAGAAATAATAGCAAAACCATAAAAAACTATCCGCCATATATTGGCAATATTTTCATTATGGCTGTTTTTCCTCCCTACAAATCACAGACTCGGACAATGAAACTCTCTTAAAATTTTTTATACAGTCTTCCCTGGAAAGTATCAAGTTCCTCCAACCTCTTCTCAAGCATCTGCAGTATCTGCGGGTTCCTTACCAATCCCCACGGAGTACTCTCTACATACCTTGGAGGGACCTCCCCCGCGAACCGTTCTATATAAAACTGAGGGTTAAGTTGTTCCAGTATCTTAATAAAGAAATCTATGTACTCCGTAAGCGTCCACTGTACAAAATCACCGGGTACTCGCTTGAACTCACGCTCCATGGCCGTACCCTTAACAAGCTGGAGCTGATGGAACTTAATACTGTGCAATGGCAGTCTGTTTATAAATTGAGGTATGGCCAACATCTCCTCAACTGTCTCTCCGGGTAGCCCCAATATGAAATGGGCACCCTGCATAATGCCCCTCGCGGCTGTTTCATTAACTGCATCTACCGCGCACTGCACATTATGGCAACGGTTAATGCGCTCCAACGTCTTGTCATAGCAAGACTCTATACCATATTCAATTATAACAATCTTATCTTTAGACAACTGCTCTATATAATCCAATTTTGCGGCATCAACACAATCCGGGCGTGTACCTATCACAAGCCCCTTTACCTTTGGGTGCGACAGTGCCTCCTCATACACCCTCTTTAGTTTGTCCAACGGGGCATACGTATTTGAATATGGCTGAAAATAGGCTAAATATCCCTCGGCGCTCCTGTACCTGTTAAGATGGAACTCTATCCCCTCCTCTATCTGCCTGAAAATGGATTTGTCGGGAGTAGAATAATTGGGATGAAAAGCATCGTTGTTGCAGTATGTACACCCTCCGCGCCCCTTGGAACCGTCTCTGTTGGGACAGGTGAAGCCGGCATCCAGAACAATCTTCTGGAGTCTGCTTCCATATTTCTCCTTGAAAAAACCGGCAAATGTCCTATATCTTGCCAAAATTACCTCCTCTGTTTATCCAAACCTTAAAGATGGCCTTTTTGTAATGGCCGTTACCCAAAAGCGGAGCATGAGCATCGGCAGGAAAAACAATGGACAGATTGTCGGGACCCAAAATGACATAATTCTCGGGCTCATCATCTGTAAAGGCTATGTCATTAGCCTCGTCATATTTAGAATTTTCTGTTTTGCAACAGGCCCTGTCTCTTATGCCTATTGTCTCGGTACCCTCTAAGATAACATGTATATCTATGTAGGAATCATGCACTTCCAACTTAGCCTCATCATAACCTTTAAGCTCGCCGCTACAGATTGTACACCAGATTTTGCCCTCTTCTATTACATGCTTGCCCTCCTCCAAAGTATGCAGATTATTCTTTCGTATAAACTGATAGACCTTGTCGAATCCCTCCTGCAAAGTCTGGTACTTTTCAAAACTTTTTAGTGAATCTAATATCATTTTTTACCTCTGTTAATTAAAATAAATCCCAAAAGGGTTACAAAGATAATTTATTTCCGTATTTTTGTGGGTATATTAACTAAATATAATTTTACCTATTTCTATGAGAAAAATATTATTGGTTTCCGTATCGGCGCTTTTACTTGTCGGTTGTGCAGGAAACGGTGGGAATCAGACAGCAACCAAGTTCAAAGAGGTTTGCGACAAAGTTAAAGCAGATAATATTCCCGACAAAAGGGTTCAGGTTTTTGATCCTGTCTTGGACGACAAGGGTGAGGCTTTGGTTTTGCGCGGTGTAACTACCAATACTGCAGCCAAAGAGCAGTTGCTTAAGGGGATGGCTGATGCCGGCATTAAAGCTTTAGACAGTTTGGAGGTTCTTCCTGCTGCGGCAATGGGAGAGAAGATATATGGTGTTACCACTCTTTCGGTAATAAACTTCCGCACAGGCCCTGATTATGATGCCGAGGCTGCCACACAGACAATGATGGGTGCGCCGCTCAAACTTCTTATGGAGACAGACGGATGGGTGAGAGCCGTAACTCCGGAGGGGTATATTGCTTGGGTGAGAGGCACCGGTATTGCAAAGATGACCAAAGAGGAGTTTGATAGCTATACAGCAGCTCCAAAGATTGTTGTAACAGACAAATATATCTCTGTAATGGAGACTCCGGGAGGCAAGAATCCTGTAAGCGATGCCGTTTGGGGAGATGTTATGTTGGACTTGGGAGTTCAGGGCAGCTACAGAGCCGTTTCACTTCCCGACGGACGCAAAGGTTTTGTAAGCAACAGTTCCGTAATGGATTATACTAAATGGATTAATTCCCGTAACGCAACAGCGGAGACCATTATTGAAACAGCAAGACAGTTTATGGGTGTTCCATATATGTGGGGTGCAACATCTATTAAGGCTGTGGACTGCAGCGGCTTTACAAAATCTGTATACTACCTTAACGGAATTATCCTTGCCCGTGATGCTTCCCAGCAGTGCTATACAGGTGAGGATGTAGATATTACAAAATATGTCAACGATTCTCTTTACACAATGGATGCACTGCAGAACCTTAAGAAGGGAGACCTTGTCTTCTTTGGAAGAAAAGCAACTGCAGAGAAGAAAGAGCGCATAACCCATGTTGGAATCTACATTGAGAACGGACAGTTCATCCACTCTGCTGGCTTTGTACATATTAACAGTCTGCTTCCAAACGAAGAGGACTACTACAGCGGTTCTACCCGCCTTGTACGTGCTCAGAGAATACTTGGAAACGAGGATAAGGGGATGGGTATAGAGACTATTAAAAATTCGGTATACGGTATGCCTCAACAGGCTAAATAGAGATAACAGTTATGAATAACAGACGTAATTTCCTTAAACAGGCCGGTCTGCTTACAGCAGCTGCCGCTATTTTAAGCCCTTCGCAGATCTTTGCGCAGAAGAATCCTTCAAATGCAAAGAGGGTGAATGGCAGCAAAAAGATGGAACTCTCTTTTGTTCCTTACGATGCTCAGATGAGACATGTGTTTACCATTGCCAATTCGTCAAGGACAACCACACCTATTGTCCTTACCAAAATAACCTACGATGGATATACAGGTTACGGCGAAGCTGCTATGCCTCCATACCTTGGCGAGACACAGGCTTCTGTAATTGAGTTTCTTAAGAAGGTAAATCTTTCACAGTTCAGTTCACCTTTTCTTATTGAGGATATAATGGCCTACGTAGACGCCATTGCAATAAACAACACTGCTGCCAAAGCGGCCGTTGATATTGCTCTGCACGATTTGGTTGGAAAGATGATTGGCCAGCCTTGGTGGAAGATCTGGGGCTTTGACCCTACGACCTGCCCTAATACCTCATTCACAGTTGGTTTGGATACAGAAGAGGTTGTTAAGGAGAAGACAAAAGAGGCGTCTCCATACAAGGTTATAAAGGTTAAGCTTGGAAGGGATGAGGCTACGGACAAGATGATGATTAACACAATACGTTCTGTAACAGATACCGTTATCTGTGTTGATGCAAATCAGGGCTGGAAAGATAAACATTATGCTTTGGATATGATCAACTGGCTCAACGAGCGTAACGTAAATATGATTGAGCAGCCAATGCCTAAGCTTATGTTAGACCAGACTGCATGGCTTACTGAGCGCAGCCCGCTTCCTATCATTGCAGATGAGGCTTGCCAGAGGCTCACAGATATTAAGAAACTTCATGGTGCATATACCGGTATTAACATAAAGCTTATGAAGTGTACCGGTCTGCGTGAGGCACGCGAGATGGTTTCATTGGCACAGGCTCTTGATATGAAGCTTATGGTTGGCTGCATGACAGAGACCTCTTGCGCTATCTCTGCAGGTGCTCAGATTGCACCTAAGACACAGTGGGCAGACTTGGACGGCAACCTGCTTATTGCCAACGACTGCTTTAGCGGAATGAAGATTGTAGACGGCAAGATTACCTTAAGCGATAAGCCGGGCCTTGGCGTTGAACCTACCGCAAAAGTTTTTTAAGCTTTGGCGTTGGCTTTAGCGTTGGCGATTTTTGAAAGTATAGAAAGTAGAGAGGGGAAAGAGAGCTTTAGAATTGCACTTTTTATATAGTAATAAAAATGTTGAATTTACTTAATTAAAAGAGATATGAATAATTTAAGAACTGTTAAAAAGGATATAGTTTATCTTGTTAACGAGGTTATTTCAGACTGTTGGGTTTATCTTTACCTTAACAATAATAAGGACAAAGAGACCGTTGCCGGAATCATCTCAGATGCAATAGCATTAGGTGACAAACTTATTGCAGATGTAAACAACTATCCAAAAGGCAAAGGTGAGCCAAAGAAATTCTTTAAGGTTGTAAACCAGGAACTTTTGTCGGGAGTAGAAAAACTCTTCCAGAGAATTAACGAACTTAACTAAGTAGACGTTAAAAAATAACAAGACATTACTAAAAAATTTACGACAGGCTTCAGATTGCTCTACTGCAGTTTGAAGCCTGTAATTATTTGATAGACTGTATAAATGACAAGTATTATCCTTTTTAAATTTTTTCCGTCAATTATTAAATTGAGCTGCCAGCCGAGCGCAGAATGGCAAACTTGTTTGCAAATTATACCCAAGCTCAGCGTTTATTGTAGATTTTTAACAAAATTTGCATAATCGTTAAATAATTCATACATTTACAAGCGATACAGTTTGAAATGATTACTCATTTCAGCACCCTGCTTCACAGGTATATAAGATATACA
>ENA-OOYV01001426-OOYV01001426.1-human-gut-metagenome-genome-assembly--contig:-NODE-1426-length-14066-cov-2.151809_pt1 | contig 14066 bp, 12 predicted proteins | sample MGYA00241704_ERZ501380 | MGnify/ENA primary metagenome ERZ501380 (study PRJEB25962, sample SAMEA2042984) | human gut metagenome | biome: human gut; feature: human-associated habitat; material: faeces...
CCATCCAGCAGATGTGCTTGTAATATTTTCCGGTCTTTTGCAGCTGCTGTTCCTGCTCCCGGATCAATGCTTCATCCATACAACGCTCCCTCTCACAGGGCAGCCAGACGGCGCACGGCGGCGGTCCTGTCGTCCTTGCCGAACACGGCACTGCCTGCCACCAGAACGTCGGCACCGGCCTCCACGCACAGCGGGGCGGTGGTGTCGTCCACGCCGCCATCCACTTCCAGCAGGTAGCGGGCGCTCCGCTTTGCCCGCTCTTCCTTGAGCCAGCGCAGCTTTTCCAGCGCCGAGGGCATGAACTTCTGCCCGCCGAAGCCGGGCTCCACGCTCATCACCAGCACCAGATCCAGCTGGTCCAGCCACGGTGCCAACGCCTCGGCCGGGGTGCCGGGCTTAATGGTCAGACCCACCTTGCAGCCCAGCGCACGGACGGCGTCAATGGTGGCCTGAATATCATCTTCGCACTCCAGATGGAAATTATACAGGGTCGCACCGGCCTTGATAAAGGGCTCGGCGTATTGCAGCGGGTGGCTGATCATCAGATGCACGTCATAAAAGGCATCCGGCAGCGCCTTGTGCAGGCTTTTGAGCACCGGCACGCCAAAGCTGATGTTGGGCACAAAATGCCCGTCCATCACGTCGTAGTGCAGCATCTGTGCGCCGGCATCCAGCACCATGCGGCAGTCTGCACCCAGCTTGCCAAAATCAGCAGAAAGAATAGAAGGACTCACGATGGCCATAATATTTCATTACGCTCCGTTATTTTTAGCATTTTTTATCCCATGCGTTGCGCGTTTTGCAGGGTTCTGCCGGGCAAAAAATACGCGGGCATGGTTATCTTTTAGTTTACATGAAAACGAGCAAAAAATCAAACCCGCCAATGGCTTTTTCACGGAAATGACGTATTTGGAAAGATCTGTCCATTTGCGAAGTAAACTCCCTCAGTCAAAGCCTGACGGCTTTGCCAGCTCCCCCGAAGGGGGGAGCTTACGAGAGGAGAGGGAAAGGTTGCTTTTTTCTTGGGAAAGAAGCAACTTTTCCGTTTGCAGAAATAGCTCCCCACCTCGGGGGAGCTGGCGAGCAAAGCGAGACTGAGAGGGTTATTTTCAGGAGGAAACAACCAATGTCACAGCATGATCGCTATATCAGCCCTTTTTCCACCCGCTACGCTTCCGATGAGATGCAGTATATCTTCTCGGACGACAACAAGTTCCGCACCTGGCGGCGGCTGTGGGTGGCGCTGGCTCGTGCCGAAATGGATCAGGGTCTGACCAACATCACCCCGGATATGGTAGCTGAGCTGGAAGCCCATGTGGACGATATCAACTACGAAGTGGCCATCGAGCGGGAAAAGCTGGTGCGCCACGACGTCATGAGCCATGTCTACGCCTACGGCCAGCAGTGCCCCAAGGCAGCCGGCATCATCCATCTGGGTGCCACCAGCTGCTATGTGGGCGACAACACCGACATCATCGTGATGCGGCAGGGTCTGGAGCTGGTGCGCAAAAAGCTGGTGGGTGTGCTGGCAAAGCTGGCACACTTTGCCAAGGAGTACAAGGATATGCCCTGCATGGCCTACACCCACTGCCAGCCCGCACAGCCCACCACCGTGGGCAAGCGTGCTACCCTGTGGGCCAACGAACTGGTGATGGATCTGGCCGAGATCGACCATCGTCTGGCTACCCTGCAGCTGCGCGGTGTCAAGGGCACCACCGGTACGCAGGCTTCCTTTATGGAGCTGTTCAAGGGCGATGCCGACAAGATCCGCGCTGTGGATGCTTCCATTGCAAAGGAGATGGGCTTTGACCCCAAGGCCGTTGTGCCGGTGTCCGGCCAGACCTACAGCCGCAAGGTGGATGCCTTTATCCTGAATGCACTGGCGGGTATTGGCCAGAGCTGCATGAAGTTTGCCACCGACCTGCGCCTGCTGGCAAACTTCAAGGAGATGGAGGAGCCCTTTGAGAAGAACCAGATCGGTTCCTCCGCTATGCCCTACAAGCGCAACCCCATGCGCTGCGAGCGCATCTGCGCCCTTGCCCGCTACCTGATGGTGGATGTGCTGAACCCCAGCTTTACCACCGGCACCCAGTGGTTTGAGCGCACGCTGGACGACAGCGCCAACAAGCGCGTTGCCATGGCTGAAGGCTTCCTCGCCGCCGACGCCATCCTGAACATCATGCTCAACGTCACCGACGGCATCGTGGTGTATCCCAAGGTGGTGCGCAGCCGTCTGATGGCAGAGCTGCCCTTCATGGCCAGCGAGAACATCATGATGCAGGCTGTGGAAAAGGGCGGCAACCGTCAGGAGCTGCACGAGCGCCTGCGCCAGCACGCCATCGCCGCCGGCAAGCAGGTCAAGGAAGAGGGTCTGCCCAACGATATGGTGGACCGCATTGCCGCAGACCCGGCCTTTGGCCTGACCCGCGAGGAGATCGTGGCGGGCCTTGTGCCGGAGAACTTTGTGGGCCGTGCACCCCAGCAGGTGGAGGAGTTTATCGCCAACGTCCTGCAGCCCATCTTCGATGCTGACCCCGAGGATGTGGAGCAGCACGCCTCCCTGAGCGTCTGATAACAAGATCAATTGCAAAAAGGAGAAGCCCACGGGCTTCTCCTTTTTGCGTTTGTGCCTTGCACGATTTTGTCTGTCATGTTACACTGAGGGCATCATCAACAAAGGAGAACCGCTTATGCGTTTGGATAAATATCTGGCCGAGACTGCCCAGTGCACCCGCAGCGAGGCCAAAACCATGCTGGCAAAGGGGCGCGTGCAGGTAAACGGCGCGGTGTGCAAAAAAGGGGACACCCAGCTGAAGGATAACGACACGGTGACGGTGGACGGCGCGCCGCTGCGCTATCAGAAGTTCGTCTACCTCATGCTCAATAAGCCCGAGGGGGTGGTGAGCGCCTCTACCGATAAACGGGACACCACCGTGGTGGACCTGGTAGGGGACGCCTACCCCCGGCGGGAGCTGTTTCCGGCCGGGCGGCTGGATAAGACCAGCACCGGCTTTGTGCTGCTGACCGATGACGGCGGCTTTGCCCACGATATTCTGTCCCCCCGGCACCATGTTTCCAAGACCTACACCGTGACCATCGACACCCCGCTCACGCAGGAGATGCGCACCGGCTTTGCGGCGGGCGTGACCCTTGCCGACGGCACAGCACTTTCGCCTGCGGGGGTCACGCTGGCAGACGGCACTGCTCTTTCGCCCGCCGAGGTGACCGCCCTTTCCCCGGACGGATGCACCGTGCGGGTAGTGCTGCGGCAGGGGGTGTACCACCAGATCAAACGGATGTTCGGTGTGTACGGTGCCGGGGTGAATGCTTTGCACCGGGAGGCGATTGGCGGCCTTGCACTGGATGCACAGCTTGCCCCGGGGCAGTGGCGGGAGCTTTCTGACGAAGAAGTGGCAAAAATTACCAGATAAAACACTGCACTTTTCACGCGACTTTCAAAAATGTATCACAATTTACCGGTAAAATAACGGTAAGAACCACGCAAAAAGGCACTTTTTTGGCAAAAAATGGCCCCGAAAGATAATTTCAACAAGAAAGAATTATCTTTTTTGTTGAAATATGTTGCAAAAGTAAATTCTTTTGTGTAAAATATAGATTGTAATGCGGCTAAATTGTTTAAAATCACAACCCATGCCGCCGCGGCTTGCACAAACGAGGAAAAGGGGTATCCATTTATGGCCAATAGAGTATTTCAAAGCGTGATCTACCAGATGAAGGACGCAATCAATCGGGTGGTCGGCGTTGTGGATGAGACTGGCGCTGTCATTTCCTGCTCGGAGCTGAACCTGATCGGCGAAGTGCGCGAGGGCTATATGGCCGAGCGTCTGACCGCAGGCGACCGCTTTGTGCGCGACGGCTATACTTACCAGCAGTTCTCCAACGCCAAGCATAACGATTATGCCGTGTTCGTGGAGGGCGCCGACGAGACTGCAGGGCAGTTTGCCGGTGTACTGGCCATCAGCCTGCAGAGCATCAAGCAGTACCACGACGAAAAGTTCGATAAGTCCAACTTTATCAAGAACGTGGTGCTGGACAACATCCTGCCCGGCGATATCTACGCTAAGGCACGGGAGCTGCACTTTGCCACCGATGTTTCCCGCGTGGTGTTCATCGTGCGGGTGATCAGCGGCGGCGATATCTCTGCCTACGATGTGGTCAGCAGCCTGTTCCCCGATAAGCAGAAGGACTTTGTGTTCAACATCAGCGAGACCGACACCGTGCTGGTCAAGGAGATCCGCAAGGGCATCGACCGCACCGATATGGAAAAGCTGGCTGCCAGCATTGTGGATACCCTCTCCGGCGAACACTACATCAAGGCCGTGGTCGGCATTGGCACCCCCATTGCCAACGTGAAGGATCTGGCTACCTCCTTTAAGGAAGCCCAGATCGCCATGGAAGTGAGCAAGGTGTTCGATACCGAAAAGCAGATCATCCGCTACGATAATCTGGGCATTGCTCGTCTGATCTACCAGCTGCCCACCACCGTGTGCGAGATGTTCCTGCGCGAGGTGTTCAAGCAGGGCAGCATTGAAAGTCTGGAGCAGGAGACCCTGTTCACCATCCAGCGCTTCTTTGAGAACAACCTGAATGTGTCCGAGACCAGCCGCGGCCTGTTTGTGCACCGCAACACGCTGGTGTATCGTCTGGAAAAGATCAAAAAGCTGACCGGTCTGGATCTGCGTGAGTTCGACGACGCTATCGTCTTTAAGGTAGCGCTGATGGTAAAGAAGTACCTGTCCAACAACCCGGCCAAATACTGATATTCCGCTGTGCGGGTTTTGCCCCGCCGGCGCCGAACCGGCCGCTCGAAACCGATGCTGGCCGGTTCTTTTTGCAGTACGGGCTGCGGACGGGCTGTCTTGACCGTCAAAAATCTTGATGTCAGGAGCTAATACGATTCCATGATCGATTTTGAACACGTTTCCAAAGAATATAAAAAGGGTGGCCGCCTTGCACTGGAGGATATCAACTTCCATGTGGATGAAGGCGAGTTCGTCTTTCTGCTGGGTCACTCCGGCGCAGGCAAATCCACCCTGCTCAAGCTGATTTTGCGGGAGGCGCTGCCTACCTCCGGCAAGGTGACCGTACTGGGCAAGGACGTAGCCAAGCTGCGCCGCCACAAGATCCCTTACCTGCGCCGTCAGATGGGCATCATCTTTCAGGACTTCCGGCTGATCCCAAGCATGACCGTGTACGAGAACGTGGCCTTTGCCATGCACGTCCTCAACGTGCCCCACAAGGAGATCCGTCCCCGCGTGGAGTACATTCTGGAGCTGGTGCATCTGGAGGATAAGGCCAAGTGCTACCCGGATACCCTTTCCGGCGGCGAGCAGCAGCGTGTGGCTGTGGCGCGTGCGCTGGTGCATAACCCCAAGCTGGTCATTGCAGATGAGCCCACCGGCAACATTGACCCGGAGCTGAGCCTGGAAATGATGCAGCTGCTGGAGCGGGTGAGCAAAATGGGCATCACGGTGCTGGTGGTCACCCACGAGCACGAGCTGGTGCACCGCTTCCATCAGCGTGTGGTTACCCTGAGCCATGGCCGCATCGTCTCGGACGTGCCCGCAGACCCCGTGGCCGCCGCCGAGGACGATCTTTCGCTGGATGTTGCCGCCTTTGATGCGGACGATGCGGCCGCTGCAAAGAAGGAGGTGGCTGCCGTATGATGCGTCCCTCTACCTTCTTTTTCCTTACCCGGCGCGGTGTGCGCAACTTGGGCAAGCACTGGGCCATGACCATTGCCTGCATCGCTTCTTTGAGTGTTTGTATGACCCTGAATATCTTTGCCAGTCTGGCCGAGGTGAATGTGGGCAGCATGGTGGCCTATCTGGGCAGCCAGAACGAGACGGTGGTCTATCTGGACCCCGAATGTGATGATGCCACCGCCGCGCAGGTAGGCGAGACCCTTTCGGCTATGCCGGGGGTCAGCGGGGTGCAGTACGTTTCCAAGCAGGACGTGCTCGACACCTACCGCGGCTATATGCAGGATTATTCCTCCCTGTGGGATGAATTTGAGACCGACAACCCCTTTAAGGCCAACTACCGGGTCACCCTGAGCGACCTGACCCAGATGGAGCGCATGAGCGTGAAGATGCAGGCCATCCCGGGCGTTGTCAGCGTTACTGCCCCGGTGGAGATGACCAATGTCTTTGTGGAGATCCAGAAGGCAGTCACCAAGGGTGGCCGCATGATCGTGCTGGTGTTGATGGTGGTCAGCATCATCACGGTGGGCAGCACCATCCGTCTGAGCGTTTTTGCCCGCCGCCGCGAGATCGAGATCATGAAGTATGTGGGTGCTACCAACCGCATGGTCACCCTGCCTTTCTTTGTGGAGGGCCTGACTATGGGTCTGATCTCCGGTATCCTGACCGCAGCGGTCAGCCTTGGCTGTTACACCTATGTGGTCAACGCCGCTGGTGGCTTGGGCGGCATCTGGCAGATGCTCATGGGCCGCGCACTGGTGCCGGTGACAAACGTGCTGCCGACCATCGTGGTAACAAGCCTGCTCAGCGGTGCTATCGTAGGCGGCGTGGGCAGTATGTTCTCTATCCGCAAACATCTGAATGTGTGACCGAAAGGAGCCGCGTTTTATGAGTAAAGCAATGCACGCAAAGCCCTTCCGGCTCACAGGCCCTTATACCGCCCGGCACGCCCGGCCGGAAAGCCCCCGCAGCAAGCTGATCCGTGTGGTCAGCCTTGGGCTGGCCTGTGTCTGCCTGCTGCTGACAGCCACAGTGTACCCGGCCTCGGCAGCTACCAATAGCACCAGCATGGCTAGTTTGCAGACCAAGCTGGACAAGCTTTCCCAGTCTATCAATCAGCACAAAAAGGAACTCTCGGACGCAAAAAAGAAGGAATCTGCCGCAAAGGCGCTGGAAAGTGAGCTGAAAGAGCGGGTCACCGTCCTACAGGATCAGATCAGTGTGCTCGGCGGCCAGATCGCTGCGGTGCAGAACAGCATTGGCGAGAAGGAACAGCAGATCGGTGTGATGCAGACCCAGATCACGGACAAGCAGACCCAGATCGAGCAAAAGCAGAACGAGATCGACGGTCAGTGGGATGATTTCAAAAAGCACATGGCCGCCATGCAGGAGCTGCGGGACGGCGGCAGCGTAGCCATGCTCAGCGCGGTGAACGACCTGTACGAGCTGCTTACCTTTAACGAGGTGATGCAGGATATCTCCATCAAGGACACCGAGATCATGAACAACATGAAGTCTGCCAAGCAGGAGCTGGAGGACGATAAGGCCGCGCTGGAAGAGCAGAAGGCCGGTCTGGAAGCCGAAAGGGCAGAGCTGCAAAGCCAGAAGAGTGAGTTGGACAGCCAGAATGCCCAGATGAAGGGCAAGCAGAGCGAGCTGAACAACAGCATCTCTGCGGCAAAGCTTTCCGCTGCCGAGGCACAGGCGGCGCAGCAGAAGGCACAGGCAGCCATTGAATCCGACGAGTTGAACTACGAGGCCGTGAAAAAGGAGATCCAGAAGATGATCGCCGCAGCCTCTGCCAGCAAGCCGCAGCTGAGCTTTAGCGGCTTTGCCTGCCCGCTGAAGAGTTATAGCCGCATCTCCAGCGAGTACGGCTGGCGCAAGAACCCGGTCTCCGGCGTAAACAAGCTCCATGCCGGTATCGACTTTGCGGCAGCCGGCGGCACGCCTATCTACGCAGCCGCCAGCGGCTATGTGCAGGTGGCAGGCTGGTCTACCGGCGGCTATGGCAACTACGTTATCATCTACCACGGCAAAATGTCCGATGGCAATACCTATTCCACCCTGTACGCGCACATGCGCTCGGTGGCTACCAGTGCAGGCAAGTATGTGAAGCAGGGTGAACTGATCGGTTATGTGGGCACCACCGGCAATTCCACTGGCAACCACCTGCATCTGGAGGTGTGGAAGGGCGGCTCCAAGGCCAACGCCGTGAACCCCCGCAGCTGCATCCCCATCCCCCATAACTAACTAACAAGCAACGCAAGGAGTCTGGTTGATCTATGAACGAACAAAAACGCAAGCGCGTGCTGCGCATCGGCTGTCTGGTTCTGGCAGGGGTGTTTGTACTCTCGCTGCTGGGCAGCATCCTTATGATGCTGCTGCTCTGACCGGAGGAAACAAACCATGAACCGTAAAATTTCTTTGGGTATGGCGGTCACTATCGTGATCCTTGCCATGACCGTGACCTTTTCCATCACGATGCTCATCGCCATGCGTCTGTTCGACAGCACGGTCAACAGCGTAAAAGAAAAGGAAAGTATGTACAACAAGATCGCTGAGGTGGACCGCTATGTCCGCAGCAACGATTACTACACCATTGACGAGGCCACCCTGTACGACCGCCTGACCGCCGGTTATCTGCTGGGTACGGGCGATAAGTACGCCCGCTACTACACTGCCAACGCCTACACCGAACTGATGAACATCCAGAGCGGCAAGATTTTGGGCATCGGTGTGGAACTTGGCATCGACCAGACCGGTTACGCCAAGGTGACCCGTGTTTACGACGGATCTCCCGCACAGGAAGCAGGCATCGCCGTAGGCGACTACATCACCACCGTGGGCGATACCGATGTCAAGAGCCTGTCCGGCGCAGACGCCGTATACAAAGCCTTGCAGGGCGAGGCGGGCACTACCGTTACCGTGACATGGCTGGACAGCTCTGCCGCCAGTAAAACCGCTGAGCTGACCCACTCCGGATACACCAGCACCACCGTGGATTACCAGCTGCTGGACAATGTGGGCTATATCCGCATTCGTCAGTTCGACGGCACCACGCCCAGCGAGCTGGACTATGCCCTGCGCACCCTGACCGCAAACGGCGCAGCCAGTCTGGTATTCGACCTGCGGGACAATGGCGGCGGCATTCTGGAAGATGCCATCAACTGCATTGACCTGATCGCCCCGGAGGGCACGGTGGCCTACGCCGAGGATAAAAACGGCAACCGCACCGTCATCGGCAGCAGCGATGCCGAAAGTGCCGTCAGTCTGCCGATGGTCTGTCTGGTCAACGGCAACACCGCCAGCGCAGCCGAGCTGTTCGCAGCCACCCTGCGCACCATGAACGGTGCCCGTCTGGTGGGTACCACCACCATGGGCAAGGGCACCATCCAGAGCAGCCCGCAGCGTCTGTCGGACGGCAGTGCCGTGGTCATCACGGTGGCAAAGCTGGTCTGCGGCGACGGCAGCTGCTTTGATGGCACCGGCCTGACCGTGGATGTGGAGCGTGCCCTGAGCGCAGAGGAAGCAACGAACTTCTACGACTACACCCCCCAGACCGACCCGCAGGTGCAGCGCGCTGTCAGCGCTGCCCAGCAGCTGAGCGGTACTACTACGCTGGCAGGCGCAAGCTCTGCCGCCGCAGCGGACAGCGCTGCTTCCTCTGCCGCAGCAGAGGATACCGCCCCCGCAGAGACTGCGGAGGGAGAACCCGCCGAGGGTGAGACTGATGCATCTGAGCCGGAAACGGCTGCGAGCACAGCGGAGTGAACCCCACGATCCTGAACCATAAACACCAAAAAGGCTGCTGCGTTCTGCAACAGCCTTTTTCTGAGAAAGGAAATGACCCTATGCCGGAACTGACCGACCTTTCTGTGATCCGTGCCCTGTGCGAAAAGTACGATTTTGCGCTTTCCAAGGGCTTTGGGCAGAACTTTATCATCAACCCGGGCATCCCCACAAAAATCGTGGATGCCAGCGGGGTAGACAAGCGCTACGGTGTCATCGAGATCGGCCCCGGCATCGGCGTGCTGACTAAGGAACTGGCCAAGCGCGCCGCCAAGGTGGTGTCCATCGAGGTGGACGAGCGTCTGCCGCCTCTGCTGGCCGAGACCATGGCCGGGGTGGACAACTTCAAGCTGGTGCTGCAGGATGTGCTGAAGGTGGACCTGAAAGCCCTCATTGCGGCAGAGTTCCCGGGCATGCCGGTGGCTGTGTGCGCCAACCTGCCCTATTACATCACCAGCCCCATCGTCATGAAGCTGCTGGGCGACCGCCTGCCCATCGAGAGCCTGACCGTCATGGTGCAGAAGGAGGCCGCCGACCGTCTGGCAGCTGTGCCCGGCACCCGCGCCTCCAGCGCCATCAGCTGCGCGGTGAACTACTACGCCACCTCCAAGCTGATGTTCACCGCCGCACCGGGCAGCTTTTATCCTGCCCCCAAGGTGACCAGCGCCGTGGTGCGCATGGACATCCGTCCCACCCCCGCTGTGCAGGTGGAGGACGAGGCGGGCTACTTTGCACTGGTGCGCGCCGCCTTTGGGCAGCGCCGCAAGACTGCTGCCAATGCCATTGCAGGTGGGCTGAACCTGCCCAAGGAGAAGGTCATTGCTGCCATCGAATCCGCAGGCTTTGATGCCCGCATCCGCCCGGAAGCCCTGACGCTGGAGGACTTTGCCAAGATCCAGCAGGCACTGGGCTGAGCAAAAAGCAGTATAGTCGGTGGGCGATAGCCCACTGAAAAAAGATCGCAAAAAAACCGGAACCTTTTCAGAGCCGCAAGGGCTCACAAAAAGGTTCCGGTTTTCTGTTTTTTAATGGTTATGCGGCAGCATTCGCCTTACTCAGAAGGGGAAGATGGTGCCGTCCTCCTTCACGGTGCAGGCGTTCAGGGCGACCTTACCGTGAATGTCTGCACCGTCTGCAAGGGTGTTAACGTTTGCTGCGGAGGAGGTGCCGAAGGCCTTGAATTGCCAGCCCTTTGCAGAGGCGCTGTCCTCTGCTGCCCAAACTGCGGCAGACAACGACGGACTGACTGCGGCATTGCCAAGAAGGGTATTATTTTGTGAAATGCTGGGACGAATGCGCAGGCGTACCGGACTTTTTTGCGCCCTTGCGCACCGGGCAAAAAAGAAATTTCTTTTCATAGTCCTGCGGTGGGTAGGACGAAACTTTGTCAAATGCGTGGAATATTACAGAAAAATTTGTGAAAGGCGACCAATGAATATCCCCTAAACGTGTTGATATTGAGAAAAAAGACGGAGGATTGTTTACAAAAGAATGACAGGCTGGTATACTTTATAACGGTAGATCCCTATGAGATCCGCAAAGAAATAAGAAAGGAAATACCGAACCGTGAATACCGCCGCACCGCACGCCCTGAAAAAACGATTGCTGACCCTAGCACTGAGCCTTGCTTTCCTGCTTACCTGTCTGCCCGCTGCACTGGCAGTGGATCTGAATGTGGACGCAGGCTTCTACTTCAAGCAGAGCCGGGGCGGCACCTGTACGCTGGCCTCCGCAGCCATGATGCTGCGCCGCCGTGCCTACTTTGACGGGCTGAGCGACTGGACGAACGTGACCGAGAACAGTGTGCGCTCCACAGCATGGGCCAACGGCCTTGCGCACAGCTTTACATATAAGGAGATGCAGGTGGGCTACGCCACTCTGCCTTCCGGGCTGCAAAGCAAAACGGCGGTGCTGATTTCCCTGCTGGAGCAGCACCCGGAGGGCATCGTCCTCTACGACCGCACCCAGCCCCATGCGGTGCTGCTGACTGACTACACCAACGGTATTTTCTATTGCTCCGACCCGGCGGGGAACATCGGCTACGGCCGCATCCCCATTACCAGCTCCAGCGTGTCCATTGCAAGAGCGTCCTGTTACTGGTACGTCACTGCAGATCACAACAGCGTGGCGGCACAGGCCGATGGTCTGCGGCTGGAGGGCGTGCGCTACCCGGTGAATATCCGCACCGGCAGCGGCATGACGCTGACCGGTACGGCTAACAGCGCTACCGGCACTACCTTGACCAGTGTACAGGTGGCCATTCTGGATGCGGCAGATCAGACCGTGCAGAGTGCGGCGGCACAAGTGAACGCCGCCGCTTTCTCTCTGAACACGCTGGACAGTCAGATCCGCTTCGGGGAGCTGCCGGAGGGCAGCTACAGCTATATGGTGCTGGTGACCGACTCTACGGGCGAGAGCCTGTGCTTTGCCTCGGACTTCACGGTGTCCGGCAGCGCAAGCAGTACCCAGACCTACTGGTCGGTCAAGGATGCCGAGGGCACCAAGCTGCAGCAGACGGTCCAGCAGATGGAGACCACGGTAGAAACTGCTGCTGAGACCACCGTAAGCTGGTTTGCAAAGCTGTTCGACTGATAAAAAGAAATAATTCAGGGCTGCTGCACATTGCTTTGTGCAGCAGCCCTATTTGTGTAATTTAGGATTTTTCTGCAAAAAAGTAGTTCAGAACCGCCCGCAGGCGGTTCTGAACCACAAAATTTAAAATGATTTTTCCGCGGCTATTACCTCCGCAGTTCTGTGCCGGGGTAGTAGTGCGCCAGAATGGCGCGGTAGTCTGCGCCCTGCTCTGCCAGTGCCTTTGCACCCCACTGGCTCATGCCTACGCCGTGGCCGTAGCCCCTTGTGGTAAAGGAGAAGGTGCCGCTCTGGCAGACCACCGTAAAGCAGGCGCTGCGCAGCCCCAGCGCTTTGCGCAGGGCGGTACCCTGCACCGTCTGCCCGCAGACCGGCAGGCTGTCCACATAGCCGGAGGGAGTGAGCACCGGCGTGCCAAACCACTGCGCCTGTTGGGAGAGGTCGGCGGTAATGCCCAGACGCTCAGCTAGCAGCTGCTGTAACTGGGCGGCGGAAAGGTTCAGGGTATATTCGTAGTTGTCGGCGGCGGTGTCAGTGCTGCTGTCCACCGGCACCAGATAGGGCAGGGCGGTGCCCCACACCTTCTCGCTGGCTTCGGTGCGGCCGTTGGACATGGCAAAGTAGCTTGTCCCGGCGGGAGCATCCTCGTAATATAGCACCTGCGTCTGTACTGCATCCACCAGCGCAGAAAGCCGGGCGTAGCTGGCCGCGTATGCGGTGCCCCAGTAACTGTGCAGCACTGCATCGGTCAGGCAGCCCTGCCGCCGGGCGGGGTCTGCGGTGAACCATGCGCCGTTTTCCCTGGTGCTGTGGTCCCGGCGGTACAGAGCGTAGCTGTGCGCCGCCACTGCCTGCGCCTTCAGCGCTTCATCCGGCCAGCTGACCGGCATCTCGGCGGCAACTGCCCCAATCAGGTATTCCCGCAGCGGCAGCGTTATCGTCTGCCCGGTGCTCTGATCCGTAAAGCAAACGGTATCGGCTGTGTCAGCAGGGGAGGGAGCCACTCTGCTGCTTTCTTCTGAGGTGACAGAGGCCGCTTCTGCTGCGGACGGCGCAGTGCCCTGCACAACAAGCGCCATACGGGCAAGACGGTAGGCAGCACACGGCAACGCGCAGCCCAGCACCAGCAGAACGGTGCACAGCAGCAAAAAGGAACGTTTCATACTAGACCTCCTCCCGGAACGCAAGCTTTGGGTACATCATACGCCCGGCAGCGTGCAAACCGGCAGGAAATGCGCAGGAAAGCCCCAGTATTTTTGCGCTTTGCGGTGAGAAGTGTACACTTAGCGCTTGAATTTACTTCATAAAAGCGATATTATAAAAGTATGTCCATCAGAGAGTAGGATGGACTGGATCGGAAAGTATAAGAAGTAAGAGACGGAAAGGAGCACTCCTATGAATTTTGCACACGCAGAAGTGGCAACACTGGACCCGACGACCATGCGTACCCTGTGCGAGGAGTACATCGCAAACAACTACATCGACCCGGAGACCAGCGAGCGGCTGGGGGTCAAGCGCGGCCTGCGCAACCCGGATGGCACCGGTGTGCTGGCCGGCCTGACCAACGTCTGCGACGTTGTGGGCTATAAAAAGGATCAGGAAGGCCATGTGATCCCCACTCCAGGCAAGCTGATCTACCGCGGTGTGAACATCAACGAGATCGTGGACGAGGCCTACCGCAACGACCGCTTTGTGTTTGAAGAGGTCATCTGGCTGCTGCTGTTCGGCAGCCTGCCCACCCAGGAGCAGCTGGACGATTTCTGTGAGCTGCTGGCAGAGCACCGCGCCCTGCCCGATGGTTTTATGGATACCATGAATGCTCCTTCGCCCAATATTATGAACAAGATGCAGCGGTGCGTGCTGGGCCTGTATTCCTACGACGAGCATGCCGAGGACCTGACGCTGGAGAATATCCTGAACCAGAGCATCAACCTGATCGCCAGCATGCCCACCATGATG
>ENA-OOYV01001428-OOYV01001428.1-human-gut-metagenome-genome-assembly--contig:-NODE-1428-length-14056-cov-1.923577_pt1 | contig 14056 bp, 10 predicted proteins | sample MGYA00241704_ERZ501380 | MGnify/ENA primary metagenome ERZ501380 (study PRJEB25962, sample SAMEA2042984) | human gut metagenome | biome: human gut; feature: human-associated habitat; material: faeces...
GCAGCTTGTCACATTTAACGGCAACAGCTTTGATATTCCTTATTTAAAGAGGCATTACGACTTAAATGAACTAACCTGTGATATAGAAAAATATCCATCCCTGGATTTTTACCAGTTTTTAAAACCTTTTCAAAATCTTTTTCAGATGACACATGGAAAACAAAAAGACTGGGAACAGTTTCTTGGCTTAAATAGAGAAGACAAATATGATGGCGGACAGCTTATCGCTGTTTACAAAGACTACCTTATGTCAAAGGACGAAGACTTGTTACATAATCTTCTGCTTCACAATGAAGATGATTTACTTGGTATGAAATATCTTCTTCCGCTCTTTTCCTATCGTCAGATTTTCCTTGAGGACATCACTTTACAGAGAATCGCACCCGCCAATAAAGTGTTTGAACGTGGAAATGGCAGCATTGCTATCTCCTGCAGACTTCCTCTCCCTCTGCCACAGCCATTAGAGGTATCTACCCCTATAGGAGATCTCTTTTCTGACAAAAAAGATTTGTCCATACTGACGATCACCCTTCCTTTTGTTGAGGACGTGTTAAAACATTTTTACAAAGACTATCACAATTATTATTATCTTCCAAAAGAGGAACGGGCGATTCATAAAAGTGTCGGCTGCTACGTTGAACGCCAATACCGCCGGGCAGCAAAAGCTTCTACCTGCTATGTCAAAAAAGATGGAATCTTCCTGCCGCTTCCAAAAGCGCAGAAACATTTTGGAATACAGATAGAGAATTATCCTTATGAAAAGACTTTTCCTTTGTATAAGAGAGAATATAAGGAACTTCGATGGTTTGCAGAATTTGATGATGTATTCTCAGAAAAAAATACGGGGATTTCTGTATATTTGCGGGATATCATAAAAGAACTGCTGATTACTCGTATGGAATGTGATTTATAGGATAAGTAATTCTGCTACAGCCAAAGACAGAACCAGGAAAGAGAAAGAATCCCTATTTGTGACCTCGAAGCAAAAATTGGATGCAAGCGTTTCCGCGAACATTCAACCTGCCGCGACTAAAGTCACAAATAGGGATTTTTTCTCTTTCTTATTTCGTCAGCTTTGCCTAAAACGACTATTTCATCTCTTTTGCAAGAGCCACGATCTGCGCTTCGCTTGTTTCATCTACCGCAGAGCGAATTGTCACCGTTGTATCTGCAAATGTAATATTCTTGCTCTTCTCAAAAGCAGCCTTCATAATCTTTGCTGCCATCGGGGTCCAGCTTCCATTCTCTACAAATCCAATCTTACGGTTCTGATAGCTTCTCTCTGTCAGATGGTTAATGAATTCTTTCATAAATGGGAAAATATCTCCATTATATGTCGTTGTGGCAAGAATTAACTTTCCGTAACGGAATGCATCTTCTACAGCTTCTGCCATATCATCTCTAGCAAGATCTGTAACAACAACTTTTGGACAGCCTTCTTCTTTTAACTTCTCAGCTAACAGTTCTACAGCCTTTTTTGTATTGCCATAAACAGAAGTATAGGCAATTACTGTTCCCTCTGTCTCCACCTGATAGGAAGACCAGATGTTGTATAGGTTCAGATAATGCTCTAAGTTCTCAGTTAATACTGGTCCATGTAATGGGCAGATTGCCTTAATTTCAAGGGAGCCAACCTTGCCGAATAACTTCTGTACCATTGGGCCATATTTGCCAACGATACCGATGTAATAACGGCGTGCTTCACAATCCCACTCTTCCTCTACATCTAATGCACCAAACTTACCAAAAGCATCTGCAGAGAAGAAAATCTTATCTGTTGTATCATAAGTCATCATAACTTCTGGCCAGTGAACCATAGGAGCCATAACAAAAGTAAGGTTATGCTTACCTGTACTTAAAGTCTCTCCCTCTTTTACGATAACCTGACGGTCTGCAAAATCTGTTCCAAAGAACTGCTTCATCATAGGGAAAGTCTTTGCATTACCAACAATCTTTGCTTCTGGATACTTTTCAGCAAAGTTAGCAATATTAGCCGCATGGTCTGGTTCCATATGCTGCACGATTAAGTAATCCGGAGTTCTTCCCGCAAAAGCCTCCTCCAGATTTGCAAGCCACTCATCCTTAAAATGTGCATCTACCGTATCAAATACTGCAACCTTCTCATCAAGAACAACATACGAATTATATGCCATTCCGTTCGGTACATCATACTGACCCTCAAATAAATCTACTTCATGATCATTCACACCAACATAAATAATATCTTCTGTAACTTTAAACATGTAATCACCTCATATTTCTGATTATTGTAAAAAAATATCACTACGTAACCACCACAATTTTCTATGTGGCACAGTTCCTATTATATAAAATTTAATAGAAGTATACAAGACAAATTTTACCTAACTTGCAAACTGGCTGTTATACAGCTTCGCATAGAATCCATTCTGCTTTAACAACGTCTCGTGATTTCCCTGCTCGATAATATGCCCGTCTCGCATGACCAGAATCACATCCGCATTCTGAATCGTAGATAAACGATGTGCTACGATAAAGCTTGTTCGTCCGGCCATCATTTTCGCAAACGCATTCTGAATCTTTTGTTCGGTACGGGTATCAATGGAGGAAGTTGCCTCATCAAGAATCAGCATAGACGGAAGGTCAAGCATTACTCTTGTGATACAAAGAAGCTGTTTCTGCCCCTGACTCATTCCTGCTCCATCTTCTGTAATATATGTGTCGAGTCCCTTTGGCATTTTTTTAATAAAGCTGTAGGAATGAGCCTCTTTTGCCGCAGCGATAATCTGTTCGTCACTAAAGCCTTCTCGTCCCATCGTTATATTATCACGGATTGTTCCACTTCGAAGCCAGGTATCCTGTAATACCATACCGTAGGAAGTTCTAAGGCTCTCTCTCGTAATATCACGGATATCCGTTCCCTCTACCATGATTTTCCCTTTATTTACATCATAAAAACGCATCAAAAGATTAATAATTGTTGTCTTTCCGCACCCGGTAGGTCCGACAATCGCAATACGCTGTCCTTTTTTCACATTAAGATTAAAGTCTTCAATCAGGCGTTTCTCTGTGGTATAGGAGAAGTTTACATGAGAAAGTTCGATATTTCCCTCTGGATTTGCTAGAACAAGGGCATCTTTCTTATCATCGGTTTCCGGTGTTTCCTCAATGAGTTCGAAAATACGAGCCGCACAGGCTAATGCGTTCTGCAATTCCGTAACTACACCAGATATCTCATTAAATGGCTTTGTATACTGATTTGCATAGCTTAACAGACAGGTAAGCTGTCCAACGCTAAGTCCCCCGCCAATGGCAGTGAGTGCACCGCTTAATGCCACGCTTGCATATACAAGGCTGTTGACAAAACGGGTAGACGGATTCGTAATAGAAGAAAAGAAGATAGCTTTTAAAGAATATCCCTGTAACTTATCATTCACAGCTGCAAAACGTTCTCCGGCTCTCTTTTCATAGCCAAATGCTTTTACAACCTTTTCTCCTTCAATCATTTCCTCAATTAATGCTGTCTGCTCTCCTCTTGTCTCTGACTGCAATTTAAACATAGAGTAAGTGTGAGTTGCGATAAAACGGGCAACTAATAAAGAAATCGGTGTCAGACAGACAACCAAAAGAGCAATTCCTACATGGATGGAAAAAATAAATCCAAGCGTACCGAGAATCGTCACAACTCCAGTAAAAAACTGGGTAAATCCCATTAAAAGCCCATCGGCAAACTGATCAACGTCGGCAATAACACGACTTACTACATCTCCATAAGAGTGTCCATCAATATATTTAAGTGGCAGCTTTTCAATCTTTTTCATTGCCTCATTACGGATGTCTCTTGTTACATGAAATGTAATGTGGTTGTTACAGATATTCATGATCCACTGTGTGATTCCCGTAAATAAAATAACTGTCGCACCTTTTTCTAATATTTTTGCAATCGCCGCAAAATTTACCTGTCCTTTTTTAATAATAAAATCAATCGCATCTCCGACAAGGATTGGTACATATAATGTACCGGCAACGGTAAGTGCCGCCATAAGAATCGATAAAATCAGAAGGAAACGGTAGTTTTTTAAATAATGCCACACTTTTTTTATTGTGCTTTTTCTTTTGCCGTTTGTATTTTGCTGTGCCATTTACGCTTCCTCCTTCTTAAACTGTGTCTCATAAATTTCACGGTAAATATTACAGGACTTAAGTAACTGTTCATGCGTTCCCTGCCCTGCTATCTTTCCATCATCAAGCACTAAAATCATGTCAGCATTCTGGATGGAGGAAGTTCTCTGTGACACGATAAATACAGTCGGTTTTCTCTTCATATCCTGAATTGCTTTTCGAAGCCTGGCATCTGTTGCATAATCAAGGGCAGATGCACTGTCATCCATAATGAGGATATCTGACTGTGGCACTAACGCTCTTGCTAAAGTAAGGCGCTGTCTCTGTCCACCAGAAAGGTTTTTACCGCCCTGTTCTATCTTCGCATCAAGTCTTCCTTCTTTTGTGTCAACAAATTCCTTTGCCTGCGAGATAGCAAGTGCCTCTTCTATCTGTTCTTCTGTCGCATCCGGGCAGCCAAAAGTCAAATTATCCCGAATCGTTCCGGCAAAAAGCTGTGCCTTTTGTGGAACAACAGAAATTGTGTTTCTTAAAAATCCATAAGTATAATCCTGTATATTTTTCCCTGCAATATCTACCTCTCCCTCACTCACGTCATAAAATCTTGGAATCAGATTGACAAGTGTAGACTTTCCAGAACCAGTACCTCCAATAATTCCAATGGTCTGTCCTGGCATTGCCTTAAAGGAAATATTCTCCACAGCATGATCTCCGCCTCCGGCGTAAGTAAAGGAAACGTTTTTAAATTCTACCGCAGGAGTGGTATTACCTGCAGCAGCAACTGTTTTTGTTCCTTCTTTCATAGATGGCTCAATATGAAAAACATCCTGAATACGATTAAAACATGCCATCGCTTTTGTCACGGAAATAATGAGGTTTGCCAGCTTGATAAGCTCTACAAGAATCTGGGACATATAGTTATAAAGCGCAACAACCTGTCCCTGTGATAACGTACCAAGACTTACACGAACCGCACCGGTATGAATCAATACCAAAATAGCAAAGTTGATAATAATAAAAGTCAGTGGATTCGTAAGTCCTGATATTTTTCCAGCAAATTTCTGTAAAGAAGTAAGTTCTTCATTCTCTGCTAAAAACTTATTATATTCTGCCTGTTCCTGATGAAAAGCACGAATCACACGCACACCTGTAAGATTCTCTCTTGTTGTTCCAAGAATTGTATCGAGTCCTGACTGTACCTTTTTATAAAGTGGCTTTGTAATAAACATGACACCAAATACAACGATAGACAATAAAATGATTGCCACAACAAAAATCATCGCAGCCTTCACATCAATCGTAAATGCCATGATCATCGCACCAAATACAATAAATGGAGACCGCAGGAACAGACGAAGTACCAGATTGATTCCGTTCTGCACCTGATTAATATCACTTGTCATACGAGTAATCAATGTAGATGTTCCTACCATATCCATCTCCTCATAGCCTAATGTCTGAATATGGGTAAATAATTCATAACGAATCCCTGTTGCCGCTCCAACAGCAGACTTTGCCGCAAAATACTGTGCGGTAATAGAACATGTCAATCCCACTGCTGCTAATACCAGAAGAAGCAGACACATTCTTATGATATGCCCAGAATCTTTTGGAACAATACCATCGTCAATGATCGATGCAACAACCAATGGTACAAATAATTCAAAGAACGCTTCTAACATCTTAAATAAAGGAGCCAGAACACTTTCTTTTTTGTAGTCTTTCATAAAGTATAATAGTTTCTTCATAAAATCTTTCTTTTTCATCCTTTCTCTTCAAAATTTTATGACTATATCAATCCCATGTACAAAATCGTATCTATAATAAATATTCTCTTTTATATTCATGGTTATCTGCCATAAATCTCCCGTTACAGTGTAGCATTTTACTCTTTCTTTTTAAAGGATTAATTTTAAAGGATTAATAATGATAAAACTTTTTAATACCTTTGTTTGAAAAATTGTCGCTAATATGTTATACTAATAACAATAAGTGAATTTATACGTTTATTGAGGTGATTATTTTGAAGGAAAAAAACAACGAATCTGCTGAAAACTATTTAGAGACTATTTTAGTTCTCAGTAAAAGACTTCCTGTTGTTCGTTCCGTTGATGTCGCTAATCAGCTTGATTTCAAAAAATCAAGTGTAAGTATCGCTATGAAGAATCTTCGCGAGAAGAATCATATCACTGTAACAGATGCCGGATATATTTATCTTACAGAATCTGGAAAGGCAATTGCGGATATGATTTATGAGCGTCATCAATTACTTACATCATGTTTAGAAAAATTAGGTGTTTCTGCCGAAATTGCAGAGAAAGATGCCTGTAAGATAGAACATGTTATCAGTAAGGAAAGCTTTGAGGCAATCAAAGAGTATGTGAAGGCGAACATTAGGTAAATGCTGAATGAATGTCAGTGACTGCCGAACCCAGAGAGAAGGAATAATAAAAAGCTATTGCAGTGTTTATAGTGAACACTGCAATAGCTTTTTTATTATTTATAATATTTTTGTCATATCCATTAAGGAACAGTAATATTGTCTCCATTCTTCTTTTTCCTGCATATAGAATACTTTAATGTATACGGTGAGTTTATCGGTTTCTGTTCTTAAGAGATGGAGCATACCATCTGCACCGGATACTGGATTCAGGAAGGAGTTTTCGAGCATTTCGTTGAACTGGCTGCGTTCTTCTGCTGGAATCCGCGCTAAAAATTCTTTTTGAATGTCTTCTTTGAAGTGTTCTGCTCCAATCATCTGGAAGTACTGTTCATTGACGCGGGTTACCTTTATCTTGCCACTCTGTACTTCAAAAAAAACAACTGGGCCAAGTACATTATTGAGCATACTGTCACTGACAAAATTTGAATCAATGAACTCTCGGATATGCATCGGCTCTACCTGTTTGTAAACAATTCCCTGTGTATCAATTCTTCTATGGTCGCTCAAAAGTTCTTCAAATTTAGGAATTGGAAGGGGTTTATAATAATAAAATCCCTGTGTATAGCGATAGCCAAGACCTTGTACAAACTTCTCCTGACTCTCATCTTCTACTCCTTCAACAACAATCGGGAGATGTAACATACTTGCCATATTTACGATGGCTTCTAATATATGTGCACTTTTTTTGCGTTCCGCCTCCTCAAAACGAAGGAAACGCATATCGAGTTTTAATACATCAACAGGTATATTCTCTAACATATTTAAAGAAGAGTATCCACAGCCAAAGTCATCCATCATAACAACTAATCCTCTGCTTCGCAATGTATTTACTGCACTGGCAATCCGGTTATTATTCTCTGTGTAGGCACTTTCTGTAATTTCTACTTTAATCAAATATTTCGGAATCTGATATTTCTCCATCAAATCAAATAAATAATCCGGGACATTCATCGAAAAAATGTCGATGCGGGATACATTAATAGAGATTGGAACCGGAGAATGTCCTGTGTCAATCCAATGTCTGAGCCACTGACAGACCTTTTCCCAGATATAACGGTCCAGACGGTCTATCATCTTATTTTTCTCTAATACTGGAATAAATTCACCTGGTAAAAGGAACTCTCCATCCTCTTTCTGCCAGCGGACCAATGCTTCGGCACCGACAATCTGTCCTGTCATAATATTACACTGCGGCTGGACAAAAAATGTAAATTCTTCGTTTTCCAAGCCCTTCTCTATCTCTGCTAACAGATAGACTTCCTCTTCTAAACAGGATTCCATCTCTAAAGTATAACGACAGATATGCCATTTATAATCTTCTTCTGCATGAGAGCGCGCCAGCATGGCACGATCATACATTAATTCTGGCTGTATCGACGTATCTTCTATCGTGTATACACCAAATAATGGAAAGAATACAGATGTGTTATTCCACTTGCCAAGCTTTTCTATAATTTTTTCCCGTATGCTACAAAGTAATTCATCACTGTCTGGCAAAAGAGCAACAAAATTATCTCCGCCTAAATAGGCATCAATTCCATCATTCTCCATGGTACTCTGTTTCAAACAGGCACAAATATAGCGGATAACCTCGTCTCCGGAACTTCTTCCATACAACTTATTAAAGAGGCGAAAATGTTCAATATCAATTGCCGCTATACAATATGTATTCGGAAGAAGCTTTGGTAGTTTCTTCCGAAGTCCATCCATAAAAGAATGGTTATAATAATAATCGCTTAAACTTTTACTATTCATAATCCCTCATTATCGGTCCTGTAGTTTTTTTACAATAGTTCTGCTAACTAGTCGTTGCTGTTTCATCACTGTATTTCGTTATAATATCATAACGCATACTAGTTCTACTATAATTTTCTTATATTTTGCAATATCTCTTACTGAAAAATTCACTTTTTTTATTCTAACATACTTTCTGCAAATATTCCATAGCCCATTTGCGGATTATCAATTAAAACATGGGTGACTGCACCAACAAGTTTACCATTTTGTAAAATAGGGCTGCCGCTAAGTCCCTGAATAATTCCGCCAGTAAGAGTAATCAGTTCGGAATCTGTCACCCTGATTTTTAACGTTTTTAAAGAATTTTTTTCGTGAAAGAATACTTTTTCTATTTCGATGGAATAATCTTTGCTTTTTCCACTGATACTGCTTCTAAGATATGCTTTGCCTGTTTTCACTTCTGATTTTTTTGCAATACTTATTTTTTTACCTGTAAAAAATTCTTTTTTGTTTTCTGTTATTTTTCCCAAAATTCCTCCGTTCGTATTCGCATATATCTCTCCAAGATAATTTTGCGGGCTATAATCAATCGTGCCGATTATTTCTCCAGGCATTCCTGATTTTCCCTTCAAAATCGAAGATATATTAGTTCGATACGCACTTCCACCCTCAATTAAAAAGCGGACACCAATATCTCCGTCATTAATTCCATGCCCAAGAGCTGCAAAAGTCCCATCCTCTCTTATAAAAGTAATCGTACCAATTCCCTGCGTATCATTTCGAATCCACACACCAATTTGATAACATTTATTTTTTGCAGAATATACGGGTTGTACTTTCACCTTTATCTTTTTGTTCTTACGCTTTAGTGTCAACACCACTTCTTTTTCTCCATTTTTCTGCAATAAGCGTATAAATTGCTGCTTTGTTGTGATATTCTGAGCGTTTAGTTTCAGAATATAATCCCCTGCTTTTATTTTACAGGATGCCGGAGAATTTTTCCCGTCAATCTTCTGGAGTCCTAATACAAGAATTCCTTCCGTTTTTATATAAATTCCGATTGGTATCCCTGATGCATACACTTTTTCCTCGCTTTTTTGCCCGGTTAGTCGTTTCCCCGTCTGAGATTTTGCCGAAACGGTTTCTTTTTGTGTAGAAAACACAGCTTCTGTCTGTAAAACGTGTCCATATTGCCCCATGATAGTTAGTATAAATACTAACAATACAATGTAAAACTGTTTTAATTTTTCCCTCATAAAAAATGCCCCCATATCTAAATTTTCACTTAGTATGGCAGGCATCTTCCTGTTTCAAACAGGCATATTTTACTGTTTTGCCAAAGCACGCATTTCTCTTGCATTTTGTAAAACGGCTTCTGTAATTTTCACTCCGCCTAACATTCGTGCAAGTTCTTTTACCGATTCTTCTTCTGATAATGGGTAAATATTACTGATTGTCGAATTGGCATCACTTGTTTTTTCGATTAAATAATGCGAATCTGCCATTGCAGCAATCTGCGGCAGATGTGTGATGGCAATAACTTGTCTTTTTTTTGCAATATAAGCAAGTCGTTCTGAAACTTTCTGTGCCGTTCTTCCACTGATTCCTGTATCTATCTCATCAAAAATCAATGTCTCAATATTTTCTTCATCTGCTAAAATAGACTTGATTGCCAGCATGATTCTGGACAACTCACCACCAGATGCAATCTCATGAAGCGGTCGTACTGCCTGTCCTGGGTTTGTAGAAATCATAAAGCAGACATTATCCTTTCCTAATGCAGAATAGTGTTCTGACTGTTCAAAAGCGATTTCAAAGACAACATCTAAAAAGTTAAGATCTAACAATGCTTCTTTAATTAATTTTGTTAACGGAATCGCTGCCTCTTTGCGCAAAGCAGTCAATCTCTCACACTGTATATCCAGTTTTTCCTTTACTTTAGATAATTCCCTTTTTATTTCAGAAATATACTCCTCATAATTGGAAAGTTTTTCATATTTTTCAACACTGTTATCATGATATTTCTGTATTTTCTCTATAGAATCTCCATACTTTGCTTTCAAATGATTAATCAGATTCAAGCGTTCCTCTATTTCTGCAAATTGCTCTCCATCAAATTCCATGGAATCAATATAACTGGAAAGTTCTCTGTTAAAATCATTCAGCAAAGAATCAATGGTCTGCAACTGCTCTGTTAGTCCCCTAGCCTCGGCATCAAGATTAGACACCGTATAAAGCCGTTGTACGGCCGAACCAATGAGATCACCCGCACAACCGTTTTGCCCTGCTGTCACTTCATGAACAGCCGCACAGTCAGAAAGAATTTCTTTTGCATGGGATACTTTCTGGTACTCCGTTTCAAGAGATTCATCTTCTCCAGGGCGAAGTTGCGCTTCCTCAATTTCCTGGATTTCATATTTTAAAAATTCCATCTCCCGAATTCTTTGTTCCTCTCCCATATTTTGTTCGGAAAGTTTCTTTTGAATTTCCTGATACTCATGATATAAGGAAGCGGTCTTTTCTTTTACAGGAGCGATTACACTTCGATGATAACTATCAATAATTTTCAAATGATTCTGCGGTTTTAAAAGAAGCTGGTTCTCATGCTGTCCACTTAGGTCAAGAAGAAGCGGCGAAAGTTCTTTTAATCTGCCAATTGTAACACTGATATCATTTACCTTATTAATAACTCTGTTATTGGTAATCCTCCTTGATATAATAATCTCTCCATCTTCAAATGGAATCTCAAATTCTTCCATCTTTTTTTGGACTGCCTGGCTTTTTGTGTGAAATATCAGTTCAATAAGTGCACTGTCACAGCCATGTCTTATCATATCTTTTGGTATTTTCGCACCAAGCGCAGATTGAATCGACCCAATGAGAATCGACTTACCTGCACCTGTTTCTCCTGTAAGTATATTGAGATGATCTGTAAAATCTACCTCTGTTTCCTCAATAAGTGCCAGATTTTTAACGTGTAAATTTATGAGCATAGCACCCTCCGATGTTAACGATGTCCTTTCATAATTGTGTCAATTTCCTTCATGACTTCTTCCACCATAGAAGTTTCTTTCACCACACACATGATCGTGTCGTCTCCGGCAATACACCCCAGCACTCCATGAAGAGAAATAGAATCAATCGCCGCGGCACATGCCATTGCCATGCCTGGAACTGTTTTGATTACTAATATATTTTCTGCATTATCCATGTGAAGAATTCCCTCAGACAATACTCTTTTATACTTGCTGGAAACATGAATATCCTCAGTCTGAATCGGTGCATACTTCTGTTTTCCATTTGCACCGGTAACTTTTGTGAGTTTTAATTCACGAATATCCCTTGAAATCGTCCCCTGCGTCGAAGAAAATCCTGCCTCTGACAATTTTTTGGTCAGTTCTTCCTGTGTTTCTATATCATTTGTCCGAATAATCTCCAGTATTTTTTCCTGTCGTTTTCCCTTCATTCTTATCTCCACTTCTTTTTATAAAAGCTTCTCCTTTAAAATCTGCACAAAGCTGACTTCCGTTGCTTTAATAAACGGTGTTACTTCCTGTGATTTATATATCTTTACCTGATCTCCCGGAACAATGCTTAACCCTTCTCTTCCATCAAAGGAAATAATAGCCTCTTCCTTAATATTACTTCTTATCTGTTCTACTTCCACCGTAACCACATCTTCCTTGGCAAGTACAATACTTCTCGCAGTAAGAGAATGTGGGCAGATTGGGGTAATCACAAAGTTCTTACAAGTTGGATTAATAATCGGGCCGCCAGCAGACAAGTTATAGCCGGTAGAACCAGTTGGTGTACAAACAATAACACCATCTGCCCGGTAGCAGTCAATTGTTGAGCCATTAATACCCACTTTTAAACCGATAACTCTCGAAGCTCCACAACGGTTAATATTAAAGTCGTTGAGAGCGATATATGTTGCCGCTTTTTCCCCCTGCTTATACACTTCTGCTGTAAGCATGATACGATTCTCTACCTGATATTGGTCTTTTAATAATAAATCCAATGTCTTTGATAGATCAGCAAGATTCACGTCGGCAAGAAAGCCAAGTGTTCCAAGATTAATTCCAAGTAACGGAATCGTATTTCCAACAAGCATTCTTGCAGCAGCCAAAATGGTACCATCTCCACCAATAACAAGAATACATTGTGTCCCCTCTGGAATATCTATAGAAGTAACGTTTCTGTTATACTGGTCATATACGTTACATACTGCACCCATTCTTGTAATATGATGTTTGATCTGTTCTGTAATTTCAAGATTAATATCTTTTTGCTTATTTGCAATAATTAAAAAATTATTCATGCTGTCTATTTCGCCGCTTCACGATGAGACAACGACTGATGGGATGCCGCAACAACATCCGGTATCATCTCATCACTAATCTGGCTTTCCTCCGGTCTGTTTAATAAATGCAGTAAGTACTCTATATTTCCCTCTGGTCCTTTAATCGGTGAATAATCAAGATGCAGCAGTGAAAAACCAAGTGTTAAGGCAAAGTCCATAATCTGCTTTATAACATCTTCATGTACTTGTCGGTCTCTTACTACACCTTTTTTCCCTACCTTTTCTCTTCCTGCTTCAAACTGTGGTTTAATAAGACAGACAACCTGTCCATCCTCTTTTAAACACGCCTTTACTGGTGGAAGAATCTTTGTAAGAGAAATAAAGGAGACATCAATAGAAATAAAGTCGGCCAGTTCTCCAATATCTTCCGGTTTCACATAACGCATATTTGTCTTTTCCATACAAACAACACGTTCATCATTCCTGAGTTTCCAATCAAGCTGTCCTCTTCCAACGTCAACAGAAAATACTTTTACAGCTCCATTCTGAAGCATACAGTCTGTAAATCCTCCAGTAGAAGCCCCAACATCCATACAGGTTTTATCTTTTAAGGAAAAGCCGAACTGTTCTACAGCTTTCTCCAGTTTTAAGCCACCACGACTTACATAGCGAAGCGTAGAACCGTGAATCTCAATAGTTGCGGCAGCCTTCTCATCAAAGGTGCTTCCGGCCTTATCTTCTCGCTGGCCGTTTACGAAAACGACTCCTGACCTGATCATCGCTTTTGCTTTCTCTCTCGACGCAGCATGTCCCTGCTCTACTAACAATACATCCAAACGTTGTTTCATTCTAATTCATCCTATCTATTATCGACTTTACAATGGAATCCGCATTGATTCCGGCTTCTTCTCTTTGCTCATTCACAGTGGCATGACCCACAAAATAATCGGAAATACCCAGAGTAAGAAGCTGATTCTTGCATACATTTTTATGGAGAAAAGCAGAAACCATCTGCCCATATCCTCCGATTAACTGATTCTCTTCTACAGTAACAATAAGTGAATATTTTTTGGACAGTACATGCAGCATCTCTTCATCCATTGGGCGAATAAAACGAACATTTACAAGCCCCGGATTATATCCCTGACTTTTAAGAAGCTGCACTGCTTTTTCACATTCTTCCATAATATTTCCTACTGCCAGGATTACGACATCCTGTCCCTCGTAAATCATTTCACTCTTTCCAAGTTCTATCGGAGCATTATATTCAGATAAACCATCATATACACTACCTCTTGGATACTTCATAGCGATTGGTCCATTATACTCTAAGGCAAACTTCATCATTGCTGGCATCTCTTTTTCATTCTTTGGAGCCATCAATACCATATTTGGAATATGACTCAAATAAGAAATATCAAAAATTCCCTGATGTGTCTCTCCATCTGCGCCTACAAGACCGGAACGATCAA
>ENA-OOYV01001430-OOYV01001430.1-human-gut-metagenome-genome-assembly--contig:-NODE-1430-length-14042-cov-2.113105_pt1 | contig 14042 bp, 10 predicted proteins | sample MGYA00241704_ERZ501380 | MGnify/ENA primary metagenome ERZ501380 (study PRJEB25962, sample SAMEA2042984) | human gut metagenome | biome: human gut; feature: human-associated habitat; material: faeces...
GGCCGCGTCCCAGCTACGCCCCGATCTGGTGATCATGGACATCATGCTGCCGGTTATGGATGGTCTAGAGGCCACCAAACGCATCGTCGCCGAACGTCCGGTGCCGGTGCTGATCCTCACCGCACGTGATGACGAGGCCGACAAGGTCATCGGTCTGGGAGCGGGTGCCGATGATTACATGACCAAGCCGTTCTCCATGCGCGAGCTCATCGCCCGGTGCAAGGCGCTACTTCGTCGTGTGGACAGGGCGAAGGTCATCGCCAAGAACTCCGAAAACGAGAAACTGCTTGATTTCGGCTCTCTGGTCATCGATCCGGCCCAGCGTATCGTCACCGTCAATGGGGAGCAGGTGCATTTGACCCCAACGGAATTTGATTTGCTGGCCACTTTGGCCCGCAAGCCGAAGTCCGTGCTCACTCGCGAGAAGCTGCTCGAGGAAGTGTGGGATTGGGTGGATGCGTCCGGCACCCGTACTGTGGATTCGCATGTCAAGGCGCTACGTCACAAGCTGGGTTCGAAGACCATTCGAACCGTGCATGGCGTAGGCTACGCGTTCGAACCGCCGGAAGAATAGTATGATGCGCTAAGATTTGGTGGTATGCGTACCACTGATTCAAAACCAGGGCGTTCGGTCAATCCGTTGGATACCGAACGCCCTATTGGTTTGTTCTCTTCGCTCAAAATGGAATTGAGCGTGCTGATCACCATTTCCACCATCATCGCATTCATCATGGCTTGGTTCCTGCTCAAAGTCGGATTGAGCCTGTGGATAGCCATGCCGATCACCCTTGCCGTGGCTTTGGGCATCACCTATTTCTTCTCTAGAGGACTCACCTCTCCCCTGCGCGAGATGCGGGATGCCGCGGAAGCTATGGCGGACGGCGACTACACCGTCCGGGTGCATGTCGATGCCAACAGCCGCGACGAAGTCGGACAGCTGGCTTTGTCTTTCAATGAGATGGCGGAGGAACTGCAGCATGCCGACCAGATGAGACGGGACATGGTAGCCAATGTGAGCCACGAGCTGCGTACGCCTGTATCCGCGTTGCAGGCCATGGTCGAGAACATGGCCGACGGCGTTGTGGAACCGACCCCATCGAATCTGGAAAGCATTCTCAACCAAACGCACCGTTTGTCGGATCTGATCGCGTTTCTGCTTGATTTGTCCCGCATGGAAGCCGGTGCGGCGAGCCTGCAGATCGATAAATTCAATTTCGCGGATTTCATCGACGAAACCGTGGAACCGTTGGAAATCGCCGATGCCGGGCATGCCCACAATATCGAAATCCACGTGCCCGACGACATCGAAATGGAAGGCGATCAGGATCGTCTGCGCCAGTTGTTCACCAATATCATCGCCAATGCGCTCAAACACTCCGCAGACAATACCGCGGTGCTCATCGAAGCGCATGAAAACAAGGATTTCGGCACGATTGTGACGAATGTCGTCAACTTCGGCTCGCAGATTCCCCAAGAAGCGCGGTCCGATATCTTCCGTCGATTCGTCAAAGGCAAGACGGGACCAGGTACCGAATCGGGAGGAACCGGTCTTGGACTGTCAATCGCCCGATGGGCGGCGCAGTTGCATGGCGGCACGGTACGAGTGGTGGATGATCCGCGCGGCGCCGATTTCGAAATCACTTTGCCGAAATATCACATTTCCGATGACGAGTGACGATTTACGCCGTCAAAGGTCTGCCGGCCGGAGTGTGTGCCAACGCCAGCACGGTAATGACCAAAGCTCCCTGTGAAGTTAGAGCGTCAACACAACGACGCATGGTGGCTCCAGAGGTGACGATGTCATCCACCAGAATCACCGCCTTGTTTTGAAGGGTGACGCCCGGACGAACCATGACATGCCCCTTAAGGCGTTGCGCCCTCTGTTCCGTGCCCTTGGTCTCGACGGATTTGCCTTTGATTCCTTTGTTCGTCAACGCATCGCATACCTGTACGCGGAAACCTGTCCGGCACCGTAGAAACGCCGACAACCGTTTTGCCAGCGGCATCATGTGCCGTCGTCCGCGCTGACGCATGGAAGCAATCGACGACGACGCGGGAACGACCAGTATGGTATCGCAGATCTCACGAACGCCATCCATGGCGTCAATCACACCGGCGCGTTCCGCAAGCCTGCACAACGCATCCGAGAACGGACGGTCGCATTCCTCGTCTCCGTGGTCTTTCCATGCCAGAATCGACTGTCTGGCGGCACCCCGATACCATCCGCACGCGAACCATCGACCCATCTCAGCCGTTTCCAATGGTTGGGACAGTTCGCAGTCGAATGACGCAAGACAGGCATCGCACAACACGTCATCAGGCTTGTCGCATCCCGCACAGCCTCGTGGGAACAACAGATTCGCCATATGCGCGAATGACCCCGCCATCAGATTCACGCCGGCTCCGTCATCGGGATAATCTGGCAATGATCTCGCCGCATAATTTCACGGTATCCGCGGGACCGTTCACTTTGACAGCCCTTGTGCCGGCCTTCGCCGCGGGATAATCATTGCCGTCGGGTTCCATCCGGTCTCCGATGAACACGATCTGGCCGACCTCGATATCGAGAATATCCGCGAGTTCACGGACGGCGAACGACTTATCGACGCCACGCTGCGAGATATCAACACTGCTGGAGCCTCCAGGTCTTACTTCAAGATTCGGTAGTTCGGCAGCAACCGCACAGGCCAATCGGTTCTTCTTCTCGTTGGTGGGGTCCCAAGCCTCCTTGGCCTCGACGGGGGCAAGCTGCCCCAATGCGGAAAAGGTGATCTGACTGCCTCTGTCCTCGATGCGCTCGCCCCAGACATGAGTGGCCCAAATGCCTTGCTCACGAGCATTCCGTTCCAGCGATTCCTTCGCCTTGGCACGGTCCTCGTCGCTTAGATCGTGGGAGAACACTTTCCCCCACCGTTGCCCGTCCCACCGGTAGTAGCGGGTTCCGCTGGTCGGCATGAGGTGAAGTTTCGACTTGTCGGCATGGTCGGACAGCCTGTCCACCACCTGACTTTGCAGCAACGAGTATTTGCCGCCGGTGATCACCGCGACGTCAATCAATGATGTCAATGCAGAGAAGCATTCGGCCATGTCCGCTTTCATAGGTTTCTTGGACCGCGCCAACGTGTTGTCGAGGTCAAACCCAATCAGCCGCGCGCCTTCGCACAGCATGTTGACATCAACGATGTTCCAATAAGGTACGGAAATATCCGCCATGATCATTTCTCCCCTTGTCGAGCAGCCCATACCATGGTATCGCATGTTTCGAATAAGCCCTGATAAGGTAGAAACCATGCAACAGATGCCTTGGGAGACCCCGATATACCGCAACCGCCATGGACGTGGCACGCGTACGCCCATGTTTGGTACCAGACTGCCCCGGTACCGTACCAGAAGCGGTATGTTCGACGATATGCTGGTGGCGCAAATCCGCAGACTCAACGGGGCATGGCCTGAGCTCATAGCTCCGGTCCAATTCGCTGTGGAGGATGTTCCGCCATCCGATCCCGCGCCTTGGGAGGACGTTCCGCATCTTGGATCGCAGTCATTTCCCGCCGGGCACGGCATTCCACCCCGTATCGTGCTGTACCGCATGCCGCTGCAATCGCATGCCCGTAACCGTATGGACCTGCAATTCGCAATCAGGGACGAGGTGGTCTCACGTCTGGCGGAAATCTACGGACGCCGTCCGGAAGAAATAGATCCTGATTGGGGCATGTGACTTTCAACGGACAACAGTCATATCCTGATTCGCCCAGACCTGCTCTCCGGCCTCCTTCAAATCGACGGCGCCGATGATGGCAAGTCCGGCGAGTTTCGCACCGGACACATCTTTCTGTCCGACACGAAGATTCCAGACCACGGCTTGGGCGGGATCCTTCAAACGGATGGCGGCGACATCGCCATCATTAATATCGGCGATGCGCACCGACGTCGAGGCCGAGGGACGGATGGCGATTTCACGCCTGTCCACTTGTTTGCCGTCCGTGTCGTAAGCCGTCACGATCGCGGTCCGATCCCCATCCGCGGTGTTGACGAAGCCTACCGTCGCGGTGGATTGGTCAGGAACCGCGATGGCGGAGATCTTCGCCGGAGCGGACGCATTGACTAGGGCGAAATCGGATTGTCCATCGGGGCCATCGTCTGAAATCTTCGCCGTGGCAGACACCGGTTCGGAAGCGGCTATGGCGATGCCGGTAGCGGATTTTGGAACGTCTCCAAGATCGATGGCGGACGCGCGGTTCGCCTTCAGCTCCTGCTGATTGGTCTGCTGTGCCCCCTTGGAGTCGATCCAGGATACGGTGACATCCGTTTTGCGGGACGTATACAGGTACAGTGTCGCATGGTCTCCGCCATTCAAGCCGTAGAGGGCCAGAGATTTCGCGGAAGCGTTATTCGGAAGCGCGTAATCCGATCCCTTTGAGGTCAATCCGTCCATGGAGACGGTGCGGACGATTGCGGCCACAGGAGTGTCAGTTCCAGTCACCGTGGCATACAGCGCGTCTTGGCCGGAAGCAGCTGCGGAAAGATTCAGTACCGTTTCCTTGCCTGAGGCCACGGTCAGCGTCGATCCGGTGGAGAGCGCCAGCGCGCCGGATTTGTCGGAGCCCCAGATTCTGATGGTCACCGATGTGTCCTTGGCGGAGGGATTGGCCACAACAAGCTGTTGCGTCAAGCCGGTCTTCGTACCGGAAAGCAGGAACGCCTGTTTCAGCGCCGGCACGACGCAGGAGGCTGCTGATACGCCCTTCAAATCACCGTCCGTGGCCCATGACATCACTGAGGAAACCGCGCCGGTACCGTTCGAAGCCGTCAGCAGACGCGTGTCTTGCAATCGGGAGCCGTCATCGACATTGCCGGAAGCCACAAAGATGTCATCGGACGAGTCGTCTTTTTTGTCCAGCATCGACACGGATGCCGTCATGTCGGCTCCCATCGAGGCGACGGATGAATGGAACACCGAACCGAAGGCGGCGTATCTCGCGGAAGACGCGATATTGCCGTTGGATGCCTGGTATTCGCTATCTCCATAGGCATCGGTATCGGCAATGGTCATGCGAGACGGGCAGTACGTCTGCCGCTGCCGGGGGCTGACGGTACGACCCACCGAGGAGCGTTCCACCGTGGGCGTGTCCGCATGCAGCCATGATGGCCGGTATATGAGCGTCACGGCCATCAGGACCACGATGAGCAACACCGAGATTACGGCAAGCGCAATACGCAAAGGCGTATTGGGACGAGAATGTCTGCTCATGCTTCCTCCAGACCCTGACGACGAATGCGCGGAAGCGCCACCAGGCAATACGCTACAAGAACGACGCCCATGCACCACAGCCATGAACGACGCCACACACTTGAGCCGGCCTTATCAAGCCCGCTTCGATCGATATGCTGCTTGGATAGATCCTGAACCGTCAAACGATAATACGTGCCATTATCCAGACTGACGACATTCTGTGTCCCGTCAGAGGCTCCAATGTTCGAATTGAGCTGGTTCGAGGCCTCTCGCTGCGCTTTGTCGCCGTTCTGCTTGATAACGTAAATGCCGCCGAAGCCCAACTTGCCAAGCTCGTTGATGGCATCGGAATCGGCATTGGCCAGCAACTGGGCGCAATCCTGCGCAATGGTTCTGCTGGACCCGTCGGAACGTCCCGAAACCACTTCGACGCGTTGCGCGGGAGAGCTGTCAATCAAGTCGCCACGACCGGTACGCATCACACTGTAGCTGACCGATTCGGCGCTATCGGCACGCAAGGCAAGCACGCGACGTGCATCATCCTGCCCAAGGAAATCGGTCGCCACCATCGGCAGTCCAGCATCGCTGGTCTTTACCTGGCTGTGATCGCATTCGACATAGTTGAATCCCGCACAGGCCACGACGGAGACGGCCAACAGGCAAACCAATACGGCACGACCCACATGCGAGGCAATCGACACTGCCTTCGAGCCGCGTCCTTCGATTTCGACGGCGCCGGTCTTCTCATGCTGTCTCAGCATGACGAAACGTCGAACCGCGCCGCCCGACATCATGCAGATGCAGGCGAGCAAGCCCATCATCGCATATGTGGTTCCCGGAAGCATGGAACCGGAGACCGGACCATCCACATCGACGGCCACCGCAATCGCCGCGGACAGCAAGGCCGTCGCCAATCCCGCGAACACGGCGACCCACATCATACGGGACACGCGCAGCACGAAAGGCAACACCAATGACACCGCGGCCAGCAATACGATCAACGCCAGTATGGAAACCGCCACATACCGCCATGCGCCACCGTCGGCGCCGATGCCGAACACCCGCAGCAACAGATCAGACAGATTCGCGACGACCGGTTTGCCATCATGCGCGGAGGAGGGCAGCATGACGCTGCCGAACAGCTGACGCCATGTACCGTCGGAAGCGAAACGAACGGCATTGACCAACGTCGGCGCGCATACGAACGCCGCCGGAAGCGGAATCAGCAGCAACGCGGGCTTATGGGAGCGGACGAACAGCAGGAATCCCAGGAAGGTGAGCATCAGCGGCAGCAACAACTGCGGCTGCGCGGCGACGACCGGAATGAAACACAGCGCCGCAACCGCCGCCGCCTGGACCGACGCGTGGGGATTGACCAGATCCTCCGTCCGATACATGCCGACCGCACGGAACGAGAAGGCGAAAGCGGCCGGAAGAAACACCATGACCGTCAGCATCGTGACATCCGCGTCATCATAAAGTCCCATGGACAACGCCAACGCGAACCACGCCAACGCGACCACGCAGCGCACCGCATCCGAGCGGGTGAAGATGCCGGCCAGCGCCCAGAAGGAAAACACCGTGAGCGGGGCTGCAAGGAAGAACATCAGTCCGACAGCTCCGGCAACATGTCCACCAGTGAGCACCGACGCCAGCGCAAGCACCAACAGCCATGGCGCGTTAGGCGCACTGATGCCCGTGCCTGAGGCATACGACCATGACGTGGTCGCGGTATGAAGCAACTGGGTGAAGCTCGCGCCCGTGGGCAACAGCTGTGCGGAATACATCGACGCACCCGAACATACGGAACGAAGCACGTCCCAATACAGCACGACTATCCATATGCCGGCAATCAGCGCCGCGCCGAAGGCCAATCCCCATCTACGCAGCAACCGTTTACGCAGATGGTCCTTCTCAAGAGGACTGAGCAGCACGACATCCCTCTGGTCGCGCAACGCACGGCGACGGTCGAGCCATTCCCTGACCTGCCGATGATTCGCAGACAGCGTGGATAGCGATTTAAGCGTGACCTTGCTTTGCCTGCGTAACCGCGCACGGGCGCGCCAAGCACCCCGCAGACGCAGCAGCGCACGCCACGGCATCGCCAGCTCGCAGCATGCATGATACGGCTGTTTGCGCGCCAAGCAAAGCACGGCCAATCCCAACGACTGGATGATGGACCACAGCCAAAGCAACGGCCACCATGAACGGTGCATGTCAGTGTACGCGTATTTGGCATTCGCCTCGCGTACGGCAAGATACGGATCGATGCGACCGTCCTCGTCTTCCACAGGGCGCCCGTTCTTGGAACGGATTCCTTCGAATCGGGCTCTTCTGTGGGCGATGCGAGCCTGGGGAACCACTACGACACGCCCACCGCCAAGACATATGCGGCGGCACAGGTCCGTGGATTCCGCGAAGGTGCCGAACCAGGGGTCAGCCCCTTCGAACGCACGCAACGTAGCCAACGGCACCAACGCGCCCGATAGGGAGACCGACAGCACATCCTGACGCCCGTCATATTGCTCCTGGTCAGGCTCGCCGTCGACCACCAAGGAAACGACATCATGGTGCCCGGCATACAAACCCACATTGTGCAGGTTCTTCGCCTGCCAATCCAACTGCTTGGCACCGAGCAGCGCGGCTGTCGGCGTGTTTCTCCACGCATCCAGCAATGTCTCGAAGCACCGGTCATCCGCCGGCCGCGAATCGTCATGCAAGGTCCACAACGCGCGGATGCCGGCATCAATGCCGATCTGATCCATCGCACGCGTTACAGCGTCCATGAAGGACGCCGCCTGCTTCACTCCCACCAGAATGACCCTCACCGTTTTGGCTTCCGGCACTTCCGTAAGCACATCCTGTGATGAGTGAATGACATCGAAGGTCATCTGCATGGGCTGCTCGATCTGCCCCGTGCAATCGGCGATAACGATCATTCCTGGAAGCATGCGCTGCGCAAGCACCGCTCCAACGGTAGAAGCGAGGAATCGAAGGTCATGCTGCGCGGTGATCACCGCAGCCACGGACATATCGACGTCCTGCCGATGCGTATACGGTCTGCTGTTCAGCACATCGGTCACGATTGTCTGGATATCGCTGCTGGCGTTAGAATTCATAATTTAAGTGTACGCACGGGACGCACCATGCCTTCAAGCCCGTTCCTTGTGCTCTTTTTTGTAGCGACGACGCTCACGCTCGCTCATACCGCCCCAGATACCGAAACGCTCATCATGGTCGATGGCCCATTTCAGACACTGTTCACGGACTTCACACTGGGCGCAAACCCTCTTCGCATCCCTGGTGGAACCGCCTTTTTCCGGGAAGAATGCTTCGGGATCGGTCTGCGAGCACAGCGCTTTGTGCTGCCAAGACACGTCATCATCCCGCTTGAACAAACCCCACAGTTCAGCAAGCGGATTCTCAGAAGACTCATCAGTCACGCCCCACATGAGTCCTCCCATAATTGTGTGCGCACCTTTTATGCGCATACTTTCACACCGCTTCAAATTACACACACGCAATGTAATTTTGTCAAGTTTCCCCGTGTCAATGCCTATATTTCAGAAAATCCATGCTAAAGTTCAGCCCAATCTGGGGTCTACAGTCGCAGAATCGGTGAAAATCGGCCATTAACCCTATAATTGCCCATTTGGATAGTGGTAGGTTCTAAAAGCATTGCGTCAAACGCGCATCTCAATCAGGAAGGCAACACCGTGGCAACGTCATCAACCGGCAATAAGCTTCCTAACATCAATGGTCTTCAGGATGCGAAACCACGTCACAGCCTGGGATATCGCGTGCAGCATCACGTCAGGACCGCAGTCGCCGCGGCAATCGCCGCGACTCTGGTGTTCGTCGGCACTGCAGCTGCCGCTACTTGGATGGACGTCAATGGCATCATCAAGAACAATTCGGTCGACGTGATCGGCCAGGGTTCCCTGAATACGGACGCATCCATCATCGATCCGAACTCCGGCAAGCCGATCGAGTTCGTGCTGATCGGACAGGATTCCCGTGACGGCGCGGAGAACCAAGCCATCGGAGGCAGTTTCGATGACGTCATCGGCAACCATCAGGCCGACACCGCCATGATTGTGCAGATCTCCGCCGACCGCAAGGAAATCAACCTGGTCTCCATTCCACGAGATTCCCTGGTGGACGTGCCTCAGTGCGAAACGTCGAAGGGCACGATTCCCGCACAGTATAACGTCATGTTCAATTCCATCTTCGCAGGTGCCTACAAAACCGGCGGAGATCTCTCCTCGGCGGCCAGCTGCACGCTGAACGCCGTGAACAGTCTCACCGGGTTGAATATTCAGAACTTCATCGTCGTGGACTTCGCCGGCCTGGTCAAGATGATTGATTCAGTCGGCGGCGTGGACCTGTGCATTCCGCAGAACGTCAACGACCCGTACACCGGGCTCAATCTCGACAAGGGCATGCACCATCTTGACGGCGTTGCGGCGACGCAGTACGCCCGGATCCGTCACGGCATAGGAGACGGATCCGACACCTCGCGTACCACACGTCAGCAGTATCTCATCAAGCAGCTGATGAGCGAGGCGCTCAGCAAGAATCTGTTCACTGATACCGCGCAGCTGTACCAGCTGGCGAAATCCGCGCTGAAATCGCTCAACATATCCCAAGGCATGGCTGATACCGCGGCTTTGGCGGGACTTGCCATGAGCCTGAAGAATTTCACCATGACCAACCTGCAGACCCAGACCGTCCCCGTGGTCCCAGCACCGTCCGACCCCAACCGTTCCGTCTGGACCGACGAAGCCGACAATCTCTGGGAGAAGATGCGAGCGGGCAAGCCGATTTTCGATACCGCCGATTCAAACTCGGGCGACTCCTCCGACACCAGTTCAGATAATTCAGCCAGCTCCGACGATTCCGGCACGACCGACAGCAACCAGTCGGACACCACTGCCGAGACTCCCGATCCCGTCACGGGACTGATCACCAAATCCGACGGCACGTTGGTCGATCCAAGCACTGGCGGCACCGTCGACCCGGATGACGGCTCCATTCATGACGCGACCACGGGCCAGTATATCGGCCTTGCGGATCGATACCTTAATGCGACCGTATGTGCCGTTCCGGCAAAGAACTGACGTAGACCACGCAATCACGTCCCCTTTCAACGTATGACGCAGGGACGAATCTTTTTGGAGGAACCATGAGTGAAGGCAAAGGAGCAAAAGAGCCTACGAGCGTGCCACCAAGTTTCATTCCGTCATCAGGACGCAAAAAAACCATGCCGTCCACGGATTCCTCCCGCTCGCAAAGCGCACCGAGCCAGCCAGCGAGTTTCGCACCGGCGAAACGTTCTGACCATGCATCATCTGTAAAACCGGCCAAACGCACGGCGCGTCCTTCTTCCTCGGTTCCGCAAAGCTTCCAGCCTGCGGCACGGGCAACGAGCGAGACAAGAAGAAACCCTTCATCATCTCCGGTGTCCTTCGCTCCAGAACATACCCGCACGGCCAATCCAACGCAGCAGTTCCGGGGGTCATCCTCCGTCTCCACGGCGCTCCGATCTGTTCCATCCTCTCCAGCGACGGCTTCCGTGCCAAAAAGAAGACCTCGCGTCGGACGTATCGTCCTTTCCATTTTCCTTGTACTGATTCTCGCACTGGGAATAGGGGTATTCTCCGCTTGGAACTGGGTCGATGACCAGCTCAACAAACAGACCTGGCTGACATCCAAAGCGGACACCGCCGGCGAAAGCTGGCTTATTCTTGGCTCCGACGAACGTGAGGGCACCATCGGAGACGCCGGCGACGTCGAAGGTTTCAGAACCGACACCATTCTTGTACTCACCAAGCCGAAGACAGGATCGTCCTCGCTGATTTCCATTCCTCGCGATTCCCTGGTGGAAATCGATGGGAGCTATATGAAGATCAACGCCGTGGCGCAGCTGTACAGCCGCAAACAGTTGGTCAACGAGGTGGAGGACATCACCGGCCAGAAAATCAACCATGTGGCAATGGTCCGCTTCGGCGGACTCGTCAAAGTGGTCGATGCCTTGGGAGGCGTGGACCTATGCTACGACCAGAATGTGAATGACCCTTATTCGGGTATGAACTGGACCGCCGGATGCCACACCGTGGACGGCAACACCGCTTTGGCGTTCTCCCGTATGCGATATGCCGATGTGCAAGGCGATTTCGGCCGTGCCGCACGTCAGCGCCAGGTGATCAACGCCATCGTCAAGAAGGGCGCTTCCAAACAGACGCTCACGAATTTCAACAAGACCAAAAAGGTCGCCGCAGCGGCGTTGAGCTCCGTAACCGTGGATGAGAAAGCATCGACTTCCTCTCTGCTTCGGATGGCGTTGGCTTTCAAAAGCGCCTCAGGCAAGGATGGCATTTCGGGAAGCGTGTATTGGACCGATCCGGACTATTACGTCGATGGGGTCGGATCGTGCGTTCTGCTGAATGACGCGAAGAACATCCAGCTTTTCTCCGAACTCTCACACGGCACGCATTCCGCAGGAACCGTGGGCACGCTGGCCGAACAGCAAAACTGACGACACGCCGGAGGATGTGGATAACCCACATTCTCCGACCACAACCCTCATATTGGCTTGCGGCATGCCGCCGCTCTTGCCCATGCTGGCCGTATGAACAAAAAGGCCCCTCACCGTATAAGCGAACAACATCTCACTGTATTGAGTTGGAGCGCGCCTTTGCTGGCGCAGCTCATCATGCTGATTGTCATGTGTATGCAACGTCATTGGCTCTATGCGGCGATGCTCGCTCCGAGTCTGCTCGGCAGCGCATTGATGCTCATCACCATGATCATGCGCGTCAGGCATGAAGAAACGAACAGCAACACCATTACTGGAAGCGATTCGCCGGTTCCAACGCATCATAACGGAAACGAAATCGACCATGCTCAGCTTTTCGCCGACATGCCGTCCATAAGTTTTGAGCATCTGCATGGCCTGGACAACGACCCGCTCATATGGCGCACCATCGTGCGTAATTGGCTTGTCCGTTCCCCAACGAACGGCATCGGCATGTCAGAACATGGCATATTCCATATAGATCTGGCATCATCCGGACCACATGCCATGGTCGCGGGGACCACAGGCTCGGGGAAATCCGAACTGCTGATCAGTTGGTGCATGGCATTGGCGATTCGGCATAGTCCTCAAACCCTCCATTTCGTCTTTCTGGATTTCAAAGGAGGATCGACCTTCAACGCTTTGGAGCGTCTGCCGCATACCGTGGGCAACGTCTGCGATCTTGACCTCGCCCATGCCGTCCGTGCGCTGAACGCCATAGAACAAGAATTGGCACGCAGGGAGGCCTTGGTAAGTGCCGAACGCGTTTCCAGATTCGACCAGCTTTCCCATCCCCCTGCACGGCTCGTGGTGGTCATTGACGAATTCCATGCATTGCGCGACCGTCTACCCGACTATATGCAGCGACTCAATCGATTGGCGTCGCTCGGACGCTCTTTGGGTATGCATCTCATCGTATGCACGCAAAATCCCATGGGTCAGGTCCATGCCGATATGAAGGCCAACATATCGCTGAGCATCTGCCTACGCGTCACCGACCAAATGCAATCGAATGAACTGATCGGCACCAAGGATGCAGCTTTGATTCCACCGGCCTTCCCCGGTGCCGCTTACTGTCATGACGGTCAACGCACTGTTCCTTTCCGCTGCAGCGCGGTCCATGACATTGATTCCTTGGTGCATGCCATCAACACCGCATCGGCATTCAGCGGCACCACCAATCCCTCCCCTTTGTTCTCCGCGCCGCTCGCACCACATGCAGGCAAAGACGATTTGACGGCGCCACAGCGAGAGGCATGGCACCATGTGCCTTTTGCTTTGAGCGACGACGGTGTACTCATCTCCACCGCATTCCTTGACGTAGGACACGGCAACATCGCCGTGATTGGCGCATGCGGAAGCGGCAAAACCAATCTGCTGCTCTGCTGCGCCAGCCGTCTCTATGAATCCGGTCGCTGCACCATCCGGTTCACACGCAAGACGAACAGCGAATGGACCACCGACGACGGCAGAACATCGCCGCAGCACGAACGCACCATATGGTTCGTGGATGACGCCGACGAATTGCTCTCCCCTTTCGCAGCCATGCCCGAAGCCGATAAGCTCAAGACCGCACTCGCCGATCCGTCCGTCACGGTAATCGCAGCTGTGGAAAAGCCGCAAAGCACCCTACTTGAACGTTGCCTCACACGTGTTGCGTTTCCTTGCGGAGAGAGAGCCACCGATGTGATGATGGGGATTCCCAGCGCGGTTCTCGACGGTTTCGGCGTCGATGACTATGCCATTGCCGGGCGTGGGGTCTTCATCCAACAAGCACGGGCATGTCCCGTGCAATGCGCGGAATTCCAAGGATTCTAAAAAAACTTGGCTTCTTTTGCGAAAAAGTCTTGAAAAATCATCCGATTCGTGGTTATCTAAATAACGGATAGAACGCCACTTATGGCAAGAGGAAGGCGATTACATGAGCAGTGCTTTCGATTGGCGAGCCAAGGCCGCGTGCCGGGATAAGGATCCGGAACTGTTTTTCCCGGTCGGCAACACCGGTGCCGCCTATCAGCAAATCGAAGAAGCCAAGGCCGTTTGCCGTACCTGCAAGGTGATTGACGCGTGTCTGAAATGCGCGCTCGACACCAATCAGGACTACGGCGTTTGGGGCGGTCTGAGCGAAGACGAGCGGCGCGCGCTCAAGCGGCGCGCGATGCGTGCACGTCGCTCGCAGGCCATGCAGATGCAGGTCTGATTCTTTTCAGGGCATATGGAAGGGCCGGTCGG
>ENA-OOYV01001434-OOYV01001434.1-human-gut-metagenome-genome-assembly--contig:-NODE-1434-length-13957-cov-6.963027_pt1 | contig 13957 bp, 14 predicted proteins | sample MGYA00241704_ERZ501380 | MGnify/ENA primary metagenome ERZ501380 (study PRJEB25962, sample SAMEA2042984) | human gut metagenome | biome: human gut; feature: human-associated habitat; material: faeces...
CCATATATTACTAAATTTGTTTTTTTATGTTGTCTACTCTAAAGGGTGCATTTCAACATATTTTCCAATTGCTTTTTTTAATCCGATATTTCTAGTATATGATGCGCCATGATTTTTCTGACTATAAATTCTAATCTTTTTATTTTTATCAAACTTTTTCAGTACTTTCAAGGAATTGTCTTTAGAGCCATCATTAATTACTATTAATTCAAAATTCTGGTAAGTACCATTTAGAATACTATTTATACATTTTTCGATAAATTTTTCACCATTGTATACTGGAATTATTACACTAACTTTTACCATTAAATTCACCGTCCCTTCTAATAAAAATAAATGTTATTAATAAAAACAATAGAAAAATAATTAATGTCATTATCAAATAGGAATAACATGCTCCTATTACGCCATATTTCTTTATTAAAAAATATTCTATAATTGTAATGATAACCGAAACGGCTATATAAACAATTAATTGCGCATTTAAATGGCGCATCGCTATCAAAATGTTTGATAATATAGAAGACATTCCATATAAAACCGCCCCAACTAATATTACAATAAATCCAATTTTATAACTTGACAACTGAATTTCGTAAATTAATTCTAAAATAGGAATGCCAAAAAAATATGCCATTAAAATAATGAACCCACCAAAAATAGTTATTACTCCTAAAAATTTTAATATTATTCTTTTTAATGCTTTATAGTCATTATTTTGAATGCAGTTAGTGATTGTTGTTAAAAAAGGATTGATTAGAAATTGAGTAAATAATAAAACCACCGTTGCTGGCATTAATAATATTCCAAATATGGTTTGATATTTTTCTAAAAGCAAATAGTCTATAATATATTTAGATGAATTAATTAAATAAAGTGTTAAGAAAGAAATAATGAATGCACTGAAACCACTTTTCAAAATCAAGTAAACTCTATCCTTTTGCCAGTTAATGTTTTGACTTATAGTTTTTTTTAATATTGGTAGATCATAAATTATTGAGATAATGGTATACATTATAATCATCATAATGATAGAAAAGACAAGATTTCCAGTCAATTTGTCTAGAATATAAAATGAAATTAAATTAAGTACACTTTTTAAGGTAAGGGAAATTCCAACGTTATACAAATGCTCTTTTTTTTGATAAATGGCATAAATAGTTTCAAAAAATGCCTCCAACATTTTTAAAAAGCAAAGTAATAAAATGATTAAACTCTTATATATATTGTAACTATTAATTACAACAAACAAAATAGAAACTAGGAGCATTATTGAACAGGTTAAAATTTTACTTATAATAAAATCTTTATCAGTTGCATCTGTTTGATCGGTTACTTGGTATACTCTTCCAGAATATACACCAATAATATTGAATAGCGTTGCCGTTGAAAAAGCAAAAGTAAAAATACCTGCATCATTTACACCATTAATTCGTGTTGCGATAATCAAAAAAAATAGAGAGTTGAATGCATTTAATGTTGTTCCAACTATATTCCAAATAATATTCTTTTTAATGTTTGCTTTATTCATTTTGATCACTATTTTTTTCTTTCAATATACTCACTTCTTGAATTAAGGTCCTCATTTGGTTTTTTTGAGTGGAAACAATTACGGTTAACACTATACTTATCATGATTAATAATGCTATCAGCAAAGCAAATACCATGTTTGAAGCAGTTTGAAAACCAAGTGCTCTCGTTGTCCATGTTAGAAATCCTGGTATTATCGTAAATACTAAAAGAACTATACAAGGTATTAACCAAACTATTGAATACTTTATTGTTATTTTATCTTTTTTTAGTAAATGAAGTATTAAAAAAATTAATACTAGTAAAAATGAAATTGATACAATTTTTAATGCTAAACTCATTTTTTATACCTCCTTATTCCTATTACCAAAATATAAAGTATCACATTTATCATATAATAACAATTTTTCCACATTCTTATACTTGATATTCCAGTTTCTCTTTCATTCATGCTAACTGCAACTTCTTCTACTTTATATCCCTTTTTTAGTATTTCGGTTGTCGACACTGGTTCAGGATATTCCACTGGATAACTGTTTGAGAATTTTTTAATTAACTCTTTATCAACTGCTCTAAATCCACTAGTGGTATCATATATTTTCTTTGATGTAACTAGCTTTATAAAAAATGAAATCATTTTAATTCCTATTTGCCTTGCTTTACTAGACTTAAACTTGCTTGTACTTTTATCGATGAATCTTGAGCCAATAACCATGTTTGCATCATTATCTATTATTGGTTTAATAATATCTCTTACATATCTTATATCGTGCTGTCCATCACCATCAAATTGTACAGCTATATCATAGTCGTTTTCTAAGGCGTATTTATAACCGGTTTGTACTGCTCCACCTATTCCTAAATTACTTATTAACTTTATGTGATTAATATTGTTTTCACATAGTATTTTCTCAGTATTATCGCTTGAGCCATCATTAATAACTACAACATCATATTTTGTGTTAATTTCTTTATTGTAATTATATATTTTGTTAACTACGTTTAATATGCTTTTCTCCTCATTATATGCTGGAATTATTAATAAGATTTTTTTCATATACACTACTCCTTTAACAACATATATAATATAATTATATCATTTATAATAGCAGAAGTAAAATAAATATTAAAAAAAGTCAGAAAAAATATATATTTTCTAACTTTTTTTTAGCATCTTTTTACAACCTATTAAGTATACAAATAAAATTGTTGTTCCTAATATATTACTAATAAATGCTGGAATTGCATATCTGTCTATGATGGCACCTGTGACTACATGAAGCATTACATGTAGAAAACTAAATCCTAAAAGGATAATAATCAAGTTTAAATTTCTTTTTTGGATTTCTTTATTTTTATTCTTGCATCTAAATACTATTGCAATAATTAAGGAGAACGGCAATAGTGCAAACAAAATTTTAAATACAATTAAAAATATTTTTCCTAAAATTAGCATTGCATAATTAATAGGCTTAAAAGTATAATTTGTTTGTTCATAACAATTTACTCTCTCTCTCATTTCTGGTAACATATAAAATATATTTTCAGAGCCATAATAATAAGGTTTGAATGCAATAGTAGTTATTTCATTTGAAAATGATAAATCTATTTTCTTGTTACTTTTATACCCAACACCATCTTCACTTGTTGTTGAATAAATATCAATTATAGATAAATAATTGGTAAAGTAAGAATCTAAAATTGTTAATGGCTCCTTAAAAAAGTATTTTGTTATATATGTTAAAGCGCTAAATGTGGAAATATTTGTATTTTTACTTTCTATATAATCTGATGCAACTATATTTTTGCCATCATAAATATTTATAATCACATAATCTTTATTTTTCTCTTGTAACTGTAATACATCTTGTTTTTCTTCTTTTGAAAGTTTACTTTTTTCAATATATTCTACTTTTTTTATATTTTCACCAGTTGCTATTTCTGTAAAACCTAAGGCACTAATTAAAGTGTTACCAAGAGAAACTGACGGATTTCTACTAGTAGTTGGATCATTTCCCATTTTTTCTAAAACTATATTCCATACTTTGATACTCAATAATAAACATATAACACATAACACTATTGGTGTAGTTCTTATTACAAATGATTTAAAGTTATTTTTATTGAATAAAGTGATAATATAACTTACTAGTAATGGAAAAAATCCACATGAAACATACGGTTGTTTTAAAAACCAACTAAATATTGTTAGAAATATAAATGCAATAGTAATAATTATATATTTTTTCTTATTATCATTGTAACTTGTGTCATACCAAATTACTGCAAGGTAACAAGAAATAACAGATAATGTTACTGCTACGAATTCTGTCAAAAGAGAATGATAAAATCCAAAAATAATCGGATTTATAATGATAGTTAACATTATAATAAAAGTAATTACTTTTTTCTTTTTTTGACTAAATTTTAAATTATCAATAGTATAATTTAAAATTTTATAAACAAATAGTAACATAACTAAATAATAGAAAAAGGTGTTTAATAGCAATCCCTGTGATGTTTTTCCAAAAATTATATTTCCAAAAAATATTATAAAAGGAAAAACCGGTCCACGAACAACATCCCAGTTATTAAAAGGAACTATTCTTTCAAGTATATTAACGTAATTCATATAATGTGCACTATCCCAAAGAATAGTTACTGAATACTGAAAGTAGAAGACTATAAGAATTAATAGGAAAATTATTGGTAAGTTTTTTTTCATTTTTTTCTACCTCTCATTTGTAAACTTGTAAATTTTTTCAATTACTTTTTTTATTGCAATCCTAATCCTTTTTGGCACTAGTTTACATATCTTATATAAAAAGTTATTTGTTTTATTTTTCTTATCTATCCTAAACCTTTTATTTAGTACTATATTGTATAATTCTTTTTCTTCTTCATTTAAAATATTATTTTTTATTTTAATTTCTTTTCTAAAAAATTTTATATAACTATCAACTATCTTGTCATAATCATATTCTTTTGCAGTTTTTTCACAGTTCTCTTTTATTTCTTTATATAATTTATTATCATTAATGAGCCTATCTAATATTTCTATATAATGATAAATGTTATTTACATCATCAATTATAAATCCATTTCTTTCATGCTCAATATATTCACATATTCCACCAGAGTTTGAGACAATAGGAATATTTCCAGCAGCCATTGCTTCTAAAGCCATTAATCCAAATCCCTCGGTAAATGATGCATCTATAAAAATGTCAGAGCTTTGGAGAATACTTGCTATTTCTTTTCTAGAAAGTGGCCCCATATATTTATTAATTTTGATTGTTTGATTATCATTGAATGGAAAAACAATTTTATCATTGGAATACATAATATTGATTTCTAAATTTGTATACTTTTGACTGATTTTTTTAATTAAATCTATTAAAATAAAGTCACCTTTTAATGGATTATTTCTAAGTGTAAAAGTAATTGTTTTTATCTTATTATTATTATTATTATGAAATAATAAGTCATAATTTATTCCATTGTCAATCACTACAGAATCAGTTGCAAACATATCCATATATCTATTTTTTAAATACTCAGAAACAGTTAATATTTTATCCGGTAATTTGTAACTTAATTCTGCTACTCCATAGTCTGCTCCATTCTCAAAATATGGTTCATACCCTTGAGCAAAATATATTAATGGAACATTATATTTTTCAGCTATATTTTTGCAAAAATATGTAGAGTAATATAATGTTGATACTATTTTATTAAAGTTAAACTTTTTTAAATTTTCAATTTCAATTGGTTTAAATAATAGTATTTCATCATATTTATTAAAGAAGCTATATATAATATTACAATTAACACCATTTATTGATAAATAATTAATCATATCAACCACTGTATGTACTCCACCAGCATTTTGACTAAAGCCAATTAAATATGTTAAAAATTCAAAATCTAATTTTTTATCTTTTTCTGTAATATTATCATTTATATATTTTATTGGATCATTCTTTATATATTTTTCCATCAATCTATTATATTCCTCACCCCATCTTGAAAAAAACAATTGTCTATTTTTATTTAACTTTTCTTGTTTTTCTTTTGATGTTCCAAACGAAACCTCAGACTTATGAAAAACATATGTATCAATAGCTACTTTTGCTTCGAATCCATGTTTCATAGCTTTGAACTGATAATCAGTTTCTTCACCGTATCCAGTTCCATATGCCTCATCCAAATATCCTGTCTTATCTAGACATTCCCTTGTTATTAAAAGACAATTTCCAACAACCGTACAAGCATCAAAACACATACCAGAAAATTTTCTTTCCAACAGTTTGTCCATTTGCATATAACTATAGCCTTCAAACATTTCTAATGTTAGATTAGCCGCATTACTTGAAATCGGACAAATTAAACCTATTTTTTTATTTTTTTCAATGTGTTTAATCAATTTTGATATTGTATTTTCGGCAATTATACAATCTGTATTTAATAATAATGCATAATCTGCTTTTGATTCTTTTAAACCTTTGTTTGTAGTTTTTATAAAACCTAAGTTTTTTTCATTTTTTAAGATTTTAATTTTAGGGTATTTATCTGCTAAATTATTTAAACAATTCTTTGTCAACTCATCATTGCAATCATTTACTAAATAAACTGTTCCTAAAACTTTTTCATCCGTATTTTTAAACAAGGCATATATACATAATTTAACCCATTCTGGAGATTTATATACTGGTATTATTACATCGCACTTTTTCATTTCTACAACTCCTCCGCAAATCTCTTTTTACATTTTTGAAATATTAAATATCCTAATATTAATATTAATGTACATGCTATAAATAATATAAATACATGACTCATATTAGGTATTTGTTTATCATATAATATTGTTCTATAATAACCTATAATATGAAACATAGGATTAAGTTTAAATATTGGTAAAAACTTATCTGGTATCATATCAGCTGAATAAACTATAGGACATAAATAGAACATTAACATCATAAATACATTAAGTAAATATTCTACATCTCTTACATAAACTGTAATTGATGAAAATATAAAAGCAAGCCCTAATTGTAATACATATTGTATAACTATAATTATTGGCAATACTAATACTGATGTTCCTATTCCTATACCGCTAATTAATAATGCTGCAAATACTATTATGCCAGTAATTAAAAAGTTAAGTAAATTACTAGTAGCAGTACTAATTGGTAATATTTCTCTAGGAAAATATACTTTTTTAATAATTCCTCCATTTGCCACTATTGATGCAGCACTTTGTAGAATCGTCATATTAAAGAAGTTCCATGGCATTAATGCTACAATCAAAAATATCGTATAATTGTCAACATTATTTCTTAATATAAATGGAAAAACTATTGCATAAATTAATAATTGGAATAGCGGATTCAAAAAGCTCCATAATACTCCTAAGAATGACTTTTTATATTTTCCTCTAAATTCCTTTTTTATAGATGTCTTTAAAAACTCTCTATAGTTATATAATTCTTTAAATATTTGCATAATTAACCACATACTTTCTCATATTCTTTTAATACATCTTCTGTCTTGCCATCCATCTCTATCACTCCATCTTTAAGCCAAATTGCTCTGTCACATAAGAATTTTACTGCTCCTGCTGAATGTGATACAAAAACTATTGTCTTCCCACTTTTTTTAAGTTCTAACATTTTATCCATACATTTTTCTTGAAAGTGTTGATCTCCTACCGCTAATATTTCATCAATTAATATTATATCAGCGTCCACATTTATAGCAACAGAAAAAGCAAGTCTCATATACATACCTGATGAGTATGTCCTAATTGGAGTATCAATAAACTCTTCTAGCTCAGAAAATTCTATTATACTATCTAATCTATCATCAATTTCCTTTTTTGTTAATCCAAATATTGATGCATTAAAATATATATTTTCACGACCAGAAAAATCAGGGTGGAACCCAGCGCCTAATTCTAGTAATGATGATACTTTACCATTTACTTTTATTGTGCCTTTTGTTGGATATATTATTCTAGTAATCAATTTTAACAAAGTACTTTTTCCTGAACCGTTAACACCAATCAACGCAACACTTTCCCCTTTTTTAATATTAACATTAATATTTCTTAGAACATTTCTTATTTCTTTATTATTTTTGTTAAATCTTATTATTCTTTCTTTTAATGTATTTGCTTTATCCCCATAAATTATAAAATCTTTGCTCATATTTTTTATACTTATAGCGACATTGTCTTCTTTCATAATTTTCACCCATTTCTTTTGACACTAGGCATTTAATACCAATAATAGTATAACATAGTACTTAATTGTCTGCAACCTTATTTTGTTTTTTTTCGTAAATGAAACTGCATTTATAGTAATTATTTTTTAACTTTCGTAAGGATTTATAAATCACATTTTTTATTAATCTTATTGGATAAGAAACTTTCCAACTCGTACTACTATATATACTTTCAATTTCTTTGCTTGTTTCTTGTATTCTTTTATTTGCTTTTATCATTTTAATTTTCATATTTTCATATTCTCTATAAAATTCTTCTCGATTATTTCTTATAATATTGTTTTTACAATTCATTGATTCTACATATAATTTTGATTTTGTTATTAACATTGGAAATTTTTCTATTATGTCATCACAATTTACAATATTATTATTGTTTAACAATTTAAGAACGTCCCTAATATTTTTCTCAAAATCAAATTTTTCTCCAGCAAATTCCTTTACTTTTTTTAGTTCTTTATTTGCATTTTTATAATTACTAATTATGTCTTTATAGATTTCTTCTCCATTCATTTTCTTTCCAAAATCTCTTCCAGAAAAGTTTTTTTTGAAACATTTATCAATATTTTCTTTTGTAACAAAGCCATATCCGCCAAATCTATCATAGCAATATGATAATTTTCCCATAGCAAGTGAGTAATAAATGGTTTTTCCTATTGATATAATTACATCGTAATCAGACAACAACTTATCATCAACATATTTAACTATATTTCCAATTCCATAAATATCTACAACTATGCTATTTGATTCTGCAATTTTTTTAAAATCATACAATTCTTCTGGTACGTGATTTGATATTATACATACTTTTTTTATTTTTTGTACCTTTTTTATCTTGTAATCAAAATAATTTTTGGTGGCATAATTTGGAAAAACTAAGATATCTCTTTGCCTTGGCATTTGACATTTTAATACTTCTATTGCCTCTTCACTTAATGCTCCTATTATACTTAAATCCATATAATAAAATGGTAATGTTTCTAGTGGCTCAAAACTTGATAAAGAAATGTAAATGATGTGTTTTGCTTTAATTTTTAATTGAAATATTAAATAATCTAGCAAAGGATAGTGATGTGCCCATATTAAATCATATTTATCTTGTAATTTTTTGATTTCATTTGGGATAATTACTCTAACTTTTTTATTTACTATGTCACTTAATGGCAAACCATATTCTAATGTAAATATATCAACGTCATAACCAAGTTTAACAAAATGGTTAGCAATAGTTACTGTATCTATTTCTGACCCACTATAATTTAAAATATTAAAATTAGTTAATAAAACTTTCTTTTTTCCCATAACCTCACCTATCATATCTAATTAGAGTATAGCATTTTTAATTATTAATTGTCAATATTAAATGTACTTTTTAAGCATTAACAAAAGGCATTTTAAAGAATTATAAAACTTATATTTTTTATTTACAATAAAATTTTTTAATTTCATTTATTCCTTTTAAAACTTAATTCTCAAAAATCAAAATCATTGATTTCAAAAGGAAACCATCTAGTCTTAAAATACTATAATAAAAAGTAGATTGTTGTATCTACTTTTTATTATTTATATTATCTTGTTTTTTTATAAGATTTTTTATATTCACCTGATTTTATATTATCAATCCATTCTTGATTATTAACATACCAATCTACTGTTTCTTTAATTCCTTCTTCAAAAGTATAAGTTCTATTCCAACCTAATTCTTTTTCTGATTTTGTAGAATCTATTGCATATCTTAAATCGTGGCCTGGTCTATCAGTAACAAATGTTATCAAATTCTCTGACTTTCCTAATTGTTTTAATATTGTTTTAACAACTTCTAAATTTGTTCTTTCTGAATGACCACCTAGATTGTATACTTCACCATTTCTACCATGTTTAACGATTAAATCTACTCCAACATTATGGTCATGTACATGAATCCAATCTCTTACATTTTCTCCTTTACCATATACTGGGATAGGTTCATTATTTAAAGCTTTACTTATTACAACAGGAATTAATTTTTCTGGAAATTGATAAGGTCCATAATTATTAGAACATCTTGAAATTGTTACAGGAAGTCCAAATGTTCTAGCATAAGCAAGAACTAATAAGTCTGCTGATGCTTTTGATGCTGAATATGGACTAGATGTTTTGATCGGATTACTTTCACTAAATAATAAATCTGGTCTATCTAATGGTAAGTCACCATATACTTCATCTGTTGAAACTTGATGATATCTTTTAATACCATATTTTCTACAAGCATCCATAAGCACTTGAGTTCCTAATATATTAGTTGTTAAAAATATACCAGGATTCTTTATTGAGTTATCAACATGACTTTCAGCAGCAAAATTGATTACATAATCAAAATGTTCTTCATTAAATAGGTTATCAATAAGTTCCCTATCAGTAATATCACCATGTACAAATTTAAAATTATTTCTTCCTTCTAGTTCTTTAATATTGTTGTAATTTCCTGCATATGTAAGTGCATCTATGCAAACAAACATATCTTCAGGATAAGTTTCAGTCATGTAGTGCATAAAATTGCTTCCAATAAATCCTGCACCACCGGTAATTAAATATTTCATTTTATTTCTCCTTCTTTAATACTTTGCAAAATCTACTAGTTGCATCTTGCCAACTAGGTAGTCTTGTCAATCCTTCTTCATCTAATTTGTTTTTACTTAATTTAGAGTTAAGTGGTCTTTTTGCTAAAGTTTTATAATCTTTTGTTAATACTTTATTTAATTTTATATTTATATTGTTTATTTTAAAGATGTATTCAGCAAATTCATACCATGAACAAAAATCTTCATTTGTGGCAAAGAATAAGCCTTTTTTATTATTTTCTATCATATCTAAAAGTAATTTAGATAAATCTTTTGTATATGTAGGACTTCCTATTTGATCTGAAACAATAGATAATTCTGTTTTTGTTTCTGCTAAATTAAGCATTGTTTTAACAAAGTTTTTTCCATTTTCCCCAAAAACCCATGATATTCTAACAATTAAATAGTCATTTAATTGTTGTACTTCTTTTTCTCCTAATAGTTTGGTATAACCATAGTAATTAATTGGATTCGTAATATCTTCTGTTTCATACTCTGTTTTTTTAGTACCATCAAATACATAGTCAGTACTTATATATACTACCTTAGCGTTTATTCTTTTTGCTACTTCTACTATATTTTTTGTTCCATTAACATTTACATTATAGCAGTTTTCTCTATCTTCTTCTGCTTTATCTACAGCAGTATAGGCAGCACAATGGAATATAATATCTGGCTTGTAGCCAAGAATCACTTTTTCTACTTCATCTTTATTAGTAATATTCATCTCTTTAGTAGTTGGAGCAAGGTAATTAAGTTCTCCTCTACTTATTAATTCTTTTACAATATCGTGGCCTAATTGACCGGTTCCGCCTGTGATTAAATATTTCATTATTTGTTTCTCCTAAAACGTGTTTTACACTTTGATAATGATTGTCTTTTTATATCTTTTTCTGATAAAATTGGCTTATTTATATTATACTCTTTAAATATACTATCCCAATCAATACCTACTTCTGGATCGTTCCAAAGGATTCCATCTTCTAATTCTGGAGCATAATCATTATCAATTAAATATTGAAAAACAGTATTATCTTTCAAGCTGACAAAACCATGGGCAAATCCTCTAGGAACATATAATTGTCTATTATTGTTTTCATCTAACAACACTTTTAACCATTTTCCATATGTTGGAGAATCTTCCCTGATATCTACTACTACATCTATAGCAGCCCCCTTAATTACTTCAACTAGTTTTGCTTGACATTTAGGATCCTTTTGAAAATGTAAGCCTCTAACTACACCTTTAGCACTTTTACTACGATTTGCTTGAACTACTCCTTCAAAACCCAATTTATCAAAATTTGATTGAATAAAGTATGGGGAAAAATACCCTCTATCATCACCAAATCTATCTGGTTCAATTATATAACAGTCTTCTAAGGCTGTTTTTAGCATTTTCATTAATTGTTCCTCCTTGATAAAACTCTAACTGGATCTTTATTTAAATCAGTTTTAGAAAGTTCAATAAGATATTTTCCATATGAATTTTTACTCATGCCTTCACCTATTTTTCTTATGGTTTCTGCTTCTACCCAACCATTTAAATATGCAATTTCTTCTAAGCATGCTATCATCTGTCCATTTTTCTGAACACTTCTAACGAAATCAGATGCTTCATTTAAACTATCAAATGTTCCTGTATCAAGCCAAGAATAACCTCTTCCTAGTACCTCAACTGATAATTCTTTGTTTGCTAGATATATTTTATTAATATCTGTTATTTCTAATTCACCTCTTGCTGATGGCTTTAGATTTTTTGCATAATCAATTACTCTATTATCATAAAAATATAAGCCAGTTGCAGCGTAATTTGATTTTGGATGTTCAGGTTTTTCTTCTATTGAAACTACTCTACCAGCATTATCAAATTCAACAACGCCAAATCTTTCAGGATCTGGAACATTATATCCAAAAACTGATGCTAAACCTTTTTCGGTATTTTTTATAGCATTGGATAATTTTTCTTGTAATCCATTTCCATAAAATATATTATCTCCTAAAATCATTGCTACATTTTCTTTACCAATAAATTCTTCTCCTATGGTAAATGCTTGGGCAAGTCCTTTAGGTTCTTCTTGAACTTTATAGCTTAACTTAATGCCATAATTACTGCCATCTCCTAACATTCTTTCGAATTTTGGAGTATCCTGGGGTGTAGATATTATAAGTATATCTCTAATTCCAGCAAGCATTAATACTGACAACGGATAATATATCATTGGTTTATCGTATATCGGCAACATTTGCTTACTAATTTCCTTAGTTATTGGATATAATCTAGTTCCAGAACCTCCCGCTAATACTATTCCTTTCATTTTTTATTTCCTCCTTCTTGATTAATTATACCATTTATTTTTTTATTTGGCAAATTAGTTAACGATAAGTAAATCAAACATATTCAAATATTTATGCTTGATTATATTTTTCTATTACTCTATTACCACAAATCCACATCCTATTGGTCTTGTTTGTTCTAAGTTATCCCAGTTAATTGGATGGTTTATTATTTTGTTATCTATTACTAGGGCACTTGAATTACCACCATCTAAGTTTGATGCATTATAAGCATGATATCTAAGTAAGATATCTACTAAGTCGTTCATATCAGCACCTTTACTTTTTAGACTTCTTCCATCTATTACTAGAAATAATACGATACCATCTTTTCTTTGTGCAATAGCGGATCTTGGATGAATTCCATAACCTCCATTACCATTTATAAAAGCACTCTTACCATTTACTATTAGGAAAGGTCCAAATTCTACAGCATCTCTTATACCCATATTAATTGCTTCTTCAGCACTTATTTTACCTAAGTATAATTTATTATCACTAGTGAAGCCTATTATTCCACCACCATATTGACTATGACCATAGTCACTTATTATTTTGCCATTTGAAATAATAGTTCCGATAGCTTGACCACCATTTCCCTGACCACCCTCATCTGTGAATCCACTACCATTAATAGCTACTACGGCATTTTCTCTTTTAGCCATATCTACTAAATATTCTCCAGAATAACCTAAGTTTTTACTATAAGTTACTTTTATTTTAGATGGATCATAAATAGCTACTAAATATCCAGAGAATCCTTTTTCATTTATTTCTATTAATTTATAAATATCTTTTTTATTTCTATCTAATATTTCTTTATCATATTCATCTATATAATTTTCTTCTTTACCTATTATTGCACTAATATCAGTATTTCCATCTGGTTCTTTAATACTATGTCTTGCTAATACTTTATTTATATATTCATCACTATAGAAAGTAGTAGCAAAGTATTGATGATTCATAGTACTCATAGCAGTAGTTACTAAAAAGTCTCTAAAACCATTAAATGGTCCATATAAAAGAAATAATACTACTACTGCTACTACATCACAAATACTTAATATAATGGTAAAAATGTTATCTCTCTTTTTTATTTTGTCTGGATCTTTTACCCTTTCTTTCTTCTTCATAATACTCGTATAATTAATCTTATAGAAATATTAATTAATTTCTATTATTGATTAATC